>Ga0308170_10003065_pt1 | contig 13924 bp, 17 predicted proteins | sample PhyBR2_2_FD_202136 | JGI IMG/M metagenome (GOLD analysis project Ga0308170, IMG submission 202136) | Phyllosphere microbial communities from UC Gill Tract Community Farm, Albany, California, United States - DLSLSB.R2 | ecosystem: Host-associated > Plants > Phyllosphere > Unclassified | place... | reverse complement strand
TTCTGTGCCCCCACGGCGCGCGAGGAGGGAGCCAGAGAACGGCAGCTCGACCGCCGTCCTCCGCTCTCCTCCCGCCCTCGCGCGCTGAGCTCTCGCTGCGAATCTCGCTTCTGCTCCTCTCGCTGCTCGCCGCAGGTTCTCCCTCCACCCGCGCAAGCCGTCGCCCGACCGCTCGCCGACGGCCGGGCTGCGGTGAGGTGGAGGCCTCCACGCACGGCTGCGAGCGCTCGAGGGCGACGCGCACCGGCTGCAGCGACCCTTTGTTCGAGATAGGCTCACCGCAGGGTGCAGAGCTCGGCGTGCTTGCTTCTGCGCGACGAGCAGCTCGCTTGACAGCTCGCACGAGCCACTTGCAGTCGACCTTCCCAAGTCGGGCGTACCTCCGTCGATGACGCACTTCCTGTCGTCCAATCGCGCGCGCGCGTCTCTGCAATTGCCCGGCTTGCTCAGGAATCGTCGATTGAAGCCTCCACCCGGCAGATCGTCTGGTGGGGGCCGTCAGAGCTGCTCCACCTCGAGGTGGACGCTCCCGTCTGCCCTCGCCCTCCCTCTCCCTCTCTCCCTCTCTTTCAGCTCTCTCCACCTACAGCATACCCGCACGAGCACACGCACCATCATCATGTCGCAGCAGCAAGACTACAAGTTTGAGGGCTGGGCCGCGCTCGGCAAGGACTCGGTCGAGGGCAAGATGGCGTGGCAGGACTACGAGCCCAAGGCGTTCGCCGACGACGACATCGACATGAAGATTATGTACTGCGTGCGTTCCCTCTCGCTCTCCCGAGGCGGCGGCAGGAGGCGAGAGCCGGCTCTCGAGCTCCCGACTGACTCTCGTCCCCTCCCCTCCTCCTCTCGCCTCGTCACAGGGCGTCTGCGCGTCCGACCTGCACACGATCTCGGGCGGCTGGGGCGACGTCCCCTACCCGGTCGTGACCGGCCACGAGATCCTCGGCGAGGTCGTGCGCGTCGGCAGCAAGGTCAGCAACTTCAAGGTCGGCGACATCGCTGGCGTCGGGTGCGTCTGCTCTCTCTTTCTCTCGACGAAGCAGACGGCAGTCAAGACGCAGTAGGTGGGACGGCATCGAGGAAGGAGAACCTGAGCTGACTCGTCAAATACCCCCTCCTCCTCCTCGACCTTCTTCCTCCTCTCTCTCTCTTCGACCTCTTCCTTCTGCGGCCAACACCCCTTCTTCTTCTCATCATCTCGTCTCACTCGCTCGCTCCCTCAACCGCTCGAACCCCTCCCCGTCCTGCCCGCCTGCAGCGCCCAGAGCGACTCTTGCCTCGAGTGCGACCAGTGCCTCAAGCACCGCGAGCCCTACTGCAACGCAGGTCAGGTGGGAACGTAGTGAGTCATTTTCCCTCTCTCTCCTGGACGCTCAAGCCGAGCCAGGCAGAGCTGACCTCGAGCCCTCCTTTTCCTCCTCGCAGCGCCGGCACCTACTACCGCGAGGGCCCCGGCAAGGGCGCCAAGTCGTACGGCGGCTACGCCAACTACCACCGCGGACCCGCTCAGTTCCACGTCCGGATTCCGGACGGCCTCGACCACGCGCTCGCGGCGCCCATGTTGTGCGGCGGCGTCACCGTCTACTCGCCGCTCGTCCAGTACGGCGCCGGCAAGGAGGCCAAGGACGTCGGCATCGTCGGCATCGGCGGCCTCGGGCACTTTGGACTCCGTCAGTCTCTTTCCTCTTGCCCCTCCTCTGACGTCGAGACGGCTCCTGAGCCTCGCTCGCTCTTGCCGACCTCGAGACGACGTAACTGACCCGCCCGACGCACGCAGTGTTCGCCAAGGCTCTCGGCGCCAACGTGACGGCCATCTCGCACAGCGAGAGCAAGAAGGCCGACGCTGAGAAGGTGCGTCGCCTCCTCTCTGCGCGCGAGCCCGAGAAGGCCTGAGCGCGAGCTGACGAACCTCTCCTCCTCGCTCGCAGATGGGCGCGACCCGGTTCATCGCGACGCACAGCGGCAAGGAGGACGACTTCAAGCCGTACGCGCGCTCGCTCGACCTCATCGTCGCGACGACCAACGACGAGTCGATGCCGCTCACGGGCTACCTCTCGCTCCTCCGCCCGGGCGGGCACCTCATCCTCGTCGGCGCGCCCGAGAAGCCCCTCCCGGCCATCCCGGCGTTCCCGCTCATCCTCAGCAACGTCCACATCGCCGGCTCGGCGATCGGTTCGCCCAAGCTCATCCAGGAGATGCTCGAGCTCGCCGCCAAGCAGAACGTCAAGTCGTGGATCGAGAAGCGCGACATCAAGTGCGTCCTCGCTCTCTTCACGTTTCTTCTCGTCGTTGCCGGGCGCGCCGAGCGGTCTCGACACCGCCGCCGTCGTCGAGCACGCACGGACCTCCCTCTCGACGCTCTCGAGCTGACGCCTCTCTTCCCCTCTCCTCTTCCTTCTTCCTCGCTCGCAGGGACGCCAACCAGACCGTCAAGGACATGAAGGCGAGCAAGGCACGCTACCGCTACGTCCTCGTCAACACCGAGAACGGCGGCAAGCTCTGAGCGACCTCTCGCTTCGTCGACCTCGTCTTTAGCGCTCTCGAAACCTTGTGCAAAGACAAAGAGTACTCTATGCTCGAATCTCGACTGCACGAGAGAGGGAAAAGAGCAAGAGAAAGCGAGAGAAGGCCGTCTCGAGGAGGCGCGGGCGCGAGCGAGCCTTGTCGCACTTGCTCTGGCGCCGTGCGACTCACCCTCGAGCGCGCACGCCGTTAGACCATCGCGACCTGTGCGTCCTGGCTGACAAAGTGCAAAGCGAATCAGCTCAATCGATGAGGAGAGGCGGGCGAAGCAGGCTCGCAGCTCGAGGTTGCGCGGCGAGGCGGAGCACGGGCTGCCGAAAGGCGGAGACCCGCTCGTCCTCGTCCTCCCTCCTCCCTCCTCCTCCCATCGCTCGCACACGCTGCAGCGCTGTGCATTTGGTGCGCTCGGAGCCCGAGGATCGACAGCGCACGACCACCGCGACCGCGGCAGGGCCAGGAGGCGGGGCGGCATCGCTCGGCGAGGTTGCCCTCTCGTCCCCTTCGACCAGCCGGAGCTCTGCGATTCGACTCCCGGTCATCGCAACCTCGCGCGGCTTCGGTCGCAATCAAGGCTGGTCGGCTGGGCCACCCGGTGCGAGTGCTCGCCCGGGTCATTTCGCCCGCATCGTCTGCAGGAGCGCGCGGCCGCAACGCCTTTTCGACCTCGCATCGAGCTCGAGCTGGGTGATCGCGCTCGCGGCCGGCAGGCGGAGACACGGGCACCACGTCTCGCGCTGAGCACCTCCCTGGGCTCGTGCCGATCGACCCTCTGGGAAAGCTCAGCGGCTCTCGCCCGTCCCCGCACCGCCACGGCCGCCGCTTGCCTCGCTCTTCTTTGCTTTCCTCTCGCCCGTTCATCTCGTGCATCTCGCTTTCGACCCTATCTCAACATGGTCGAGCCTACCCTCACCAAGGAGCAGCGCGACACCTCCCTCAACGACGCGCCGACCGTCGCTCCGACGATGGACGCCGACATCAAGCACGGCGACAGCGCCTCTCGTCTCGAGCACCTGCGCGTCTCGGACGACGAGCTCATCGGCAAGCTCAAGTACGAGCAGCTGTCCCTGTACGAGAAGAAGTCGTGCGTCCTGTTCCTTCGTCGTCGGCGACCCGCACTCGAGCAACTCGCTCACCCTCTCGCTCGTCCCCTGCAGCGTTCTCGTGCGTCCTACGACCTCGTTCGAGCTCACATGAGCTACGAAGCTGACGTCCTTGCCCGCCTGCAGATCAACCGCGAGCTCGATCTCATGGTGCGCCCCTTCTTCTCTCTGCGGCGTCGGAGGAGCGGACCGCAAGCGCTCTGGGGCGAACGAGCTGACCTCCCTCTTCCTCGCCTGCAGAACAAGGCGTCTTTCTGGGGCATGGGCCGCTACCAGGTGCGTCGAGCTCGACCTGCACGGCTTCGAGGCTAGATCCGATGCTGACCTTCTCGCTCGCTTCGCAGTGGTGCATCTTCTTCGTGCGTCGGCAGCCTTCTCTGTTCCTCAATGGCACCTTCTGCACTCCCCGAGTGGCGCGAGTCGAGTGTCGAGGGGACGCAGGCGAGCCGAGCGGGTCGGGCAAGCCGCGAGCTGACTCGAGTCCTCCTTCCTTCTCGCGCGCAGCTCTGCGGTTTCGGCTACTTCCTCGACCTCGTCTGGGCGCAAATCGGCGGCTTGATCGGTGGGCAGATTCAGCAGGAGCTCGGCATCGCCGACAACCGCATCGGCGACCTCTCGACGTGCTTCTCGGCGGGTCTGACCGTCGGCGCCTTCTTCTGGGGTTTGGCGGTCGACATCATCGGCCGCAGGTGGGCCTTTAATCTGACGGTGCGTCTCTCCTTCTCCTGTTCGAGTCGTTGAGGCGGGACTGACGACCGCTCGGACCTCTCCCTCCCTCTTCTCGCTCACGCAGTGCCTCATCGCGTCCGTTTTCGGCCTCATCTTCGCGGCGCCGAGCAACTACGGCGCGCTCTGCTTCATCAACTTCTGCATCGGCCTCGGCGTGGGCGGCAACATCGTGAGCAGCACTGCTCCTTTCCTTTCCGGACCCGCAGAAGACGGAGAGCTGACCTCGAGGTCCGTGCAGCCCATCGACGCCTTGATCACCCTCGAGTTCCTTCCTACCGTGCGTCCTTGCCTCGCGGCCCGCTCACGGATCGTTTAAGCTGTCGCCCGATCTGCTTTGGAGCCTGCGCACTGACCCCCTCCTCTCTCGCCTCGCAGAACCGCCGCTTCCTCCTCTGCGCCCTCTCGACCTTCCAGCCTCTCGGCGTCACGATCGCCTCGCTCATCTCGTGGGGCCTCGTGCCTCGCTACGCCTGCGACACGGCGCTCCCGGCCTGCGGAGGAGGCGTCGAGCCGTGCTGCAGGAAGAGCGACAAGTGCGTCCTCCCTCTCTTACGGCTCGTTCCTGCTCGTCGTCGTACCTCGTACCGAGCTTCGTTACTGATACAGCGCTCTCTCCCGCAGCATGGGCTGGCGCTACGCCGTCATCGTGTGCGGCTGCATGACCCTCGGCATCTTCATCCTGCGCTTCGTCGTCTTCACGTTCTACGAGTCGTGCGTCTACATCCTTCGGCCTTCCCTTCGCACGAGCATGCTCGCACCGAGTCGACAAGGGCTTCGCGCTGATGCCATGCTCCCTGCAGGCCCAAGTTCTTGCTCGCCAAGGGTCGCGACGAGGAGGCGATCGACGTCCTGTACAAGATCGCCAAGTTCAACAAGCAGCCGCAGCCGCAGCTCACGATCGACGACTTCCGCCTGCTCGACAAGGAGGTCGCCGAGCGCGAGTCCATCACGTCGGACGAGCCCATTCTCGAGGGCACTCGCCCGCTCACGACGGGCCAGCTCATGCGCAAGCGCCTCGCCCAGTTCGTCGGCCAGTTCAAGCACCTCAAGGGCCTGCTCGCCACCAAGCGCATGATCTGGCTGTCGCTCACCCTCTGGGTCGCCTATGTGCGTCGCCCTGGTCCATTGCGATCGTCCTCGTCGGCCTCTCACTCGAGCGTTCCGCTGACGCTATGCCCCTCTCCCTCCTGCAGATGGCGCTCTTCTTCTCGTTCTCGATCGCAGGTGGCTACCTGCCGCTCATCCTGCGCGCCAAGGGCATCGACACGAGCGCCGGCCTCGACGAGACGTACCGCAAGTGAGTTGCCGCTCCCGCTCGCTCTCCTCCCGCTCTCGGTACCCGAGCAGCACGCTGACGTTTCTCCACACAACAGCTACGTGATCGTGTACCTGCCAGGTGTACGTTACCTTCCTCCTCTGCCATGACCGCCGCCGCAGCTCGACCTTCTCAAGTTGCGCTTCCTCGTCCGCTCGCTGCGGCTGACTCTTCTTCGCTCCCCCACAGGTCACGGCCACCATTCTCGGCGCTTTCCTCATGGAGATCAAGTGGCTCGGCCGCAAGTACGCCATGGCGTTCGCCGCGGCGCTCATGGGCACCTCGCTCTTCCTCTTCGCCACCGTCTCGTCGTTCACGGCGTACACGGGCCTCAACTTGTTCGAGTACTGGGCGCAGTCTCGTACGTCCTCCTCCCACTACGTCCTCGGCCGATCGGGGAGCTGACTCGCGTCGTCCTCGCCCTCCCTCCCCCCTTTCCTCCTGTTCGTCATCGCGCGCCTCTCTCGCCCGCCCGCAGTTTACGCCGCTCTCCTCTATGCTGCCACGCCCGAGTACTTCCCTGCGTGCGTCCTCAGCTCTCCTTTCCCCAACTCAGCAAGAGCTGCAGGCTGACTTGCTCTCCCTCGACAGGCCGTACCGCGGCTCGGGATCCGGCATCGCCTCGACTCTCGGTCGTCTCGCCTCGACGGTCGCACCCGTCGCGTCGGGCACCATCTTCAACCCGCGCAGCAAGTGCGTGCAGTCCTTCTCGCTTATGTCGCGGGGCAAAAGTGCTCGTCCTGACGAGCGCTCCTCCTTCGCAGCTCTGTTCTGTACATGGCCGGCGGTGCAGCTCTCGGTGAGTCCCTTCTCCTCGTTCTGTTCTTCCTCTCCCGCAACGAGCTCGTCGTTGACTCTGCTTTCTACAGTCTCGATGCTCGCCATCCTCTGCCTCCCCTTCGACACTCGGGGCCGCCACACGTTCTGAGCGAGCTCCCCCTCCTTACCCTTGTCCAACCTTGTCTCCCTATATTCTTTTCACAGGTCGTGTAGATACCTGCAGTTGCAGACCGACTTGTTCAGGGGATCGTCTCGCCGTCGTCCGACGCTTCCTGCTGCTGAGCGAGAGCCTGAGCGTGCGACAAAGGCTGGCTGCGTTACCCCTCGTGCGTCTCGAGTCGCGCTTCGGTTTAGAGCGTGGCTTCTACTCGCTCCTGCTGCGTTAGGGCCGAGCAGAGCTGACGTTCGGCTCGCCGTCGCGGCGAGAACCGGGCGCGAGGAGGCGACGGTCGTTCGAGCCGAGTTGTGCACTTCGCGGCTGGCTCTGACACATGTTATACAGTGCCCGACAGCTGTCAACAAGCCTCTCCGGGCCAGGGTTCGCGAAAACGAGATGGCGCCGAGCGAGCGACTGATGAAGTACGGCGTTGTTTTTCGGCAAGCTTCACGCGCGATCTCGGTTCTCAGTTCCTTGTGCACTGCGCTCGGTCAGGCTCGGTGTCCGGACAGAGAACAGCCGCCGAGCGCGCCGCGGAGAGTCCGGTCGTCCGTCCCAGTTGCCGTCCGTCGTCCTCCCCGCAGTTCGGCGGCAGCTTCCTCTCGCTCTCTCGCTCACGGAGGGATGTTCTGGCTGCAAGAGCGTCTCCAGCGAGCGCCATGGAAGCCACAAGAGAGGTGCTATTGCAAGCAGATGTGACTGGCCTCGCGCCGTCCCTCGCCAGCCCGCGCCGAACGTCCTCGACGAGCTCGCCGCGGCCGGGGTCGGGCAGCTCACGCCGAGCGGACCGTCTGTCGCCGGCGTCCGTGCGGGGTGGAGGTAGGTCGTCGACGAGGGCTGGGAGCAAGGTGGGCGATGGGAGCGCTGGAGGGCGGCGGAGCGAGGTGAGGGGCACGCCTCGAGGTGCTGGAGAGGGCGGCGGCAAGTCCTGCGCTCGCGCGAGGGCGCAGTAGCGAGCTGCGGCGAGGGCGGAGGCTGGTCGAGTGCGCTGTACGCAGGGAACTGGCGAGAGCGCGAAGCGTGCCGATTCTGATCACCCTACTGATGAAGTCGCTCTCATCCTCGTCCCGCCGAGCGCCGCACCGCTCTGAGCCGCTGTTCGCGCCTCGGCCGCACTCGCCAGCGGTACATCAAGCCCCTCTGCTGCGCCATCGCCTCCAGCACCAGCCCCGGTCGCGCTCGGTCGCTCCCCTCCCCCGCTCGCGTCGCTCGACCTCGCCCCACGACCACGACGAGTAGCAGGCACTGTGGACGCGCTGTGGGAGCCTGAAGGAGGGTCGAGTACCGTTGGTGGACGCGTTGATCTGGCCGGCCCTCGGTGAGTCCTGTCTCTCAGCCCGCGCCGCCTCGCGCCGACGAGAGGAGGCTCCTGTGGCTTGCCGAGCCCCGAGGGTGCCAGAGCTGACGCGCAACCCTTGTCTGCAGAGATGTCGCAACCCGTCGCATCCACCTCCGCCGTGCCGGCCCTCGCTCCGAGGTCTTCCACCATCTCTCGCCGCCTGCCGGGCGCTTGGGCGCGGCCGGTACCCTCATCCAGCTCGCACGCCCATCGACGAGTCGACGCGGTTTCGTCGAGCGACGTCGAGGTCCCGGACGACCGCACGAGGGCGCCTCGCGCGCGACGGCCGGGCGGCGAGCGAGCTCGTGCGCCCAAGCGGCCGAGGGCGAGCTCCAGCCTCGACCGCAACGAGGCGACAGCGCGCATCCGCTCGTCGTCCACGCGCAGGAGCGACCAGGGCGAGGAGCGAGCGGCAGCAGCTGCTCGCCCGGTCTTCGAGGCCTCGCCGCGCCGAGTCGTCTCGCGCCGCCCTCGGGTCGACGCAGCGTCGGCGCCGAGTGCGCTCGCCGCCGCACGGGTCGCTCATGCTCCGCCAACTGAGTATTTCGAGCGCCCCGCCCGCCGTCCTTCGCCCCCTCGCGCCCGGTCAACGTCGCCCCCGCCTGCGTCTCTCCCATCCTTCGCTCGATCCGCCGGCCCGTTCGACCACGACTCGCCCGTCGCTCAACGAGCTGCGTCCGGCCGACCGACACCGCCGTCGACGACCTACCCTCCAGCCTACCGTCGACCTCACCCGCCCGACCTCCTCATGAGCACGACCTCGTCCTTGACCTCGCACCCGCTCGTCACGTCGAGCTCGCGGTCGAGCGTGTTGGACGTTCCTCCACGGCCGTACGACTCCCAGCCGATGAGCTGGGCGTCCTCGCACGCGCCGACAAGCTCGTTCACGCCCTCGTACATCCGCGACCGCTACGCCGCCCCGCCCTCCTCAGCACCACCTCGGCATGCTGCGCCGCCGAGTCGGCGCCGTCGAGCGCCGCTACCCGAGCCCAAGCGGGGCCCGGCGCCGCTCGAGCTCCTGTTCGACGGGCAGGATGCCCGTCCAGGGTCGACTCGGCCGTCCCCTCGACCGCCTCCTCATCCGCCGACCCGCGCGCCTGCGCCAGCAGCAGGCGAGGCGCCGCCTCGGCGACATGTCCCGCCGTCGCTGCTCCGTCCAAGCAGGGTCGAAGCCGAGACGATCGAGTGGGCACGTCGAGAGCGCGAGGCGGCCGAGGCGGAGGAACACCGGCGGCGCAGCGCGTGGACCTCGGCGGCGCAGGCATGCGTCGGCGCGGTCGCGCCGTCGGTGCCACCTCCCGCAGGCGGCATAGCGCAGGACGTGCGCGAGGACCCCGCGCGCAAGCTCGAGCTCCCGCAGGAGCACGTCGCGCAAGCGAAGCTCTCGGTCGAGGTCGAGCGGGAGCTCCGAGCGCTCTTCTCGCCGCCCATGTCGCCGCCTCTCGCACGTCCCGCCTTTCCAGTCTCGACATTCCCAGCTACTACGAGCGCCCCGTCTCCTCGACCCGCCGCGCCCATGCGCACCGCCTCGCCCGAGCTCTTCCTCGGCATCGACACCTCGCCGCGCCAACCTCGACACCCTCTTCCCGCACACCCTCGCTCCCCACCACCTCCGCCATCGACGACGTCCGGTGAGCGTACCGCTCGCTCCCGCAGCCGCTCGGCGATCCAGCCAGGCGTCGACACCGTCCAGCGCTCCACCACGACCGAGAGCGCCGCCGCCCTCACGACGCTCGAGCCGAGCTACGAGCCCGAGGGCTCGCCCGAGCTCGTCATGGGCCTCGGTGTCGAGCGCAAGAAGCCGTCGTCGTCGGGCGGGACGGGCCCTCCTCGGCGGGGCAAGCAGGTTGCTGCCTCGGCCAGGGTCAAGGGCAAGGGCAGGAAGCGGTACAAGGGCAAGCCGTGGACGGTGCTCGAGCCTGAGGACACGTGGTGGACGAGGGACCTGGACGAGGAGCGGGCGGCGGCGGCGAGTGCGCCGGTCGACTGGGCGCCGCCGGAGCAGCCGGGCTGGCGCGCGCTTGAGCAAGCCGAGTGCGTCCACATCTCGCTCTCGAGGCCGTCACCTTCGTCCCATGTACTAATGGGACCTTCCCGCAGGTCCATCCAGCAGTCGCTCGAGCTCACGATCCGCGAGCTCGTCCTCCCGACGAGCCTCCTCCCGTACACGACCCTCGAGACGGGCCGATGCCTCGTCGACCTGCGCGTCTCGCTCTACCTCAAGTGCGAGCGCGAGCCCGCATCGCTGCTCCTGTGCGAGCGCGAGATGCGCGTCGGCCTCGTCGTCGAGCGCGGCGAGTCGGCCGATCCAGCCTCGCGCTCGTTCCGCCTCGAGCATCCTCGCCCCTTCCCGCTCTTCGTCGACCCGGCGTCCCTCAACCCTCGCGGCGCGAGCTCCTTGTCGCTCTCGGTCAGCGTCGCCGTCGGCGACGAAGCGCTCGTCGCGCAGCAGGTCGTCGCCGCGAGCCACCCTTTCGCGCCGCTCGCCGTCCTCCTGCCGTTCAGCCCTCGGCTCGCCGCCGACCCTCGAGCTGTCAGCCCCCACATCGCCGGCTCTTCCACCTCCTCGCCTCGCATCGTCGGCCTCTTCGTCGTCCTCGCCCCCCAACTCGTTCATCGCCTCGCACCGCCGTCGTCCCCCGACATCACCTCGGTCCTCTTGGCGCGGCTCGAGCGGCTCGTGCTTCATCGCGAGGGTCCGAGCGGTGTATGGGTCCCCGACGCTGTCGCTGTGCGCTCGCCGTCGACGAGCGTGCCTCATGAGAAGCGCATGCCGAGGCTGGAGGGCGGGGAAGAGCGGCCGGGCTTCGATTTCCTCGTGCGTCCCTCCCCTTTCTTCCGCAGCCCTTCTCTCAGAGCACCACAACTGATGTCGTTGCCCGCTCGACCCGCAGACCAAGGTGCCGTACGCCTCGGGCGAGCCCGTCCGCCTCTTCGCCCACGACTCGGTCGAGACGACTCGGGCGGCCATGTCGAGCAAGGACGAGGTGCGTCGCGCTCAGGCTCTTCTTCGCACGGACTTTTGAGCCTGTACTGACTCGCATCGGTTCCTCCTGCCTGCAGGAGATCTCGCGCTCGTCGATGACGGCCGACGAGAAGCTGCTCACGAGGATGCAGGTCCGGTGGTGCCTCGTCAACCCGTGCGTCCCTCACTCACACTCTCGCTGCTCGATCGACATTTACTGACTCGAAGCCACCCTTGCAGCTTCCCGCCGACTGTGTACCACCGCGAGCGCGCGTGCTGGGTCCACTACGCCCCGCTCATCTCGCGCTTCGCCTTGCGCACGGCCCTCGTCCTGCACCTCGTCCGGCACCTTCTCGCGCACAAGTTCGTCACGGAGCCGCAGCTGAGGGAGATCGTCCAGGCGGTCGATCGCGAGGTCGAGAGGGTCGAGTCGGGCGAGCGGCAGGACTATGACCAGTGGCGCAGAGACGTCGAGTGGGAGAGCAGGCGTAGCTGAGTTGAGCGCGACCTCTTTGCTCTCTGTTGTTGACAAGCATGAACGTTCTGCATTGCGCCCTCTTCGTCTATCTCGCTCGTCGTCGTCGGCTCGCTCGTCCTGCCAATCCAGCTCTTCCCCTCCTCGCCGCTCCTCGTCCTCGCCTCAAGCTCGGCCTCTCCGCTTCCTCTCCTGCCTCCTACGCTCCCACTCCTCCTCCTCCTCCTCGCTGCTGAGCCCGCTCCTCTCGCTCGCGCTCTCCCACGCACTGCCCTCTCCGCCCGCGCCGCCGCCGCCGACTCGAGCGTACCTCCCCATGGCACGCGACGAGGCGGCGACGCTGTTGCGCCGAGCTCGGCCGTGTGGGAGCGACATCTCGATGTCGTCGCCGCCGATGCCCCGGCGCTGGAGCTTGCCGTCGCTGCCCATCGGCGCGGCGGAAGCGGCGAGAGGTGCACGGCCCGAGGGCCCGCCGACGAGCCGCAGCTCGCGCAGGAGGGCAAAGTAGGCCCAGGTGGCCCAGGCGAGGGGCGCGATGAGGAGGAAGATGGCGACGAGGATGAACTGCGAAGGAAGGAGCCGAGGTGAGTGCGAGCGAGGCGGGAGAGAAGGCGGAAAGGAGGAAGCGGACGCACGGTGCCCAGCGCGATAGCACGAGACTCGGCGACGCTGAAAGTCGCAGAGAGGACGATCGGGGCCCAGACGGTGTAGACGAGGCTGAGGAGGGTCGCGAGCTGCACAAAGTGTCAATGTGAGCGGCCGACCTGCGAGACGACAAAAGGAGAGGAGCGAGCGCACCGCTGCGACCGCAAGCGCCATCTTGAGCGTCACCTCATGATGGTCCCACCGGCTCACGAGCGTCTCGAGGATGCCCAGGACGCCCGAGAAAGCTCCTGTGGCGAAAGTTGCGATGGCAAAAGCCATGCACGCCGGCGAGTCGAGCTGGTCGTACCCTGTGAGCGGGTGAGGCTGCGTCAGCGAGCAGCTCTTCTGGAAAGGGGAGAGGGAGCGGCGCACGGTACGAGTACAAGGTCGACGAGTAGAAGAGTGCCGGGACGCAGACGAAGAGCGAGAAGATGGCGGCGCCGAAAGCCGAGCGCGACTGGGTCGAGCAGCAGCAGCCCATTCTCGCGCGTGCGCAGAGGAGGTCGACCGGGTGCGGGGCGAGCGTGCGAGAGCAGGCAGCTCAGGAGAAGCTCGAACGAAGCCGAGCCAGAACGAGCGCGGAGTTGCCGGAGCGGAGGCTTCGTTCGTCGGCGAGCAGTCAGGCGGACGAGGTGCGAGCGCGCGCGCGGACAGGAGCTCGACCGAGGCGGACGGCGCCCTTCTGCCGGGGCCGAAGTTGCTGCAGAGCAGTGCTTGCGCTTCTGAACCATACGCCAGAGCTCCTCCTGCAGCTGCAGCGAGAGCCGCCACCACCGCCTCGTTCGACGTAGTTGGCGCCGCCGAGTCCAGTTCGAAACGGCTCGCTCTCACCTCCTCTCCAGCCCTCGCTGTGCGCTGTGCAGGAGCTTGCGACGCTGCAGGACAGAGGCTCAGCATCGAGAGTGGAGCGCCGCCTGAGCCTGGCCGACCTCGAGAGGCCGACGAGGGGCACGAGCCGGCGCGAGGGTGAGGCTGACGTTGAGAGGGAGCGGTGGCCGAAGGGGTCGTCGTGGGGAATCGAGGTCCAGCTTGCTCGCTTCCTGCTTCCCGCTCAGCACACTCGCAGTGCTTCACTGCACCAAGTGAGCCCGTCCTTCTGCTCCTCGCCGAAAAGCGACGCACTGACCCCTTCCCGCCCGTTCCCTCGCCCGTCCTCCCCACCCTTCCTCGCACCCGTTCTCGCTCGCTCTCTCCGTCTTTCAGCCCCTCACCATGTCGACCAACCCCAACACCGCCCTTGCCGAGGCCCAGTTCGCCTCGCTCTCGGACAAGACGGCGTCCGGCTTCCGCCAGCAGGGCACGACCTCACTCGACGACGAGAGCGGCGTCACCGACGGCGGCCTCGGCGAGTTCCAGAAGTTCGGCGCGGGCGTCGAGGTCGGACGCACGGGCGCGAGCGGCGGTGGAGACAACATGGTGCGTCGAGCGCTGTCTCCGGGACCTGGCTCGAGAGGTCGTCGCGCTCGGCCGCTCGAGCCTGGATCATCACGAACACGCGCTCATGCAGGTCATCCTCTCTCTGCAGAACATCCCGCCCGAGCAGGGCGGCAACGCGCGCACCGAGGGCTCGCACGCGTCGCACTTTGACGGCGTCCCCGCCGGCGAGGACATGGACTCGTGGCTCGCCAAGACGCAGCCCGGCCAGAGTGCGTCTCTCGCTTTGCTCTCCTCCGGCACTTCATCGAGAAGCTGACGGCGACGATGGACGTGCGCGCAGTCAACCAGAGCGGCAAGTCGAACGAGACGGCGGGCACGATCGACGCGCCCAAGGACGGCAAGCCTCAGCTCGAGGAGCAGTAAGCGCAGGCAGACGAGGAGCAACAGCAGCATGAATCGTACATAGCACACACCGCAATGCAGTCCCAGCATCCGCTCGAGCCTCGCTCTGTCGTT
>Ga0308170_10003064_pt1 | contig 13924 bp, 15 predicted proteins | sample PhyBR2_2_FD_202136 | JGI IMG/M metagenome (GOLD analysis project Ga0308170, IMG submission 202136) | Phyllosphere microbial communities from UC Gill Tract Community Farm, Albany, California, United States - DLSLSB.R2 | ecosystem: Host-associated > Plants > Phyllosphere > Unclassified | place... | reverse complement strand
TCGGCGCCTCCAGAACCGCCTTCGGACGACGACGAGGCGGCCGAGTACGAGCCGCCGCCCGAGCGGCATTCTCGGATCCCCTACTTCGAGGTGCAGCACAAGTTCCAGGACCTCGTCAACCGCACGCCGTGGAACGGGTGCGGCTTCTCGAGCGACGGCGAGTACATCATCGGCGGTGCGTGGACCCCTCTTCCTCTCGCGCTCTCGTGCTCGTCGTGCGCCGACGAGATATTGACGCTGTCGACGTCGCAGGTGCCGGGCACAAGGGCGCGCACAACATCTACATCTGGGACCGCGTCACGGGCGCGCTCGCCAAGATCCTCGAGGGCCCGAAGGACCCGTGCGAGGACCTCACTGTGCGTCCCTCTCTCTCTCCCTCACTTTGCCCTCGCTCGCTGTATCTCAGTCGCTCACGCCCTCCCTCTCTCGCGCGCAGTGGCACCCGTTCCGGCCCCTGATCGCCTCGGTCTCGACGCTCGGCCTGATCCACCTGTGGGTGACGCCCGTCGTCGAGAACTGGAGCGCGTACGCGCCCGGGTTCGAGGAGCTCGACGAGAACCGGGAGTACGAGGAGAAGGAGGACGAGTTCGACTTTGTGCGTCCCGCCCTCTCATTCTCACTGTAGGTCTGTGCGTGCTCGAGAGGTCCGTGCGCTGACGCTGCCTCGTTTCGCCGCCCGCCCGCAGGAGGACGAGTCGGCGCTGCGCCGCCGCGCCCAGGGGACGTACGACGGCGCGCTCGACCTGACGTCGCACGCGACGAGCGGGCCTCGGGCGCAGGCGGGCGAGGAGATGCCCTGGCCCGACGACGACCTCGACGCGCAGGACGCGTACGAGCGCTTCGTCGCGCTCGAGGCGGACGAGGAGGGCGCGGCGGGCGAGGCGTTCTACCCGCAGCCGGTGCTCGTCGAGGAGTCGGCGGCGAATGCGGCCGAGGAGAGCGTCGAGGCGGCGGCGGGAGGAGGAGGAGGAGGAGGAGGAGAGGGCAGACGCAGGTAGCTCTCGCTCACTCTGCAACGGCTCGATCGCTCTCGACGTTGCACGCGCAGCACGATGCTCGAGAGTAAATGCATGCAGTGCGAGAAGTAACAAAGTGCAGGTCTATGCGCGCCGTCCGAGTCTATCCTCCGCTCGTCCTCGATAAAGCTACACGATCGTCGCCGCCCAGCTCATGCCGCGCGCTCGAGCCCGTAGCTGCTCGGGTAGGCGTTCATCCACACGGGCGGCGGCTGGAGGCACGCCATCGGGACGACGAAGCGCTGCCAGGCCCAGTACTTGACGGGCGGCACCTCGCGCACGAGGCCCTGCGTGACCCTGCGTGCGAGCGAGAGGAGCGAGAGTCAGATCGAGTCGAGAGAGATGAGGAGAGCGAGAGAGGCGAGAGAGAGAGGACGCACCAAGCCGAGTAGAGCCATCCTCCCGCGCACACGACGAACGCGGCCGTCCACGCCGTGCCCGCCCATCCTCGCACCCTGCGCCCGGTGAGCGCCGCAAACACGCCCTCGAGCACGACACCGACGCCCTGCGAGAGGAAGTAGACGGACCCGCCCCACTTGGTGAGGAACGAGAGCGGCGCGGCGGGAGGAGGGAGGGTCGAGATGGCCGAGGCGAGGCCTGCGCGCGCGGTCGAGGAATCAGCTCGTGCAGCGAGAAAGAGAGAGAGAGATAGAGGGACGGAGGGGAGGGAGGCACGCACCGAACTCGTGCAGCCACGCCGAGAGCGCAAAGACGGCGACGACCCCGGCGGCCCGAGCGGCGGCTTTGCCGAGGACGGGCGCGACGATGCGCTGCGTCGGCTTGAAGGCGAGGAAGCGGAACGGTCCTGCGTCGTGCAATCTCGAGTCAGGCAACGCGCAGAGGCAGGAGAAGGGAGAGAGAGCGAGAGAGAGGGGAACGCACTTGAGAAGAACGAGTGCCACTGGTGGGACCAGAACTTTGCGACGCTCTGCGGCCGGTCGGCGAGGTTGAACAGCGGCGGGTACTCGCTCGCGTCCCACTCGGGCGGGCGCAGCGCGGCGGGCACGAGCGGCGCGCGGCGCAGGGCGAGCGTGCCGAGGAAGGCGCCGAGGATCGAGACGCTGTACCCGAGCGTGAGGGCGGCAAAGACGGCGACGCCCATGGCGAGCCCCGTCAGGGCCTCGCCGAGGGCGTGGACGTGCTCGGGCGCGACGGCGCCGAGCGCCGAGGGGAGGACGGCGTGCAGGGCGACGTCGCGGCTCGTCGGCGGCTCGAGGAGGGCGGCCGAGCACAGGACGAGGAGCGGGTGCGCCCACGCGATCTCGGCGACGACGCGCCGAAAGAAGGCGCCGTTGTCGCGCGCAAAGGGCGCCGTCGTCGTGCCGCAGAACTCGTAGCCCTGGCCGCGCATCGAGACGAGGAGGTGGGCGGTCGCGCGCAGGATGTCGATCGGGCCGTCCGACGCCGCCTGCTTGCTCCTGAGGGCGGCGAGGTGGGCCCTGCGGCGCTGCCGGGCCTCGAGGCGGGCGTCGCGGGTCGAGGGGCGCTTGTCGTGGACGTTGGCGGTCGTGGCGGATGCCGGGTCGAAGCCGACGAAGGTGTAGGGGAGGAGGTCGGCGGCGAGCCCCCACTCGAGTCCCTTCATGATGCCGTATGCGCCCATGATGCCGATGACGACTGCAGGGAGGGCGAGAGGCGAGTCAGCGAAAAGGAACGCCGGATCGAGCGAGGAGCGGGACGAGCGGGGAGGGCGAGAGGAGGGACGGACAGTTTACGCCGATGGCCTGGTTGCGGGGTTCGATGGCGTACCGGTACGGGGTTGCGAACGAGAGGGCGAGGCTGAAGGGGGTCAAGAGGAAGCGGGCGGGGCGGGAGAGGGTCGAGGGGAAGACGGGGTGGAGGAGGAGGGCTTGAAGCGAGAGTGGGATGAGGAAGGCCAAGCTGTGGTGCGGGGCTCAGGGTGAGCTAGTGATCAAGGGACAGTGAGCCAGTGAGCCAGAGCGAGAAGGAGGGCGGTGCGGGATCGGTGACGGAATGGAGGACGAGGCGGCGAGGATGGAGGAGGAGGGGGAGGAGGTGAGGGAGAGCGAGACGCACAAGGCTGGTGGCGGCAAGGACGGGCCCTCGAGGAGGAACTGGGGCATGGCAGAGTGTCTGTGTCGCAGCTGGTGCGAGCAGAGTGGCGCAGCGAGGTAGCGAGAGGTGGCCGCTCTCATCTCGTCGTCCCGCTCTCTCGCGGCTGCCCTCACCTCGGCCCGCACCTGCTGCAGCCATGCCACCACCACAGCCTCGAAAGGCCTCGACAACCACCGACACCGACACCGACGACGACTACGACCCCGTCGCCTTCCAGGCCGACCTCGACCTCTCGGTCCAGCACACCCGCTCCCTCGTCGCGTCCTGGATCCCGACCAACCTCGCCACCGACTGGACCGACGGCGGCTTCTCGACAAAGCAGGGCAACAACGGCCTCCAGTCCCTCAAGGACCGCGCAAGGCCTCCCAGGTCCGTCCCCTCTCGCTCCTCTCGTCGCGCTCCCTCCCCCGGGCCTATCTCGGTCGGCGCAGCGCTGAGGGCGAAGAGACGTGTGCTCACGCACTACACCCTCCTACTCGCAGGCTCGGACTCGGCGCACAACCCGCCTCGCTCCACAAGCAGCTCGCCGAGGACCGCAAGATCGCCTCGCGCCTCCTCCGCGGCCGCAACCTCGCCCTCGGCGACGACGGCTCGCACGTCGCCACCACCTCGGCCACCGCATCGGCGGGCGACGAGCGCGGCGACCGCAGCAGCAGCAGCGACGACGACGAGAGCCGCTCGCGCGCCGTAGGCAAGGGCAAGGCGCGCGCACCTGCGGCGTCGAGCAACCCGTTCGTCCTGCCCTCGACGGCGACGTCGAGCAAGTCCAAGTTGAACGGTACGCCCGCCAAGGCGCATCAACCGCTCTTCAACGAACCCTCGCCCGCCAAACCCTCCCCTTCGTCCTCCTTCTACACCCCTCCCTCGACCTCCACCGCCGTGCCCTCCACCGCGACAACCAGCGGCGCACCTCTCACCAAAAACCAGCGCAAGAAGGAGCGCGAGCGGCTCAAGCGCGAGGACGAGCGGCGTCGCCGCGAGGAGGAGAGTCGGGCCGCGGCGCTCGCCGAGGAGGGCGGTGCGCAGGGCTCAGATGCGGCGCTGGGGAGGAAGCGCGCGCGAGGAGAGGACGAGGCGCCGGCGGGCGAGGACGAACGTGAGGGCGAGGGCGGGATGGACGAGGACGAGGCGCGGTCGAGGACGGCGAGCCCGGCCAAGGCGGGCGGCGCAGCGGGCGAGGGCGGCGACGCGAGCCCGAAGAAGCGGCGCAAGAAGAAGAAGCGCAAGAGCGGCGAGGGCGCGGGTGCGCGCGAGGGTGCGGGTGCGCCGCCGCTGCTCAACCTCGCGCCGCTCGTCGGCGCTGGTGGAGCGTAGCTCGAGCGCGGCGCGGCGGGTGCAACGTGCGGGTATCGCTCTCGTGCGAGCGCGGCAGCGGGCGAGACGAGGAGCGGTGAGCGGATCGAGCGTCTCTTGGAGCTTGACGAGCAGGCGGCGGCGGCGACGAGCTCGCGCACTCTCCTTTCTCTCTCCTCGCAGCGCTTGTTCGGTGCAGCTTGGGCGTCTCGTGGCTCTGCGCTTCAGCTCAACGCTTCAGACGACGCGCGCCCCGCACATCCCGCCTCCCGCCTCGACCCGTCGTCGCCCTCCCTCCTCTCCGTCTCGCCCGCCACGACGCTTCGCCGATAAGCAGGCTCGATCGCACCGGCACCGCTCGACTCGGCGCCCTCAGCTTTGTCCGCACCGCCCGCCGTCCGTCCGCCGCACGCGCCACCCGTCCGCCCCGACGCCGGCGAATCCGGTCCGTCCTTCGGCGCCCTCGGCGTCGCTCGACGCGCGGGGCGGCGTCTCCATCGAGGACGACAGGAGACGTCGCTCGGCCCGGCGCGGAGGCTCGTGCGCCGCGGCGCGGTTACAGATGAGGAGGGGTCGGCTCGTCCGGGTCGCTGCACCTCGCGGGCTCGGCAGAGATGCTTCGGCGCTCTGCAGCTCTTGCTCCTTCTCTCGCTTCGTCGATAACCTACGAGCCGACCGCGACCCTCCCCGACCTCGACCTCGACCACGATGCGCGACGACACGCTCGTACCCCTCGTCCCGACCAGCGCCACCTCCTCCTCCTCGAGCGCTCAACGGCCGCCCTACTACGACCGACTCGCCGACGACGACGACAGCGACATCAAGGGCACGCACGCCGAGGCACAAGCAGGTGCGTCCACCCTCTCGAGCCGGCCATGGTCGAGCGACGCTGACCTTCTCGAACGAGCGTCCGCAGCTTCCGCCGACCGACACGACGAGGACGAGCAGTGGGAGCAGGTGCGTCTCACGTCTCACTCGATAGCAGAGGTGAGGCTCAGAGCGCGCTGACGCTCGAGCACCCGCGCCCTCAGATGCCGCAGCTGTCGAACGCACCTTCGCCCTCACCATGGCGCTGGCCTGCGGTCGCCGCGCTCCTGTGCCTCGTCGGCCTCGTCTTCTACCAGTCGTCGCTCGACGTCTCGAGCACGGCGGCTCGAGCCGAGGACAAGATGCAGCCTCAGGTCGCCTCGGTCGCGGTCGAGAAGGCGAGGTTCCTCGTCCCGGTCATGGTCGGTGCGTCCGCCTTCCCCTCTCGCTCTCCTCTCTCGCCGGTCACAGAGACTGAGTCGCCTCCTCGTCGCAGCCGAGCAGGAGTCGCGCGCCCAGCACCACCTCGTCCAGCTGTCCCGCCTCGCCGCGAGGCTCGACCGCACCCTCGTCCTCCCCAACTTTACCACCTCGCGCTTCCGCACGTGCGGCTCGACCTCGTTCGCCGACATCTACGATCCATCTTCGTTCGCTCGGCACGCGGCGCCGGCAGGAGCGGCCGAGCCCGTCCTGCAGGGCGCCTTTCAGCGCTGGCTCGCCGAGGGGACCGTGCGGCGTACCGCTCGCGCCGTCCGCCTCGGCCTCGCCGCCTCGCCCGAGGAGCGCGCTCGCGAGCTCGGCACGTTCTACCCGGACACGCCGACGCCCCCGTCGGGTCGAGTGACGTGCCTCGACCCGGCGTGGTTCGACTTTGCCGACCGGGACCGGCTCGTCGCCGTCGAGGAGTGGCACCCGACGAGCGACGCGCTCCTGCGCAGCCTCGACCGGCTCGACGCCGAGGACGACGACGTCGAGGTCCTCCTCGTCGACTGGGACCTGCGCGGGCCCATCATCGGCGTCGAGGGCGACGACATCCTCGAGGCGGCGTTCCAGTACGCCGCGCCGTGGCACACGCTCGCCTCGGCCATCGCCGGCGCGATCGGCGAGGCGGTTGGCGTGCACTGGCGCACCGAGACGGTTGCGCCGGGCAGCCTCGCCCAGTGCGGCGAGGGCCTCGTCGAGGCGCTCGTCGGGCTCAAGGAGCGGCACCGCTCGCTCAAGAGCGTCTACCTCGCGGCCGACTACCCGCTCGAGCTCCTCGAGGGTGCGCCGTCTCGCATCGTCGATGCGGCTCGCCTTCCGCTCGAGCACGAGGTGGACGACGAGGGGGCGGGCGAGAGCGACCTCGAGGCGCGGCAGCGTGCGCACTCGGACACGTTCTCCAAGGCGCTCACGCCGACGCACCACGCCGCCATGTCGGGCTTCCTCGCCTCGTACGCCTCGCACGCCGCGCCCGCCGGCCTCGCCCTCTCGACGTACCGCTCGGTCCTCCCCTCGCTCCTCCCCTCGCTCTCCAAGCCGCTCGCCCGCCTCGCCAAGGCGCAATTCGCGCCCGCCATCGTCTCGCAGCTCGTCCTGCAGCGCACGGCGCTCTTCCTCGCGGGCGAGGCGCGCCGCGTCGACGAGGGGCGGGACCCGCAGCGCGAGGTGTGCGCGCGCAAGAGCAACTGGACGAGGAGGGTCGTCGCGGCGAGGAAGGCGGCGCGCAAGGTCGCCAAGGCGAAGGGGGACAGGACTGGGCACCAGGTCCTCGGCCTGTGGTCGTCGGACGGGAGCTTGCTGTAGAACGAGCGACGGTGCGGCTGTAACTATCTCTGCGAGCGAGCGAGGCCGACGAGAGCGAGCACCTTGCCGGACGCGCTCGGGCCTCTCGCGCCCCTCTTTCTCGCTCTTCTGTGCTCGAGGAAAGCTTCGCTGAAGGGAGCGCAGGCTCCAGTATGCTGCAGCGCTGCAGCGGCGGCACTCGCAGAGGCTTCTCGCTCGCGCCCGTCCGACCCCGCGGTGCCCCGCATTTTCCTTGCTCAGGCCGCCTCGCCCTCGTCCGCCGCCCTTTCTTCCTCGTTCTACCTCACTCTCGCGCCAGCAAGATGCACCGCAGGTCGCCTTGTGCGTGGTTCGCCCCTGCACCCTGCACCACGCGCGCACATGCTGACCCGACCGCGCCGCTCGCAGCGCTCCCGGCCGACGAGGAGATGAGCCGCCCCTCTCGCCTCGCGCAGCACACAGCAGAGGCCGGGTGGGAGCCGGTGCGTGGTCTTCTTCTCTACTCAGGCAGCAGCACCAGGCTGACTCCGTCCCTCGAAGATGCCGCCGTACGAGGCCGGCTCCGACACCCCTCCCTGGCGCTTGCCCGCCGTCGCCGCCCTCCTCTTCCTCTTCATCCTCTTCGTCCGGGCGCACGGCACCGAGCAGGTCTTTCGCGAGGCGGCGATGGACACGGAAGGTGCGGCAGCGTTGTCGGGCGAGAGGGTGTGCGGCGGCGAGCGGAGCGGGTGCAGGCTTCTCGTTCCTACCATCATCGGTACGTCGTTCCAGACTCTCGCTCACCTCGTTGTGACTCAAGTTGATGGTGAACCCTGCAGGCGAGCAAGAGTCCCGCGCGCAGCACCACCTCATCCAGCTCTCGCGCCTCGCCTCGACCCTCAACCGCACCCTCGTCCTCCCCAACCTCGCCACCTCGCGCTTCATGACCTGCGGGTCCGCCTCGTTCGACTCGATCTACGACCCGATTACCTTCGTCCGAGCCAGCGGCGCCGTCCGCCCGGTTCTCCAGCACGAGTTCGAGCGCTGGCTCGACGACGAGGAGGACGACTCGGCGCCGCACACGGCGCGCGCCGTCCGTCTGCGCATCCTCGGCGCCCCCGAGCCTCTCGAGTCGACGCAGGGCGCCTTCGTGCGCGACGAGACGCTCGGCGGGCACGCACGCACGGCGCTCTGTCTCGATGAGCAGCGGCTCGACTTTGCGCAGCGCGAGCCGCTCGTCGCAGTCGTCGCACAGTACGAGGCGGGCGGCGAGCTGCTCGAGACCCTGCGCCGACTCGACACCGAGGACGACGTCGAGGTCCTGCTCGTCAACTGGGACCTGCGCGAGCCGCTCCTCGGTGTCGAGAGCGACGAGCTCCTCGCGGCAGCGTTCGCCTATGCCGAGCCGTGGCACACGCTCGCGAGCGCCGTCGTCGGCGAGCTCGGCGAGTCGATCGGCGTGCACTGGCGCACCGAGGGCGTCGCGGCAACGAGGCTCGACGAGTGCGGCGAGGGTTTGGTCGAGGCGCTCGTCGGGCTCAAGGAGGGCGACGGCGCGCTCCAGAGCGTGTACCTCGCGAGCGACTACCCGCTCGAAGGCTTGCCGGGCGCGCCGTCGCACACCGCCGCCGCGGCCGGCGACGACGACTCGACCGCAGGTGCGGTCGAGCCTCTCGTTGTCAAGCTCGCGCACTCGGACACGCTCTCGGACCAGCTCACGCCCGCCCACGACGCCGCCATGTCCCACTTCCTCTCCTCGTTCGCCTCACACGCCGCGCCCGCCGGCCTCGCCCTCTCGACGTACCGTTCCCTCCTCCCCCTCGTCCTCCCGACCCTCCCCGCACCGCTCGCCGCCCTCGCACAGACGCCCGCCGCGCCCGCCATCGTCTCGCAGCTCGTCTTGCAGCGCACGAAGCGCTTCGTCGCGGGCGAGTCGCGCGTGCCGAGCGAGAGGCGCGCGAGGGACACGTGCGCGAGGAGGAGCAGTTGGACGAGGCGGGTCGTCGTAGCGCGCGAGAGGGCGCGCGAGGGGCTCGAGGAGGGAGAGAAGGGAGCGGTCGTCGGATGGTGGTCGACGGACGGCAAGCTTGAGTACTGAGCGGGCGCTGCAAGCCGATTTGTTCCTCGGCCTCGCCGGCAGGGAGGACGAGCGAGGCGAGCGATAGCATCTGACCCGCTTTCGTGCGGCCCGCTAGGTCCGAGAGCACGTCTAAAGGAGGTGCGCGATGCCCTGCGACAGCCTTGACTCGCGCGCACGCCGAAGAGCTCATCTCTGAGCGACAAGCGACGAGCGCAGGATGAATCGGCAGCGTCGGCACCGGCGGGCGCGCCGCGCGGCAACGCTAGTCCTAGAGCTGCGCGCAGCACAGTGCAGCAGGTAGCAGCACCACTGAGCGAGGCGGCGGTGTGTGGACGAGGTCGAGCTCCTCCTCCTCGTCCTCCCCTCCGCTCGCTCTCCTCCACGAACCGCTACAACCATGGCGTCGACGATCCAGACCCTCGACGTGGCCCTGCCGCCTCTCACCAAGGGCTACACCGCCCCGAGCTTCTCTCCGATCTCTGGTGCGCTCTCTTCCCCTCTCCCCTCGCCTCATCTCGTCCAAAAAGCTCACGGCTCTCGTCTCTCCCCCACCTCGCCCCCGACCCGCTCCCCATCACCTTCGATCACTCGACACACGCCCTCGCTCGCCTTCTGCGCTGGTCCCACTCGCCTCGGCCGCCGCGACAGCCCCCTCGACCTCGGGTGCCGTCTACCCCGCCGGCCCGGCCTTCCACGCCCACGCCCGCCGCATCCTCAACCAGCGCTCGTTCGCCGACGACGACCGCGCCGAGAAGGACCGCCTCGCCGCCAACGGCAACGGCGAGGTCGTCGAGGAGGACCTCGACGCCGACCTTGGCGGTGAGGAGGAGGACCTCGACCTCCTCGAGCTCGACCCGAAGAAGTGGAAGGTCCGTCCCGTTCCTCCTCCCGAGCAATGCCGTGCAGAGGGGTCGGCGACTGACGCAGCTCGTGCGCGCTCTCCCGCCCGCAGGACCAGGACCACTACGCCGTTCTCGGCCTCCAGCACCTCCGCTACAACGCGACCCAGGAGCAGATCAAGAAGGCCCGTACGTCCAGAGCCTCCATATCTGCTGCGGTGCCTTGACGATCGCGCGCTGACTCACGCCGGCTCGCCCGCAGACCGTCGCAAGGTCCTCCGCCACCACCCGGACAAGAAGGCCAACGCGACCAAGGGCGGCTCGATGGACGACTCGTTCTTCAAGTGTATCGCCAAGGGTGCGTCGTGCATGCTTCGCTGAGCTCGTCGGGTCGCGCAGCGCAGCCGCTGACGCACGTTGCCCCGCTCGCAGCTATGGAGGTCCTCTCGCACCCGGAGAAGCGCCGCCAGTTCGACTCGGTCGACGAGCAGGTGTCGGACGAGTTCCCGTCGCCGACCGAGACGACGGCCGACAATTTCTACGAGCTGTGGGCGCCCGTCTTTGCGCGCGAGGGCCGCTTCTCGACCAAGCAGCCGGTCCCCGCTCTCGGCGGCCCCGACTCGACCAAGCAGGAGGTCGAGAGCTTCTACGACTTCTTCTACAACATCGACTCGTGGCGCTCGTTCGAGTACGCCGACAAGGACGTCGCAGAGGGTGCCGACTCGTGCGTCCCCTCCCTCTCCCTCTTGCCTCGTCCTCGTCGCGCTTCATCTTGCTGACCCGCTCTCCTCCCTCCCTCCCTTACCAAACCTCTCCTTCCTCTCTCTCTCTCTCTCTCCGCCCGCAGCCGTGACGAGAAGCGCCACCAGGAGAAGAAGAACAAGGCGGAGCGCGACCGCAAGAAGAAGGAGGACAACACGCGCCGCCGCACCCTCGTCGACCAGGGTCTCGCGCTCGACCCGCGCATCAAGCAGTTCCGCGCCGCCGAGAAGGCCGCCCGCGAGGCCAAGCGTCGCGGCGGTGCCGGCGTCCCGGCGCAGCTCGACCCGGCGGAGAAGGCCGAGCAGGAGAAGAAGGCCAAGGAGCTCGCCGAGGCTGAGGCGGCTGCTGCTGCCGCGAAGGAGGCTGCTGACAAGGTGCGTCCTCTCCTCACTTTCCTCCTCCTGCGCTTCGAGAGGTGAAGCTGCGCGGGAGAGCGAGCGCTGACTCTGCCCCTGCTCGTGACGTCCGTAGGCCGACCGCGAGGTGCAGAAGAAGGCCAAGGCGGCCGCCGCCAAGGAGGTCAAGAAGAACAAGAAGGCCATCTCGAACGCCGTCTCGACGCACAACTACTTCACCGTCGCCGGCACGTCGCCCGCGCCGGCGACGATCGAGGCGTGCTTCGCCGAGCTCGACCTCCTCTTCGCCGCCATGGAGCCCGAGGAGGTTGCCGCGCTGCGCGTCGCTATCGACGGCAAGAGCGCCGACGAGACCAAGGCGGCGCTCGTCGCCGCGGCGCAGAAGGCCGAGCCCAAGGTCGGCGCCGGCAAGTTCAAGGAGCTCGCGTGAGCGGGGGCTCTCCCCTCTCGCCCTCCCTCCCCTAGACGGCTGCAACTAGAACAGTAGCAGATCATCTCGTCGGTGCCCATGAGCGCGTGTAGAGAGAGCGACGAGAGAGAGCGCTCTCGTGGGTCTGAGCGGCCTTCTCAAGTCGACTCTCCTCAGCGAGGTCGCCTTCCTGCAGGCCTTATCTACTCTCCTCGCTCTCTCGTGCTAAGCGAGCTCGCGTCGAGAAGCTGCTCAAACTGGTTACAGCTCTGCTCGTTGCTCAGAGCGACCGCTCCTCGCTACCACGGACCCCTCGCGAGCGGCGCGTGCGCCAAGTGCGCCCTCGTTGCCGCCTCAGCTCTCGCCCGCGCCTCGACGTACTCCTGGCTGAAGATGATGCGGTAATGGGCCATAGGCTGGCCAGGAACTTCGAGCTCGAGCGACCAGACGGCAGTTTTGCTCGTCGGGTTGCCCTCGGCGTCGACGGCCTCGGCGACGTCGTGCGGCGAGAGGAACGTCCAGATGACGCGCAGGCCGTCGGCCCAGTTGTACCCTGTGAGGCAATTACGCGCGTCGGCCTCGTGCTCGAAGGTGTCGGCGTCTGCGGGCGACAAGAGGAGGAAAGCGAGAGGGCGTCAGCGCAAGCGGGCGAGCGCTCAAGGAGAGGGCACCGACGCACCGCTGTCGATCTGGTAAGGCGTGCCCTTGGTGCCGAGCTCGCCGTTGATGAAGCGGTGCTGCCACCTCGTGAAGCGCCGCTCGGGGTTCCAGTTTCCGAGCGCTCGATGGCCGCCGTCGTGCGGGATTGAGGTCGGGCCAACGACGTGGTGAATAGGACGCAGTGGGCCGTTGCGTGGGTCGAGAGCGCTCTGGTGCGGGATGGAGAAGCGCAAGAACGAGTCGTTGTCGAGGCGGCGGATCGTGTGGACGAGCTCGTCGAACGAGGGGACGACGACGATGGTCGGATCGTTGTCTGCGGGTCGACACGGAAGAAGATCGTCAGCTGGACGTGGTCGCACGGTGTGCGAGAGCGCGCCGAAAGGGGAAGAGGAGAAGGGGCTCGAGCGCACCGAGGCCGCGGCCGCCGAGGACAAAGACGTCGTCGAGCTTGGTGTCGTAAGGTCGCAAGCCCCACCGCGCTCGAGGGGACAGGCAGTAGCGCCCGAAGAACAGACACAAGAGGTTGATGAAGTTGGTGAGGCCGACCCGAGCCGCCTGCAGGGAAAGGTGGGCGCGAGGCTGGGTGAGCAGGTTACCCAGACGAGTACAGGCCGAGCAGGGAGGGGACGCACCAGCTCTTTGCCGTGACTGTAGGCCTGAGGGTCGAAGGTGTGCCCAAGCTGCGGTCCGAGTCGCTGCATCTCGCTCGAGAGGGCGTCGAGGAAGAGGTGGTCGGCCTGCTGCTGGGCGACGTGCTCGGGTGCGAACATGCTCTCGTTCGACACGAGGCGAGGAGCTGCACGAGGGCAGGTCGAGATGAGCCGAGGAGCGAGAGAGCACGGAGCGAGGTTCGTGGGAGCGCTCGAGCGGCTTCTCCGCGGACACGGATGCTCGTCCGGCGCGGCGACAGAGCGCTCTACAGCCGGTGCGAGGCGCGAGCTGTTCGCGCCGCACGGTCGATGGCGGGCTCGAGCCGTGCCTGCTCGCCGAGAGCGAGCGCGGCTGCGGCTGAGACGGCGGACCCGGGGCGAAGAGCGAGACGACGAGGAGAAGGGCGAAGGTCGGCTCTGCAATGCGGGATCGACTTGCGGTAGTGCAGAAGCAGCTCGAGGGGCTGCGCAAGCTTGACTGGCGAGCGGCGAGCGGCGAGGTGGAGGTGGGCCGAGTGTCGAGCGAAGTCGGGGGACGGGGAGGAGAGGCGGCGACTGCATCGGGTGTCGAGTTTGACGGGTGCGCTGGGCGTGTAGCAGGCTGAGGGAGACTGTGAGCAGTGCACACGCTCCACACGAGGGCGAGCTCGCGGTCGACGGTGCCGAGAGAGGGTCGCCTCCTCCCCGCCCGACGCCGACCAACCTCGACGCCGTCCCCTCGCCTCGTCACCCGCGTGGGCAGCTGCGCAGCCGCACACTCACTCGAGCAGCTCTTGTGCGCGCTCTCGACGCGTCCAGCACCCGCGCAGGGATGCCCCGCGACGAACGCGACCTCGACCGCCGCCCGGGGCCAAACCTCCCGCGCCCGCCCGCACCACACGGCCAGGCGGGCAGCTCGCGCGCCAGGTCCCCGCCTGCGAGGTACCCCGACTCGCCAGAGCTCCACCGCCGCCGCGACCGGCGGTACTCGGGCGACTACTCGTCGTCGCGCGACTTGTCGCCCGGCGGCGGCGGCGGCGGCAGGGACTCGCGCTCGTCTAGAGACTGGAGGGATGCCCGTGCGTGACTCTCACTCTCTCAGCGGCTGAATGCACGCACGCAGCCGAGCATCCACTGACCCACGAGCCCAACCCTCCCTCAACCTGCATGCACTCGTCCTCGCTCGCTCAACGACAAGCAGCCGGCCCGGGACGCTCGCGCCGCTACGACGACTACGACGACGACGACTACTAC
>Ga0308170_10003063_pt1 | contig 13929 bp, 15 predicted proteins | sample PhyBR2_2_FD_202136 | JGI IMG/M metagenome (GOLD analysis project Ga0308170, IMG submission 202136) | Phyllosphere microbial communities from UC Gill Tract Community Farm, Albany, California, United States - DLSLSB.R2 | ecosystem: Host-associated > Plants > Phyllosphere > Unclassified | place... | reverse complement strand
CCTTTGGTGCTCCCTCCCCTCCCCGCTCCTCCCACGAGCGCAGAGCCTTGCCTCCACAGCCTCTCTTCCTCGTCAAGCACCGCCTCCAGCCCCGCCATGTCTGCCGCCCAGGTCTCTGGCGAGTGCGTCCTCGCTCCCCCTCGCCCCTCCTCCCCCGCCTCGCCTCTCCTCACGCTCGCCCGTGCTCACCGCCCTCATCACTCCGCTCGCCCGCAGCTTCGCCATCAAGCCCGAGTCGACCGCACCGGTCCTCAACACCAAGGACTGGCCGCTCCTCCTCAAGAACTACGACAAGCTCCTCGTTCGCAGTCAGTCCTCGCCCCTCTCCTCCTCCTCCTCCTCCTCCTCCTCCTCGCCTCGTCGCTCTCGACACCGCCTCACCATCCCCCCTCCCGCGAAACAGGCTCGCACTTCACGCCCATCCCCGCCGGCGCGTCGCCCCTCAAGCGCGACCTCAAGAGCTACATCAAGCTCGGCGTCATCAACCTCGACAAGCCGTCCAACCCCTCGTCGCACGAGGTCGTCGCCTGGATCCGCCGCATCCTCCGCTGCGAGAAGACGGGCCACTCGGGCACCCTCGATCCCAAGGTCACGGGCTGCCTCACCGTCTGCATCGACCGCGCGACCCGCCTCGTCAAGTCGCAGCAGGGCGCAGGTGCGTCCGCTTCCGCTCCTCTCCCTCTGGCTCGCTCGCCTTGCCTGACGCTCCTCCTTCCGCTCGCAGGCAAGGAGTACGTCTGCGTCCTGCGCCTCCACGGCGCCCTCCAGTCCGAGAAGCAGCTCGCGCGCGCCATCGAGACGCTCACGGGCGCCCTCTTCCAGCGCCCGCCCCTCATCTCGGCCGTCAAGCGCCAGCTGCGCATCCGCACCATCTACGACTGCAAGCTCGTCGAGTTCGACAACGACCGCCACCTCGGCGTCTTCTGGGTCTCGTGCGAGGCCGGCACCTACATCCGCACGCTCTGCGTCCACCTCGGCCTCCTCCTCGGCGTCGGCGGCCACATGCAGGAGCTGCGTCGCGTCCGCTCGGGCGCCATGAGCGAGAGCGACGAGATCGTCACGATGCACGACGTCCTCGACGCCCAGTGGCTCTACGACAACACGCGCGACGGTGCGTCCTCCTCTTCTTCTCCTTCTCCCCCCTCCCTCCCTCCCCCTCTCCTGCCCCTTCTCCTCGCTCTCGACTCTACCTACACGCATACGGTACTGACGCCGAGCTCGCCGTCCCTCGCAGAGTCGTACCTCCGCCGCGTCATCCGCCCCCTCGAGTCGCTCCTCACGGGCTACAAGCGCATCGTCGTCAAGGACTCGGCCGTCAACGCCATCTGCTACGGCGCCAAGCTCATGATCCCCGGCCTCCTGCGCTACGACGCCGACATTGAGCTCAACGAGGAGGTCGTCCTGATGACGACTAAGGGCGAGGCCATCGCAGTCGGCATCGCACAGATGACGACGGTCGAGCTCTCTACGTGCGACCACGGCGTCGTTGCCAAGGTCAAGCGCTGCATTATGGACCGCGACTTGTACCCGCGCAAGTGGGGCATGGGTCCGACGGCCCAGAACAAGAAGAAGATGGTCAAAGACGGCAAGCTCGACAAGCACGGGCGCGCCAATGACCAGACGCCGGCGACGTGGAAGCAGGAGTACGTCGACTACTCTGTGCAGGGCGAGGGCGTCCCCGCCGCGCAGATCCCGACCCAGCCGACGCCCGCCGCCGCCGCCGCCGCGCCCGCATCCGCGCCCGCACCGGTCGCCGCCGACGAGCCCAAGCCCGCCGAGGACAAGAAGGACAAGAAGCGCGACCGCGACGGCGAGACCGAAGAGGAGCGTGCGGCGCGCAAGAAGGCCAAGAAGGAGAAGAAGGAGCGCAGGAAGAGCGAGGCCGAGGCCTGAGCGGGCGCGCTCTCCTCTCGTTGTACATCCCTCTCCCTCGCTTGCCGCATTGTACTCTAGCCTGTCTACGCGTCCCTGTTCTCCCGAGCGCGAGCATGACGTGCGAGTGCGAGGAAAGTCGGACTCGGACGAGCGGCTCGTGTCGGCTCGTCCTGCCTCGTCGTCACCTTCTCCTGCCGGCTCCATGCTCCTCGAGGAGCTGCTCTGGACCTCATCGAGTGCGCCCTGAGCGAAGCGAGCCGAGCCGAGGTCTGTGAGCGGTGCAATCGTCGTCGGCGAGCGAGTCGAGCAAAGCTAATCAGGCATAGGACCGCGCGCCTAATCAGATCCACTTTGAATCGTTTTGCCCCCCGTCCGGGACCCGAGTCGGGTTCGAACCGACCCGGCATTAGTAATCTTCGCCTAAGCCCGATTACAATTCTCCGCCGGCTCGTCTCCCTCCTCGACTCGACCCTCACGGCTGGGCACTCGCCTTCTGCGGTCCTGTCGAGTCCCTGAGCTCGCCGTCTGCCGGTGCTGAACGAGTGAGAGGGCGTCGAGAGGTGTCCGTGCGCCCCGCTTTCGCGCGCGCGCGCAGCCAGCTCCCACCGCTCGTTCTCCTTCCTCCTCAGCACAAGCGCCACCGTTGCGGCACTCGACGGCTAGCCTTCGCAGAGCTAATGGCCACCACCCACGCCCTATACGACGCGCCTGCACCGCGACCTCCCCCACCCTTCCCGCTCCCCGGCGAGCGCTTCGCCTCGCTCGCCCACTTCGACCTCGCGCTGTCGCGCGCAGCTTGTGCGTCCTTGCTGTCTCTCTGCTCCCCTGTCGAGTCAAAGCTGACCCTGTACAACAAGCAGACGGCCACCGCTATCCCCTCGCGCCCATCCAGTCCTCGACGCTCGGCACCTTCACCTCCCGTTGCCCCCTCCCCTCGCCCGCCTCTCACATCGACCCGAACAACCTCGATCGCGACCCGCCCGTCCCCCGCCCTCCGTGCGCCTTCACCTTCGTCGCCGTCGCGTCCTCAAGCGCGCCGAGCGACTCGCCGCCGGTCGTCGTCGTCCTCGCTTCCCCCACGCACTCGTGCACGCCAGCCGGCCGAGCCGCGCGCGTCCGTGCGGAGCGCACCCAGGCCGCCGAGTACCTCGTCGAGGCAGCGCGCGCGGCGGCGCTCGTTGAGCGGTCGGCGCCGGCGCAGGAGGAGCAGGACGACGAGGCGAGCCGCGAGGCCGAGGAGCGAGAGCGGGAGGAGGGGCTTGAAGGGCTAGCGTGCCGAGCGAGGGAGCTCGACGAGCAGCAGGCCTGGGTCGAGGGGTACACGCCGACGGCCGCTCTGCCTCACGCCGCCTTGTCGTCGCAGGCGCACAACATCGCCCGCGAGCTCGACGAGCTCGACGCCGAGACGCTCAACGACCTGGATCTCGACGAGGACGTCGACTACACTTCGATGGAGGACCGTGCAGCGTTCGAGGAAGGCGCAGGTCGGCGCTGGAGGGGCGACGGCGGGATCGACGTTACGCCGGGCCCACGGCTCGCAGGAGCTTCAGCGCCCCAGGCCTCGGTCCTGCGGGCCTTCAAGGCTCCTCGCCGTCGGTCGAGCCCGCCGGACGAGGAGATACCCGAGCTTGAGTAGCTGCGCCGAGCAACGCTTTGACCTTCTCAAGTTCGGCGCGAGCAGTTCTGCTCTCGCTCTCGCTCAACGTGACGCCGGACCCGAGGCAGCGACGTCGAGAGCTCGCTACTTGTGCAGCGAAGAGAGGAAAAGGCTGGCGAGAGGGAAGAGAGGAAAGTCGTTGCGCTCGAGTACTACAAAGTGGCCGTCGGGCGTAGCGAGGCCGAAAGACGCGAGAGGAGGGGTACGGCAGGGACGATACAGTGGAACACGACAGGAAGAAAGAGTAGGTACAGGTGCTTGAGCAGAAGAGGGATCAGGACGACGGCTCGGGCGAGCCCGTCGGCGCGACGACCTTGACCTCGCACTCGTGCTGGTGGGAGTGGTACCGCTCGGCGCCTGCGCGCAGATGGACGAGCGCGTTAGTCGAGAGCACGACGAGGACGAGAAGAGAGAGAGAGAGAGAGAGAGAGGACGCACCCATCGACTTGGCCGACCGACGAGCCTCCTCAGCCAACTCCTCCTCGCGCGCGAGCTCCTCCTCGTCCAGGTCATCGTCGTCGTCGCTCTCTTCGTCCTCGTCCTCGTCCTCGTCCTCCTCCTCATCGCTGTCCTCCTCCTCGTCCTCCCGGACGGGCGACGTGACGGGCGTCTCGCCGTCGCTGTCCGGGCTCGCCGTCGACGAGCTCGGCCGGCTCGGCACCTCGATGACGAGCGCGGGGCGGGTCGCGCTCAGGCCGCCGACGACGGGCGTCGGAGGCGTCGAGGGCGACTGGGTCGGGGTCGAAGGGCGGATCGTCGAGGCGGTCGAGATGGTCGAGTCGAGCGTGCCGGAGCGCGAGGGGGGTTGGCGGCCGCGGCGGAACGCCTCGAGCTGGCTCGGGAGCGGGAGCGACTGGGCCGTGACCATGGGCGGCGGCGGCGACGGCGCACGCTGCTGCTCGTCGGGCTCGCCGACCTGGTCCCGCTCCTCGTCGTCCTCGCCGGCCGTCCCCTCCTCCTTCTCGCGCGCCTCGCGCTCGGCCTTCTCCCTCGCCTCCTTCTCGCGCTCGAGCCGCCGCTTCCTGATCCACGCCATGCCGCTCCCGTCATCGTCGTCGCCGGCGCCGCCCGAGCCCGAGCCCGCCGAGCGCGACCCGACGCCGCTGCCGCCCCACTCGCTGAACTTGGGCTCCTCGACGCGCACGACGGGCGGGCCCCGGCCGCGCGAGCCGCCGGCCGTGCGCGAGCGCTGCGCGACGGGCGGGTAGTTGGCCCGGCGGCGGTTGGTGCGCGCGGGCGAGGCGTAGTAGACGGGCCCGCCCGTGCTGCCGGTCCCTCCTCCCTCGCCGCCGCCGCTGTTGGCCGCCGAGCGGTTCGACGCCGAGTCGGGCGCGTCGCCGACCTCCCAGGTCGACGCCTTGCGGAGCGGGATGCCCGTCGTGCCCTTGGGCCGAGCTGCGGCGGCGGCCGCCGCCGACGAGGCGTCGACCGACGAGCGGCGCGAGAGCTGCGACTCGCCGCTCGAGGTGCGCGCGAGCACGTCGTCGTCGCCGCCCGAGCGCTTCTTCTTGCCCTTGGCGACGCCGACGACGCTGCCGAGGCCGAACGCCTTGAGGAGCTTCTTGGACCCGCCGCCGCCGCCGCTGCCGCCGCTCGCGATGCTCCCGCCGTGCGCGCCGCCCTCGGCGCTGCTCGACAGGCTCACGGCGTCGTCGTCGGCCGACAGGTTGCTGCGACGGCTCGTCGACGGCGTGAGGCCCCACATGCCGCTCGACAGCGTGTCGCTCCAGCTGCCCCACTTGGTGCCGCCGCTGCGCGCGCCCTCGTCCAGGTCGTCGTCGCCGGACGCAAAGTCGAGCGCGTCGTCGTCGTCGTACGCGTCGTCGTCGTGCTCGACGTCGGACCCGACGCGCACGAGGCGCGTGCGCTGCTGCCCGCCCTCGCCCTCGCCGTCGTCCTCGTCGACGATCCACACGTTGCGGCCGGTCGAGTAGCTGCGAGGGCGGATCTCGGGCAGGGGCGCAAAGCGGATCGTGCTCTGGCGCGGGCCCTTGGTGTTGTCGCTCGCCGTCGAGACGAGTGCGGGCGGGCTGCCGACGACCTGGTGCGGCGGCGGCGGGAGCGGGAACGTCGACGAGGCGGGCGTGGTCGGGCCGACCTGCGAGTACGACGACGAGGCGTCCGAGGCGAGGCGCTGCAGGGCTGGGCGAGGGGTGCTGGCCGTCGACGAGAGGAGGTCGAGGTTGGACGCGTTGGACGAGGCGGCCGACTGGTTGCCGTAGAAGTGGGGCGACGTCGAGCTGTTGCGGGGCGCAGGGTCGGCGTCGTGTAGGAAAGGGTTTGCGCAGGAGAGAGGGGACGCACTTGAGGAGGATGCTTGGAGGAGGAGGCGACCCTGCGGCCGTCAAGCGCGAGCTCGTCCTGCTCAGGCTCTCGCCGCCCTCGGACCCGCTCAAGTCCCTCGAGATGGTCCTCGCGAGGGCGCTGCCGCCGCGCGACGCACTGCGCGACTCGGACGAGCGCGACGCCGAGTCACGGTCCGACGAGCGGCCGCGAGAGGACGAGTCGGCGCCGCCCGAGGTGGCCGTCGACGACGAGCGCGCCGACGGGGACCCGAAGGTCATTGCGCGCATGACGGCTGCGGCCATGCGCTGGTGGTGATGGTGGTGTGCTGGTGGTGGTGGCGAGAGGACGAGGAGGGTGCCTGGTGCGCGATATTGCGAGGGAGCGAACGAGTCGATCGAGGGTCGGGCGAGGGGCCGAAGGGTGGGGAGGAGGGGGGGAGACTAGCGTCAGCGGAGGCCGCGCGAGCTCGAGACGACGTGGGACGCACAGGAAAGGTCACTGACAAGAGCCTGCTCGGGCTGGACACCGGTCCCGAGAGGCGGCGAGCGAGACTGGGCGCGGCGAACTGGCCCGGAGGGCGGACGACGAGGACGGGTCGGTGCTGGAGGTCGACAGGGGCGGTGCGAGTGCGGCTGAAGGGCGGTGCGAGGCGGTACGAGGTCGCAGGTAGTGCTGGTGCGAGTAGGCGAGGACCAGGCGGCTGCTGGAGGGCGCACAGGTCGGCCAAAGTAAGGACGGCCTCGAGGGCTTGGCGGAGGGGAGGGCGCCACCGGGCTGCTGCTGGCGGCGGTGGCTGCTCGCGCGTGTGCTGGCGGTCGAGAGTGCTGCCGGGTGCGGTCGGCCTCGCGCTGGGTGAGGTGCGCTGCGAAGGCGAGAGGTGGGGGAGAGGGCAAGCGGCGGCGAGCGCGAGCTGACGAGGCAAGTTCGCCGGCGACGCTTTCGACGGTCGAGCCTCTCGTCGCGGTGCTTCCTGCGCCCTCTACGGTGCATTGCACAGATCTCACACGCTCGCCGGGCTCGCCGTGCAAACGAGAACGGCGCTCCCCGCTCCGCTCCTCTCCCACGCTCGCTCGCCTCCTCGGTCCAGACCTCGCCTCTCGCTGCCCGATTGCGCGTGAAAGCCAAGGCACGAGGGACGACGAGGGCGAAGTAACTCCGACGAGCTTGCACGCCATAGCTACCGCACCAGCGTCGTCGCGCTCACCGCACCTCGACGACCCGCCTCGAGCGGTCCTGCGCGAGCGCCTTTACGACCACCTCGTCGACCTGGCGCACGCGCTCGACGCCAATCTGAACCGCCTTCATGACGTCGTCGGCCGACAAGGGTGCGCCGCCCTGCTTCGACAGGACGCAGATCTCGCTCTGGGCGTTGAGCGCGAGCGTGAGCGTGCCCGTGCACAGCTGCTGCTCGAGGTGGGTCGGGTCGAGGACGGCGAGCGAGCTGTTGCGAGGGGGAGAGGGCGAGGAACGTCAGCTTGAGGTCGGATCGAGATGGAGAGAGGCGAGGGAGGGAAGGCGGACGCACTCCTCGCCGAAGAACGCGAACGTCAAGCACGCCGGCGAGTGGTGGACGGCGAGCGCGACCGGGACCCGCTCCGACATCGAGTGCTGCAGGGTGAGCATGAGAGAGTCAGTCTGTGTACGTGGTGGTAGAGCGAGAGAGGGAGAGAGCGAGAGACGCACGATCGTCACCTCCTCGCCGACGACGGTCGCGTCCGGTTTCCGGAAGTGCCGCAGCGCCGTCATGGCGGCGATGCTGGCGCAGTCGAGCATGTTGCCCTCGTCGTCGAGGAAGTGCACGTCGACGCGTATGGACCAGACCTGCGCGCAGGGAGCGTGCGTCAGCTGCCGAGGCTCGAGCGCAGGAGACGAGCAGGAGCGGGGACGCACCTTTTGCCCTGCGACGATGCACAACGCCTCGCGGTCAACCGCATTGCTCCTCCGCAACGCTTTCTCGAGTAACCGCGTCATGAGGACCTCGTCCTCGGAAGCCCTGCGAGCGCGAGGAGCGAGTCCAAGTCAGCGGCGAGGCCTCCTCGAGGAGACGGCACAAGGGAGGGGGAACGGGACGCACCGTCCTGCCTCGTACGCTGCGCTTGCCATGGGGCTGATCTCGGTCGTGAGGTTGAGGAAGCCCTCGTAGGGCCTGTCGGCGAGCGGCTTGACGATCTCGGCGGAGACCTGGGCGACGACTCTGCGAGCGGCGGGCGAGAGCGACGAGTCAGTGAGCCGGTCGGGCTTGGTGCTCCAGTTTTCGAGGAGGGAGAAGGGAACGGACCGAGTGTCGCCGAGCCTGCACTCGACCCAGCCGAGCTCGTCGCCGAAAGTGAGCTGGACGGGGCGGAGGTCGTACATGGCGCGGCCATCGAGGCGGACGCCCTTGCGGAGGCAGCGGTGGACGAACTCTGCCTCGTTGATGCTAGGATCAGGCTCGCGGGGCATAGCGGGCGGGCGGGTGCGGGCGAGCTGTCGAGAGTGAGGGGAGATGAGGCGGAGGGAGGAGGGAGGGAAGGGGCGACGGCGGGTCGGGGGGTCGGTCGCGGCTGGCCTTGCGGTCGAGGTGTAGCTGTGCGAGTGGCTCTAGTCGCACGAAAGAGGAGCTCGAGCTGTGAGCGGGACGAGGAGAGGGCGCAGACGGTCGCCGCTCCATCTCCGCCTCGAGGTCAGCTCGCTCCCAACGCCCGCCTCGCTCTCAGCGGACCAGCTTGCATCCTCAGAGCACCCGCCAACTACTCTCCAGCCACCCTACCTCGGCACCGCCTTTCGCCCAGCGCATCTCGCCCAACTCGACCTCGACCTCGCCTCGTCCCATCTCGCTCGCCCTCCTCTCCGCCATGTCGGGCCCCAGGAACGACGAGCGCAACGCCGCCTGCACCTGCTACATCGTGAGCACCTCCCTGTCCCTCCACTCGAACTCTCCAGAGCCGCCCCACTGACCTCGCCCCCCTCACCCCGCCCGCAGGGCAACCTCGACGACCGAGTGACCGACGCCCTCGTGTGGGAGCTCATGCTCCAGGCAGGACCCGTCTGTGCGTCCCTCTCTCGTCCCTCGTCTTCCTGCCCGCTCTGAGCTGACGCCGGCCTCTCGCACCGCAGCCAACGTCCACCTGCCCAAGGACCGCATCTCGATGACCCACCAGGGCTACGGCTTCTGCGAGTTCCTCACCGAGGACGACGCAGAGTACGCCTGCAAGATCATGAACCAGATCAAGCTCTTCGGCAAGCCCGTCCGCGTCAACATGGTGCGTCCCTTCCTCCCCGGCTCCCCGCTCTTCTCGCGCCACCCTCGCTGACGCTCTCATTTGCAGGCCTCGAGCGACCGCAAGCAGCTCGACATCGGTGCCAACCTCTTCGTCGGCAACCTCGACCCCAACGTCGACGAGCGCATGCTGTACGACACCTTCATGGCGTTCGGCACCCTCGTCCAGCCCGCAAAGGTGCGTCCCTCGCTCACGCTCCCTCTCCCTCTCTCCCTCGAAGCTCACACTCTCGTGCGCTCGCAGATCTCGCGCGACACGACGACGGGCGCATCAAAGGGCTTCGGCTTCGTCTCGTTCGACTCGTTCGAGGCGTCCGACGCCGCCATCGAGGCGCTCAACGGCCAGTTCCTCGCCAACAAGCCCGTCACGGTCGGCTACGCCTTCAAGAAGGACGCCAAGGGCGAGCGACACGGCACGGCCGCCGAGCGCCTCCTCGCCGCCCAGGCGCGCAAGAACAACGCGTTCGCCGGCCCGCCCGGCGGCGCACCGCCCCCGCCGCACCAGGCCCAGTTCATCCCGCCTCCACCGGGCCAGGGCTACGCCGGCATGGGCGTCCCTCCCCCTCCCCCGCCTCCCGGCTTCGGCGCGCCGCCTCCGAACCCGTACGGCGCCCTCCCCGGCATGCAGCAGCAGCAGCAGCTCGGCGGCGCCCCTCCCCCTCCGCCGCCGCCCGGCGCCATGGCCGGCATGATGCACGCCCCGCCGCCGCCGCCACCGGGCTTTAACCCCTACGCGGCGGCGGGCATCCCGCCGCCGCCGCCGGGCTTTGCGCCGTCGGGCGCCGCGGCGGGAGCGTACGGCGCGCACCCGCCGCCGCCGCCGCCGGCAGGGTACGCTTGAGCTCAAGCGGGCGTCGAGCGAGGCGCGAGAGGGGGAGCTCTCTTTGTATAGCACGAGCGAGACGGCGCAGAAATGTCACCAACAGAGTACGAGACGAGGTTCGAGCGCGCGCCGGCGTCTGTTACAGACCGAGAGAAAGAAAGGATGCTACGCCAAGGATGCTCACAACATGACTGATAGAGAGAGAAAGGAGCGCGAGAGCCAAGTATGCGACAGGAGAAAGAGGAAAACTAAGGCGCGCTCGAGGCTCGAGCGCCTGGAAGCTGATCGGGCGAGCGCTGCGTCGGCGACAAGGGCGCCTTGAGCACGGCCGCCGCCGCCGCTGCAGCAGCCGCCTCGGTCGACGACCCGGGCCGGTTCGCCGCGCTGTTCGCCGCCGCCGCCGCCGCGAGCGCGACCGTCATGCCGCCGGGCGTCGGCGGCGTGAAGACGGGCGTCGGGCTCACCTTGGCCGGCGACGTCGCGCCGCCGCCGAGCCCTGTCCCGCCGCCGCCGAGGACAGGCGGCGTCCCGGCGCTCGGGAAGGGGAAGCCCGCCGTCGGGCTCACCTTTGCGCTCGTCGTGATGCCCTGCGGCTCGGGGCTGACGCTGCTCGCGCCGCTGCGCTTGCCCTGCGAGCTCGTGCTGCGGCTCGACACGCTCGAGTTCTTGCGGCTCGCGCGCCCGAGGCGAGAGGTCGGGAGCTCGAGCTCGAAGGGGAAGGCCGGGCCGGAACTCGAGGGCGGAGGAGGGGGAGGCGCCGGGCCGTACGACGCGGCGCGGCGGGACCCGGCGGCGTTGAGCGCGTTGACGAGCTCGGGGACGAGGATGGGCTTCGAGACGTAGCCGCTGTAGAAGGAGGAAGGTCAGCACGAGAGCGCCGACGAGCAAAAGCGAGAGAGGAGAGAGGGACGAGGACGCACTCGGCGCCGGCTTCGAGACAGCGGATCCGGTCCTCGGCCATGGCGTTGGCGGTGAGGCACACGATCGAGGGGCTGTTGCGAAGCGAGAGGCGAGGCGTCAGCGAGGCAGGGCGGCAAGAGAGGCTCGAGCGCAGACGCACCGATGGTCCGGGTCGGGCATGAGCTTGAGGATCTCGGCCGTCGCCGTGAGGCCGTCCATCCGAGGCATGTTGAGGTCCATGCTGCAGGAACGCCCAGGCGTCAGCTCGAGACGCGAGAGGAGCGAGAGCAGCGAGAGGGCGAGGACGCACAGGATGAGGTCATAGCGCTTGCGCGACGCCTTCTCGACGGCGACGAGCCCGTCCTCGGCGAGGTCGCAGCTGTAGCCCATGCGCTTGAGGAGGTGGCTGATGACCTTGACGCTGCAGGGTTGACGAGCTCGGCGTCAGAGACGAGACGGGCGAGGGAGGAAGAGGAGGAGGAGAGAGGGCCAGGACGCACTTGATCGGGTTGTCCTCGGCGACGAGGATAGCGAGCGGGTTGCGAGTCGCGAGGTTGGTCGGGAAGGCGGGACTCGCAGGTGCGGGCGAGGCGACTCGGGACGACTCGCCGGCGGGGAAGACGAGGCGCAGCGTGTGGTGGAGCCGGTTGCGCTTAATCGGCTTGATGAGGAACTTGCAGTCGAGCTGGCGCATCTCCTCGTAGATCGGCGAGCCCATGCGGGTGAGAGCGATGGCGGGCGAGTCGAGGCCCTTCTGGCGCAAGCGGCGGAGGAGGATCTGGGCGCCGAACGAGGGAAGGAACGCGTCGACGATGATGAGGTCGAACGCCTGCCGCTTCTCGGCGGCGTCGGTCGCCATGGCGAAGGCGTCACTGACGTCGTCGGGCGCACGAGGACGAAGGCCGAACGAAGTGAGGAGCTGGGTGAGGACGAGCCGGCTCGTCCTGTTGACGTCGACGACGAGGACGCGCTTGCCGGCCAGGTCGCGGTTCTCGGACGGGAGGTAGGGGTCCTGCCGAGGAGGATCGAGGGCCCGAGCGTGCCAGGTGACGGCGAACGTCGAGCCCTTGCCGAGCTCGGATTCGACCGTGAGGTCGCCGCCCATGAGCCGAGCGAGCTTGCGGCTGATGGCGAGACCGAGCCCGGTGCCGCCGAAGTTGCGAGACGTCTCGGCGCCCTCGGCCTGCGAGAAGACGCTGCGGGCGAGGAGGCGAAGGTGAGTACGGGCGCGAGCGGTCCGAGCGCGAGGCGGCGAGGGAGGGGAGGACGCACCGGAACAGGCGCCCGAAGTTCTCCTTGGCGATGCCGATACCTGCGAGCGCAGTGCAAGTATGGTGAGCCGAGCGTGCGAGGCGCGAGAGCCGGCGAAAGAGCCAGGAGAGGAAGTGAAGCACGCACCCGTGTCCTTGACGCTGATCTTGCACAGGCGGCGAGGTCGGCCCTCCTCGTCGACGCCCGCCGGCTCCGACGACGCCGTGACGACGATCTCGCCCTCCTGGACGAACTTGACGGCGTTCGACAGGAGGTTGACGACGATCTGGCGCAGCCGAGCAAGGTCGCCCTCCACGTAGATGTCGCCCTCCTCGATGACGAGCGCGAGCTCGACCGACTTGGTGGCGGCCCGCTCGGCGACCATGTCCATCGACGACTCGAGGACCGAGCGCAGCTGGACGGCCTCGGACGTGAGCTCGAGGTGGTCGAGCTCGATCTTGGAGTAGTCGAGGATGTCGTTGATGACGACGAGGAGCTCCTGCGACGAGTTCTTAATCGTCTCGACCTGCACGAGCGAGACGTCAGTACCTTCCTGTGAGAGACGAGGGAGCAAGAGGGGACGCACATAGTCGGTCTGGACGGGCGTGAGCTGCGTGTCGAGGAGGAGCGACGAGAGGGCGACGACGGCGTTGAACGGTGTCCGGATCTCGTGCGACATGTTGGCTGCAGGAGCAAGGCATCAGCGAGGCTCGAGCTACTGCTGACGAGGACGAGAGAGAGTGAGCGCACCGAGGAACTGCGACTTCATCTCGGTCGCGCTCTCGGCCACCTCCTTGGCCTGGCGCATTTCGGCTTGCGCTCGCTCCTTCTCGGCGACCTCGGCCTGCAGGAGCGCAGCCTTTTGACGAAGCTCGATCGTGCGGTCGGCGACCTTGGTCTCGAGGTTGCGGTTGGACGCCTCGAGCGCGCCCTGCGAGTTTTGGAGCTGCAGGAGGGAAGGGCGCGTCAGCTCGTCGCTCACGACGGCTGCAGAGACAGGCTGCAGGGACGCACATCCTGGTTCATCTTCTTGAGGTCCTGGACGAGGCGCGCCTTCTCGATGGTCGCTGCGGCTTGGCCGCTGATGAGCGACAGGATCTCGAGCCGGTCGGGCGTCTGCGAGCACAGGTTCATCATCAGCATCGGCGCTCGAGCGGCGAGCGAGACGAGGCGTGCTCACAAAGGCGTTCTCCATCTGGCCGCTCTCCATGTAGAGGACGCCTATGACGCGCTGCTGGCTCGCGAGCGAGAGGCAGAGCATCGACTTTGGCCGGCGGATCTGGAGGTACGGGTCGATCATGGCCTCGCCGAGCGTGTCGAGCGTGTTGACGACCATCTCCTTAGACCGCGCGACGTAGTTGATGACCGAACAGGGATCTGGGAGCGGCGAGAGGGCGAGGAGAAGACGAGTCAGCTCGTTCGAGGCAAGGGGTCCGAGCGGCGAGCGACAGAGCGAGGCGGTGCTCACAACGCTCAGGCTGGACGTCGATGGCGTCGGTGCGACGAAGGTGTTGAACGTCGCTCGAGTCGGAGCGAGCGATGGCCTCGGCGCAGAGCGTGCCGCCCTTGTCGAGGACGAGCAGGCAGATCTCGGCGCCGGCCGTGCGCAGGCACAGGTTGAGGAGCTTGGAGACGACGCTGCGAGCGATGGATCAGGACGTCAATGCCGAGCACGTGTAGCAGAAGGCAAGAGAGGAGGGACGCACCTGTCGACGGAGAGCTCGCCCGAGATGACGCTCGAGGCGGTGACGACGGTGCGCAGGTCGAGCTCGGTTGCGAGGTGAGAGCGGCCGTAGACGTCGGCGTGCTCCATGCTGCGCGACTGGCTGACCATGTCGACGTCGTGGTTTTCCGAGTGCGAGCCGTGCGAGCCCTGCG
>Ga0308170_10003061_pt1 | contig 13941 bp, 14 predicted proteins | sample PhyBR2_2_FD_202136 | JGI IMG/M metagenome (GOLD analysis project Ga0308170, IMG submission 202136) | Phyllosphere microbial communities from UC Gill Tract Community Farm, Albany, California, United States - DLSLSB.R2 | ecosystem: Host-associated > Plants > Phyllosphere > Unclassified | place... | reverse complement strand
CTGCGCCAGGGCACGCCCGCGCTGGCGGCGGCGGACGACGTCTACACCAACCACATCCATGCCGACGATCTCGCCCGCCTGGCCCTGCTGGCCCTGTTCCGGGCCCGGCCCGGCCGCGCCTACAACGCCAGCGACGATAGCCACATGAAGATGGGAGAGTATTTCGACCTGGTGGCCGATGCCTTCGGACTGCCGCGCCCGCCGCGCCTGCCGCGCGCCGAACTGGAAAAGGTGGTCTCGCCGATGCTGCTGTCCTTCATGTCGGAGTCGCGCCGGCTCGACAACCGCCGCATCAGGCGCGAATTGCGGGCCCGGCTGCGTCATCCGCGGGTCGAGGAGGCGGTGCTGGAAATGGCGAAATAAGGTGCTCTTAAGCAAAAGATAACTAGTCCGTGTATCATTCGGGGTAGCTGCTTTGCAGCCATATAAATACTACCCATACCCCAAAACTATCGGATTTTTCACGACTCTATGCGGGTTGTGAAGAATATCCCACGGATTGTTACTTTAGAAAGAAGACCATGCCCATCAGAAGGATACCGGAGGGTTCCGTCTATGACCCGAACCGGGTTCTCGACGCCATCATCAACAAACTCAGGCTCAAGAACGATGCCGCGCTGTCGCGCGTGCTCGAAGTCGCACCGCCGGTGATCAGCAAGATCCGCCACAACACGCTGCCGATCGGCGCGACCATCCTGCTGCGCATGCACGAGGTATCCGATTACAGCATCCGCGAACTGCGCGCGCTGATGGTGCGGGCCGGCGGCGAGTCCGACTCCGGGACCGCCGCGGCCTGAAACGCCGGAAGCCGGGCCGGCTCGACAACCGGTCCCGGCGCAGATCCGGCGCGGAAGGCCGGATCAAGCTGATGTCATTGGTGGCAGGCTTCGGCTTGCAGCCTGTCGCGCGAAGGGCCTGCGCAGAAGGCGACGGCGCTGGAGATGTCCGTGGCGCGTGCTTTCAGTTTGTCACGCGAGGGTCCTGCACAGAAGGCGACGGCGCTTGAGATGTCCGTGACGCGTGCTTTCAGCTTGTCACGCGACGGTCCGGCGCAGAAGGCAACGGCGCTGGAGACCTCGGTGGCGCGTGCATTCAGTTTGTCACGCGAGGGTCCTGCGCAGAAGGCGACGTCGGTGGCGAGTGCACTCAGCTTGTCACGCGAGGGCCCGGCGCAGAAGGCGACGGCGCCAGAAACGTCCGTGGCATGTGCGATCATCTTGTCACGCGACGGTCCTGCGCAGAAGGCGGTCGCTTCGGCGGCTTCCACGGACGACCCCGGATAGGCCTCGCCGAAGGTGGCTTCGTACAGGTCGCGCATGCGGTCGCCGCTGTCGAGGCGGAACTGTTCGTCTTCTTCGCTGCCGTCCATGCCGACGTAGGGATAGTGGTGCAGGAAGTAGCCGAACACGCGCTCGCAGTCGGTTGCGTACTTCATGGTATCGAGGATGTGGTAGTGCCAGAACGTATCGACATCGGCCAGCGGTGAAGTATCTTCTTCGGGAAACAGCTTCATCAGGCACAGGAAGCGCCGGTATTCCTTTTCTACAGCGTTGACTTTCTCCAGGCTCCAGCCTTCTCCCGATTCGACGTGCATCAGCTTCATCTTGATCGGTTCCAGGTCGAGCTCGGTCACTGCTTTGAACAGGTCTTTGGCGTTCATGATCATCCTCAAATTTATTGACAGCATGTTTTGAACAGCTTCCCTAGTTATATTGTAATTCTATCTAATGCAACTGCTGAACTATTTATCAATTGTGCATGATGATTTTTAGCAACGTTTGCAGACTTCTTGAGGTGCGTTGCATGTGATTAATGTAATTTAGGAAATAAGCTCATGCTTTGATATTTGTTAACGTTTTTGGTGTTTCATTTGACATTTATCAAGGGAAAATGGTGTACTAAAGCGGGAACCGCTGTGCGTCGATCAACGCAAGGCGTGCGCGATGGCAAATGCGGAGCCGGGGGCCTCGGGCGGGGAGGAAAGGGAAGAGGGCGATGAAGCGGCCTGCATCGGCGCCGGTTGCTTCAGATGACGGCCGAACCGGCGCCGTGCTCCTGATGGTCCTGCAGGACATGCTCGCATGCGTTCACGACCGGCGCCGACACCGTCACCGTGGTGCCGCCGCCGGGCTTGCTGAACACGGAACAGGTGCCGCCGAGGATGATGACGCGCTCCTCGATGCCGACCAGGCCGAAGGATCCGGACTTGTGATGTCCGCCCGGCGGCAGGCCGCAACCGTTATCCCGCACCATGAGCGACAGCCAGCCGTCGTTCAGGCTCAGCTCGACCCAGACCCTGGTCGCGTTCGCATGGCGCACGACATTGGTCAGCGATTCCTGCAGGATGCGGAAAAATGCGGTTGCGCAGTGGTCGGGCAGGGCGATCTCTCCCTGCTCGTTGCGCAGCTCGCAGGGAATGCCGGTGCGCCGCTCGAACTGGTTGACCTGCCACTCGACGGCTGCCGACAGGCCGAGGTCGAGCACGGTGGGGCGCAGGTCGTTGATGATCTGGCGCACGCTCTTGATGATGGTATCGATCTGCTGCAGCGTCTCGCGCGCGCGTCCATGCAGGTGGCGATGGCTTGCCCTGGTGCGGGCGGCCAGCATCTCGCCTTCGATGCGCAGCGCCAGCAGGTTCTGGCCGAGATCGTCGTGGATCTCGCGCGCGATGCGTTTGCGTTCCAGCTCCTTGATCTGGTACGCATGGTCGGCAAGGCGGCGCAGCTTCTGGTGCGACTGCTGCAGCTTGTTCTGGCTCTCGCGCAGTTCGCTGGTCATCTCCTTCGCCAGCTCGAGAGCGGCGCGGCGCGACGAGGTCAGGGTCTGCACCAGTGCAAACAACAGCATCGAGCCGAGAAAGCCGAACGCCATCATCAGGTTCGGATAATGCACGTCGAAGTCGGTGTACAAGGCGGACTTCGGCACGCTGAACACGGTCGTCCACGGACGGCCGTTGAAATCCAGCGGCAGGGTCACCGTGAACACGTGGTTGCTGGTGTCGAGCGGAGGACTGGGGAGGGTGAGGGTGCCGTGGCTGTCGTACAGCGTCATCTTGCGCCCTGGATCGTCGCCGACTTCGTCGTCCACATGCGGGCCGGTCTCGTACAGGGTCATCCTCAGGTTCGGCACCGAGATTTCTTCCATCACCCCTTTCAGCAGCTTGCTGACGCTGAAGGCAATCCCGATCGATCCCAGGTAGGCGGTACGGCGCTGCTCGACGCTGTCCCGTCGCGAGCCTGCCCGGTAGACGGGCATGCGCATGCCAAGGTAGACATCGTTCGGACGGGACAGCACCGGGATCGGCGTACCGGAGGCCTGCACCGTACCTTCGTCCCGTTCCCGCGACAACATGTCGCCGAAATAGGGATTGCTCATCAGGTCATACCCGTACATGCCGGAAAGCTGCCCTTGCGGTTCGATATAGGCAACCGGAAGATAGGCTGGCCGGGTATTGGGCGGTACGATGTCCAGTTGGGCGGCGCGTGCCCCGAGCGCGCTCTTTTCGGCGCGCAAACGGCGCACGAAGTCCTGGCGCTCGCTCGCGCGGACATACACGGCGAAATTGATGAAGTCGAGGGCAGGATAATCCCTTGCCAGGTTCAGGCCGTTCACGTAATCGTGGAACAGGCCCTGGGTCACGGTGTCGGCGCTCTGCAGGGTGCTGGCGCTGGCGCGCAGCAGGTCGGTATAGGACTTGATCCGGACTGCGATCACGCTCTGGGCGTACTTGCAGTGGTTGAAAAAGCGCTGCTGGGCATCGCTCTCGATCGAACGCGCCGTGAACAGATGGGCCAGGCCGCCGATCAGGGACGACAGCAGCAGTCCGGTCCAGAACGAGAACCGGGTAACCGAAAATGCGTCTCTCAGTACCCTCGACATCGGCCATCCCTGAATAGTAACCAGCTGCAACTTACGGTCTTTGGCGGTAGGGCGTACCTAGCTGTTCGACTAGTTGTGGCCGGGGCGAAAAAAAAGCCCGGCAGGAACCGGGCTTCGGCGGAGGCGGCGCGGGCGGCCGCCGGCGCAGCGGCTTACTTGGCCCAGCTATCCTTCAGCGTGGTCACGCGATTGAACACCGGCTTGCCCGGCCGGGAATCGACGCGGTCGGCCACGAAGTAGCCGTGGCGCTCGAACTGGAAGCGCTGTTCGGCTTCGGCCGACTTCAGGCCCGGCTCCAGGTAGGCGGTGACGGTTTCCAGCGCGTTCGGGTTCAGCAATTCCTTGAAGTCGCGGCCGCCGGCGTCCGGATTCGGGTCGCTGAACAGGCGGTCGTACAGGCGCACCTCGGCTTCCAGCGCGTGGGCGGCGCTGACCCAGGTGATGTTGCCCTTGACCTTGTAATTGTCGGCGCCCGGGGTGCCCGATTTCGAATCCTCGAAATAATTCACGTGCACCGCGATCACGTTGCCGTTCTCATCCTTGTCGAAGCCGGTGCACTCGGCCACGAAGCCGTACTTCAGGCGCACGCGCGAACCCGGCTTGTCGGCGGTCGGCGGGGTGAAGCGGTGGTAGCCCTTGGTCGGCACTTCCATGAAGTCTTCCTGCTCGATCCACAGTTCCCTGGTGAACGGGAAGCTGCGCTGGCCCATTTCAGGATGGTGGGGGTGGACCGGGGCGCTGCATTCGACCGTTTCGCCTTCCGGGAAATTGTCGACGATCAGTTTCAGCGGACGTAGCACGGCGATCGCGCGCGGCGCCTTCGGATCGAGGTCGTCGCGCAGCGAGCCTTCCAGCGTGCTCATGTCGATCCAGCCGTCGGCCTTGCTGACGCCGATGCGCTCGCAGAACAGCTGGATCGATTCCGGCGTGTAGCCGCGGCGGCGCAGGCCGACGATGGTGGGCATGCGCGGATCGTCCCAGCCGGTGACGATCTTCTCGTCGACCAGCTGGCGCAGCTTGCGCTTGGACATGACCACATAGGTCAGGTTCAGGCGCGAGAATTCGTACTGGCGCGGCACCGGGCGCTGGAAGAAGCCGCCCTCGGCCAGGGTCTCGACCAGCCAGTCGTAGAAGGGGCGGTGATCCTGGAATTCCAGGGTGCACAACGAGTGGGTGATGTTTTCCAGCGCATCCGAGATCGGGTGGGTGTAGTCATACATCGGATAGATGCACCACTTGTCGCCGGTGCGGTGGTGATGCGCGTGACGTATGCGATACAGGGCCGGGTCGCGGTTGGTCATGATGGGCGAGGACATCGCGTCTTCGCTCATCTTGGCGCGCAGGATGTGTTCGCCGTCCTTGTACTTGCCGGCCTTCATGTCGCGGAAGAGCTGCAGCGATTCCTCGACCGGGCGGTTGCGGAAGGGCGAGTTGGTGCCCGGCGTACCGAAGTTGCCGCGGTTGCGCGACATGTCTTCGGCGCTCTGGCTGTCGACGTAGGCATAGCCCTTCTGGATCAGGTACTCGGCCATCGCGTACAGCTGGTCGAAGTAGTCGCTGGCGTAGTGCAGGTGCTCCTGGCCGCCTTGCTCCCACGAAAAGCCCAGCCACTTGACGCTGTCCATGATGGTGTCGACGTATTCCTGGTCTTCCTTCTCCGGATTGGTGTCGTCGAAGCGCAGGTTGCAGCGGCCCTGGTAGTCGCGCGCCAGGCCGAAGTTCAGGCAGATCGACTTCGCGTGGCCCACGTGCAGGTAGCCGTTCGGCTCCGGCGGGAAGCGGGTGATCACGGAAGGCATGCCTTCGCGCTCATGGGTGCCTGCCGCCAGGTCGGATTCGACGATCGCGCGCACAAAATTCGACGACGGCGCAGGTGCCGCCGCCGCGGAGTTCTTCTCGTTGCTCATGAATTAGTTTTAGATGGGTAAGATTGCAGGCATTTTACCGTAGCTATGTGGTAAAGCGCACGGTTTGCCGGGAGGCCTCTGGGCATACTTGGGGATATTGTCTCCCGCTACAAGGCCGCCGACGCGGCATGTCCTGCCTGTCAAGATGGCGTTTTCTATAGGATAATCCCGGTTTAAGGTTTTTACGGGCATCAGCCGGAGAGTTCTAAGTGGAAAATTTATACGCGATCCTCGGCGTCGCGCCGAACGCGACGGACGACGAGATCAAGAAAGTCTACCGCTCGCTCGCGATGCGCTACCACCCGGACCGCAACCAGGCGCCGGGCGCGGAAGCGCGTTTCAAGGCCGTCACCAAGGCCTACGAGGTCCTGTCGGACCCGGCCAAACGCGCCGAATACAACCAGAGCGTCAACCACCGCATCGTGCTCGATGCCGAAGGCGAGGCCTTCGAATTGTGGCGTTCGGTGTTCGCGCTGAATGGCGTGAACCTTCCGCACTGAATGCGGCATTAACGAAAGAATTGAAGCAACCATGAAAAAAGTACATCCGGAATTCGCTTTCCAGTCGCGCGAACTGGAAGGCCAGATCGAAGGCACGCTGGGCGATCCGCCGAATCGCAAGAACTACGACATGATGGTGCAGGCCCTGGTGTCGGAATACGCCAACGGCGACGGCCTGGACGACGTCAACATGATGGCCTTCGCCCTGGTCGACCGCATCCGCTTCACGGATCCGAAGGGCCTGATCCGCGAAGCCATGGACTACGAAGGCGACGATCCGGCGAAAGTCTTTGCCATGGCCAACTGCGACGGCGCCGATGGTAAAGATGAGGAAGGCAAGGCGATGTACGCCGCGATCTGCGAGAACCATCCGGAACTGGCGCGCCAGGCCATCGTCACCGCCTTCCTGTACAAGAACCAGGCGCGCTGGGAAGACGACGACCAGTCGCTCGACCAGCTGGCGAAGGACGACGAGGGCGACGACGACGAGCTGGATGAAACCGCCGCCGGCGACGATTTCACGCAGATCTTCGACCCGGAGGGTGAGCGCGAATGAGCGATGAAACCAAATCCAATTTGCCGGCACTGACCCGGCAGGTCAATGAACTGGTGCTGGCCGGCTCCCTGCAGCACGCCGAGGAAGCCCTGTCCAAGGCCGCCGACGAGCACGGCGACTATGCCGTGGCCGAGGTGCTGTCGACCCTGCCGCCGCAGGTGACGGCCCTGCACCTGGCCGGCTTCGACGGCGCCAAGACCTCGGTGGCGACCCTGCTGGTGCCGCCGAAGGCCTGGGCCGAGAGCCTGGCCTACCTGGCCGCCACCTGGCCGGACGACATGATCGAGGACGATCCCGAGCGTATCGCCGAGAACCTGTTCAACCACATCCACGGCGTGGTCTACGCCACCGACGACGAAGACCGCCGCCACGAGCTGCTGAGCGAGGCCTCCAGCTCCGACTGGGGCGCGACTGCGTTCGCGATCGTCTGGTCGCTGGCGCCGAAGGAGATCCTCGAAGTGGCCGGCGAGATCTCCAGCCGCGGCCGTTATGTAACGGGCCAGACCACCTCCGACAGCGACATCGTGCCGCTGGCGATCGACCTGGCCAAGGCCAGCGAGGACGGCTGGGAGCGTTCGCTGCTGGAGCTGTTCCCGGAATACCGCAACACCGCCGACCTGGCCGACGTCGAGCTGCCGGACGATCCGGACGAGGAATCGGAATTCCAGCAACGCGGCACGCGCGAACTGCTGTACCGCCTGCGCAAGCAGGTGCCGTCGGTGCGCAACGCGCCCAAGCGCAGCTCCCGCCGCAGCATGGGCACGGACATCTTCTCGTGAACGGAGCCATCGCAAGCATGCTGCCGGCAATCGTTATCGAGAAGCTGCCGCGCCTGATCCGCGCGATCAGGCACCTGGCGGAGACCGCCACGCCCGACGAAGCGGCGGCCCTGGCCGACGAACTGGCCGGGATCACCGCGATGGTGGCCGAGAAGTTCACCAACGACCGCACCGCCGAGGGCATCCAGCGCGCCCTGCTCTTGAGCGTAGGCGGGATGTCGCTGGGCCTGGAATACCTGCTGGAAGAGGAAACCGACGACGAAGTCGGCGACAAGGCCGCGGCCGGCATCCTGATCTCGGAAGGCGCGGAGCTGGTGTTCCAGCAGGGCTTCCGCCTGATCCGCGAACTGGCCGCGCTGCCGGAGGACAGCCTGGTGGGCGAGTACGACACCGACCCGGTGTACGCCCAGCGCCGCCTGAAGGAGCTGTTCGTCGACATCTGCACCGCCGATCCGGGCGAGACCTGGTCGGGCTACGAGCGCTACCAGGGCCAGCTCAAGCAGCGCCAGGGCGTGCAGGCGATCGTGCGCGCGGCCCAGTGGCTGCGCCGCCATCACTACGAAGGCCCGGTCAAGGATCCGGACCTGAACGCCGAGGGCGTGATCGCGCTGGCGATCGTGTTCGGCATCGAGGGCGGCGGGCGGATCGTGGCGCGCACCGGCCAGAAGGAATTCGAGCGCTTCGTGAAGGCGGTGCGCAAGAACAAGCCGGACTTCGAGACCGGCTGGGCCCAGCTGCTGGAGAACATCCCGGCGCCGCACCACGCCATCATCGCCGAGCGCATCGCTCTCTACCGCAACAGCGACATCATGCGCGACATCGGCGGCAGCATGCCGCTCAAGCAGCTGTTCGTGGAGCTGGAGAATTTTGCCGGTTCCGAGATCGACGCCGAGTATCCGTAGGGCGGGCACGGCGTGCCCACCCTGCATCAGTCGCGGATTCGGCAAATCATCGTTTTTGAACAGCAGGACGCAGCTTCTTGATGCTCAAATTCGGCGAATTCATTGCCGAGTTCGCTAGCTTATCCATGCCGTTCGTGCGCCACGCTCTGGTCAACAGGGCTACCATGCAGCTCTCTTTCGTCAACAAAGCAAGGAGATCGACATGTTGCAAGCACGCGAAATCCAGCAGCGTTTTTCCCACATCCAGCAAACCATCAAGGACGCCGAGCAGGCCTGCCGTTCGCACGACGCCCCTGACGACCTGAAGGACTGTATCGAGAAAATGGCCCGCGAATCCCAGCAGGCCCAGCAGGTGATGCAATCGAGCGACCAGCAGCGCATGGTCGAAGCCGTCGACAACCTCGAATCGATGGGCGACGAAGCCAAGCGGATCAGCCGCTCGGCATCGAGCATGTCGCCGGAGCTGGAGACGGCGGTCACCAAAGTCCACGCCGAACTCTCGAACCTGAAGCACCAGCTACATTAAACGACCTTATTAGAGAACTTTCTTCTCCCTCAAGGCGGTGATCTCCTCACCGCTCTTCCCCAGGATCTCGGCCAGCACCTCCTCGGTATGCTGGCCGAGCAGCGGGGGCGCCTTGGCGCTGGTGGAAGGCAGCGCCGACATCCGCATCGGGCTGCGCACCAGCTTCACCTCACCCGCGGTCGGGTGCGGCAGGGTCATCTCGATGCCCCGCGCCTTCACCTGCTCGTTCGCGAACACCTCGTCCAGGTTGTTGATCGGACCGCAGGGCACGCCCACGTCTTCCAGCATCGCGATCCATTCGTCGCGCCCACGTTCCTTCACCATGTCGGCCAGCAGCGGAACGAGGATGTCGCGATTCTTCACGCGCTGGGGATTGGTGGCGAAGCGTTCGTCGAGCGCCAGCTCGGGGCGGCCGCCGGCCTGCACGAACTTCTGGTACTGGCCGTCGTTGCCGGCGGCGACGATGATGTGGCCGTCCGCGCAGGCGAAGGTCTGGTAGGGCACGATATTGGCGTGGGCATTGCCCCAGCGCTTGGGACGCTTGCCGCTGTTCAGGTAGTTGCTGCCGACGTTGGCCAGCATCGCCACTTGCGTGTCCAGCAGGGACATGTCGATGTACTGGCCTTCTCCGGTGCGGTCGCGGTGGGTCAGCGCCGCCAGCACGGCGATGGTCGCGTACATGCCGGTCATCAGGTCGGTCAGGGCCACGCCGGCCTTTTGCGGACCGCCGCCCGGCAGCTCGTCGCGCTCGCCGGTGACGGACATCAGGCCGCCCATGCCCTGGATCAGGAAGTCGTAGCCGGCGCGGTGCGCGTACGGACCGTCCTGGCCGAAGCCGGTGATCGAGCAGTACACGATGTCCGGCTTGACCGCCTTCAGCGATTCGTAGTCCAGGCCATAGCGCTTCAGCTGGCCGACCTTGAAGTTCTCCAGCACGACGTCGCAGTGGCGCACCAGTTCGCGCAGCAGGGCCTGGCCGTCCGGGCTGGCGATATCGACCGTCACCGAACGCTTGCCGCGGTTCGCCGACAGGTAGTAGGCGGCCTCGCCGGTCGGCTTGCCCTCGGCATCGGGCGCGTAGGGAGGACCCCAGGCGCGGGTATCGTCGCCGCTGTCCGGGCGCTCGATCTTGATCACGTCGGCGCCGAGGTCGGCCAGGTTCTGCGAGCACCAGGGGCCGGCCAGCACGCGCGAAAGATCGAGCACGCGGATGTGGTTCAATGCGCCGGGCAGGGCGTTCGTCTCGGATGCCATTCTGTCTCCAATGGATGAGTAATTATCGAAGGGATTATATCGGGCGCTAGACCGCGCTGCCGGGCGCGGTCAGGGCCTGGGCGAACTGGTCGCGCTCGCGGTCGACGATGCCGTCCACCACCCGCTCGTCCAGCCCCATCGCCTCCAGCACGAAGGCGGACAGCTGCAGGCTGGCTTCCAGCGTCTCCGGCACCACCACGCTGGCGCCGGCCAGCTTGAGGGCGCGCGCGTGCCGCTCGTCGCGCGAGCGCGCGAACAGGCGCGCGTGCGGGAACTCGCGCCGGATCCCGCGCACCGCCTGCAGCGCCGACGAGGGGTGGTCCATGGTCAGCACGATGGCCGGCGCTTCGTCCGCATGCACGCGGCGCAGCAGCTCGGGGCGGGCGGCATTCCCGAAATAGACGGGGATGCCCTCGGCATGCAGCTTCGACACCAGCTTGGCATCGTTCTCGAAAGCCACGTAGGGAATGTGCTGGCTGGCGAGCAGCTTGGCCAGCTGCTGGCCCACGCGGCCGAAGCCGGCGATGACCACGCGGCCGCGCGCCTCGTCCAGCCCGGCTTCCATCCGCTGCGCCTCGAGCTCGCCCGCCTGGCTTTCGGCACGCTCGCCGATCGTGCGCCCGATCCGCGCCAGCAGCGGCGTCAGGAACAGCGACAGCCCCACCGCCAGCATCACCCGGCCGCCCAGGCTGGCGTCGAGCAGGCGGCTGCTGACCGCGTAGCCGATCACGATGAAGGCGAATTCGCCGCCCTGGCCCAGCAGCAGGCCGCCTTCGAGCGCGCGGCCCCAGGGCAGGCCGCCGATCCGCATCAGGGAAGCGATCACGCCGGCCTTGATCAGCACCAGGATCAGCACCGCGCAGGCCAGCCACAGCGGCGCGTGGACGATCTGCAGCGGGTCCATGTTCATCCCGACCGTCATGAAGAACAGGCCCATGAGCAGGCCCTTGAAGGGCTCGACCATCAGCTCGACCTCGTGCTTGAATTCGGTCTCGGCCAGCAGCAGGCCGGCGATCAGGGCGCCCAGCGCCATCGACAGCCCGGCCATCGACGACAGGCCGGCGATGCCGAAGGTCGACAGCAGGATCAGGGCCATGAAGACGTCCGGCTGGCGGTGGCGGGCGAAGGCGCGGAACAACGGGTGGATGACCCGTCCGCCGATCAGGTAGATCAGCGCGATCGCCACGGCCGCCTTGCCCATCGCCAGCAGCGCCAGCACAGTCACGCTGTCGCCGGGCGCGTGGCCGCCGAGGGCGCCGATCAGGATCAGGATCGGCACCACCGCCAGGTCCTGCAGCATCAGCACCGCGAAGGCGGCCTGGCCCAGCGGCGTGCCGGTGGTCTGGCGCTCGCTCAGCAACTGCATCACGACCGCGGTGGAGGACAGCGACAGCACCAGGCCCAGCACCAGCGAAGTCTCGATGCGCTGGCCCAGCAGCAGGAACACGGCGCCGCCGAGCAGCAGGGTGCACAACAGCACCTGGGCGGTGCCGGCGCCGAACACCCAGCGCCGCATCGCCCACAGGCGCGCCGCCGACAGCTCCAGGCCGATCATGAACATCAGGAACAGCACCCCGAGTTCGGCCAGCATGGCGACGTCCTCGTTGTTGGGGAAGGTGAACCAGGCCAGCCAGGGCAGGTCCTGGGCCAGGCGGCCCAGGCCGAAAGGCCCGAACAGGGCGCCAACCGCCAGGAAGCCCAGCACCTGGTTGATGCGCAGGCGTTGCAGGGTCGGGATCAGGATGCCGGCGAGGCTGAGGAACAGCAGGATTTCCCGAAGAAAGGGAAAGGGGTGTTGCTCTTGCACGGAATACGGCCTTTCATGAAGACGATCCGGGACATTGTATAACGCGCGTTCATGTTGCCCGTAAAACATTACTTGCCACTTTGCCAGCATTCTTCGTACACTGCTTCATCTATTCCGATCATTCGACCATGGCTTATCCAGACTATAAATCGCGCGCGGAAGCGGAAGCATCGAAAGCATTGCGCCACGAGGCCTTGAAAGCCCGTATGCATCGCAAGAGGCCCTCGAAGGCGGCAATTGCAGCCGCGGTGGCGGGCGCGCTGATGCCCAAGTGGCTTGACCTGGCTCCCGTTTCCTCGGCAATCGTGAACGGGCTGCTGGCCGCGGCAATGTTCATGCTTGTCGAACGGCTGATCAGGCGAGAGCGATGAAATTCGATATCTACGGCCGCTTCCAGGTCGACGTCCAGCGCGAGCATGACTCGTGGACCGTCTATCGTGCGGAACTGGGCAAGCGGACCGTCATGGAAGATGTCGTGCTGCCGCCGGACCTGGCGGTGCAGGATATCGCCACCTGGCTCGACGATATTCTTCATGAGTTTGCCGGGCTTGGGCAAACTGTCGAACCCGTCCCCGAAAAGCCGTCCAGCCTGCTTTTCCTCCCCGGCGCCCTCGGCCGCACCGAATTCTGGCATCCCGTCGCGGATCTGCTGACGCATCCGGCGCACAAGCTGCACGTGAGCTGGCCCGGCTTCGGCGGCGTGCCGCCGGATCCGGCCGTCCGCGGCATCGACGACCTCGTCACCAGGGTACTCGGGAACATCGACCGGCCCGGCGCCCTGATCGCGCAATCGATGGGCGGCGTGGTCGCCATGCTTGCCGCGCTGCGCAGGCCGGAACTGATCACCCACCTGGTGCTGTCGGCGACCTCGGGCGGGATGCGCATGGACGAGTTCGGGGCACAGGACTGGCGCCCGGCGACCCGGGCCGCGCATTCCGGCCTGCCGGACTGGTTCGCCGGCTACCACGAGGATCTGACGCCGACACTGCCGGCGCTGCGGATTCCGACCCTGCTGCTGTGGGGCGACGCCGACCCGATCAGCCCTGTCAGGGCCGGCGAGCGCCTGGCGTCCGTGCTGCCGCTGGCGGAGCTGCACGTCATTCCGGGCGGCGAACACGATGTCGCCGCCACCCATGCGGGCGTGGTCGCGCCCCTCATCAACCGACACCTGTCGAGGTAAACATGGCGCTGGCCCGGATCGTCTTCGTTCTCCTGATCGCCGTGACGCAAGCGGCAAGCGCCAGCAGCGACGGCAAGCAGGACAGGGAAGTGCTTGTCGTTCAACTGCGGGAAGACAGCTTCCTGGGATCGCCGGACGGGCCTTCCGCGCCGCCGCATTACTCGAAAAAGCTGGAATCGATGGAAGGCGTCATCGTCAACGGCATCTATTCCTCGCCCTACCAGGGCTGGCAGATACGGATCCCGAAGGTGGCCGACAATCCGCGGGTCCACGTTCACCAGGCGCTCATCGCGCGCAGGCCGGACGGCACCGTCATCACGAGCCACGTGCTGTTCCTGCCGGATGGCGGCTTCGGGGCGCAGGCCGTCGTGGTGACCCGCCTGCGGGACGACAGGCCCAAGAGCCGCACCGAGATCCTCGCCCGGTTCGCCCCGGGGAGCGCCGTCGAATTCGCCCGGTACGAGAAGCAGGGCGTGACCTTCAAGGCGGTCGACAGCCCGCTGGGACAGGCGCTCCAGCGAACGGTCAGGAACCGTGCCTTTTCATGGCATTTTCCGTATCGCGTCATGATGGATACGGCGCAGGCGAAGGGCAGCCTCGGCGTGTCGCGCTATGTGGTGACGGGCGACTTCCTGTGCGAGTTCAGCATCA
>Ga0308170_10003060_pt1 | contig 13943 bp, 15 predicted proteins | sample PhyBR2_2_FD_202136 | JGI IMG/M metagenome (GOLD analysis project Ga0308170, IMG submission 202136) | Phyllosphere microbial communities from UC Gill Tract Community Farm, Albany, California, United States - DLSLSB.R2 | ecosystem: Host-associated > Plants > Phyllosphere > Unclassified | place... | reverse complement strand
TGCGCACAGGTCAACCTTCCATACGCCGAAACCGCCGTCTCCCATGACCCGGTTTCCAACGGCTCCCTCGCTGTGTCCGGAGATACCTTCTGAATGATCACCTGAACAGCGCCATGATCGATTCCTAACTTTCTTCGATCTCTTCTCTCCCTTACTTATCTTTATCTCTATCCCAGTCAGCATTGTCGACCTCCGAGCGAGCTCCAGCGGCAACTCAACAATCGACTCTCCCGACACTCGAAGACTGGTGATCAAGAGATGGGGTTTCAGAAGGTTCTCTATCATGAACTGGGACTACAACATCTAATTTCTAGTCGCTCATCTCGAGATCTCTATCTCCTTATAACGAGCAGATTCATTCGATTGTTGGGGTCAGTTCATTTTCTCGACGTCATTGCGTTCGTCGAGCGTCTGTCTGATGCTCCCTCCTCTTTCCCTCTGCCGTCCCTCCCACCCAAACATTTCCTTCCGACACGCGCTACTCGACTTCGACAAAATATCGACAGCTTCGGCGCAATCGCTCCAATTTTAGTCCTTTTTCTTCAAGAGCAACTTGGATTCTTAGAAGGACGAGTTGGTCTCTTCCTCAGCCTGACGCTTTTCGGAGACGTGGGGCTATCGTTACTGATATCGTGGATTGCGGATGGAGTCGGGAGGCGGAGAGTATTGGCGTTTGGGTCAGCAATGATGGCGTTGAGCGGGGTGAGTTCTGCTTTTCCTCTTATCCCCCTTTCCAGCATGAGCTGAGCAATCGAAACAGATCGCTTTCGCATTGTCGAGGAACTATGTCCTACTGCTCTTGAGCGCGATCTTCGGAGTAATCTCTCCAAGCGGGAATGAATGTGGAGTGAGTTTTAGTCTTTTCTTTCGAATCGGTCTGAAGCTAACCGGCGTCCCGCCGGGCTAGCCCTTCTCGTCAATCGAGGTCACGATCATTTCGGAACTCGTCTCGCCTGCAGATCGAGTCTACGGTGAGCAACTTCGCTTTCTTCGGCTGATCCTCTCTCTGAAGCCTGCCCTCTGCCCCAGTCCTCGTCTGGTATCAGATTCTCGGCTTCGTCGGTTTGGCTTTGGGATCAATTTTGTCGGGTGTCGCGATATCAGGTCTCGAGAAGACGCATTCGACTTTGTACAGCTATCGAGCGGTGTTCGTTTTCTACTCCATTGTCGCCCTCGTCAAGATCGCTCTCAGTCTATCACTATCGAACATGGCCGAAGCGAAACATCAAGGATACGAGATCGTAGCAGCGATCGAAGGAGACGACGACTTTGAAGAACATTCGGATCTCGAAGGGAACGACTCTGAGTGTCGACCGCTTCTCGCTCGTTCGACATCTACCCCACGAGTCGACGTCAAGTCCATGCCCGCTTTCGACAAGGGTGAAGAGGAGGTGGAAACCCCTTCTCGAATACCGGTGCTTCGACTCGCTTTCACTTGTTTCCTATTCTCGATTGATTCTTTCGCTTCGTCTCTCATTCCTGGTGCGTCAAACTACACTTTGAGATCATTACCTGTCGAGTAGCTCAACGTTGCAAGTTGTCACACAGCCTCTTACGTGGCCCTTTTCTTCACGACGGTCTATGATATGAGCCTTGAGACTATCACCAAAGTTCTCGCTTTCTCTGCCCTTGGAGCTGTCCTCACGAGCATGTGCGCCGGAGCACTCAGCAAGCGAGCTGGTCTCGTTCTCGCGATGACAACTTTCCATAGTGAGCCTCGAGCTGTCTCTTCGCAAAACTCAAGCTGACTTTTCTCCCTTTTCTCAGTTCCCGCCCAGCTAATGACTGCGGCGATCGCTTTTGCACCTGGAGTAAACTCTGTTGTCGCGCTATGGATCGCTCGAACTTGCTTCTCTTCACTTGACAGCAGTGTACGAGTACGTCGAACAGTCTCTCCTGAAAACTCTGTCGCTCGCTGATCTTCTTCTTGCTTCACAGGGCGCATTCTTGAGTGCCATGGTCCCAGCTTCCTCTCGGACTCGCTTCCTCGGCAGTGAGCAAAAACGCACCTCGTCTTTGACAGCGATTCGCGCTGACTCCTCGTTTTTAGTTGTCGACGTCTGCCGTTCGCTCTCAGCTGGACCTGGACCCTTCGTGACTGGTAGGCTCGTCAAGATCGACAAACTACCTCTCACCTTCGTTATAAGCGGGAGTATCAAAATCGCAGGTAAGGCGACCACTAATCTTAAACTCCTCTTCGCTTTCTTCGCTGACTGATATCGATGCTCTCTCGCAGCGGACATCGGTTTGCTTATAGGCTTCTCAGCCGTCAAGCTTGAACACTGAGCTAGGTCCCACGTTCTTTATCACGGTCTCCCCCAAATTCTCGTTCGTTATTAGTTCGCTCCTTCGTATCGGGTTTAATTTTGCCTTTTCCTCGTTGTATATAGCTCGCTTCAACTCAGTCACTCGCTTCTTTGTCGTCTCTTCGTGTTTCCCTGTCGATTGTTCTCTTTGCGAAAATGATGATAAGCAATTCGAAATTGATTGACATCCTCTGTATACCCCAGAATCCATTCTAAGAGAGCTGAGGAAAGGCAAATTAAGGAGTGCATCGACCGGTCCAGCTGTTTGTGTTGACAAGCGAGTCAGTATTCTGCGCTTGTGACTGAACGAGACACAAGGCGACGTACCGGGGGTATAGAGAGCACTCTCGGACGGTGTGTCGGTTGAGAAGCCAAGCGAGAAGACGCTGTGAAAGAGGTGGAGATGAGCTCAAGCGATCACGACTCGAGAGAAAAGTGTGTCACTGACCTCGAGACCAAGTCCGTAACCTCCATGAGGAGAAGTACCGTATTTTCGTTGATCGGTGAACCAGTAGCTGTTTGCGAGAGATGTAGATTAGCCGATCGATCTAGTCGAGAAGTGGAGAGAGTAAAACGTACTAAGGATCAGGGCTGATACCTTCCCGAGTGTAAGCAGCGAGAAGTTCATCGAGGTCGTTGATACGCATTGAACCACCGACGATCTCTCCAACGTTGGGCATGAGGAGATCGACAGATTCAGTGTAACCTTCATCTCCAGGAATTCGACTCATGTAGAAAGATTTCTATCGCACTCACGCGTGTCAGTCAGCGAGGTGGAAGGCCCGCAAGAAGGACAAGGGGGAGACTCACGATCTCTCGTGGGAAGTTAATGAGGAAGATAGGTCGACCAATCATGTCCGTCATTTTCCTCTCAGCAGCTTCGGCGATATCATCTCCAACTTGATGAGGACCATCAACACCAGTCTCCTCATCCGGTCGAGTGATATTGTGTTCGTTGAGCCATTTGATCGCGTCTCGGTAGTCCATTCGCATGAAAGGTCGAGAAGGAGCTTCGAATTTCTTTCCCTCTGGGTGTCCGGCCCAAAGTTGATCAATGAGTGCCTTCGTCTTGGGTTCTGAGATCACTCGATCGATAGTTTGACAGATCTACATAGAGAGATTCGAGATCAGTCACGACAAAGTACACTGGAAAGAGAAAAGGAGAGGGAGACTTACGAGTTCTTCGATATGTTCGAGAAGTTCGTTGAAATCGATGAAAGCGAGTTCACCTTCGATGTGGGTGTACTCACTCAAGTGCCGACGAGTGTGAGATTTCTCCGCACGGAATGATTCTTGAACGCAGAAGACGTCTCCCAGACTCGGCAAGCAAGTTTCGAGGTAGAGTTGGGAAGATTGAGTGAGGTAGGCTTGTTCTCCGTAGTAGTCGAATCCGAAGAGGGTCGCTCCTCCCTCGACTTGCGTTTGAACCATGCAAGGAGGAGTCACTTCGAGGAGGTTGAGGTTGGCGTAGGATTCTCGGAATGATGAGAGGAGGGCAGATCGGACCTTGAGGACGGCGGAAGCGTTCTCTCCACGGATGACAAGGTGACGAGAGTCGGCAAGGAGTGAAGCATCGGCTTCCTGGAAACGCTCATCTCGAAATCAGCGATGAATACTGATGATCTGAGGTTCTCGGGAACTCACCTCATTGACCTTGTTGAGGAAAGCCTCATCCCCTCCAGGTGCCTTTCCAACAACCTTGAACCAATCAGCCGAGAGTTCGTGGTTCTCGGGAGCAGTCTTTCCTTCGGGAAGTTGATTGATTTCTCCAGTGATTTGAACAGTCGATTCGAGAGTGAGAGTGAGAGCATCGTAGGTTTGCGACTAGATGAACAAACGAGTCAGCGATGAGAAACAGAGAGAAAGAGAGAAGATCAGAGAAACTTACGAGACGACCAGTGAGAACGCATTGCAAGTAACCAGTACCATCTCGAAGGATGACGAAAGTCATACCACCTTGTTGCCTCAACCTGTGTACCCATCCGAAGACCCTAACCCTCTTTCCTCTCTGCTCGACAGCTTGACGAATCTTGATCTTTTGAGCGGGAGTCGAAGGTTCCTCAAGTACGATCGCTTTCGCCTCTTCCAACTTCTTCGCCTCTGCCGCACGTTTCGCTTCTCCCTCTTGTTCCTCCCTCTTGCGTAGCTCTTCTTGTTTGACGAGTTTGTTGCGGTGCTGAGTTAGGAGTTTCGATGCCTTTTTCTTTGCTGAGGAAGTCATCTCTTGATAGATTGATGCGCCTTCTCCTTCTTTAGGTGCAGTCTTGACTTGTACGTTGATCGAATCCGAGTCCTTTGAGATGAATGCGCCGAGAACAGTCTTGAAAGGTTTCGAGGATGATCCATCTCCTTCCTTGTCATCTCCAGTGAGCTCGTCTACGTAGACCGCATCTATTCAGATCACGAGTGTTTTGATCAGCTGGAGTGGTGCGGCAGGGGCAGAGAGGGGACAAGATGATATGGGAGAGGAAACTGACCAGAGGGAGCACCGAGGTTGACAGCAGCGGCAGCTTGCGAGAGCGCTTCAATGACTTGATCTTTACCCTTTGCGAGTAGTCCTGCCATGTTCTTAGATGACTGAGTGAGGAGGTTGAAGGAAAACGATTCTTCTCTCAAATATTTCTGAAGATGACTCGCTATTTTGTCGAGTCAAATCCGTCGCAGGGAGAGTGACTCTGAACGATTCGAACTCGCAAATGAAGTCTATCGTAGCGCTTTCCGACTGTCCCGACGGAACTTTTCGATTTCGCACCTAATTCGCAAAGACGCTCTGGTCGCAAGCTGATCACTCGTCCAAACAGTCACAGACTCGTCCAAGGCGGATACCACGGTACGTATTGCCCACGAGCTGAACTAGAGAGATCCATGAAGAACATGCAACAAAGATGGGGGAAAAGGCAAACTGAAAACGAAGAAGGAGAAAGCGAAGGGATTGCGGCAGGAGTGAAGAGCGAATCGGGGTATAGGTGAGGGATATGAAGACCGTCGAGCAGAGGAGGGGAAGCGTATTGACGAGTGAACGAGTCGGCACAGGACAGAGAGGGTGAAGTTGGGTAATCTTGCGAAAGAGTTGGTATCGTCCTAACCGGCCTTGAAGAGGAGCTATCGTCGTTCACTCTCTGTCAGTATTGCATCCTTCTATTCTGAGTAGACTAGGAGCTCACGATGGCGATATTCCCCATATACCAATACAAGAAATGATTTGTTTCGTGAGTACAAAACGAACCAAATGATTTCCCAACTACGACGTGCCATGTCGGACCATATCTCTTGTCGAAATCTCTTTTGATGTAAGCCGCGATCTGCTCGCGTGAACGGGAAGGGGAGGAGTGAGGAACGGGAAGAAGGTTGAAGGATAATTCGAAGAGTCGGTTTCGACGTTGAGACGACGAAGCGCGAGACGAGGGTAGAAAGAGGAGTAGGAGTGGAAGAGCAGAAGGATAAGGGTGAGTTCGCATGTGTGGTAGAGCAAGAGAGGCAAGTGGGAGAGTTGCGTACGTCTTTCTCAACAGTATGAGCAGCCATCGCTTCTGTGGTAGTCTGAATCGCTTGCTGTTGCATCTCCTCTGCCATATCCGCACTCTTGATGATAGCCTGTTCACATCGAGAGGGAGTTTATTTATTCATGAAGGAAGTCAGTGAAAGGGAACGCGATCAACCGCTCTTCAGGAAAGTGAGAGACTTACCTGAGGCGGCACAGCAGCTCCAGTTGCTTGATCTGACATCTTTATTGAGTTGAGGTGACTGAGGTGAAGGAAGAAAGGAAATCAATTTTGTTGGGTGAAACTCTGTGAAAACACGGAAAGGCAAGGGAGGGCAAAATTGGGCATTTTCGGGCAGGGCAGAGTAGAGATGGGCAATCTGTTGCCGTGCCTCTTACGAGGAAGGGCATAGGAGGGCAAAATTGGAAAATAAATTCATGCACTCTCTCGTCGACCAAAATAATCTGAAGTTGCGAAAGATCTCAAGAAGCACGGCTGCTTTGCGGATTCTCGAAGAAACGTAGCGATCAATCGATCGCAGTCTGAGATGTACAGACTCGGTGGTCGAGCTCTTGAGGTGTTTTGCCCCGTCGTCGTCGTCGCGCTTTCGCATCCCCTTCCCGCTCGATTTTCTCCACCGTCATTGGCATTCAGCGCGCCTCATCTACTCAGTCGACTACTGGATCTCTTACTCTGACCCTGAGATCAATGAAGGAGCCTCTGCGCCTTTACCCGGCCGAAGCGACCAGGACTCTCTGTTCTGATCTTTTTCGCTACGATCTTACCGATATCATCACGCCTAGTATTCACGGGCGGGCGGTATCATCTTAACGTAAACGAAGTGCGCCTGTCGAGGTATCAGAGCTTTTAATATACTGATAATCTGTCATGGTGCGGTTTTATTTTTCAAGTTGACTGCCTCTCTTGTCGAGACGCTACATTCCCGTCGCTTCTGATGGTGCCGTAACTCGAAATTAGCTTAGTTCAAGAGACAACGCCTTGCACTGGAGTCGAACAGCTGTCTGCGTCTCTGTGCGCGGCGACCAGCTCAACCTTGATTTTGTCAACTTCATCAGCTCCCTCACTTCATTCCACCGTGTCGGATAGTTTGTCGGCTGTATACAGCTCTAGCTGAACGTCGCGCAACTCTGAGGCTCTCTTTTGGCCGTAGTCGATGATAGACAGCAGCTCTAGCACGGTGCTTGCTGAGACGCTTCCTTCGTTCCGAAGACCTGGAACTGAGCCAATCTCCGCTTGATCGAACTGACGGGATCTTTCAATGACTTCAGGCGGCTCAGGTGCGGGCTAGGTTGTTCCTAACTGTATTGACCAAGCTCGTATCATTAATCGTATCGTTCGGGCTCAATAATCGGCTTACTTCGACTTGGACCTGCACAATCGACCTCGATTGACGATGCTGAGGTCCGCCGAGGTGTTCAGCGGCCTAGGAGTGAGTCTCAAAGAATCCACTTTTTGCCTTCCCAAATGATTTCTCGATCCAGCTCTCGCTCTACTTGCTTAAGCCACCCCGCAGTCTACCGAGCGCTCAATAAGCTGAGTAGTACTGCGACGTCGGACGGAGCTATGTGTATATCACCGATTTCACGCTGTAGTCGATCTCGATATTCCCTTCTTGAATCGGTCGATACAGCGAGTTCAGTACTGGTGAACATCTCACAGCTGGTACGACTCGTAGAGTATAGCTTTCAGAGTCAATTGCGGCCGAAAGATTTGTCCTCCCTCGCGTCTGTAGCCTTGCAGCGAAGTGTCTCCCTTCGCATTGGCAGGATCGAGGTTCAGAACACTCCCTTCGCTGAAAGTCGCTGCTCTCCTGATCGGGTGTCGTAGTTTGAGCTCACTCGAGGACGCTCAAGGTGGTCCTCAGCCCTGTTTGGCTTCGTCCGTTGAGAGCGCTACGAATCAAGATCGCAAAGGACAACCTCTTCAAACGGTACTTGTCAGAAGTACCCCATCTTCGACCCTGAAAACTCACTTCTCCTAGAGATCTAAGCCATATCGCTTGACGACTCGCGCGACGGGAACCGCCTTAACAGCGAGAACAAGCCGAATCCTTGCGACCCACCAGGTCGAGTTGGGTATGCGCTGTAATCGACGATAGAAGTCAGAGATAGCGGCTTCGGAGAGCGATGGCATCTTGTGCTAAGACGGTATAGCGACGCGAGCTGGGATAGTTGCGTATACAGCTCGATTCGAGAATCCCGGGTCGTTTGGCGATTCCTTGCGAATCGATCGACGCAACGAAGCATTGACTTGGGCACACTCGAAGGTCGGATTTTGAGCTCTAGATCATGAGAGTGTTGAGGACAGAGAGAATCAGGAGATTCCAAGTATGCGAAGATCGAAAATCGACTTGTCGTTTTTCAGCGAAAAAAAAACTGCCCAACTTGAGAATTGGCGCGCTCCTCTCTTTCCTTCCTTCACCTCACTTTTCATTCTCAACTCCCTCGGAATGTGAGTTCGCGTCTCGTTGTGCACTCTCACTACGTACGTGAACCTACTGATCTATGCCCGGGGTCTCCTTTCGCAGGTTCGAACGAATCCTTCATCGTCAAACAACAAACAACAATCAAAACAAACCTAGTTCGACTTTTCTCTCCTCTCTCCTCGTTACTCTCTAGCCTTGCCTGATACTGACATACCTCTCCCTTGATTGTTCCTACAGTCTCAACATCTCTAAGCACTCCTTATCGATCTTCGCTGTTTCTCGTCGATCGATTCGTTTCTGGCCTGAACCACTGGTAAGCCTTGCTTTCTCACGAAGGGCATCATGTCTAGACCTTCCCTGTAGCGTGTATGCTAGCCTGCTCCGGTACCGGGAGCTCTCGCATAGTCACTTCGCTGTTTCGAGCCTATTTACTGACATATTTGTTTTCGACACTATCAGTCTCCTCCTCTACTGATTACAGATACCGAACACAACTCTCGAAGCGCAACCAACCTCTGACGATACGCCCCCTGCCGTACCGAAGTCTCGGCGACCGCAAGTTTCAATCTCGTCGAAGATGCTCGAGGTACGTAAAGGTTCGCTTCTCTGCTTCTCGCCTCACCTAAACAAACTTCCACTGATGCTTGTATTGGTTTGGTGTAGATAAGAGGAGACCGTTCTCCTTTCGATCTTCTCTCTGGAGTCAGCTTCGACTTGCGATGTATGTCGTTCCTCTTCTTGAAACCTGAGCGTCACATACTGAAGCTGTCATGTCGTGATTGAGTAAGGGCAGGTCGTTCCTCTTTGCGGTGAGGAGATTTCGTGCGATGTGACGTTTGGGTCAGTCTCGCTTTTCGTTTCCTTCTTTTCCTTCTTTTCGGCGCCTCTTTCCGCAACGCGCTGACTCTATTCCCTCTACAGTGTCTCTCCTTAACCTCTCCCTCCATCATGTCGCTTGATAAGCCAAGGAGGCAGAGCCTTCGTACCGGATTCGATTTGATCGGGTGCGTTCATTCTTCCCTTCATCGCTTATACTTCTAACGCTGACTAGCTCTCAATGCATCGCAGGCTTGAGGAGGTGTGTAGCCGTCGACGGAACATGGCGAGTGTAAGCTTACGTTCGGCGCAACCAGCTTGTGCAAATCGAGGGGGATTGTCGGTGGGATTTCAAGTATTCTCCTTTCTCTTTCGGAGTAGTCGAGCTTGTCTAGTTTACTTTGCAATGCATTTGATTACTACTATCTATTTCTGCTATTCTACCGAGCGTGCGAGCAGCGATTATTGAGGAATACCGAAAACCCAAAAAGCTATTCGGACTCCCTGTTTTCACCCTCGTTTGCCCTCCCTTGCCCTGCCGCGACGAAAAGCATATCCGTAAGGGAGGGCAAAACCCGAGCAAAACCCGTTCAGGAATCTCGCTTTCTGACCAGAGTTGACAGATTTTGCCCTCCTTTGCGAAATTCGAAAAGTGTAACATTTTTGAGATTGACCAATTTTGCCCTCCCTTACATTATTCTGCGAGAGTGCCTGAATTCGGCGAGATGTATTTCACTGCCCTACTTTGACCAAGTTTGCCCTCCCTTAACCACTTTTGCTTTCCGCGTTTTCACAGAGGGCGGAACAATTCATCGCAGTGAATCTATCGAAACTGAATCTATCGAAACCTGAAGTATCCGTTGTTGCTTTGACGAAAAGTGAGAGCCAGGCGTCCACAACAAAGAGCGAGGAGCGAAGGGGAGGCGAAAGAAATCCATCAAGGAGTTTTTCAACATTGCGAATACCGCAAGTGAGGGCAGTAGAGGCCGGTCAGGAAAGCTAGGGATCAGAGGAGCTAATAAGGGAGAGAGATAGAGATAGAGAGGCTACGGCAAAGAGCAGAAGAGAGCGAGAGAGAGAGAGAAATAGGTTAAAAACGACAAGATTCCTTTCGTAGTTGTACTGTTGAGAAGCTAAGGAGAGGGAAAGAGGCAGGGTATAGGGTACTAGGATCGACATGGTAATGGGAGGAAAAAGAGAGCGATTGCGGGAGAATGAGGCGGGATAAATCTAGAGATGAATATAGCGAGTTATTGGCGTGCGAGAACGATTACTGAGGAAATATGATGCGAAATGTTCTGATAAGGAAAGGTATAGCGTTAAAAGATGTGAAAGGGAGAGACAGTGTCTGATTGAGGTGTTTTTAGTGTCGATAATTGGAAAAGAGCTCGAGAGGTGAGATTGCTTTAGCCAGAACCCATTCCCCAACTGCTGAGAGTCTGTGAGAGGAGAAGTATACACCGTCAGTACACTCATCATATACTGAGGTTGACTGCAACTCACTCTTGCGCAGGTTTCTCGGAGGTGTTGAGCCTTTTCTGAATCCCACATTGCGACAGAAAGGAATTCCCGACCATAATGCATACAAGCCTCTTGATGGAATTTGCCATACAGCCTTGACGAGATCGAGTTCTACATCACGCTCAAATCAGTTCAAGAACTTCAGAGACAGAGAGAAGATAGAGCAAACGTACTCGAAGTTTATCAGCAGGATCCTCCTTGTCTGATTCCGGACGTTTCTCTAACGGTTCGATCGTGTAGACCCACTCGTCCGGCAACACCCACATCTCAGCTCCAGTGAGATACATCTGGTAAACGCACGCAGCTCTGACATCGTCGAATCGTTCCGTACACCAAGGTTGACCTTTCTTGCTAACGACGACGTAGGGTGCGTAATGAAGATCGTAATCGACTACTCGGTACACTTCTTTGCCTCCTCCGATTGAGCCGTCGATCCCTAGTCCGAGTCCTCCTCCAGATGAAGGTTCTTCTTGCAATCTCGGATCCAGCGAGGTCTTGCGCCAGAGGTACCAATTCGTGGGTCCGTGGTTGATGTCCCACCTTTGATCGTAAAGTGCGAGTAGAGCAGAGGTAGGAGTATCGGGAGAAGGTACTCGAGTGTTGACCATTTGAACGACTTGTTGTTTCCGAGTTGGCCAATCTTCGGGTTGGAGGGGGAGGGTTTCGAGTAACGTGTGAATGTACTCGTCGGCGATGGGATGGAACTCGTCGGATCCGATACCGGAGAAGTCGTTTGTAATAGAAAGAGGGGATTCGTCGCCATTGAGTTTCGAGCGGATTTGAGGAAGGGAAGGGACTGGGTTCGAGTAAGGATCTGCAGTAGGATCTCGGATGAATCCAAAGGATGGAACGACAACGGCGTCTCCTCGATCGAGAACGAGTTTCCGAATGCTTGGGGAAGTGAGTTTGCGTCGAAGTCCTCCACTCGGACTCAACCTCGCATCACCAGCGAGGAAGACGACGTCGGTTCTCGCAAAGAATCGAGCGAGGTTCAGTTGATAGTTGAGTGCAGTAGGGTTCTTGATCATTCGTTCTCGAGTCTTGTTGAGAGTTCGTTCCGACATCGACAAAGGTGAACCGATGATATGGAAATCGACGAAAGTCTTGACGAGAGTATCTGATTCCCGCAGAGCTTCGATATCGGCGAGGAGAGCGGAACGAGCGGAAGTGTCGAGACGAGAGTGTGCACTCTCATAGATAAGAGAGACAGGTCCTCGCCAGGTTCGGATGAAGGAGGGAAGGGTCGACAGCCATGCAGGATTCGAGTAGAGACAGGCGGTGACATCGTCGGTGGTAGGTTTCGATGAGGCGTGGAAAGCGAATCTGTACGATGAACAAGCTCTCAACGGTTGTCACTCTGCTGAGAATCCTAGTTCGACTTACGGCACGATCTCGTCGTGGAGATCCCAATGGACCTTTTCGTGCATCTTTGAGAATCGATAAGTGTGGGTGAAAGGAGTAAGAGGGTTTTGTTGAGCGTCGAGTGCGCTCAAATCCGTCACTGGTTCTGAAAGACGGCAACACCCATTCAGTCTCGAGGATATGCAAGAGAGTGAATAAGGTTCGACGACTCACCATCTGGATGTCCAATCCTCCTAATCATTCCCCAATCGTCTTCATCGACCGCTCCATCTCCCACATCCGAACTCTTGTAATGCGCCCAACTCAAGTCGATCCCCGCTTTCGCTCCCAGACCATCCGCATACTGCCTCATCAACTGCCAACCTTCCTGTCCACCTCTCGATTCCAGTTTCGCCCTGAGTGCATCCGAAGAAGAATCGGATAATAGATGGGAAGAGAGCTTGATCGAGAGGAATGAGAACGAGAAGACGAGGTAGGAGATCGTCAAGAGTCGGACGATGAGTGGATATCTCGTCGAACTGGTTGATCCAGAAGAGGAAGTTGAAGGTTTCGAAGGGGAGGAAGAACCGTTCAAGTTTGGAGAGTAAGGTTGTCTCGAATGTGAACCGCTATTGAGGGGAGCCAGGAAGATTGCTAGGATCGCGTTCGGAATCGCTAAGATCTTCGAACCGACTCCTGGTTCACCTCTTGATTTACCACCTTCTCTCACATCTTCATCACTCGAACTCCCCTTCTCACTAGGCATTCCCCAATCATAAGTTCTCCAACTTCTTGGACCGTTCGAACTCGCGGGTGAGAACGCAGTGATGTCGCTTTTAGGGGTCGAGTAACCGTTGATGACAGAGGAAGTCGCGGGAGGACAGGCGGAAGTGAGAGATTGTTGTCGAGCGTGAATATCTGATCCATTCGAACGACTTCGATCCATCGGTTGAGAGGAAGACATGATCGTGTTGTAAGAGGGAGGTCGAGACATGGGATGGGAAGCAGAGGCAGATGAATTGGGTTGTGAAGAAGAAGAACCACCGAGGTTGTAGGCTTGATGAGCGTATTGATTCGGGGAGTAGGGTCGAGAAGTAGGGATCGGAGAGGGTAGAGGTGAGTTCGAAGTGAAAGATGGAGAAGGAGAACCGGTAAAGATTTGGAGAGGGGAAGGAGTAGCTCCTGAACTAGTCGTGATCGTGCTGAGTTGAGGTAATCTTCCCGAAGAGTTCCTCCTCTCGTTTCCACCATTACTGCCACCTGATGCACTCGTAGCCGTCGCAGCGAGGAAGAATTCTTCTGCTTCATCTCCTACTCGAGAAGTAGTTGGATTCCCTCTCCCTCCTCCAGTCTCTACACTCGCTCTCCCTTCTGAACTACTACTATTCCTTCCCGCGGCATTCGCCTCATCCAACATCAATCCCAATCCAATCTCTGACAGAGGGGTCGTTCCTGCTTTCGGAGAGGGTTCACTAGTTGCAGAAGGAGAGATTTGAGATCCAGTTGATAGAGGGATTTGTCGAGTTGTGAGGGATAATTTGCGTGATCTCAATCCTCCTTTCGCTGTTGCTTGACCTCCTCCTCCTGTACTGCTGCTGTCACTCGCCCCAGATCCAGCCTGAGCGCGAGGTAGGTGCGATGATTGATTCGAAGACATTGGTTTCCTTCCTCTTTCGGGCGTGCTGCAGCGAGAGATGAAGTAAACCAAGTCGTTTGAGTGATAGAATGGGGTCAGGTGGAATGGGTGTGAAGTGAGAGAGAGAGAGAGTTGAGTTGATGATGATGAGAAAGGGAAAAGGGAACGCGATCAAACATCAGCACTCCCTCCCTATGAGTGTCCAAGCTATACAGTGTACTCACCTAGACTCCTATCACCTATCGTGCTATGTACTGATCACCCTCTCAAAGGTTGTCGAAGGGGTAGGACAGAAATAGTTCACAGAATCGCGTGTCCGAGTTTGACGCTTGAAGTATGATGTACTGAGTCGACTGAGAGTATGCACTGATTTGGTCGTTATTCGTTATCGAAGT
>Ga0308170_10003059_pt1 | contig 13948 bp, 15 predicted proteins | sample PhyBR2_2_FD_202136 | JGI IMG/M metagenome (GOLD analysis project Ga0308170, IMG submission 202136) | Phyllosphere microbial communities from UC Gill Tract Community Farm, Albany, California, United States - DLSLSB.R2 | ecosystem: Host-associated > Plants > Phyllosphere > Unclassified | place... | reverse complement strand
CATTATTTAAATCAAGTTGCCATGTCACTGAATACTCGCCCTAGAAAAGCGTTAGATTGGCTTACACCATTAGAGAAATTTGCTCAGCTTGTTGATTATCATAAGGCTTTTGAAACTGTCGCACCTCATGTTTGAATTCGCCAAGTATTGATAAATATAAAGTAAGTAACCCCATATAAAAAAGCTAAACTTACAACAAGAATGATCCATCGGAGTTTTTCTTTCATTTTATTAAAGTGAATAAGAATTATTTACAATATTAACAGGTTTTATAAGTATTTAATATTTATTAATTTATAATTTTTTGGGAGGAAATTCGTATAACAGCCATTATGTTAAATTGGTCTGAGATCATCTAAAACATTGATTGATAAATTTATTGAATACAACTAGGGAAATGAATAAATCATGGTTACTTCTGAAATATGTGATCCTAAATTTTTTTTGAATAAAGAAAGAATAAAGTTAATGTACAGAGAAGTAACCCTTATGGTTATTTTTTTATGTGGCTTTTTTTATATGTTACATGCTGTTTTTAACTCTGAAATTAACCTTAGAGATATTCAAGGTGTGACATTTTCAACACATTACATTTTCCCATTATGTTTATCTTTAATCTGTTTCATATGTCTATTTTATAAATTTATAAAAATTTATAAAAATGTTGTAGTTAAAATCTCTTTAGTTGATGGAGTTTTAATTTTTAATAAATTAATTTTTACTCATAAAATTCAAGATTTTAATTTTGATAAGAATATTGACACTACAACATGGAGCTACTTAGATGGATTTAACAGAAAATATATTCACATTATCCGCCTAAAAGATTCAGGTAATAGAATGTTTTTTTTACCATTTGAAGAATATGAAAAGGAAAAGTTGATAAATTTTTTACTTAACTATAGAGAAAAAGGTTCTATTAACTTAAGCGGTTGATTAATATTTCCTAAAATTAACATAATACACCTTATACGAAATGCTGTATAATTATCCTTATAATTCAACGCTGTAGTTTCTTTTTTGCCCAACCTCCCCCAAGGTGGGCTTTTTTTTTATTATTTATCACGTTCCACGGATATTTTTTAAGCAATGTTTCACGACTTTGTTCATATTAGTTAAACAATCGTGGTTAATCATAGGGTCTAAAAAAACGGCTCCAAAAGCCCCTTTTTTCCGGTTCCTGTTCAATGCACTCCGGTACTGGAATCCGCTTATTTTCTTGTTTAACCGGAGTAGTCAATCCGTCATATTTGTCGTTATCTACATTCAATGTAGTTTCTACTTGAGATGGACTAGATTGCACTGAAGATTGATCTGAAGTTTGTGTGGGATGAACCTGAGTTGGTTTCATTTCAATTAGGGTAAGTAATGTATCAATACGAGAATTTGCTTTAGCTTCGCGATCTTCTGCTTTTTCTAACTGTTTCTTTAGAAAATCGATCTGATTCTTTAGTTCAATAACTGTATTGTCTGTGTATTCAGGTGTATTTATAGTTTGTGTTGGAGACGTATCAGTATGTTTTGAGTGTTTTCCAACAAAAGGCTCGCCATAGACACGAAGTAATTCTGAAAAGTCGATAGATCCATCATGATCACGACTTAATACTCCGTTTTTTATATCTTTATAGAGTGTAGCTCGAGATTTTTTATACAGTGTTGCAGCATCACTCACACTGTATTTTGTACTTGTTTTCATAGTGTATTACTGTGTATTTTTGATACGTATTGAAGAATACACTAAGTGTATTCTTCAATACACTCAAGCTTTAAAGCCAAGGTTTTTTAGGTGGGGTAAAAATTGCTTTTGCTGTACTGGATCTCTCAGTAGGTCTTTGATTTTTGCTGCTAGGCTCTCATAGCTTTCATTCCCATTTGCTAAGTTTGAAAATTCAGGTAGTCGTGAAAGCTGATTGCCAAACATATTGATTTGAGCATCTGTCATTTGGTGGAAGACTACAGGGGATGTCTTGGTTACTTCATGTTGAGCTGGTTTAGGTTTTGATTTAATTCTGAATTGAATATCTGTGATAACTCGACCTTTCTTGAATTGGTCATAGTCAACGGTAATATTGGTATGTTTATTGATTTCACTTACTGCTCTGTCTAAGACGTTCGATTTAAAGTTAGACATAGTTGAATATTCATTCACATCAAGACCTAACTTCGATCTAAGATCATTAATACTATATTTCTCAGTTCTTGCTACATTCAACCATTTAATTAATAGCTCATATAATCTGATGCTATATTTGCTCTTAAAGTCAGATACTTGTTCTATGTGGTATTTGGTAAATTGTTCGCTTAATCGGCTAATTAAGCTGATAACTTCGTTGCTAAGGTATAAAACAACAAGACCACTAGAATCGACATAGGTCACTTTATTTACCCAATTTGCAGTAGTAAGAGCCTCTTGGCCCTTATATCTATCTAAATAACTAAACTCCCTTCTTTTTAGTGTTTTCGCTGCTTCTCTAAGCAAGCCATAGGCATTATTACTATCAACTTTAAATTGATTAATGTAGTCACTTACAAGTACTTCTATTGGTGTATCAGGTGTGAGATTAGAAGATTCTCTCGCTCCAACTATAGCTAAGAGCATAATACGTTGCTCTATGAGTGATAAGTTGAAAGAGGCATCGATAAGAGCATTATCTTTAACAACTAATTTATTGTTATTTGTCATGATATGAAGCTTATTAATTTATTTAACTAGGTTATATTCTATCTATTTTAAATAGTCAACAATCCATCTATTCATATACCCCTTAAACCTATCTTTATCACCCCCTAAACCTATCTTTATCACCCCTTAAACCTATCTTTATCACCCCTTAAACCTATCTTTATAACCCCTCAAACTATTGTAGATAAAGACTTCTAGCATGTCTAAAAGCATTTAAAAATATTAAAAATAATTAAAAACCTAACATATGAAAAATTGCCCTTGGTTTTCGCTTCGCTCAAACTCTATTGAATCTCGCTTTCGCTCGATTCGGCGGGGCAATTTTTGGGTCAATATTCCCGTGAATTTGAGAAAAAGCAAAATCAAAAGCAACTCGGAATTCGCTTCGCTCATAAAGCTTTTTACTCGCTACGCTCGATCTAGGCTCAAATTTCTGCATGTGATTTACGCTTATTTAGGCTTCACAGCCTAAAAAGCTGTTTTTCAGAGAGTCTAGGTGCGAATTTTGGTCATGTCGCTCGTAGACACTCGCTTTTTAAAATCTGATTAACGTTGAAAAGAAAAAAGCGAACGGAGTGTGAGCGACTAGGTTTAATCAAAATTTCAAAACACATTTTCTCTGATTACAAGGCTCCCTTTTGTTGCTTTTCGGGAGTAGTAGAGCCAGCCCGAAGGGTGGCGACTCAATTTTTTGATACGCGCTATCTGTTGCCATTCCCCAGAGCGTCACTACAAATAAGTAGTGACGCTCTGGGGAATGACTTGATTCATGCGGCATAAAGCCTTTTTTAAAAAATTATGTCTACGTGATTTCAATTTTAAAAAATTTGTTTTAGTATAAAAACTTATCTTTTTTGCTCTTTTTCATAGCCTTTCAATGTTGTTCATTTAAAAAACACAAATCGCAATAAACATAAAATATCAACATCTTACATGCTTGATTGAAACCTTTGTTTTTCTTGTTTATGAATTAATTTCTCCGCTGACCAACTGAAATTTTTAGTATTCTTCATATTAAAAATGGTCATTAACACTCACCAAAATCGGATGCGATTAGTCTAATTTTTAAACAAAATAGTGAGCAAAAGATGCTCCGACTATTATTTTCGCTCAAACGTAGCAAGAATCATAAAAAAAAAAAATTTTTGTGTAAGCTCCAATTTTATTTATGAAAATGGAGCTCAAAATGAGCATTTTCTCGCGTTTCTTTCTTAAATACTTACATCGAAATCATGCGATTTTATTGAGATCAACTATTGAATATTACGATATGACTGCATACATATCATTAATTTATAGCGACGGACAAAGAACATTAAAAGCGAGTGAAATCAAGAGAAATCCGCTTGATTTTAGTCATAGATTAGATTGTTATCTGCTGTTGATTTCTGAAAATAAATGCAGTGAAACAAAAAAAATTCATAAAGCGTGCAAAGCAGCAATTGAGGAATTGCAGCTTCTGCTTGATAACGTCATTTATGAATAATCTCGAATATCATTTCATGCAAATTTGCCATCGCAACTGCGATGGCTCATTTGCAACGCAATCAAATCGACGTGAAATGCTGTCTCTTTTTTCACGAGAACTGAAAGAGATTGGTTATAAAATCAATAATTTAAAACCTCATGATCTGAAGGGTCGTCATGTCAATGCACTTGTAAAAAAGTGGCAATCAGAAAATAAAAGTATTGGCACGATTAAAAATCGAATGTCGGTTTTACGCTGGCTTTTTGAAAAAATCGGAAAGTCAGAAGTTGTTAAAGAAAATTCTGTTTATGGCATCGAAAATCGGCAGTATGTCACAAATCAAAATAAGTCTATCTCGCTGAATGATTTAGATCTTTCAAAAGTTGATCCATTTATTGCTCAGTCCCTCCGCCTTCAGGACGCTTTTGGGCTTCGTCGTGAAGAATCAATGAAGTTCCAACCTGCTTATGCACTGGATGGACAAACTATTGAAAATGCGAAATATATTCGGTTGAAAAGTAGCTGGACAAAAGGTGGACGTGCGCGAACAATCCCGATTTTCTCTGAAAAACAGCGGCAAGAGTTAAGAAATGCGCTCACTTTAGTTCAAAACGGATCTTTAATTCCGTCTCTAAAAACATATAAGTCCCATCTTTCCAGCTTTGAAGCTGTAACACATCAACTTGGCGTAGGACGTACTCATGGCCTGCGTCATTGCTATGCACAAGATCGCTATTTTTTCTTAATGAACATTCCATGTCCTGCGGTTGATGAGCACAGGAAACTTTCTATACAAGAGAAAGAAAAAGATCGAATAGTCAGACTACAAATTAGTGAAGAGCTGGGTCACAGCAGAATCAATATTACCTCGATTTATCTTGGATCTTGGAGCAAAAAATAATGGCAATTGCTGCAGAAATAAGAGCAAAACTTCCTGTTTGTGGCCGATGTATCAATTGCAAATTGATCATCTGGGATGCAAAAGCTGAGTTAAAAACGACGCCTAATCTGATCCGTTTTAAAGAATCCGAGCAAAATTTTTTCTATATGGTGCGATGTTCATGGCTAAAAACGCCGATTTTTGAACCTCAATTCTTAAAAAATTGTGAAGGGAAACAAGAACAAAGATGAATCCATTACATATTCTCCTTAATCAGTTACTGAGCTCTTTCATTGGACTTATCATTGCTGAAACAATTATTGCTGTTTTTCTTTTCGCGGGATTTTTCTGGTTGTTTAATGCTTACATCTCCAGTTTGCGGAAGGTCAAAGAATCGGAAGTAGAGCAGGTTAAAAGTCAAGCATTTAAGTTTTTTTTAGTGATTTCAACAGTACTTTGTGTGTGTGCTGCTGTTCAGTTTTCAAAGTATTTAAACATTAGCAAACTTCAACTTTTTGTACTGCTGTTGCTTGCTATGTACGAACTTATTTTAGCTTCTTATGTCGCTTCAAGATTGCTTGAGCATTCAAATATTGAATATGAGCGAAAAACGATTGAAAAAAAGCAGACTGCTAAGGGGCTTGGAACGCTTTTAAATGAAGTTGAACTAACTGAGGATGTGGGAACCCCTTTAATTTCTTATATTTTGGATGATCAGCCTAAAGAACCTGTTTGGAAAGCACTAAGAGTCACGAATGAAGATCGTGGGATTGTTGCAGGTGTACCCGGTGCAGGTAAAACAGCTTATTTAGTCCTGCAACTAATTGATTGGATGGAGTCGGGACAAAGTTTTGTCGCAACTGACATTAAGCCTGAGATTTGGGCCATTCTGAAATATAACGGCATATTTGAAAAATTTGGCTATAAAGATTGGGTCTTTAATCCAACGGATATCAATGCGGATCACTACAATTTATTTTCAGAAGTACATGATTCAGCAGAATTTAATGAAGTGCTCAACATCATTGTTCCTGATACGGATTCAGCAGATTCCAAGGTTTTTAATGACAATGCGCGACGACTTTTAAAAGCCGTTTTGATCGAGTTAGGCCCTAAAGCATCATTGCCAAATGCGCAACGTTTTATCAATTCGATGGACGATAATGCAGAGCTGTTAAAGACTTTGCGACAGTCTGAGAATGAATCTGTATCGAACATTGCGAAAGAGATTACCCGGACAGCCAAAAGTGATAATTTGCTTGCTTCTATCATGACAGCAGCTTCTAGAGCATTTGATTTTCTTGATGATGAACGCATTAGAAAATCAATTTCAGACAATGCAGAGGGTTTTTATTTAAAAGACGTTCTGATGCAGCCCAAACAAGCGGTTTTCTTGCAGTTTGATCAACAGTATCAGAGTTCAACTGCTACGCTCTTCGGTGCAACCGTGGCACATGTCATGCGTATTTTGCAAGCGAATCAAGAGCGTGGAGCGGTGTTTCTCGCACTTGATGAAATTATCAATTGCGCACCTATCCCCAAATTCACTGATTTGCTCAATACGATTCGTTCTGCAAATATGCCAACTTTCCTATATCTGCAAAGTTTCGAGGGCTTAAATCGCTTGTATGGTGCAAATGCGGACAGGTTATTCTTAGGTTCGAGCAATTACAAGGTTTTGTTCAGAATTGATGATATTGATACTGCTAAAGAATTTAGTCAGTTGATCGGGAAAACAGAAGCGACTTATTTCAGCTATGACAAGAAAAAAGGGCAAGGTGTGAGTAATCATGATATTCAGACTCACAATACGTCATCGGGCGATTCACGAAGTTTCGGGCTTCTAGACATTATTGAGCCTGATGAGCTGATTAAATTACCTGAACATACTGCTGTTGTTATGTATAAAGGGACGTTTGGCACTTTGGACATGCCGAAGTATTGGGAGTTGTTTGATATGCCGATACGGATTAAAAAAGCCAGTCCGACTGATTACATGAACTATGAAAAAACGGCTATATAGCCGTTTTTCTTTGTCTGATAGGCTCTAACGGTTGCATTTCGTAGAAGAGATTTTATGTTAAATAAATAAGTAAAAGCCCCGAATCACGGGCTTTTTTGTAGAGTGTATTATCTTAATTTTAGAAAAATTTTAAATTTAAAATCCGAATAATTGGCCTATTTCTAATCTGCTGTAACCACGTTCTTTGAAAATCAAACAGCGTTGTCTAATTGTGAGCCTGAATACTTACCTAAGGAAATATCTGGGTAAGATAAGGGAGAGTGTGGAATTGTTAGCTTTTTAAACTGATTCTCTCAAATATTCGTCTTTTGTCTTATATCTAAATTTTTTACCTATCGGTAAAATAATTGTACTCATAACCTGCTAAGGATAGTGGGTAATAAGCGTTTAAGGACTAAGTATCAATTAGAGCCAAAATAGCTAATTTACATTGGAAAGTAAGTGATTAAGAGAAAACTAACAGCGCTTAATAAGCCTTATAGTTCCGAGAGAGACTATAAGGCTTTTTTATGAAATATAATTTTCTTTTATCAAAAAAATAAATATAACTATTAAAAAAACTTGATTATTTTTCTTTTTACTGTATATTTAACTCAACTAGAAAAAAAGTCTCGTTTCGGTAAATCTTCCTTAAGTATCGCAGTTTTAGTCATAATCCTTCGTTTTTAGATTTTAAGTTCCATTCTTTATTATTTTCCAAGTTATAATCGGTCAATATAATGACTAAAAATTATTAAAAATCAGTAGGATATATTATGTCAAACTCAAATGTTGTTAAAGGTACTGTTAAGTGGTTCAACGAAACTAAAGGTTTTGGTTTCATTCAACAAGAATCAGGTCCAGACGTTTTTGCTCATTTCAGCGAAATCGCAAGTTCAGGTTTCAAAACCTTAATGGAAGGCCAGCAAGTTGAATTCAGTGTAGCTCAAGGTCAAAAAGGACCGAATGCTGTAAATATTGTTGCTATCTAAGTAATAATAGACAGTAATAAAAAGCACTCATGAGTGCTTTTTTTATACTTCAAAATTTGTTTTAAAAATTAAAATTTTTCTAAAAAATAGGATGTAATTTGTTGAAATTAAGTAATTTAATTGCAAAATCTAAAAATGGTACTGAAATTATTGTTTCATTAATTCCTCTTCATAAAATGCAAAATACACGTCAAGGTTCAAAAAAAATCGAAGTAGGTAAAAGAGTCCTTCTTTCATCTGGAATCGAGGTTGATTTAAATTTGGATGGCCGTACATTTTACACTTCTTTAAATCAGCTATTTAAATTAAGTCATAAAGTTGCTTAGAGCCAACATCAACAAGTATTAAGAATTGGGGTAGATTTCTGCCACTATAATTTTATTAAGGGGATATATATGTTTAAACAGACTCTCAACGTAAAAGACCAGTTTGGGGTTAAACAAGCTATTCAAGCAACAGTAGATCATCATTTTGCCGATACGCAATCTCACTCAAATATAAGACATATCACCGTTGATGGAGAAGATATTCGACCTAGTTTTGAAATGTTTTTTCAAAGTACTGTAAGTGGAAAAATTTTTAAAATTTTATAGATAGTATTTTAAAACCAATACGATACGCATTGTAAGAAACGAGAGCTAATAGCTCTCAGGTCATCCCCCTAAAAATAATTGAGTTTAAAAGTAGAAAATACAAATATTCTCAAATGATCTCTATTTTTTGGAAAAACATATCAAGTTTGTTTATAAAAAAGCCGATATATTTCTGTTATTCACCAATTAAAATGTCCTATAAAAAATGAGCTGATTAATTATCATATTCGGCTCTTGTTATGAGCCGAATAAGTGCTATATTCAACTCATCTGAAATTTTAGATGAGCGATTGAAAATGCAGAAATGGATTTGGCAAGCAGAAAACTGGACAAATTTTACATGGCTAGATTCAGTTATCTTACCTAAAACCAGACAGATACATCAAAAAATAGGGATTATTCTGGGGCAAAGTCAGCATGATTTAGCAAAAGAGCAATTCACCCTAGATACTCTGCTTGCCAATCTTGTTGCTTCATCTGCGATTGAAAACGAAACGATCAATGTTTTTTCACTACGATCATCTCTAGCTCAACGCTTAGGTGTCACACTTGAACAGCCTTATCCAAGCTCAGATCGATCAGAAGGTTTAGCCAATATCATGCTAGATGCGCTTAACGATGTTAAGCAACCATTGACTGTTAATCGTCTCATGCAGTGGCATCGTTGGCTTTTCAATGACCCAGATTGGACAATGCACCGTTTACGCATTGGTCAACTTAGGGGGGCAGAGCCTATGCAGGTCGTTTCAGGTCGATTGGACTATCCTAAAGTGCATTTTGAAGCACCGCCAAGACAAGGCTTAGAAGAACGCTTAAATGCCTTCATAGATTGGTTTAATCAAAGTCTAAATGATTCATTGCTTGATCCTCTGTTACGTGCAGGTATTACCCATTTATGGTTTGTTACCCTACATCCTTTTGATGATGGTAATGGACGTATTACACGTACACTTACAGACCTTTCTTTAGCTCAAATGGATGAACAGAGCATTCGTTTATATGCTATGTCTACTGCGATATTGAATAAACGTAAAAGTTACTATGAGATATTAGAACAAACTCAAAAAAATGATTCTGATATCACCGATTGGCTAGTTTGGTTTTTAGATACATTGAATGATAGCCTTGAAAAAACCTTAGTACAGATCAATCGGACATTATTTAAAAGCCAGTTTTGGCATAAATATTCAAATTTAGCCCTGAGTGAAGAACAGCGCAAAGTCCTCAATCGTTTATTAGACGGTGGGGAAAATGGCTTTGAACATGGTATTAGCGCGTCACAATATCAAAAAGTTGCTAAAACAAGTAAGGCGACAGCTACTCGTCATTTATCTGACTTACTTGAGAAAGGTTGTATCGTCAAATTGGAAGGTGGGGGACGTAATACACGCTATCAGATCTATACTCAGTTATAGAAATTTAAGACATAAAAAAGCCCGACAGGATGTCGGGCTTTTTTATGTCTTGAATCTGGATTTCGTGTAAGAGATTTTATGTTAAATCAGTTGGCTATAAATTTTCAAAAATATCCTTAGTTTAATATTTTAATAAGCAAGTAAAGGGTAAGATGGGATTGAAAATCTTAAATTTCTGCAGGAAATTTAAATTAAAAGAAACGGGAGTTAATAGTATGAGTCAAGACCCTAAAAAATGTCCTGTTACCCACCTGACTACTGAAGCTGGTGCCCCTGTGGTCGATAATCAGAACAGTATGACGGCAGGTGCGCGTGGACCTTTACTTGCCCAAGATTTATGGTTGAATGAAAAATTAGCAAACTTCGTCCGCGAAGTGATTCCAGAGCGTCGTATGCACGCTAAAGGTTCAGGTGCTTTTGGTACCTTTACCGTGACCAATGATATTACCCAATATACTCGCGCTAAAATTTTCTCTGAAGTTGGCAAGAAAACCGAAATGTTTGCGCGTTTCTCAACGGTGGCGGGTGAACGTGGCGCGGCCGATGCAGAACGTGATATTCGAGGTTTTGCCCTGAAATTCTATACTGAAGAAGGCAACTGGGATCTGGTCGGCAATAATACCCCGGTGTTTTTCCTGCGGGATGCCCGTAAGTTCCCTGACCTGAATAAAGCAGTCAAACGTGACCCGAAAACCAACAAGCGCAGTGCCACCAATAACTGGGATTTCTGGACATTATTGCCTGAAGCCTTGCATCAGGTGACCATTGTGATGTCGGATCGCGGTATTCCTGCTGGCTACCGTCATATGCATGGTTTTGGCAGCCATACCTTCAGTTTTATCAATGCCCAAAATGAACGCTTCTGGGTGAAATTCCATATGCGTACCCAGCAAGGCATCCAGAACCTGACCGATGCTGAAGCAGCAGATTTGATTGCTAAAGATCGTGAAAGTAGTCAGACTGACTTATTTGATGCCATTGAGCGTGGTGAGTATCCAAAATGGAAAATGTACGTTCAGATCATGCCGGAACTGGAAGCTGAAACAGTTCCTTATCATCCATTTGACCTGACCAAAGTCTGGCCGAAAGGTGATTATCCACTGATTGAAGTCGGTGAATTCGAACTGAACCGCAATCCGGAAAATTATTTCCAGGATGTAGAACAGGCTGCCTTTGCACCAAGCAATCTGGTACCGGGAATTAGCTACTCACCGGATCGTATGTTACAGGCGCGTCTGGTGAACTATGCTGATGCAGCACGTTATCGTGTTGGTGTAAATCATTCACAGGTTCCGGTCAATGCTGCACGCTGCCCTGTAAACTCTAATCGTCGTGATGGTCAGGGCCGCATGGATGGCAACTATGGTTCATTGCCACATTATGAACCGAACAGTTTTAACCAGTGGCAGGAACAACCTCAGTTTAAAGAACCAGCATTAAAGATTACCGGTGATGCTGATTTCTGGGACTTCCGCGAAGATGACAATGACTACTTCAGCCAGCCCCGTGCCCTGTTCAATTTGATGAATGATGAGCAGAAACAAGCATTGTTTAATAACACGGCCGCAGCGATGGGTGATGCGCTAGATTTCATCAAATACCGTCATATCCGCAACTGTTATGCTTGCGATCCAGCTTATGGGCAAGGCGTTGCTAATGCCTTAGGTATGACTGTAGCAGATGCTCAAGCGGCACGTGAAACAGATCCTGCTAAAGGTTTACCAAGTTTTCTTTAATGTGGAAATTTGATTTAGATAGTTAATAAAAAACCCCGACATCCTGTCGGGGTTTTTCGTATTTGATGCTTAGGTATAACTCCTGTCGTACCTCACATTCCTTGTATCTGATCTTATTATTCTTATCTGGAGCATCCTGCTCTCTATGTCCCCATGATAAGAAATTGATGAAGAATGGCATAGACGCAAAGCACCTGAATGAATGTGCGCCAAAACGTACAAGTTTGGTCACTTTTTATCCCAAGAGTTGTCCGCAGAAATTGGGGATTATTTCTGAACTGTGACCCTTGAGAAATCAGGAAAAAATGTAAAAACGAATGTTTTTTGATCAATTTTATTGGCTAAAAGTTACAGTTTTGCTTAAAAAGAAACCGACTTGTTTCCAAGTCGGTTGAATGAGAACGTTCCAGAGGGTATGAATAACGATAAGATACTGATCTTAAAGTAATATTAAAAACACGTTTCGTATAAGCTCTATTATGTTAAATGGATTAAAATTGAGTCATTTATCTGAAAGGATTTTTAAGATATTCCTTCACCATAGAAATAATTAATAGTGTACTAATCAAAACTAGAACTGCTATAAGAATCCAGAACATACAAACCACAAATATTAAACATTAATAATACAGTAATAATAATATTTTTCTGATCATTAAGTAACTGATATTTAGATTATTTTGCTAGTTTAGGATTTTGTTAAGTTTTAATTAACAGTAAATTTTTTCTAATTGGTATAGAATTTAGAAGGAGTAAGCTATTTAATTGTTTCTTATGGAAAAAAAGTAAAGAATCTCTATCTGAGAAAAGGTGAGCACAAATTTGTTTTGCAATCAATATTCATTTGTAGGGCTAAGTCTCAAAAGTGGACGAATGAAGAGATCAATGAAGTGATAGAGAAAACTATATATGAAGATAAAATTAGGGTGTATGAGATTTTAAGAGAATATTCTAGAAATATTTAGGGTGTGTCATCAATTAAGCCAGATGATTGTTGAAGCCTGGTAGATCGCTGATAAGAAGTTTTGAGCCAATTTATCATTGCGTGTGGCAATGGCACGATACTGCTTGAGCTTGGCAAAAAATTTCTCGATCAGATGTCTTGCCTTATAGGAGGCATCCCAGTAGTGGGCTATATTTTGCAGCAGAACAAGCTGACAAAAAAATGTATGAGAATAAGCAAAAAATTAAATCAGCTTTAAAATTAGTTGCAGAAGCTATCTAAATTTTATATTAACTAAAAATTAACATAATACACCTTATACGAAACGCTAAAATTGAGTTTATTACACTGATTTTTATTTGTTTTTTTAAATTTAAAACCTAGGCCAGTGCCTAGGTTTTTTTATTTCGTATAACAGCCCTTATGTTAAATGGAGATTAGATGTCTTCATAGTAAACGTACAAGTGCAGAACTTAAGAACAAGATCAAGGCAATGAATCCTAAGTAAATACATGATTTGCCCATAGATTGGCTATTAATTTGAATAAGCTCTTTCATTGATTGACTCCAAGTAAGTTGAGTCCACGGATACCAAAAACATAAAAATCCTAAAGTGCTTAGAATTCTAGATAATGTAAAAGATTCAGATAGCCCATTCACACTAAGTCCAACAGTAATTAACCCTAAAAAAAATCCAAACCAAGATTTAATTAACCGGTTATTCTGAGTATTTATTGATAAGTGATTCATAGTAGCGCCATGTTATTCATTTAAAGTACAATTTGTTGGCAAATTTGATACCGAAGAAAATCATCAGCCAAATAAAAATGAAGTGTGAGTTTTTCCCAATAAACGTGTTTTCTAACTCATTAGCAATAATGATGTTTTTGTAAAATAGCCAATAAATTACTGTAAAGGCTAAAAAAGAAAGCAAAAGTATAAGTGCTTTACCAAGCATTAATTTTACATTTTTATTAGGTATATCATTAAGTAGAACTTCGATGAGAATGCTTGTAATAAAGTATGCAGGAACTATATATGCCAAAATTTCGGGTATCCCCCCAAAAATGGGCTTTCCAGTAGAAGGGCAGAGTAAAACTTGAAGTGCGACATAAAACCACCTAATTAATTTAAAGGGTTTATGGAGTATATAAAATTGTCATACCATCATCTTAACTTTGAAGATCGTACTGCATTAATGCTTGAGTCAAGAAAAGAAGGCTTTTCAGCCAGAAA
>Ga0308170_10003056_pt1 | contig 13951 bp, 11 predicted proteins | sample PhyBR2_2_FD_202136 | JGI IMG/M metagenome (GOLD analysis project Ga0308170, IMG submission 202136) | Phyllosphere microbial communities from UC Gill Tract Community Farm, Albany, California, United States - DLSLSB.R2 | ecosystem: Host-associated > Plants > Phyllosphere > Unclassified | place... | reverse complement strand
GGAGTCACGGAAGGCTCGGCCGTCGGAGTCACGGATGCTTCCGGAGTCGGTTCCACAGTTGGAGTCTCGCTCGCCTCTGGACTCGGCTCCGGTGCTGGCTCCACGGAAGGTTCAGGCGTCGGCGTCACACTCGGTTCGGCGCTCGGCCCAGCCGTCGCCTCGGCGGTTGCAGGATGCGACGATTCTTCCGGAACAGGCGCAGTTGAAGGTTCAGCGGTTGGCGTCTCCGATGCCTGAGGCATTGCCTCGATGCTTGGCTCCGGTTCCGGATCAGAACTCTCCAGCGGGGCTGCAGCTTCGGCAGAAGGCGCCACAGATGGCGCACTCGGTGACGGTATAACTGGCGGCGCTTCCGCGCGGGTGCTCTGCTGCGATGGCGCCATCTCCTGCTGCTTCATCGGAGCAGCAAAACCCGGCGTCCGGGCAAGATATTCCGACGGTTCAGCATCGAGCGTCGGCGCAGGCTGAACCCATGCCGAACGCCCGGGTCTTTGGCCCGATTCAGTGCTCTCGGGCGCAACGACTTCAGGGGCCGGAGCAGGATTGTATTCCTTGGAGCTCGCCGGCGGGGCCGATTTCGGATCAGCACCCGCAGTGGGATCGGACAGAAAACCCCCGGCAGCGGCAAATGCGGTCATCGTCAATAATCCGACGCCCACCGAAGACACCAGTACCACGCCACCGGTCGTCCCGATACCACTAGCACCAGCGGTGGCCCCGGCACTTGCCGATGCCACCGATGCAACACCCTGGGCACCCGCGATTCCGCCGGCCGCTGGTACCCCCAGCGCCGTGGTGCCGCCAACCAGCAGCGGCACGATGAAGGCACGCAGGCTAGAGCCTACTTCGGTGAGTTCCGCGAATACTGCGGCGCACTCATCACAAGTCTTCAGGTGCTGCTTGACTGCCTTTTCGTCTTTGCTCTTGAGGGTGCCGCGGACCATCGCAGGCAGGTGCCTTCTCGCTTCGGCGCACTGTTCCGAAAGTCCGGAGTGGGCCTTCATATGCGCCGAGAGGTACGCCTGGCGCAGTCCTTCACGAGCACGAATAGCCAGAGCCGATACCGCATTCGGTGAAATCCCCAGGATCGGCGCGATTTCGCGAGGTGCCAACCCCTCGACCTCGACATGCCAGAGCACCATCCTCCAGCGTTCAGGCAAGGACTGAAAGGCATTGACGATAAAAGATGACTCGGCCCGGTCCATGACGTCGTCAGCGAATGCATCCCCCATATGGAACTCTTGGTGATCGTCAACAACGATCTGCTGCGACGCTGCCTTGTTCCTGGCAAAAGCGCAGCGCGATACGACAGTCAGCAAATAGGCTCGGAAGAATTCCTGCGGCCCCAAGCCTCGTTCAATGGCTTGGAAAACCTTCAAGAATGCTTCTGAAACGATATCTTCAGCCTCGGACGGCGTATCGGTATGACGATAGGCGACAGCCAAGGCAACCTGCTTATGGCGTCGATATAGATGCGCTTGGGATTCCCGGTCCCCTCCGCGGATCCCTCGGATCAAGTTCGCATCACTGAGTTCAGCGAAGATCTCTCCCGAATCAATTGTCATAACGCCCCCAAAACGTCCAAGGCCTTCAGCTGGCCATCACGTACTTGGCAACCTGCAGCATTCCCCAAATTTGCGGCCCGCAGAACATTTCCGGCCAAGGTCCCACCCTTGGCTGCATTACTGCGCGCCTCCAACATTCTTCCATCGTGTGACTGAACTAGAAAGGGCGATTCCACGCAAACATCATCACGAAGTCGCACCTCGTTATCTCCCGCTCGCATTTCATCTCCCTTGAACATTCGTCCGCACCACATCAGCGGCGACTAGGCTGCGCATTTTCTGCGCCGTATTCGCGTGTTGTGCATCGAGTAGCCACGCGCGTACATATTTTTAGATCGCAAGAATTGATGATCGTGACGCTGTTCTTGAAAAAACTTTGTAATTCTTTTTCAAAACTTCCTTGGGCCCGGATCACCGTTATTGCCATGATCGCAGGGAATCACTTCCATAGCTCAAACTGCGATGAACATCTCCATCCGCTTCTCCGCAGGCCATTGCGAAACCAGTCTCCAGCCGGCTAGAAATATCGCCTTCAACCGGAGAAAAGCGTGCTCAACGCAGTTCCAGCGACATCCTGAAGATGAGCCCCGGTCCTCATCAAAACTCATTCACGCACCAAAATTCACGATTTCATCTGATGGTTTACAGAAGTCAGCATTTTCCTTCACCCTGCACAAAAATAATTCTCCAGACCTCCGCGTCACGATTCGCGCCCTGTTCCGTCTACAAGATATATCCATCACTCGCAGAGAACGGATAAATCTGGGGTGTCGAAGTGGCATTGGAACGCGGGGGCGGTTCCAATGCCACGTAGGCCCCTCTTACAGTGCGCGCCGCGTCCTGCCCAAGATTTATCGCTCCTTCGTTGGCGGAATCGCACTCGAAAGTCCCTCAAGGAGAGAAATATGCAAATGACCATCAGTGTCTTCGCACTACTCGTTTCAATTACGGGTATCTCAACAGCTCTAAGCCGTTGGGGCAGGCGTTGGCTAGCACGTGATTTTGCAAACCACCGCCTCATCTTGTGCATCTGGGTGGCAGGAAATCTTGTGCTGCTCCTTTCGGTCATCGGCTACCTTTCAACACCTGATAGCGCAGAACTCTGGGCGGGCTTTGCCATCATCACCGCCATCTGGCTGTTCATGTTTTCGATGGTGAGCATCTTCTTGCAGCGGCGTCCGCAGCGTAAGGAACGCCCGAAGCGATTCCTCGCCGTTGGCGCCCACCCCGACGATGTTGAATTGGCCTGCGGCGCTACCATCGCCAAACTCGTTGATTCGGGGCACGAGGTGCGCATCATGGTGATGTCCCAAGGAGAAAATGGCGGCAATGCGCCACGACGCATTCGCGAAGCCCAGCGCGGAGCGGCTTACCTCGGCGCGCAGTCCCACTCAGTCCAGGACTTCTGCGACACCCGCCTTTCGGAAAGCTCCAACGACATGGTGGCCGCCATCGAACAGGAAATCACGCTCTTCGAGCCTGATGTTGTCCTCACGCACTCCGCCACCGATATCCACCAAGACCATGAGGCTGTGCACCGTGCGGTGATGCGCGCAGGGCGAAAGCTGCCCTCCATCCTCTGCTTCGAGAGCCCTTCGGTAGGTCACGACTTCTCGCCAAAATTCTTTGTTGATGTGGAGAAATACACCGATATAAAGGTCGAGGCCATCAAGCTGCACTCGGATCAACGCACCAAGCCCTATATGACTGGCACTCGAACCAAAGCCATCGCCAACTTCCGCGGAAGCCAGGTCAAGCAGAAAAGCGCCGAAGGTTTTGAAGTCATGCGCCTGGTTTCAAAGACGGTAGGAGACTTTTAATGATCATTCTTATTACCGGTGTCGGTGGACCTGCTGGCAGCAGCTTGGTACGCCAGCTTCATGAGCGTGGCCACCAAGTCATCGGGGTGGATATGACCCCGGTGCAGGACGAGCATCTTGGCCTCTTCCTGCAGGTGCCCGCGGCGCGCGATGCAAGCTACGTTCCCGCTCTTCGACAGATCATCAAACAACAGGATGTTGCTCTGCTCATTCCCACCGTCAGCGAAGAACTGCCCATCCTGGCAATGGATCAGAATCGCGTACTGCTGGAATCAACTGGGGCTACGATTCTTCTGTCATCGGAAACATCAATCCGCATCGCCGACGACAAGTACCTGACGATGCTGGTCCTCAACGATGACCATGTACCCACACCTGACTTCGTTCGTGGCGACCTTTATGGCCGTCCCTCGGTAGCAGGGTTCCTCCCCCACGAGTACGCCATCGTCAAGCCCCGGGTCTCCCGCGGTGGCCGTGGGGTGCGCCTGCTCGCTTCGTCCCAGCTGACTGATGGTTCGCAAGAGATGTCAGCGTCAGATCTGGTCCAGCGTTTCGCTCCAGGGCGCGAATTCGCTCCGATGCTCTTCCGCAATCCCGACACCGGAAAAGTTGATGTGTGCGTCGTCGTGGAGAAAACAGAACTTCGCGAGGGCCTCATAGGCAACGCGGTATCAGTACAGCGTTGCGAATTCGATGCCACCACAGCCCATGTGGCCCAGGTGGCGAGAGCCGCGGTAGCCAGCCTCGATTTGGTGGGACCGGTGGATCTGGATATCCGGCTGACCGATGAAGGCCAGCCGGTGGTGCTGGAGATCAATGCCCGCTTTGGCGCCAATAGCGCGGCTGCACCGGAGTTGGTGGATTCAGTGCTTCAGTACGCCAGCTTGCATGCCCCGGGCAAGGTGGGCAATGCATGAGCTCAGCGCTGGTCATCGTCTTCAACGTTGCGATTGCCTTCATCATCATTTTTGGAACGATCAAATTGGCCTACATCCCCTTGGCCATCTGGTTCGAAGTGCGCCGCGGATTGATCTTCACGCGCAATGGAAAACTCACAAGGCTCCCTCCAGGATTCCCTCATGCGGAACAAGAATTGCGCCGGCCCCGCGGACGTTCCCGCCGGGCCGCCCGACACTTCGGAACAACCCCGAAGTACGGAGTATCGGTCATCGTCCCCGCCTACAACGAAGGCGTGGTGCTGCGGGCCTGTGTTGAATCCATTCTCAGGACCAAAGGCGATTTGGCAGAAGTCATTATCGTGGACGACGGGTCCACAGATAATACTGCGCAGGTCATGCTCGAGTTGGCACAAGCCCACCCGATGGTGCGAGCCATCGGGCAGCAGAACGCAGGCAAGGGCGCGGCACTAAACCGTGGCATCAAAGAAGCCACCGGGGATGTGCTGGTGTTTGTTGATGCCGACGGCATCTTCTCACCGGTTACGATTCCCTGGCTGCTCACCGGCTTCCGCGATGCCTCGGTGGGCGCAGTGTGCGGAGATGACCGGCCAGTAAACCTGGACCGCGTGCTGACCCGCATGCTCTCGGTGCTTTCCCACATGGGAACCGGAATGGTGCGTCGCTCGCTGTCCCTGCTGCATTGCCTTCCGGTGGTCTCCGGAAACATCGGAGCCTTCCGTGCAGAACTGGTCCGTGAACTAGGTGGCTTCCGCACGGATACCGTAGGCGAGGATCTGGAGCTGACCTGGCGGATCTACGATGCTGGATTTCGTGTCGCCTTCGAACCTCGCGCAATTGTCTTGGCCGAGTCCCCCTCCACCCTGCGAGCGCTATGGAAGCAACGCGTGCGGTGGGCCCGCGGCTTGTTGCAGTCCATCAAGATCCATTGGCGGCTCCACGGCAATCCACGGGTAGGACCCTTCGGCCCGTTCCTGCTTTTCAATTTTGCCACCATGGTTTTTGTGCCGGTAGCCCAACTCTTTGTCCTGGCCGCCTTGGCCTATTTGGTGCCATCCGGCCAGATGTCAATCACCAGCGATAGGCAAACCTCGGTGCTGTGGAATGCTATTGCCATCCTCAGCTGGGCGGGTTTGGGGATCACCTTGATCTCTGTTGTCATCGGCATTGTCCTGAACACTGCGTGGCGGGATTTCTTGAATCTATGGACCTTCCCTTTATGGCCGCTCTACGCAACAGCCATGGGCATGACCATGGTGGCCGCCATTGTTTTTGAGATCCGCGGACAGCCAGCGCAATGGAACAAGCTCCATCGCACCGGCGTGGTCTCCAGCCATGAATTCAGCGCCATCCTGGGCAACGACGTATGAACACCGCACGGGGTTCGGGCCGCAGATGGCGCGTGGCAGTGCTCGCAGTGCTTCTGATCAGCCTGGTCTGTGTGCCTCCCTACGGGCGGACTTCAGCAGGAACCAGGATCTATCACCCATTGACTGCAGCCCAACAACAGTGCTTGGCCACGGCGCTGGCACCAGATAGCCAAGGAAGCAGGTCCACGGTGGGTAATGCCGGCAGATCTCGCGTAGTGAATATCGGTTTCGAGGATGTCGCCAGCGCTGACCCAAAGCGAATCCCGGATATTGCCCGGCAATTGGATTCAGTCAATGCCACTGGGGTGTCCATTTCTGTAGGGCGCTTGGATTGGATCGGTTTTCCTTGGGCAGAGTACAAAGAGATGCAGTCCAGCGAGGTTGCGGGTACGGGACGCGATTACATACGGGAAGCCATCGATGCGTTCATCTGCAGCGAGAGTGGACAGCGTCGCACGATCTCACTGAACATCGATACGCTTTTAGGCCGCGAGCTTGAGTACCGCCCGGAAATTGCAGGCGTCAACGCGGAAGGAAACATATCAAGGAACTGGACCAGCGTCTCTTCGTGGAAGAACGGCGGGCTCACCGAGCGCCTTGCCGCGCTCACTTCGCAGCTGGTTCAGCGTTATTCGCCGGACAGCATCAATATCACCGAGATGATGTTTCCGTCTTATACATTCGGAGATGCCGACCTGAAAGATTTCCAAAGCTTCAGTGGTATGAACACGTGGCCACGGAGATTTGATGGCACGACCGATGCTGGCGCGGACGCTCTCCATGAGTGGCGAAGCGATGCAGTCCAAAAGATCATGGCCGAGGTCGCCAGCCAATTAACCGGCACCGAGGTGGAACTGACCATGGATGTGCGCTCCCCCATCAACGAGGACTTGCGCGGGCGCCTGGACTCCGGGCAGGACTACGCCCGGCTGCTGGGGATTGTCGACCGATTGAACATCTGGAACTTCCAAGGCATCAACTCGACGGGCTATTACGACACAGCTCAATTAGCCAGCTTCTACACTGCCAAAGATCCCTCGCGCTTCGGCATCGAAATCGGACTCTGGGACCACGACGGTTCCATCAGCCCCGAAGCACTGGAGCACGAGCTTCGGCTGGCCGAGGAAAGCAACGTCCGGCACTTATCCGTTACCCCCACGTCGCTGATGGATCAGCAAGCGTGGGATGTTTTGCGCCGCGTGTGGGGTTCGCCTAGGCCTACCGAGATGGGGAACTAGCTGTCGTTCTCCGTCCCGGCAGGTCAAGGCTTAGTGGACAGGCGGATGTTCCGCGATGCAGAATAAGTTGCCTTCTGGATCAACAAGCGTAGTCCACTGAACGTGCTCGAATTCTTCGAGTACATCCCACTTATGCGTAGCTCCCATTTTGATCAGACGCGCAACTTCCTGCTCCCTCGATCCCCAAGGAACTGTCAGGTCCAAATGGGCATCTTGCGTTTGAAGACGTGGCTCGGCAGTGCTCTGGAAGAACATGCCAAATCCTTCCGGCCCGTTAGGCGCAAGGTAGTAGCTCTCACCGCTGCCTGAAATTTCACTGCCCGTTACTGCCGACCAGAAAGCCGCTTGAGCCTTTGGATTATTAGCAGTCATGTTGATGGCGCCAAGGGAAATCTTTGATGTAGTCATTTGCCCACACTACTCTTCAAAACAGACAAAATAATGATACGGTGCACCCTGGTTTCCTCCTGATTTGAAGAGATAGATACTTGCCTGCTGGAACGGCCAAACCACTACCTGATTCCCTGTTATTCAGGTAGCTTCACGCCAGAGAATCAGTAAAGTCGGGCCGTTCTGGGCGCTGGCCGGATTGGCCGGCCAACACCTGTCAGTCTCCAAGGATGCCGAAGGTTTGGAAAAGCTCTTGAATGTCGCCAATGAGTCGCTTGTTGCCGATGGCCAATGATTAGCTGATAGATGATCCAACCAGATTCGATAGTTCCAAATGGTTCGGCGTTATTGCACTTGACTGGTTCCATCCGCACACCGCCTGCAAATACGTCACAGTCGTTGCTGACTTGAGCGTGGCGCGTCATGGCACCGGATCCACTTATCTTCTGGCATTGATTCTCGGAAGATCCAAAACAATATTCAAGAACTGGCTGGTGTTGGCGGTGAAGACAGGTGGGTTAAGGCCGAGATTTCATGCTGAAAAGGGAAGGTCCATTTATCTTCCTCTACAGCTTGCAGCAAAATGATGCGAGAGCAAGCTGGCGCATCCCCGCTACCATCGGGCTTCTAAGGACCTAGAAGCACTTTGAGTTTTTGGGCAATCTTTTGCCAATGGTTGTGCTGATCTTTGCTAATAGGCTTCTCAGGGCTAGTGGTCCAGTCCTCGATGTCCTTGGACTCGATCGTATCGGCCAGATGCTTGATGACTTCCCTTTTGGATTCGGTGGCCATTTTTGCTCCAAGGAACTCTGCATTTTTTAGGTCAGCGATCTCGGTGAGATATGCCTGTGCGAACCAATCAGCAGCCTCCGCACGCAAGTACGGGCTATTGAGTGATTCATACCAGCGCGAGAGGAACTCACCATAGGGGCCGGAATTTTCCATGAAGCCCGCTCCGCTAAATAGGAGGGTTCGAACTCGCTCAGGAGTTAAACCATTCGCGGCCTTCAATGCTTCATCAATTTTGCCGGCATCAACTAGCCTTGCAATGTCGTAGCTCAATTCACCCACCCGTTGCCTACGTGACCTGATGTCGACGTTCTTACAACTATAATCTTGCCCTTATATATCCGTTGGTATTCGATATGGGTACGCGACTTAGTTGATGTTCCGTTTGCAAGAGCCCTGCATATCAAATCGGCAGCCATGTTTTTGTTTGTCCAGTGCTACCCGTACCTTGACGATGAAATCGGAAACCACCGAGGAAATGCCCAAAATGGCCACGACCGCCCGGCGAGATACTAGGCCGCTCCGAAAGTGGCAGCCTTCTTGGCGAAGGTCGAATCAAAGCAAACCACGATTGTGCTGGCCAGCAACGTGCGTCCATCACCGGGAAACCAGGGGTCTGGAAGACCATCCTGGCCGAAGCCATCCTTGGGCTATGGCTTCCGGCCAGGCAAAGGTGCACGGCGAACCCGGGGTCGTGCCAGGCTGGGGCATTCGCGTTGCCGTGGCTCACGCCGTTTCCTGCATGCCAGGCACGAGCCCGTGAGAACGGAGCCGCTTATACGACAAGCACCAGGCTATTTCACCCCTTTGATAGGAAGTATTGCCAAGGCCCCGATGACAGCGCAGGCCGCACCGGCCAGGAAGAGCGCCGTGAAGTTTTGCGGGTTAGCGGTGCTGGCACCGATCATCAGGAGCATCGGAGCGACAGCTGGAACCAGCGACGATGGCAGCGAGTTGGCCAAGTTCATGATCCCCAGGTCCTTGGCCGGGTTTTCCTGGTCTGGCAGGACTTCCATGATCAAGGCGTAGTCCACGGCGAAGTAGACCCCCTGTCCCAAGCCGACAACAGCAATCGCGACGAGGAACATCGGATAGGTCGTGGCCATGGCCACGAGGCCAAGGCCGACAGCGAATACCACGGCGGAACCCAGAACAAACGGCTTGCGCCTCCCAGTCTTATCGGACAGCTTGCCAAAGAGCGGAGCGAAGATCATCGAGATTGGTGTGGTGATCAGCGATGCGACAAGGATAGCTGTGCCCACGGTGGCCGGATCCATATGGTGCACCATGATCAGGTAGAACGCCTGATAGGCGTTGACCGCAGCAACGCCGAAGAAGATCAACAATCTGCTGATCCAAGCCCAGCCAAAGCCCTGATGGCGTAATGGGTTGACCCAGAAGGTTCCCGCAAACTCGGCCAAGGAGAACGGAGGCCTCTCCTCGCGGGAAATCGCCCGGTCCGAAATCGTCAAGGCCAACAACAGCAGAGCCAGTGCTGCGACTCCTGCTGGAAGGAAGAGCATAGCGGCCAGATTTGGCTGGACCAGTTGCGCCAGGAAGAGGCCAACTAGGGCTCCCAGTGGCGCGCCTAGCCCCAGCATAGCCGAGGCCGAACCCCTGAATTCCGGGGAGATCTGATCAGGCACCAATGCGGTGCAGGCCACCAGCGCGCAGACCGCGCCAAGGGTCGTCAGCGAAAAGCCGGCAGCCAGTGCTGCGACACTCGACGCCGCGGTGGTGGCCGCCGCGCCAACCAGGAACAGCACGGCCCCGGAAAGCAAGTAGGGCTTGCGCCGTCCGTGCCTGCTCAGCGTCCGATCGCTGAGCCGTCCAAGCAAGGGATACCCCACCAGGGCGACGATGCTGCCGACGCCAACGGCAATTGACAGAACCGTCGTAGCCGCGGTCGAACTGATGACGCTGGACTTCAGCGACAGCGTCAGAATGGCATTCGAAAGCTGGGCTCCGTTGGCCGATGCCACGGCGAGGACCAGAAGTATCAGGAATCCGAGCTTGGGTTTTCCCCGAACTGCTTGTTGATCATCCTGATTGGTTGCGAGTGTTGATGCCATCGATGTTCTCCTTTGAACGTGATTGCGGGTTGAGGATTTCGGCCTAATTAGCCGTGACGAGCAGGTCCATTTGATGCACGCTCGTTCCCGGGGCGAGCCTGATCTGCTGGCCTGGAAGATTCAGGACTGCGCCGGCCCCATAGGGCACCACCGTGTTGACGGTCAGTTGCCCGTGCTCCACAGTCCAGCTGACCGCGGCCTGTCCAAGGGGCGTCTGGACGGAGGCTTCGGCATGGCTCAGGCCGCAGGAGAAATCCGGGTCAATGCTGATTTCCCGCCATCCAGGAGCCGAAGGCGCTAAACCGGCGACCTTGCGGAACAGCCATTCATCCACGCAGCCAAAGGCATAGTGGTTCATGGAAACCTGGCGCGGCACCCCAGCGGGGTCCACTGCATCCCAGGCTTCCCAGATGGTGGTGGCGCCACGGTCCACCTCGTAGAGCCACGAAGGCGCCTTGTCCTGCCACAGCAGGGTGCGCGCCAGATCCTGGTGCCCGGTATCCCACAGCGCGTCCAAGAGGAACGGGGTCGACAAGAAGCCGGTATCCAGCCGGTCTCCACGAGAGCGCACGAGCGCAGCCAGATGCTCGCCGGCGCGGCGCCGTTGTGCTGCCGGAAGGATCTCCAGCCCCAGGGCCAAGGCATACATTCCCTGCAGCGCCACCGGAAGCGAAGCATCGTCATCCAGGTATTCGGCGGCAAATGCCGCACGGACCCGCGCTGCGCGCTGCGAGAACTGTGCGGCGTCCGCCAGGTGGCCCAGGACTGCGGCCATCCGCGCGGCCAAATCCAAGCTGTGGATCTGGAACATCGGAGCCACCAGCTCGGAAGTCAGTTTCGGGGCACGGTCCATGGCCTCGTGCAACGGCAGGTCGCCGTCCAGCGTCGAAGGGGTCAGCCAGTCGCCAAAGTGCGGGCCGGTATTGAAGAGCAGCCGCTGGCGTGCCCGTCGTCTGGGGCTCAGCGGCAAGTCCTCCAGTGCGGATGGAAGTCCGCGTTCTGCCTCCAGGGCCTGGTACTCGACCCAGCGGCACACCGCCGGATAGTTCTCCTCCAGCACCCGGGGATCCCCGTATCGCTCGTAGAGCTTCCACGGGAGAATTGCCACCGCATCGCTCCAGCCCGCAGCGGCCACGATGGCTCCCACCCCTGGGGATTCCAGCGCGCTCTGCTCGTCGTGCTCAGATCGAGGCGACAAAATTGGAATTCGCCCGTCCGGCAATTGGTCTGCCCTCAAGTTCTCCATCCAGCGCGATAGGAAAGTGCATACGCCAGCATTATTGGCAGCCGCCTCGGCGAACACTTGGATGTCTCCGCTCCATCCGGCCCGCTCGCGTTGCGGGCAGTCGGTGGGAATGGACAGGAAGTTGGCGCGCTGGCTCCACACCACATTCTGGTGCAACCGGTTCAGCCGCGCGTCCGAGCTGCTGAAGCTGCCAGTCTGCTCCAGGTCGCTGGAGACGACCACCGCCGTGGCATATTCCGGATCCAGCGTGTCAAGGCCAGTCAAGCGGGCATAGCGGAATCCGTGGAACGTGAACTCCGGTTCCCACTCTTCCACCGCATCGCCTGCGCAGATGTAGTGATCCGTCTGTTCCTTGTTCATGCCGACGATGTTCTGGAACCATTCGCCACGGGCATCAAGGGTTTCCGTGTGCTCGATAGTGATGTGCTGGCCACGTGGCTGGCCGCGCAGTTTCAACCGAAGCCGCCCGGCAATCACCTGTCCGAAGTCCAAGAGCACACCGTCCGCACGGTGTTCCACCGAGGCCACCGGCAATTGGGCTACCCTGCGCACCGGCTCGCCGCGGAAGGGCACCAGAGTCCTGGCGTCCACCCCGAGCGAGCTGACAGGGGTCCACCCCTGCTGCCCGAATCCCGGCAGCAGCCAGGAATCATCGGCACGACGCGCATCGTAGTGTTCACCGATGAACAAGTCGGAGTAATTCCAGGGCCCGGCGGCGCTGCATGACGAAGAATCCGAGGTGATCACCTGGGTGCTTCCGTCCGTGAATCCCAGGTGCAGCTGCCATGTCAGGGCCAGCCGGTCCCCGAACTGGGCGCTCGTGCCAGTGAGCCCGATGCGGCCTGACCACCAGCCATCAGCCAGGACGAACCCCATGGTGTTCGCGCCGGGGAGCAGCATTGCCAGCACGTCATAGGCTTGCACGCTCAGCCGATGCCGATAGCTGTCAAAACCCGGTGCCAGCACCTCGTCCGAGATCCGCTGGCCGTTGAGCCAGGCCGAATACACTCCGTGAGCGGTGGCATAGAGCCGGGCCCTGGCCAGCTCGGGGCGGATCTCCAGGTCCTGGCGCACCAGCTGTGCCGGGCGCAGCCGCTGATCTACCGGCAATGGCTCCGTCTCTCCCTTGATCCAATCCAGGAACGAATATTGTTCATGGTGAGTGGATTCCTGGACCGGTTCAATCCATTCGGCTTCCCAGGCCGCAAGGTCAGGGGCCGTGGCGAAGCTTGATTCCGCGGTGTGCACCGCTGTTCCCGAGAAGCTGTGAACGGTCCAAAGGTAGTCGGCATCGCGTTCCAGCGGCTCGCCGCGGTACTCGACCAGGGTTGTCTGCCCACCGCCTACTACGCCCGAGTCCCACGCCACGGTTCCGGCAGCATCGCGCACCGTGAGCTGGTAGGAATCCTGGGGATGCTCAACGATCCATGAGAACCTCGGACGCGTCGCTTCAATCATCAGAGGACTGTCGAGATGCTCCACGCGCAGGGTATGACAGCTTCTTCTTGCCATGTAGTGCTCCTTTGTCTCGCCGTGTGATCCACGACAAATCCAACAGTAAAAGATGAAAACCTTATATGCAAGGTTTTTAAATTAGAAGCTAAGATTGGGCCATGGCACGAAGCAAACGCGGTAGCTACACCGTTGGCATTGAACGGCGTGAGCGCATTTTGGCAGCAGCGTCTGAAAGATTCAGCTCTTCAGGCTATTCACGCACTTCACTAGCTGAAATAGCGCGCGATGTAGGCATCACGACGCCTGGCTTGACCCATCATTTCCCGACCAAGCAGCACTTGCTGCTGGCCATTGCCGAACGCCGTTTTGACATCTCCCAGAGCATTGCCGAAGCCGCCACCGGAGAGCTCGACGGGACGCGAACGCTGAGGCTCTTGCTGAGCCTGAGCGAACTCTTTGCGGCGCAGCCAGGACTGATAGAGCTCTTCGTCTTGATATCCGCCGAGGCGGCTGATCCGAGCAACCCGGCCCACGCGCTTTTCCAAGACAGATACACCCGAATCGCCAATGAAATCGCGGAATACTTCTTGGCAGAGGTCCACAGCGGTGCGCTGCGCGAGGACCTGGATTACCACGCCCTCGCACGCGAATGCATTGCGGTCAGCGATGGACTGCAGCTGCAGTTTGTCCTTTCAGAAGGAACATTGGATTTGGTGGGCCAGTCGCGGGCCTACCTTGAACGGCTGGCTCAGGCCATATTGCGCACACCCCGAGGGGCTTCACTGGCCTGAGCTAAACGGCGCAAGAACCGCCGGGATGCAACCAGCGGACCCTGCGCGTGCAGGAGCGAGCCTAAAGCCCCGGTGCGAGTGTGCGCTCTGGCGGCGGGCCAACGACCTGCAGGTCCAGATCCGGGTTGGCCTGGATTCCCGCGATCACGGTCGAAGGGTCGACCAGCCCTTCGGAATACACCGGGGCATTGGTCGGCTCGGAGGTCACATCGAAGAACTTCTCGAACACCCCTCCGGTGAGCAGCCCCAGCATCTGGGTATTGTGCGCGCCAATGGCAAAACTGTGGATCGTCCCGGC
>Ga0308170_10003054_pt1 | contig 13961 bp, 8 predicted proteins | sample PhyBR2_2_FD_202136 | JGI IMG/M metagenome (GOLD analysis project Ga0308170, IMG submission 202136) | Phyllosphere microbial communities from UC Gill Tract Community Farm, Albany, California, United States - DLSLSB.R2 | ecosystem: Host-associated > Plants > Phyllosphere > Unclassified | place... | reverse complement strand
AGACCGTCACCTTCATCCTCGAGGGCATGCTGACGCACAAGGACAGCGCCGGCCACGAGAGCATCATCCGCGCCGGCGGCGTGCAGTGGATGACGGCCGGCAGCGGCCTGATTCACGCCGAGATCTCGCCGCCCGAATTCCTGCAAAGCGGCGGGCCGCTCGAGATCCTGCAGCTGTGGGTCAACCTGCCGCCGCACCTCAAAATGACGAAGCCCGCCTACACCGGCCTGCAGCGCGACGAGATCCCGGCGCTGTTGCTGGACGACGGCCGGGTGACGATGCACCTGAGCGCCGGCGAATACGAGGGCAGGCGCGGCCCGGTGCAGTCGCTGACCGGGGTCTTCATGAGCACCATCGCCTTCCAGCCTGGCGGGCGCCTGCGCGTGCGCGGCCTGGCCGAGCGCAACGTCTTCCTGTACGTCGTGCGCGGCGCGCTGCAGGTCGGCATGGCGGATGACCGCGTCAGCGCCTTCCATCTGGTCGAACTCGGGCACGAGGGCGACGAAGTGGAGATGACGGCGCTGGAAGATGCACTCATCCTGTTCGGCCACGCGGAGCCGATCGGCGCACCGGTCGTGTCGCACGGGCCCTTCGTCATGAATTCGCGCGAAGAGATCGAGCAGGCGATCCGCGACTACCAGGCCGGGAAGTTCGGCGCGCCGATGTAACCCGGCGGGCCGGTGCGCTGCATTTTTGCGGCCTCGATTAGAGTAGGCGGATACTCAACTTCACGAGATCCGAGCATGCACGCCGTTCCCCTCGCCGCCACCACGCGCGGCTATCCCGACACGGGTTATACGATCGAAAACGTCCACGCCGGCGCGATCGCCGTCGTCGACACCGCGGACCGCCTGCTGGCCTGGGCCGGCGACCCGCAGTACCAGACCTTTACGCGCTCGGCGCTGAAACCCTTCCAGGCCCTGCCCTTCCTGCTGTCCGACGGTCCCGCGAAATTCGGCCTGGCGGAAGAAGAGCTGGCCCTGCTGTGCGCCAGCCATTCGGGCGAAGAAAAACATCTGGCCGGCGTACGCTCGATCCTGGCTAAAATCGACCTCGACGCCGGCCACCTCGAATGCGGCTGCGGCGCGCCGCTGTACTACGAGACCAACAACCTCCCGGTGCCGCAGGACCGCAGCTGGACGCCGCTGCACCACAACTGCTCGGGCAAGCACAGCGGCTTCCTCGGCTGGTGCCGCCTGCACGGCGCGCCGACCGCCGGCTATGTCGACCCGGGCCACCCGCTGCAGCGCGCGATCCGCGCCGCGCTGGCCGACGCGGTGAATTTGCCCGAAGCGCAGCTGCCGAGCGGGATCGACGGCTGCTCGGCGCCGAACTATGCGCTGCCGCTGGCCAGCCTCGCGCACCTGTACGCGCGCCTGGCGCAGGGCGCGGCCGACCCGCTGCTCGGGAACGCGCTCGATCCCCTGTTCGACGCCATGACGCACCGCCCGGACATGGTCTCGGGCACCGAGCGCAGCGACCTGGTGTTGATGACGGCGGGCGGCGGCGACTGGGTCGCAAAAATCGGCGCCGACGCCGTGCAGGCAATCGGCATCCGCTCGCTCGGGATCGGCATCGCGATCAAGGTCGCCGACGGCAACAACCGCGGCCTGCACACGATTACCTACAACGTGCTCGATCAACTGGGCTTGCTCGACGAAGGCAGGCGCGCGATGCTGGAGCGGTTTCGCCAGCCCTTGATCCGCAACGCACGCGGCACGGTGGCCGGAGATATCCGCACGCTGTTCACCCTGCAGCGGGCGTAATCGCCACATCCGAACTCGCCGTTGGCCGGCGCGTAACGTAGGGTGGACTCCCGAGTCCACGCGTTCGCACCGTTGCGTCCGCCGGCAATCATCGCGAGCCGCATCGGTGATCACGCGAGCCGCAGCGGTGATCACGCGCCGTACCGCGTGGAGTCAGCACTCCACCCCACGGATCGCGACACGCGGAGGTGCCATACCGCGTGGGCACAAGTGCCCACCCTACGAAACCAGCCGCCTCAGCATCCCCGCCAGCGGCTCGAGCACCTCCCCATCCTGCCAATAGCTGTTGTGCGACAGCGGATTCCAGCTCTTGAGCATCCATCCCACCGCGCCCTGCCCCGCATTGATGACCCTGTCTTCGACCATCACGCGGTAGCCCTCGGAGAGCGGCTGCAGCGGCCAGCCGAGTACGTCGTCGGGGTCGTACAAGTTCAGCCAGCGAAACAGCGGCGTCGGCGGCGCGATCGGCTTGATGTGCATTTCCTTGTGCGCGGCCACAAAAATCGCGATGTTGCAGCCGGTCGTCACCAGGGCGCTGCAGGTGCCGCCGGCCAGGAACTGCTTTTCGCGCGCGGTCAGCACGCGCCCCAGCGCCGGACGCGACCAGCCGTCGATGTCGCGCCAGATCCCGGCCTCGACCCGCCCGCCGCCGAGCGCCTTCTGCGCGTCATAGATATAGCTCGACAAGACCTGGCAGCCGAGCGAGTGCGCCAGGAACACGACCGGCATGTCCTGGTTGGCCGCGCAGGCGGCCAGCAAGGCGCGCGCGATCTGCCCCTGCGCCAGCTCGTAGACCGAGCCCGGGTCTTCCTTGCGGTTTTCCAGGCCGGCGGCGTCGGCAAAGCCGAACAGCATGAACTTGCGCAGGGCGTCGTAATGCACCTTGCTCCCGCTGTCGACGCGGTCCCAGACCAGTTGCTCGTTCTTTTGCAGGATGTCCTGGTAATACACCGAATAGAAGGCCGCGCGCTCGCGCAGCGCGGGGCCAAGGCGGCTGCGCATCTCGCCGAACACGCCGGCCGCGTAGTCGCGCGGCGTTTCGCCCATTCCGTGAACCGTGATCAGTGCGACCTGCGGCATGGCGACCTCCTCCGGACTAAAAAAACTGCCATCAGAAACGGCCTCATCAATGAAGCGGATTCCTAACGCCAGCTTACCACCGGCGGGCTCGGCACGCAGAGCCGCACATTGCCGCACACGAGCGCCGCCAGCTTCTGCTTTACTGTATTTGTTGCAGGAACTATAATTTTCTAAAATATAACTGCATTTGTCCAATTGTATGCACATCAAAACGCGCCGATCGACCGCCACGCCGCCCTGTCCCGTCTCCCGCACGCAGGGGCGGCATCGCGCCGTGGGCGTCCCGCAGCCGGCGCCGGCACGCGTGGCGAGCGCCTCGGGTCAGCCATGAGTCCAATCCTGTTCCCCGCCTACGCCGACGCCATCCGCGAGCTCGACCTGGCGGCGATCGGCTCGCCCGCCGCCCTGCCCGAGCGCTTCCTGCTGGCGCGCGAAGGCCGGCTCAGCGTGCACTACATTCCCTTCGAATACGTGAACCCGGCCGCGCGCATCGTCGTCGTCGGCATCGCACCCGGCTTTGCGCAGTGGAAGAACGCGATGCGCGAAGCCCAGCGCAAGATGGCCAGCGGCGCGCCCCAGGACCAGGTGCTGCGCGCGGCGCGCCTGGCGGGCGCCTTCAGCGGCGCGATCCGTCCCAACTTCATCGCCCTGCTCGACGCCATCGGCGTGCAGCGCTGGCTCGGCATCGCCAGCTGCGCCTCGCTGTTCGACGCCGATGCCCAGCTGGTGCAGATCAGCGCCATCCTGCGCCATCCGGTGTTCGCCGACGGCCGGAACTACAGCGGCACGCCGGGCATGGCGAAACTCCCTTTTCTCCGCGAGCAGGTGCTGCGCTATTTCGCGCATGAGGCGGCCCAGCTGCCCGATGCGCTCTACATCCCGATGGGCGGCAGCGTCGCCGAAGGACTCGACTGGCTGGCGCGCGAAGGCGTGATCCGGCGCGAGCGCATCCTGCATGGCCTGCCCCATCCGTCCGGCGCGAATGCCGAGCGGGTCGCCTATTTCCTCGGCCGGAAAGACCGCGCGGCGCTGTCCTCGCGCACCAACGCGCGCCAGATCGATGCCTCGCGCGCGACGCTGCTGGCGCAAATGGAATCGCTCAGCGACAAATAGACCTTAGCTGTGCAGGCTGGCGGCATCCTGCAGGATCCGCACCAATGCCCCCATGTCGACCGGTTTCACCAGGTGGTGCGAAAACCCCGCCCCGTACGCCCGTACCCGGTCCTGCTCGCCGCCGTACCCGGTGGCGGCAATCAGCACGGCGCCGCGTGTCGCGGGATGCGCGCGCAGCAGTGCGCCGAGCTGGTAGCCATCCATGTCGGGCAGGCCGATATCGACCACCATCGCGTCCGGCGGCTCGTTCGTGGCGCGCCGCAGCGCGCCCTGCCCGGAATACTCGACGGCTACCGCGTGCCCCTGGGTCCTGAGCAGCGTGGCCAGGCTGTCGGCGGCGTCCTCGTTATCGTCGACGACGATGACGCTTAAAGGGCGGTAAGCCGCGGCATCGGGCGGCCGCGCCGGCGTGCCGCCCGCGAGCGCCTCTCGCTCGACATCGCCATTGCCCTCGCCCTTGCCATCGCCATGCGCGCACGGCAAGTCGATCGTGAACATGCTGCCCAGCCCGACCCCATCGCTGTGGGCCGTGGCGACGCCGCCGTGCATCTCGACCAGCTTCTTCACCAGCGCCAGCCCGAGCCCGAGCCCACCCTGCGAGCGCGCCAGCGTGCGCGCGCCTTGCGTGAACAGCTCGAACACGCTCGGCAGCAGTTCGGGCGGCATGCCGGAGCCGTTGTCGCGCACTTCCAGGCGCGCCCGGCCGCCGCCGGTCGCCAGCGCGATGCGGATGGTGCCGGCCGGCGGCGTGTACTTGGCCGCGTTGTTGAGGATATTCGCCACGGCCTGGATCAGGCGGGTCGCGTCGCCGCGCACCGCCACCGGGCAATCGGGCAGGGCGAGATCGACGCGGTGCGATTTTTCGTCGATCAGCGGGCGCGCCTGGTCGAGGGCGCTGCGCAAGACCTCGCACAGGTCGACCTCTTCCACCTGCAGCGTCACCAGGCCGCGCGTGACGCGCGAGACGTCGAGCAGGTCGTCGATCAGGCGGCTCATGTGCTTGACCTGGCGGCCGATGATCACGCTCGCCTGGCGGATGCGTGGCTCTTCGCGGAACTGGATGTTGAGCAGGGCCGCCGAGCTGCTGATCGGCGCCAGCGGGTTGCGCAGCTCGTGCGCCAGCATCGCCAGGAACTCGTCCTTCATGCGCGAGAGGCGCTCGGCCTCGACGCGCGCCGCGCGCTCGCTTTGCAGCAGCGCTTCGCGCTCGAGCGCCGACTTGCGCGCCGCCTCGTACAGGCGCGCATTGTCCAGCGCCACCGCCGCCTGCGCCGCCATTCCGGCGACGACGCGTTCGCTGCGTTCGTTGAACACGCCCGGCTCCGGATGGCCGAAGAACAGGCCGCCCAGCACCGCGCCCGAGCGCGCCACGACCGGCACGGCCAGGTAGCTGCGCACCGGCAGGTGCCCGCGCGGCATGCCGTAGTGCGGCGCCGCCTGGCCGTAGCCCGGGTCGAGCGTGATGTCGTCGCTGCGCACAATACCCTGGTTGTGGAAGGTCGGGCCGAAGACCGCGGTCGGGCGCGGATGGCCGAAGTGTTCGAAGGCTTCGCGCGGCGCGCCGGACAGTGTGTAGAGCAGCAGGTTTTCGCCTTGCTCGTCCTGGGCGGTGTAGAAGAAGGCGCCGAAGCGGGCGCCGCTCAGCTGGGTGCCGGCGTCGGTGATCGCCTGCAGCAGCATGTCGTGCTCGAGCGTCGAGGCCAGGGCCTGGCCGGTGCGGTTCAGCAGTTCGAGGATGCGGGTCTCGTCGCGCAGCGTTTCCTCGACGCGGGCGCGGCGCACCGCCTCGCGCGTCTGGCGCGCCACGTCCTCGGCCAGCGCCACCTCGCGCGCACTCCAGTCGCGCGGCGCCGCCTCGTGCAGGTAGAACACGGCCGCCAGGCGCCCGGCTTCGATGATCGGGACCGCGATCACCGCGCGCACGCCGATGCTCGCATAGCCGGCGGCATACGGCGCGGCCACCGGATCGGCCGCGACGTCGTCGAGCTGCACCGAGCGCCCGGCGCGCATCGCGGCGATCAGGGACGGGCCGAAGCTGTCGAGGGGACGCGTCTCGCCGGCCAGGCTGGCGACGCTGCCGTCGGTCCAGTCGCGCTCGACGCTGATGGCCTGCCCGGCCGCATCGATCTCGCCATAGCCGACGCGCCCCACCGCCAGGTGCCGGCCCACCAGCGCGCTGGCGGCTTCCATGATGTCGACCGGATCGAGCAGTTCGCGCAGGGTCGCGTTCAGCTTGCGCTGGAAGCGGTGCTGCTGGGCGGCCAGCACGCGCGCGGTGGTGTCGGTGAGCACGCACAGCACACCGGCCACGCCGGCAATATCGTCGCGCTCGCGCAGCGGCGAACTCGATATCGTGACGTAGTGGCGCGCCGCGCGCTCCTGCCGCACCACTTCCAGCACCAGGTCTTCGACCAGCGCCGGCTCGCCTGCCAGCGCGGCATCGAGGACCGGCACCACGCCGGTCCAGGAATCGGTGAACGCTTGCGCCACAGGCTGGCCGAAGGCGGCTGGATGGCGCTCGCCGAGCAGGTCGACGAAGGCGTCGTTATAGACCAGGCGCAGCTCGGATCCCCAGGCCGCGCACATCGGGAAGCGCGCGCCGAGCATCAGGTCGACCACCACGCGCAAGGCGTCCGGCCAGGGCTTGCCGCCGGCGAGCGGCACGGCGCGCAGCAGCGCGCGCACGCCCTCGCCGCCGGCGTCGGGTGGAACTGCGCGCATCGCTCGGCTCATTCGAATATGCCCTTGTCGGCAGTAGGAATTTTCCGATTATAGCGGCCAAAAGCGTGCCGAAAAAGCAAGTATCACGCTGGCGTGACGAGGTCATGCGGGGTGGGTGAAAGTCATGCGCGGCGCATGGAAAACGGGGCCGGCGCGCCACACCGAGGCGCTGGCCCCGCGTTCACGCTTCGACCGAGAACCGGAAGCGCGATTCGGTGGCGTAGGTCTCGCCCGGACGCAGGATCGTGTTCGGGAAGGACGGCTGGTTCGGCGAATCGGGGAAGTGCTCGGGCTCGAGGCAGAAACCGCTGCGATGGGCGTAGCTGCGGCCCTTGCCCGCGAGCGAGCCGTCGAGGAAATTCCCGCTGTAGAACTGCACCCCCGGCTCCTGCGTGAAGAGCTCGAGCACGCGGCCCGAGCGCGGTTCGCGCACGCGCGCGGCGCGGGTCATCGCGCCCGGCGCCGGCTTGTTCAACACGAAGCAGTGGTCGTAGCCGCTGCCGTGCAGGAGCTGCGCGTCCGCGTCGCCGATGTGCGCGCCGATCGGCGACGGCCTGCGGAAATCGAAGGGCGTGCCCGCGACCGGCGCCAGGGGCCCGAGCGGGATCAGGCCGGCGTCGATGGGGACAAAACTGTCCGCATCGATCGCGATCTCGTGGCCGAGGATGTCGCCGCCGGCGGCGAGGTTGAAGTAGCTGTGCTGGGTCAGGTTGACGGGCGTGGCGCGGTCGGTCACGGCCGAAAAACGCATGACGATCTCGTTGTCGCCGGTCAGGCGGTAGCGCACCGTGGCCTCGAGCGTGCCGGGGTAGCCCTGCTCGCCGTCCGGGCTGCGGTAGTCCAGCACCAGTTCCTCGCCCTCGATGCGCGAGCGCCACAGCACGCGGTCGAAGCCGGGCACGCCGCCGTGCAGGTGGTTGTTGCCGTTGTTGACCGGCAGCGTATAAGTTGTGCCGTCGAGCGTGAAGCGGCCGTTGGCGATGCGGTTGCCGTAGCGGCCGATCAGGGCGCCGAAATACGGGCTGTCGCCGCGGTAGGGTTCGAGCGTGTCGAAGCCGAGCGCCACGTCGGCGAACACCCCGTCGCGGTCGGGCACGTGGATTTCGGTGATGATGCCGCCGAAGTCGAGGATACGGACAGTCATCCCGGCCGCGTTGGCGAAGGTGAAGACGTTTACCTGCGCGCCGCCCGGCAGCTGGGCGAAAGGGGCTTGTGTGATTGCGGATGGCACGGTGTCGCGTCCTCTGGATTCGATGACGCGATCGTAGCATGGGCATTGCCCATGGCCGCGCAGGCTTGCCCGTGGGGTGGGCACCCCACGTTTTGCCGCTGCCGCGGGTGCTTAGACGGCTTGCCACTCCGGTGCGGCCATTGCGAGCCGGGCCGGCCGATTTGCGGCTGGCTTGGCCGGCTGGGTGCCCGCGACCTGGAACACGCTCACGGCGCGCGTCAGGTTGGCGGCCTGCTCCTGCATCGAGGCCGATGCGGCCGCCGCCTCTTCGACCAGGGCCGCGTTCTGCTGGGTCACCTGGTCCATCTGCGTGATGGCTTCGTTGATCTGCTCGATGCCGGCCGTCTGCTCGACGCTGGCGGCGCTGATCTCGCTCATGATGTCGGTCACGCGGCGCACGCTCTCGACGATTTCCTGCATCGTCGCGCCGGCGTCGCCGACCAGCTTGCCGCCGGCCTGGACGGCCTGGGTCGAATCGCCGATCAGGCCCTTGATCTCCTTGGCTGCGGCGGCCGAGCGCTGGGCCAGGTTGCGCACCTCGGAGGCCACGACGGCAAAGCCGCGGCCCTGCTCACCGGCCCGCGCTGCTTCGACGGCCGCATTCAGCGCCAGGATATTGGTCTGGAAGGCGATGCCGTCGATGACGCCGATGATGTCGGCGATCTTGCCGGCCGAGCTGTTGATCCGGTCCATCGTGCCGACCACGTCGCCGATCACGCGTCCGCCGCGCTCGGCCACTTGCGAGGCCGCCTCGGCCAGGACGTTGGCCTGGCGTGCGTTGTCGGCGTTCTGCTTGACGGTCGCGGTCAACTCCTCCATCGAGGAAGCGGTTTCCTCGAGCGCGCCCGCCTGCTGCTCGGTGCGGCTTGACAAGTCGAGGCTGCCGGCCGCCACTTCGCCGGATGCGGTGGCAATGGTCTCGGTGCCGCTGCGTACCGTCAGCACGGTGCGCACCAGGCTTTCGTTCATCGTCTTCAGGGCTTGCAGCAGCTGGCCCGTTTCGTCGGTACTGGTCACTTCGATGCGGCTGGTGAGGTCGCCGGCGGCGACCGTGGTGGCCACTTCGAGGGCGCGCGCGATCGGACGCGTGATCGAGCGCGTATTCCACCAGGCGATCAGGGCGGCGAGTACCAGCGATGCCGCGGCCAGGATCATCATCATGATGCGCGTCGACTCGAACGTGGCCTGTGCCTCGAGCGCGGTCTTGCGCGCGACGCCCGTCTGCAATACCAGTTGATCGTTGACCGCATGTTTCAGGTCGGCCAGCGCTGGGCGCAGCACTTGCATCAGGTAGCGCCGCATTTCTGCTTCGTCGCCGGCATTGACGCGGGCGATCAGCTCGTCCTGGCCCTTGAGGTAGCGCTCGTTCGCGGCCACTATGCGCTCGAGAATCGCGCGCCCTTCCGCCGAAAACACGGTCTGGCGCAGCGTGTCGAGGTTTTCCTGGCTCAGTTTGCGCGATGAGGCGATTTCGTCGAGCTGCTTGCGGCGGTCGGCGGGATCGGCGCTCAGCACCATGTTACGCAGCGCGATGGCGATGTCGTTTACTTCGGACACCATGATGCCGGTAGCAACGATGTTCGGAACGCGGCGCGAGACCAGGTCGGCCGTGCCGTCGTTGACCTTGCCCAGCATGTCGATGCTGAAGGCCTGGATGGCGACCAGGATGAGGCACAGGGCGCCGAAGCCGAGCGCGAGGCGCTGGGCGATTTTCAGGTTTGCGAGTTTCATGGAATAAGCTTGAAAAGGATGAAGGCAGCGCCGCGTCAGGCGACAAGAGGAAGCGTCTCGCCCGCCACCAGGCGCACGAAAGTCCGGCGCTGAGTGAGAACGATTAATTGCCGTATGGAAAGCATGTTACGGCGCGGACGGCCCGAACTCCATGGCGAACTGTTAACTTCTGCAATAAAAGTGTGAAATACTGCCCCTTTATGGCGCAAACGCGACAGACCTGAGGATCTTGCAACCGGACGGCAAGGAAGCGCACACAGCGCCCTGCCACGCCGATCTGCTACAGTCACGGGAATATCCGCACCATGCAAACCGCATCAGTTATCGACCGTTATCGACCGCTCCCGGACCACGAACCCATGCCAGCACCCAGCACTCCACCCGACGAACTCGAACGCCGGCAACTGCTCGCCTCGCTCGACCTGCTCGACACCGACGACGAGGAAGTCTTTGACCGCGTCACCCGGCTGGTCAGCCGCCTGTTGAAGGTGCCGGTTGCCCTGTTTTCGCTGGTGGACGAGGAGCGCCAGTGGTTCAAGTCGCGCGTCGGCCTGGATGTGCGCGAAACGCCGCGCGAGCAGGCCTTTTGCGCCTACGCCATCCTGCAGGACCAGCCGCTCGTCGTGGCCGACGCCACCAATGACCCGCGCTTTGCCGACAATCCGCTCGTTACCGGCGCGCCGAACATCCGTTTCTACGCCGGCGTGCCGATCCGCTCGAGCGGCGGGCTGGCGATCGGCACCCTGTGCGCGATCGACGACCAGGCGCGCGTGCTCACCGCCGACGAGCTGTGCATCATGATCGACCTGGCCGACGTCGTGCAGAAGGAAGTGCAGTACCGCGAGCGCCTGGCCGTGGCCGGACGCAATGTGCTGCGTTCGGAAGCGGTGCTCAGCGCCAGCGAAGCGCGCTTTCGTTCGGTCTTCGACCTGGCCAGCATCGGCATCGCGCTGGTGTCGCCGACCGGCGGCTGGATCAGCGTCAATGCCGAGTTATCGAGGATGCTCGGCTACGCTCCGGAAGAACTGCAGCGCCTGACCTTCCAGGAACTTACCTGGCCCGGGGACCTGCACCTCGACCTCGGCCTGCTGCAGCAGCTGCGCAGCGGCGAGATCGCCCAGTACCAGCTGGAGAAACGCTACATCCACAAGGACGGCGCCATCGTCTGGGCCAACCTGGACGTCAGCGCCAAGCACAACGCGGAGGGCGCGATCGAATACTTCATCGCCGTCATCAAGGACATCACCGCGCAGAAGGAAGCCGAAGACGCCCTGAGCGCGCTGCACGCCGACCTCGAGGCGCGCGTCGCCGCGCGGACCCTGGAGCTGCACGAGCGCGAGCTCGAATTGAGGAGCGTGATCGAGAACGCGAACGACGCCTACATCGGCCTCGACCAGCGCGGCATCGTCACGGTCTGGAACCGCGCGGCCGAGCAGACTTTCGGCTACAGCGCGTTCGAGGCGATCGGCGAATCGCTCGACGACCTGATCATCCCGCGCTCGATGGTCGATGCGCACCGCAACGGCATGCTGCGCTACGTGACGACCGGGGTCTCGACGGTGCTGGGCAAGCGCCTCGAACTGCCGGCGGTGCGCAAGGACGGCTCAACGCTGATCGTCGAAGTGCGCATGAGCGCCCTCGAGCTGCATGGCCAGCAGATGTTCAGCGCCTTCCTGCACGATATTTCGGACCGCAAGGAAGCGGAGGCGCGGCGCGAATACGAAAGCCGGCACGACATGCTGACCGACCTGCTGAACCGGCGCGCCCTGCTCGAAATGCTGCCGATTGCGCAGTCGCGCGCGGCGCGCACGGAGAAAAGCATGGCCCTGCTGTTCATTGACCTGGACGGCTTCAAGGCCGTCAACGACGACCTCGGCCACGACGCCGGCGACATCGTCCTGCGCGCCGTCGCGCAGCGCCTGCAGGACGTGGTGCGCAAGACCGACAGCGTGTTCCGCCTGGCCGGCGACGAGTTCACGGTGCTGCTCGAAGCGATGAGCGACACCTTCGGCGACGCGCGCCAGGTGGCCGGCAAGATCATCGCCGAAGTGGGCCGCCCGGTACCCGTGGGCGAGGTTTCCGCCGACGTCGGCGCCAGCATCGGCGTGGCCGTCTTCACTCCGGAGGGGACCGCCAGCGCGGAAGACCTGATCAAGGAAGCGGACCGCCAGATGTATGCCGCCAAGCGCGCGGGCAAAGGCCAGGTCTACCCGCGGCCGGAGTAGACCGGCAGCGGCGTCCTGGCGGGTGGTAAAACCTACGCAGGCACGCGTTCGAGCCCGCGCCTGAGCGCCGCCAGGCAGCGCGCGTCGAGCGCGGTGCCGACCGTCTTTTCCATCATCTCGAGCGCCTGCGGCACGGGAATCGCGCCGCGATACGGCCGCTCGGCGGTGATGGCATCGAAGATGTCGGCGGTGGTGATGATGCGCGTCTCGATATCGATCTCGTCGCCCGTCAGACCGCGCGGATAGCCGCCGCCGTCGAGGCGTTCGTGGTGGGCGCCGGCGATGCGCGCCAGCTCGGCGAAGGCGCCGATGCGCGAGAGGATCGATTCGGTGAACGCGGCATGCTGGCGCACCGCGGCCCATTCCTCGCGGTCGAGCGCGCCGGCCTTGTCGAGCACACTGTTGCTGACGCCGAGTTTGCCGACGTCGTGCAGCATCGCCCCGCGCCGCAGCCAGCGCCGGCGCTCCGGCGCCATGCCCATCTCTTCGGCGATGATGTCGGTGTACAGCGCAACCCGGCTGCTGTGGCCACTGGTATAAGGGCTCTTCGAGTCGACCACCTGGCCGAAAGCGGTGGCGATGTCGTCGAGGTAGTCGTCATCGATCGCCACCATGTGTTCGGGCGGCTCCATCGCGTACAGGATCTGGTCGATCTCGGGCGACTTGAGCGTGCTCCAGAACGTGTTGCTCGCCGACACGCGTTCAAAGGCGGCCACCAGGCGCGGGTCGAACCAGGTACCGGCGCGGCTGCGCACTTCGGCCAGCGCTGCGGCGCGGCCTTCGGCAGTGTGGAACACGTCGACCACCTGCGCAAGCAGCGCGATGCGCGCATAGACGGGAATCGTCTCCCCGGCCAGGCCTTCGGGGCTGCCCTTGCCGTTGAAATGCTCGTCGAGGCTGTAGATGCCGGTGGCGACGCGCTCGGGAAAGCGCAGCAGGCGCGCGATCTCGGCGCCGCGCTGGCAGCGGGTGGCGATGAATTCCTTGCCGGTCCGGCGGCCGTCGCGCAGGATCGTCAGGACGGTGCGAAAGCGCTCGGCCATGCCCGCCTTCATGCCGGCATGCTTGAACACGAAGGACAGCACCTGCGGCAGGCTGTCGCCGACGGTCTTGAAATCGTGCTTGAACATGCGGTCGTCGGTCATGTACAGCTCGCAGATGCGGGCGGCATTGCTGCTGCAGCCGACATCCTTCAGGAGCAGCATGTAATACAGCTCCCACAACTGTTCGGTGCTCATGCCGGCGTCGCGGCCGATGTGCATGCCGATCCAGCACACGCGCACGCAATGGCCGGCGGGCTGGCCCTCGGTCAGGTCGAGCGCATAGCTGAGCGAACCGATCAGTTCGGAAAGCTTGAGCGCCGCGGCCGGCGCCGCTGTCGTGGCGGGAAATCGGTCCATGATTTAACTATTGCCGTAGCGAAACAAGCCATTGTACGCAGAAAGGCCGCGTCAGGACGGCTGTGTGTCGCGAACGGCAAACTTCCCAAGCGGAATCGTACTGTTCTGTCGTCAGGCTACCACGGGCGCCGGGGCCGGCGTCGCATGCAGGCGTACCGACCAGGTCACACCGAGCACCAGCAGCGCGATGGCGACGCCTTCCAGCAGGCGCGGCCCCTGGGCGCGCCAGGCGAAACCGTAGAGCATGGCCGACACCGTCTCGAACAGGATCAGCTGGCCGGTGAGCGTCACCGGCAGGCGCCGGCTGGCGATGTTCCACAGCTGGTTGCCGATCACCGAGGCGCCCAGCGCCAGCAAGCCGTTGTAGAGCCAGAACAGGGACCAGTCGCGGCCCGGCGCGGGCGCTTCGGTGACGCCGGCATGCGCCAGCAGCATGGTCAGCGCGCCGATCGGCAAGGCCACCAGTCCGCTGGCCAGGCCGTAGAGCGAGGACCACTGGCCGCCGCTGAACTGGGGATTGCGCTTCAGGTAGCGCGCATTGTCGAGCGCATACCAGGTCCAGCAGGCCAGCGCCCCCGCGGCGCAGGCCAGGCCGAGCACGGTCGCGGACAGCGGCGCCCCGTTCGCCTGCGCGTGGCGGAAGGCGTCGACATTGATGCAGGCGATGGCAACGCCGATGATCGACAGCGGAGCG
>Ga0308170_10003051_pt1 | contig 13966 bp, 9 predicted proteins | sample PhyBR2_2_FD_202136 | JGI IMG/M metagenome (GOLD analysis project Ga0308170, IMG submission 202136) | Phyllosphere microbial communities from UC Gill Tract Community Farm, Albany, California, United States - DLSLSB.R2 | ecosystem: Host-associated > Plants > Phyllosphere > Unclassified | place... | reverse complement strand
AACACCCCGGCGGCGTTCTTGCGGGTGGCGATGAAGGCCATCTCGCGGTCGTAGTCGATCTGCGTGAAGCGCGCCAGCTGCGACGGCTGCAGCTCGCGGATGCGCACAAACATCCGGTAGCGCACGTCGTCGGGCGTGAGCGCATCGAAGAACGCCAGGTGCGCCGGCCCGTCTTCCGGGCGGATCGGGCGCAGTAGCAACGGCGCGTCCTGCCACTCGATCGTCTCTTCCAGTTCGCGCGGATAGGGCCGGATCGCGAGCCGGTCGAGCGTGCTGCCCGAGCGGTCGGCCAGCGCCAGCCGCATGCGCGCGTCGAGCACGATGGCGCCGCGGCTGTCGACCACGAGCGGGTTGATGTCCAGCTCGACGATTTCGGGAATATCGGAAATCAGGCGCGAGACCTGGATCAGCACCGCCAGCACGGCGTCGAGATTGGCGGCCGGCCGGTTGCGGTAGCCGGCCAGCAAACGCGCCACGCGCGTGCGGTCGACCAGGTCGCGCGCCAGCACCAGATTCAGCGGCGGCAGGCCGACCGAATAATCATCGAGCACCTCGACCGCCACGCCGCCCTGGCCGAACACCAGCACCGGCCCGAACACCGGGTCGAGCGCGGCGCCCACGATCAGTTCGTGGCCATGCGTGCGGCGGCACATGGCCTGCACCGAGAACCCATCGAAGCGCGCCTGCGGGAACAGTTCAATCAGCCGGGCGCGCATGCGCAGCGCGGCGGCGCGCACGGCGTCTTCCGAATCGAGGTCGAGCGTCACGCCCCCGACGTCGGATTTGTGCATCACGTCGGGCGTGAGGATCTTGACGGCGACCGGGAACCCGATCGCGCGCGCCGCCGCCACGGCCGCGTCGGCGTCAAGGGCGGCGCGCGTCTCGACCAGCGCCAGGCCATACGCGCGCAGGATCGCCTTGGTCTCAGGGTCGGACAGCAGCAGGCGCTTGGCAGCAATCGCTTCGCGCACCAGCGCGCGCGCGGCGCTGCGATCGGGCGCCATATGGCCTGCCATCGACGGCGGCACTTCCATCAGCAGGTTCTGGTTGCGCCGGTAGTTCACCAGTTGCAGGAAGCCGTTGACACCGTCTTCGGGCGTGCGGTACGTGGGCATGCGCGCCTCGGCCGCGATCGCGCGCGCAGCCACGACCGAGGCGCCGCCCAGCCAGCACGACAGGATCGGGCGCGACGCGGCGCGTGCCAGTGGCGCAATCGCATTGGCCACGTCGCGGCTGTCAACGGTCGCAGTCGGTGAATGCACGATCAGCACGGCGTCCACCTGCGGGTCGGCCAGCAGTACGTCGAGCGCCGCCGCGTAGCGCTCGGGCGGCGCGCCGCCCAGCAGGTTCACGGGGCTGGCACGCACCGGGTTGCCCGGCTGCGCACCGTTCCAGCCAGCCGGCAGCACGGCATCGAGCCGCGCGATCGATTCAGGCGACAGCGTCGCCGCCACGCCGCCGCCGTAGCGCAGCGCGTCGCGCGCCAGCACGCCCGGCCCCAGGCCGTTGCTGACAATGGCCAGGCGCTCGCCATGCAGCACGCGCGCATAGGCCAGCGTCTCGACCGCCGCGAACAGCTGCTCGGTGGTGTGCACGCGCAGCATGCCCGCGCGCCGGATCGCGGCGTCGAACACGTCGTCTTCGGTGGCCAGCGCCCCGCTTTCGCTGGCGGCCGGCCGCGCGCCGTCGGTATCGCTGCGCGACTTGAGCACGATCACCGGCTTGCTGCGCGCGGCGGCGCGCGCGGCCGACATGAACTTGCGCGCGTAGCGCAGTTGGTCGACATACAGCAGGATCGCGCCGGCATTGCCATCGCTGGCCAGGTGATCGAGCACGTCGCCCAGGTCGACGTCGGCCGAGTCGCCCAGCGAGATGAAGTGCGAAAAGCCGATGCCGCGTGTGCGCGCCCAATCGAGTACGCCCGTCATCAGTGACCCGGACTGCGAGACGAAGGCAATCCGTCCCGGCAGTGCGCCGCTGTGGGCCACGCTGGCGTTCAGGCCTAGGCCAGGGACGAGCAGACCCGCGCTGTTGGCGCCAAGAAGACGCAGCAGGTACGGGTGCGCCGCGTCGAGCGTGGCCTGGCGCAGGCTGCGCCCGCGGGCATCGCGCCCGCGCGCCAGACCGCTGGTGAGCACCACCGCTGCGCGCGTGCCGCGCTCGCCCAGCTGGCGCACCAGTTGCGGCACGGTGGCGGCCGGCGTGCAGATGACGGCCAGGTCGGGTGCCTCGGGCAGGTCGGCCACGGTGGCATAACACGGCACGTCACCCAGTTGCGTGTATTTGGGATTGACGGCAAACAGCTTGCCCTTGAAGCCGCCTCCCTGCAGATTGGCCAGCAGCGTGGCGCCCATGCTGCCGGGCCGCGCCGAGGCGCCGATCAGTGCCACTGACTTGGGCGTAAACAGATGCTGCAGGTTACGGACGCTCATGACAGCACCGGGGCGGTGCGCGGCATGGCCGGGCGGTTAAGAAGACGGGCAGCATGCGACATGGATGGGACCTTTGCGTCAGTGGCGTCAAGTAACGCCAGCATAACGCCACCGCGCACTGCAGCGCGCACAAAATCCCGCGCAGCAGTCAGCGAAAGGCGAATACGGCGCCAATGCGCCGCTCGGGCAGTGCGCGCAGCTCGGCCGAGCGGGCCAGCAGTTCGCGCATCAGGCCATCGGCCAGACCCGGTGTATGGTACGACACGACGTCCGCATCGAACGCAACCTCGGCCATGCAGCTGCGCATGCGCTGCGCTTCCGGCAGGTCGCACAGCGCGATGGCGGCCAGCATCTCGTCGGACGCCGGCGGCAGCACGGCGTAGAAACGCACGCGAAACTGGCGATCGAGCAGCATGCTGCCATTCAGGAAACGGTCGGCACCGACGTCGAACAGCACCTGCGCAATGACTTCGGCCACCCTGCCCGCAACCTCTTCCTGGTTCTTCCTGCGCCGCAGAGCGAGCAGCCGCTCGATCAACACCATGCCTGCCCTTGTCATTGAATTGTCATTGAATCAACCAGGCATGCTATCAGCCGCTCTCCGGCGCTGCAAGCCTTGCGACCGCCATTGTGACGACAGTGTTGCGCCGACGCCATGCTAAAATCGGGCCGTGAACCATCCCGTCCCTGTCTGCCTGCGCCGCGTATTCGTCTGGCTGCTGTTGCTGGCAATACCCTTCCAGGGCATTGCGTCGGCAGGCATGCTGACGTGCACGCATGCGTCCATGCAGCATGGCGTCGCTGCACCTGCTGCCGCCATGCACGACATGGCCGGGGGGACGGGTCACTGTCACGAGGCCGGGCCGCAGGTTGCCGCGGCCACCGACCATGCGTCCGCGAGTCACGACCAGGAGCGCTGCAGCGCGTGCGCTGCCTGCTGTCTCGGCGCCGCCATGGCCGGCGCGCCGACGATTCCCGCCGCACCGCAGAGTCTGTCGACCCGGCTGATGGATACCGCCACCGGCCGCCCAGAGGCTGTCGACCTGGCCTTGCCCGAACGACCTCCCCGCTTCCCGCTCGCCTGAATCAGCAAACCGCCGCGCCACGCCGCGCGGCATCACTGCATTTCACCGAACGAGGAATCATGTCGACCCTATCCCGACGACAGTCGCTGCTGCTGGCCTGCGTGCTGGCCAGCAGCGCCTTGACGCCTGCCGCAGCGCAGACCAGCCGCGCCACCGATCCGGACGCCGCCGTCCCGGAACCCCGCTACCAGCCGGCGCACGTCCTGCGCGCACCCGCGGCAGAACGCGCGACGACGGCCACGCCCGATCGCCTGTGGCACGAACATAACCGCATCGTGGCAGGCCAGCCCGGCCATGCCGGCCACGGCAAGCCGGCGCCGGATCCGCACGCGCATCACCACAACGATGCCCCTGCCCCTGCCCCTGCACAACCAAATCACGAGGGGCACCATTGATGACCCGCCCGATCTCATGGCGCGCCACATCATCCCTCGCATGCGGCCTGCTGCTGGCGGGCTGCGTCAGCGTCGCGCCCGAACGCGCGTTCGAAGCCAGCGCCGCTGCGGCGCAGACGCGCACGGGCGTGGAAGCCCGCCTGCTGCGCAGCGATGCCGACCGCCAGGCTTTGCAGGCCGACATCGACGCGCTGCTGCAGGCGCCGCTGACACAGGACGCCGCCGTGCGCATCGCTGCGCTGAACCATCCTGGCCTGCAAGCCACCTACTGGGAGGCCGGCATTGCCCAGGCCGACGTAGCCCAGGCTGCGCGCCTGCGCAATCCCGGTTTCGGCTTCTCGCGCATGGACGGTGGCGGCAACCGGGAAACCGAACGCTCGGTCTCGATCGACCTGGCGGGCCTGCTCACGATGCCGCTGCGCCAGCGCATGGCCGCGCGGCGCTTTGATGAAACGACGCTGCGCGTGGCCGCCGCCATCGAGCGCCACGTCAACGCCACCCGGCGCGCGTGGGTCGAGGCCGTGGCCGCGCGCCAGGCCGTGGCCTATGCGCGTCAGGTGGCCGACGCCGCCGACGCATCGAGCTCCCTGATGTCGCGCATGGCTCGGGCCGGCAATACCAGTGCGCTGGACCTGGCGCGCGAGTCGGCCTTCCATGCCGAAGCCGGCGCCGGCGTGCTGCGCGCCGACCGCCTGGCCAACGCCGCGCGCGAACATCTGACGCGCCAGCTCGGTCTGTGGGGGACGCAGACGCTCTACACGCTGCCCGAGCGCTTGCCCGACCTGCCTGCGGCGCCGGTAGAACTGACCGGCATCGAGCGCACGGCACTGCGCCAGCGCCTGGACGTGCAGGCCGCGCGCGCCGCCGCCAGCGGCACCGCCGCCGACCTGGGTCTCACGCGCACCACGCGCTTCGTCAATGTGCTCGACCTGGGCTATGCCGACAAGCGTGAGACGGGTGAACCCAAAAGCGACGGCTACGAAATCGGCCTGGAGCTGCCGCTGTTCGACTGGGGCGGCGCCCGCGTGGCGCGCGCCGAAGCGCTGTACATGCAGTCGCTCGGCCAGGTCGCGGCGGTCGCGGTCAACGCCCGCAGCGAAGCGCGCGCGGGCTACCTCGGCTACCGCGCCAGCTATGACGTAGCGCGCCACTACCGCGACCAGGTCATCCCGCTGCGCAAGCAGATCGCCGACGAGACGCTGCTGCGCTACAACGGGATGCTGGCCAGCCCGTTTGAACTGCTGGCCGACGCGCGCGAACAGGCCGCGGCGGTCCACGCCACCATCGAAGCACTGAAGGATTTCTGGCTGGCCCAGGTCGACCTGGAAGCCGCCATCGGCACGCGCCTGCCGGCGCGACCGACCACTGACAAGAAGGACGCATCACAATGACCAACCGCAGATCGTTCCTGACCGGCGCCGGTGCCGGTATCACGGCACTGGGCGCCTCGCTCGTGAGCCGTGCCGGCGCGGCGTCGCTGCCGGAAGCCCCGACCCACACCTCGAGCGCCACCGCCGCGCCACTGCCCCCGACAGGCGGGCGCCCGTACAACCCCGTCGTCACGCTCAATGGCTGGACGCTGCCATGGCGCATGAAGGACGGCGTCAAGGAATTCCACCTGGTGGCCGAACCGGTCGTGCGCGAATTCGCGCCCGGCATGCAGGTCAATTTATGGGGCTACAACGGCCAGAGCCCGGGCCCGACCATCGAAGTGGTCGAGGGTGACCGCGTGCGCATCTTCGTCACCAACAAGCTGCCCGAACACACCAGCGTGCACTGGCACGGCCAGTTGCTGCCGTGCGGGATGGATGGCGTGACGGGGCTGACGCAGCCCGGCATCCAGCCCGGCAAGACGTTCGTCTACGAATTCGTCGCGCGCCACGCGGGCACTTTCATGTACCACCCGCACGCCGACGAGATGCAGCAGATGGCGATGGGGATGATGGGCTTCTGGGTCACGCACCCGAAGAACCCGCGCCAGCACGCCGTCGATCGCGACTACGTGATGCTGCTATCGTCGTATGACATCGAACCGGGCAGCTACACGCCGCGTACCAACACGATGCTCGACTTCAACCTGTGGACCATCAACAGCCGCGTGTTCCCGGGCCTGGACCCGATGGTCGCGCGCCTGGGCGACAAGGTGCGCATCCGCGTCGGCAACCTGACGATGACGAACCACCCGATCCACCTGCACGGGCACCGCTTCGAAGTCGCTGGCACCGATGGCGGCTGGGTGCCGAAGTCGGCGCGCTGGCCCGAGGTGACGACCGACGTCGCCGTCGGCCAGATGCGCGCCATCGAGTTCGTGGCTGATGCGCCGGGTGACTGGGCCTTCCACTGCCACAAATCGCACCACACGATGAATGCGATGGGCCATGACGTGCCCACGCTCATTGGCGTCGACCATCGCGGCGTGGCCGAGAAGATCAACAAGCTGGTGCCGGGCTATATGGTCATGGGCGACAAGGGCGGCTCGATGGGCGACATGAAAATGCCGCTGCCGGCCAACACGCTGCCGATGATGAGCGGCGACGGCCCGTTCGGCAACCTGGAAATGGGCGGCATGTTCACGGTGCTCAAGGTGCGCGAAGGTCTCAAGCGCGGCGACTACAGCGACCCTGGCTGGTACCGGCATCCGGCCGGCACGGTCGCGCGCGAATGGACGGGCGACGGGGCCGAGGCGCTACCGCCAGCGCCACGTGCACCCGATGCCCGCCCGGCACCGGCGCCTGCCGGCCAGGCGATGGATGCGCGCAAACCCGGCGCGAACGACATGACGGGGCACGAGCACCACTAGCCTGCTGCAGGTGTCTCGGGCACCTCGGGTACCTCCGGTACCTTACGTAGCAGCGCAATCAGCTGCTGCGGCGCGACCGGTTTCGTGAAGTGCTCGTCGAAGCCGGCCGCCAGCGAGGCGGCCCGGTCTTCCTTTCTGCCGCGCCCCGTCACGGCCACCAGGTAGGGGCGCGGCGCATCCTGGGCCAGCATGCCCGCCAGTTCCAGGCCATCCAGGTGCGGCATGCCCAGGTCGAGCACCGCGATCCTGGCCGGCCGTTCGCGGTGCAGGCGCAGCGCTTCTGCGCCATCGTGGGCCACCATGACGGTCGCGCCTTCCGAGCGCAGCAGCCAGGCCAGCGATTCCGCCGCATCCACATTGTCGTCGGCGACCAGGATATGCTTGCCCAGCGCAGCGCCGTCAGGCACGGGAAGCACCTCGCCCGGCGCCATGGCCGGCTCCTCGCACAGGCGCAGGCGCACGAGGAAGGTCGCGCCGCGGCCTGGCCCGTCGCTGTCGGCGCGGATGCTGCCGCCATGCAGTTCAACGAACCCCTTGGCCAGCGACAGCCCGATCCCCAGGCCGCCCTGCGCCAAGTGACTGGCGCTGCCGGCCTGCACGAACGGATCGAACACGCGTTCGAGCATGTCGGGCGCCAGCCCCACGCCGCTGTCGGCCACCCAGGCAATGGCCTGGTCGTCTTCGCGCCGCAAGCCCAATTCAAGGCCGCCGCCCGGCGGCGTGTATTTCGCCGCATTCGTGATCAGGTTGGCGAACACCTGCGTCAGGCGCAACGGGTCGGCATCGACCCAGAGCGGCTCATCGGCCACGCGCAGCGCCACCTGGTGGCGGCCAGCCTCGATCAGCGGCATGCTCGTTTGCAGGGTCTCGCGCAACAGGCGGCCCAGGTCCACGCGCACGCGGCGCAGTTCGATCTTGCCGCGGCTGATGCGCGAGACGTCCAGCAGGTCGTCGAGCAGGCGCGCCATCTGGTCGGTCTGGCGCGCCACCATGGCCGCGATCCATGCGATGCGTTCCGGCGCCAGCGACTTGCTGCGCAGGAGCGAGGCCGCGTTGGCGATCGGCGCCAGCGGGTTGCGCAATTCGTGCGCGAGGGTGGCGATGTAGACGTCCTTGCGGCCGTCGGCTTCGCGCAGGCTTTGCATCGCCGCCTCGCGTTCAGACACGTCCAGCACCAGTGAAAACACGGTCTGGATCTCGCCGGCCTCATCGACCAGCACCGAGTTGTACCACTCGCAGCACAGCGCGCGCCCGTCGCGGGTGCGGTTGCGGTTGGCCGATTTGGCATAGCGCGTGCCGGAATCGACCAGGCGCGCGATCATCGCATCGACCTGGCCGGCATCGCCCTCGTGAATCATGCCGATGCGGTCGATCCGCAGCCCGATCGCGTCGGCTGCAGGCCAGCCAAACAATTCTTCGGCGCGGCGGTTCCACAGCGTGATGACCAGGTCGCGGTTCCATTCGATCACGGCCAGCGGCGTGTTCTCGATCAGGTAGCGGGTCTGGTCCAGCGCCCGCGCCAGCGCCGCACTGGCTTCGGTGCGCTCGGAGATATCGTCGATGACGATCACGGCGGAGGCCAGTTCGGCAGCGCCCTCGCGCAGCGGCGCGCCGCTGACCGCGTACACGCGGCGTGCGCCGCCCTGCACGCTCTCGATCATCGCGTCGTGAAAGGCCCGGCCGCCGATCGCGCGCGCTACCGGTTCGCGGATCAGGTCGAGCATGCCCCCGACGCCATCGGCCGCGAAATGGCGCGCCATCTGCGTGGCCTGGTCGTTGGCCATCACGCAACGACCCTGGGCGTCGACGATCAGCACGCCGTCGGGCAACTGGCGCAGAACGGTGCCAAGCAGGCTTTGCCACTGGGCGTGGGCGCGCGTTTCGATCATTTCCTGGAACGTTGCATGCAGGCGCGCGTGCAGTGCGATATTGTCGATCGCCAGGGCGCCCAGCACGAACAACGACGTGGACAGACCGTACAGGCGCCCGGCGTAGAACCCCAGGTCGAACAAGCCGGTATTGAACACGCACGACAGGCCCACTTCGAACACCCAGGCCGCCATCGCCACGGTCAGCCAGACATCGAGCACGGTGCGCGGACGCTTTTGCACCGTGGCGTACAGCACGTAGATCGACAGGACCAGTATGCCGGCCGAGATGCCATGGTAGAGCGGCAGCGTGCGCGTGCCGTCGATCAGCCTGGGCAGATACGGCGCGCCGGTCGTGCCCACCAGCACCAGCAGCGAGACGAACAGCACGGTCAGCAGCGCACCGATGCGCATGAAGTGCGGTGGCAACGGCGCACCCGCCAGACGCCCGCGCGCGCTGCGCGAGTAGCCGAGCACGAACAGCGGATACAGAGCATGCCACGTGGCGTGCAGCCAAGCGGCGGTCTGGGGGTTACCGCCGAGCACGCCATTGTCGCCAAGCAGGCCGTGGAACGTGAGCATGTGGGCGCCGGCAATCAGCGCGGTGAACAGGTAGCCCAGGGCAAGGATGCCCAGCGCCAGCGAGCGCCGCGTGTGCACATGCCCAAGCAGCAGGATGCCGGTAACGAAATTGCTGGCGATCAGTGTCGACAGATAGATCGGCAGGAATTCCGGCGCGTGCGGCAAGGGCACGCCGGCCGCTGGCACCAGGACGGCAAAGCCCAGCGCCAGGCCAGCCAGCACCAGCACGGCGCTGCGCAGCTGGGCACTGCCGGGCGGATGCCTGACCAGGTCGATCGGTTCTGCGAGCACACCATCTCTCATGAGGATTCCGCTGACAGGGTCGGTCGGAGATGCACAGGGTTCGGTATTGATCTTTCTACAAAATATAGCGCATATGAATATTGTTCGGGGGTGTATTTATCCGCTTATCGTCCAGGAAACGCACTGGGCCGCGGCACCAAGCGGCTTCAGGCGCCGGCCGTCACGGGATAGCCGGCGTCATCGATGGCCGCCACCAGCGGCGCCACGGCGGCCGTGCTGTCGATGCGGACCTTGCCGCTCGCCAGATCGATGTTCACCGTGGCGGCCGGATCGATGGCGTGAACAGCGGCGGTCACGCGGCCAACGCAATGTTTGCAGGTCATGTCGGCAACAGTCAGTTCAATCATGTGAGATTCTCCTTTGATTGGCGGCGCAGGCACGGGTGCGAGCGCCCCGGTGGTGGTGGAAATGGAATGAGACGCCGCGCGCCAGCGGCGCAGCAGCAATGCGTTGGCCACGACGCTGACCGAACTGAGCGCCATCGCGGCGCCGGCCAGCACCGGATTGAGCAGCCCGAAAGCGGCCAGCGGCACGCCGATCAGGTTATACACAAAGGCCCAGCCCAGGTTCTGGCGAATCTTGCGCCAGGTACGCTGCGAGACGTCGAGCGCGTCGGCCACCAGCATCGGATCGCCCCGCATCAGCGTGATGCCGGCGCTGTGCATCGCCACGTCGGTCCCGGTGGCCATCGCCATGCCGACGTCGGCCGCGGCCAGCGCCGGCGCGTCGTTGATGCCGTCGCCAATCATGGCGACCGTGTGGCCAGCCTGGCGCAGCGCCGTGATGACGTCGGCCTTGTCCGCCGGGAGCACCTCGGCATGCACGCGCGTGATGCCGAGCGCATCTGCCACGACTTGCGCGGCGCCGGCGCTGTCGCCGGTCAGCAGTACCGGCGTGATGCCGCGCGCGACCAGGCGCCCGACGGCGTCCTGCGCGCCGGGCTTGAGCCGGTCACCGAACGCGAGCAAGCCAAGCACGGTGACGGTGTCGCCGCGCCGCTCGGCCAGCCAGGACACGGTGCGCCCTGCTGCCTCGTGCGCCTCGGCCCCGGCCGCCAGCACGCCGAGGTCGTTCATCAGACGCCGGTTGCCAAGCAGGATCGTTGCGCCATCGACCTCGGCCTGCACACCGCGCCCCGGCAGCGCTTTGGCATCGCTTGCGCGCGGCACCGTCAGCGTGCGTCGCGCCGCGTCGTCCAGCACGGCGCGCGCCAGCGGATGCGCACTGGTTTGCTGGACGGCGGCGGCCAAGGTCAGCAGGCGCGTCGTATCCGGGCCGTCGAGCGCCAGCAACTGCGGGCGGCCTTCGGTCAGGGTGCCGGTCTTGTCGAACACGACGACGTCGACGGCATGCGCCGTTTCCAGCGCCTCGGCGTCCTTGATCAGGATCCCGTGGCGCGCGGCCACGCCGGTGCCGACCATGATCGCCGTCGGCGTGGCCAGGCCCAGTGCGCACGGACAGGCAATCACCATCACCGCCACCGCATTGAGCAGCGCGCCCTGCCAGTCGTCCGTACTCACGCCCCAGGCCAGCAGCGTGACGAGGGACATGGCCAGCACCACCGGCACGAACACGGCGCTGACCCGATCGACCAGGCGCTGGATCGGCGCCTTGGCGGCCTGCGCGTCTTCGACCATGCGGATGATCTGCGCGAGCATCGTCGCGCTGCCAACGGCCGTGGCCCGCACCAGCAGCAGGCCGTCGGCGTTGACGGCGCCGCCGGCGACGGCATCAAACGGCACCTTGGTCAGCGGCAGGCTCTCGCCGGTCAGCAACGACTCATCGACGTGGCTCAGGCCCTCGAGCACCACGCCATCGGCCGGCACCCGTTCGCCAGGCTTGACCACCATCACGTCGCCCACCCGCAAGGCCGCCAGCGGCACGCGGACGTCAAGCCCGTCGCGACGCACAAGAGCGTCGGCCGGCTGCAGGCGCTCCAGTGCGCCCAGCGCCTCGATCGTCTGGCGCCGGGCGCGGCCTTCCAGCCATTTGCCGAGCAGCACCAGCGTGATGACGACGGCCGACGATTCGAAATACAGGTGGGATACCGCGTGCCCGCCCGGCGTCAAGAGCAGGTACAGCGACAGGCCGTAAGCGGCGCTCGTGCCGATGGCAACCAGCAAATCCATATTACCCGCCCCGGCGCGCAGCGCGCCCCAGCCGGCGCGGTAGAAACGCGCGCCGAGCCAGAACTGCACCGGCGTGGCAAGCAGCCACTGCAGCCAGCCCGGCAGCATCGCATCGATGCCGAATGGCGCCAGCAACATCGGCGACACCAGCGGCGCGCTCAGCAATGCGGCAATGGCGACGGGCCACCACGGGGCGGGACCGGCTCTGGCAGCAGGGACGGGAGCATCCGGTGTCTCGAGGCTGGCTGTGTAACCGGCCGCCTGCACCGCTGCCACCAGCGCTGCAGGCGGCGCAGCGCCGTCGATGCGGGCCTTTTCGGTGGCCAGATTGACACTGGCGCCGGTGACGCCGGCCACATTGACCAGGGCTTTTTCGACACGTGCCACGCAGGACGCGCAGGTCATGCCGTCGATCAGGAGGGTGACGGGTGGCGTTGCCGGAGAGAGTTTGTCATGAACCATGCGTCAAGGATAAACCTTCCTACCGTGGCAAGGTCAAGACAATCTGGCGATCACGGATTCAGCTGCCGAAGTTGAACCGCACGCCGACCGCCAGTTCGACCCACAGCACGCCGAACACCAGTGCCAGGATGCCCACGACGGCAACGCGCTGCCAGACGACCAGGCGCGCCACACGGCGACCCGTGCGCAGACACGTCCAGCCGGCGCTCGCCAGCAGCACGGCGGCCATCCCGAAATCCAGGCCGGTCCATTGCACGCCGTGAGAGAACTGCATCGCCACCAGGGGACCGAGCAGGATCATTGCCGTCGCCAGCGCGACGCGCACTGCATCGATGCCCATCGACGCGCGCACCATCTCGTCGTTCGCGCGAAGGTCCCTGCTGCCTGCCGTATTCATGCTGTTTTTCCTGGTGCGTGGCCGACCGCTGGTGCCGGAACCGCCAGTGTAGTCCTATTGTCATCCCGACAAAAGCGGCAAATGCCGCGCCGCGTGCCACAATGGAGAAACCAGCGGTTACAAGCCACACGCCAGAACTCGACCATGCCCACCCAGTTTCCCTAGAGCACGCATCATGCGATCCTTGTTGCCTATTCTGCTGTTCCCGATCACGCTCGCCACGAGCGCCGCGACGGCGCAAGTGCCGCTGCGCGGCGCCCTGCCCGGCACGTCCGTCACGACGACGCAATCGGCAACGCTGACGGCCCTGCGCGATGCCGAACGCCGGCGCGCCGACGCCGTCGCCGAGCGCGATGTCGATACGTTGCGCGACATTATTGCCACCGATTACTATCACGTCGAGACCAATGGGCGCGTGCGTACGCGCAGCGAATTTCTGCAACTGCTGGCGCGCGACGACTACGAGTTTCGCTCATACACCAACGTCAGCATGGAAATTCAATTGCTCGATAGTGGCCGCACGGCGATCGTCCGGGGTCATTTTCAGGCCGATGTGGCAGCATCGGGTCGGGCACGCGAATTTCGCGGCCGCTATGTCCGCGTCTGGCAATTGCAGGCGGAAGGCTGGCGCAACACGATGATGCAGAGCACCGAGATCCGGCCCGGGCGCTGAGCGCCCGATCGGGTGCATGGCAGCGGCCGGGAATCGCCTTTGCTCACCCGGCGCGCCAGCCAATTGCAGATGCTGGTATTCTGGACAAGTCAGGGCGCACGCGGAAACCATTTCAGCGGGTGCCCGGGGTGCGCATTGCCCACCCAACGTTGACCAGCACATGCACGACGCCGGGCCGTGACGAACACGGCCCTGGTGCCTCGCTTCATACCGGAACAGCGTTCCCAACCATCTGAACGGAGAATGATCATGCCATACGCATTGCCACCACTGCCTTACGCCTACGATGCCCTCGAGCCGCATTTCGATTCGCGCACGATGGAAATCCACCACACGAAGCATCACCAGGCTTACATCACCAACGTCAACAACGCGCTGGGCGACGCCGGCGTCGCCGAGATGCCGGTCGAGCAGCTGATCGCCGACATCGGCAGCCTGCCACAAGCCGTCCAGGGCGCCGTGCGCAATAATGGCGGCGGTCACGCCAACCACTCGCTGTTCTGGACCGTGCTGACCCCGGAAGGCGGCAAGCCAACCGGTAAGGTTGCGCAGGCGATTGAAGACGACCTCGGCGGCTACGAGAAGTTCAAGGACGCCTTCACCAAGGCAGCGCAAACCCGCTTCGGTAGCGGCTGGGCCTGGCTGACCGTCGGCAAGGACGGCAAGCTGCTGGTCGAAAGCAGCGCCAATCAGGACAGCCCGCTGATGGGCGAATTCGCCGGCATGTCGGGCGGCACGCCGATCCTGGGCCTGGACGTGTGGGAACACGCGTACTACCTGCAATACCAGAACAAGCGCCCTGACTACATCGCGGCCTTCTTCAACATCATCAACTGGGCG
>Ga0308170_10003049_pt1 | contig 13975 bp, 10 predicted proteins | sample PhyBR2_2_FD_202136 | JGI IMG/M metagenome (GOLD analysis project Ga0308170, IMG submission 202136) | Phyllosphere microbial communities from UC Gill Tract Community Farm, Albany, California, United States - DLSLSB.R2 | ecosystem: Host-associated > Plants > Phyllosphere > Unclassified | place... | reverse complement strand
CCTTCAGCGCCACCGCCCTTTGCCTGCTGATCGCGGTGCCGGCGGCGTACTCCATGGCGTTCTACGAAACCCAGCGCACCAAAGGCACGCTGCTGTGGATGCTCTCCACCAAGATGCTGCCACCGGTGGGCGTGCTGATGCCGATCTACTTGCTCGCCAAGCAGTTTGGCCTGCTGGACACGCGCATCGCGCTGATCATCATCTACACGTTGATCAACCTGCCGATCGTGGTCTGGATGATTTACACCTACTTCAAGGACATCCCGCGCGACATCCTCGAAGCCGCGCGCCTGGACGGCGCCACCCTGTGGCAGGAAATGGTCCGCGTGCTGCTGCCGATCGCCAAGGGCGGGCTGGCCTCCACCGTGCTGTTGTCGCTGATCCTGTGCTGGAACGAGGCGTTCTGGTCGCTGAACCTCACCTCTTCCAAAGCCGCGCCGCTGACCGCACTGATCGCCTCGTATTCCAGCCCGGAAGGTTTGTTCTGGGCCAAGTTGTCTGCCGTCTCGACCCTGGCCTGCGCGCCGATCCTGATTTTTGGCTGGATCAGCCAGAAACAGCTGGTGCGCGGTTTGTCCTTCGGCGCGGTGAAATGAAACGTCAAAGAGATCGCAGGCTTCGCCAGCACCTACACGTCCCCGTAGGAGCTGCCGAGCACAGCGAGGCTGCGATCTTCCTGAGCCAACTGAATAAATGACAAGTGGAGGCCCATCATCATGGCCAACCTGAAAATCAAGAATCTGCAAAAAGGCTTCGAAGGTTTCTCCATCATCAAGGGCATCGACCTTGAGGTGAACGACCGCGAGTTCGTGGTCTTCGTCGGCCCTTCGGGCTGCGGCAAATCCACCCTGCTGCGGCTGATCGCCGGCCTGGAAGACGTCAGCGACGGCACCATCGAACTGGATGGCCGCGACATCACCGAAGTCAGCCCGGCCAAGCGCGACCTGGCGATGGTGTTCCAGACGTACGCCTTGTACCCGCACATGAGCGTGCGCAAGAACATGTCCTTCGCCCTCGATCTGGCCGGCGTACCCAAGGCCGAGGTCGAGAAGAAGGTCAACGAAGCGGCGCGCATCCTCGAACTGGGGCCGATGCTCGAACGCAAGCCCAAACAGCTGTCCGGCGGCCAGCGCCAGCGCGTGGCGATCGGCCGGGCCATCGTGCGCAATCCGAAAATCTTCCTGTTCGACGAGCCGCTGTCCAACCTTGACGCCGCCCTGCGGGTGCAGATGCGCCTGGAACTGGCGCGCCTGCACAAGGAACTGCAAGCGACGATGATCTACGTGACCCATGACCAGGTCGAAGCCATGACCCTGGCGGACAAGGTCGTCGTACTCAACGGCGGGCGCGTCGAGCAAGTGGGCTCGCCGCTGGAGCTGTATCACCAACCGGCGAACCTGTTCGTCGCCGGGTTCCTCGGTACGCCGAAGATGGGTTTTCTCAAAGGCAAGGTCACCGCTCTGGACAGCCAGGGTTGTGAAGTGCTGCTGGACGCCGGCACGCGTATCAACCTGCCGCGCAGTGGCGCCAACTTGAGCGTTGGCGGCGCCGTGACCCTCGGCATCCGCCCTGAACACCTGAACCTGGCCCAGCCGGGCGACTGCACGTTGCGCGTCACCGCCGATGTCAGCGAGCGCCTGGGCAGCGACACCTTCTGCCACGTCGTCACCGCGTCCGGCGAAGCCTTGACCATGCGGGTGCGTGGCGACCTGGCGAGCCGTTTCGGCGAGCAACTGGACCTGCACCTGGACGCCGAACACTGCCACTTATTCGATGCCGAGGGCGTCGCGGTTTCCCGCGCGCTGCGCGCCGCCGCCTGATTGCCGAGATTTTTTGCGATGAAACTCAACCGACAGAACCTGCACAACCTCAACGCCGCGGTCGTCCTGCCCGCCTACAACCTGGGCGACCGTCGCCAAGGCATCGCCCACATCGGCGTCGGCGGTTTCCACCGGGCGCACCAGGCGTACTACACCGATGCGCTGATGAACACCGGCGAAGGCCTTGACTGGGCGATCTGCGGCGTAGGCCTGCGCGCCGAAGACCGCCGCGCCCGGGATGACCTGGCCGGCCAGGATTACCTGTTTACCTTGTATGAACTGGGCGACACCGACGACACCGAAGTCCGCGTGATCGGCGCCATAACCGACATGCTGCTGACCGAAGACGGCGCCCGGGCGCTGATCGACAAACTGGCCGACCCGCAGATTCGCATCGTCTCGCTGACCATCACCGAGGGTGGCTATTGCATCGACGACAGCAACGGCGAGTTCATGGCCCATCTGCCGCAGATCCAGCACGACCTGAACCACCCCGACGAACCAAAAACCGTGTTCGGCTTTCTTTGCGCCGCCCTGGCCAAGCGCCGCGCTGCGGGCACCCCGGCGTTCACCCTGATGTCTTGCGACAACCTGCCCCACAACGGCGCCGTCGCGCGCAAGGCACTGCTCGCCTTTGCCGCGTTGCGCGATCCAGGGTTGCAGCAATGGATCGACCAGAATGTGAGCTTTCCCAACGCCATGGTCGATCGCATCACCCCGATGACCAGCAGCGCCCATCGCCTGCAACTGCATGACGAACACGGCGTCGATGACGCCTGGCCGGTGGTCTGCGAACCGTTCGTGCAATGGGTGCTGGAAGACAAGTTCGTCAACGGTCGCCCGGCGTGGGAGAAAGTCGGCGTGCAGTTCACCGACGACGTTTCGCCCTATGAAGAGATGAAGATCAAGCTGCTCAATGGCAGCCACCTCGCCCTGACCTACCTGGGCTTCCTCAAGGGCTATCGTTTCGTCCACGAAACCATGAATGACCCCCTGTTCGTGCGCTACATCCGCGCCTATATGGACTTGGATGTCACGCCGCAGCTGGCCCCCGTGCCGGGCATCGACCTGACGGAATACAAGGACACCCTGGTGGAGCGCTTCTCGAACCAGGCCATCGCCGACCAGCTGGAACGGGTCTGTTCGGACGGTTCGTCGAAATTCCCGAAATTCACCGTCCCGACGATCAATCGGCTGATTGCCGACGGGGGCGAGACCCGCCGCGCAGCGCTGGTCGTCGCGGCCTGGGCCGTGTACCTGAAGGGCGTGGATGAAAATGGCACGACCTATTCGATCCCCGACCCACGGGCGGCGTTCTGCCAGGCGCTGGTGGCCGACGATGTGCTGGTGACCCAGCGGATGCTGGACGTGGAAGAAATATTTGGCACGGCGATTCCCCGTTCACCCGAATTCGTGGCAGCCTTCGAGTGGTGCTGCAACAGCTTGCGCGAGCATGGGGTGACGAGAACGCTCGAGCGAGTGCTGGCTGACGCAAACTGATCTCGACGCGATCCGCTTTTGTGGCGAGGGAGCTTGCTCCCTCGCCACAGGTAAGCCGTTAACCGCAGGTATTGTGTTGACTGTTCTTTTGACCCGAGGGTTTCCATGGCAAACCAACAATTGTTCCTGGGTATCGACTGCGGCACCCAAGGCACCAAGGCGCTGATCCTCGATACGATCAGTGGCGAGGTACTCGGCCAGGGCGCCGCTGGCCACAGCATGATCAGCGGTGCCAACGGTCGCCGTGAACAGGACACCCAGCAGTGGCTCGACGCTTTCACCCAGGCGACTCATCAGGCCTTGAATGCCGCCGGGGTCGATGGAAACGCGATCCTTGGCATCGGGGTGTCCGGCCAGCAGCACGGGCTGGTGCTGCTGGATGACCAAGGCGAGGTGCTGCGCCCGGCCAAGTTGTGGTGCGACACCGAGACCACGGCGGAAAACGACCGTCTGTTGGCGCACCTCGGCGGCGAAAGCGGCGCCCTGGAACGCCTCGGGGTGGTCATCGCGCCCGGCTACACAGTGTCCAAACTGCTATGGACCAAAGAACAGCACCCGCACGTTTTCGAACGCATCGCCAGCGTCCTGTTGCCCCACGACTTCCTCAATTACTGGCTCACCGGCCGTCATTGCAGCGAATACGGCGACGCCTCGGGCACCGGCTATTTCAACGTGCGCACCCGCCAGTGGGACATGGAATTGCTGCGGCATATCGACCCCAGCGGCCGGCTGCAATCGGCGCTGCCCGAACTGATCGAGGCTCACCAGCCTGTCGGCAGGATCCTGCCCGAAATCGCCACGCACCTGGGCCTCAACCCCGAAGCCGTGGTGTCCAGCGGTGGCGGTGACAACATGATGGGCGCCATCGGCACCGGCAACATCCAGCCCGGCGTCATCACCATGAGCCTCGGCTCCTCCGGCACCGTGTATGCCTATGCAGCGGATCCCACCGTCAGCCCGCAGGCGTCGGTGGCAACGTTCTGTTCTTCGAGCGGCGGCTGGTTGCCGCTGATCTGCACCATGAACCTGACCAATGCCACCGGGGCCGTGCGCGAGCTCTTGGAATTGGACATCGACAGTTTCAATTCACTGGTGACCCAGGCACCGATCGGCGCCGAGGGCGTCTGCATGCTGCCGTTCCTCAACGGCGAGCGCGTCCCCGCCCTGCCCCATGCCACCGGCAGCCTGCTGGGCCTGACGACCACCAACCTGACGCGGGCCAATCTGTGCCGCGCCGTGATCGAAGGCACCACGTTCGGCCTGCGCTATGGCCTCGACCTGCTGCGCGCCAACGGGCTCAAGGCCGAGAGCATCCGCCTGATCGGCGGTGGCTCGAAGAGTGCGGTATGGCGGCAGATCGTTGCCGACATCATGGACACCACGGTCATCTGCACCGAGCAGAGCGAGGCGGCCGCCCTCGGCGGCGCGATCCAGGCGGCGTGGTGTCATGGCAATGCACAAGAGTCCCTGGCTGAGTTGTGCCAGCGCTGCGTCAAGCTCGATCCGGCCAGCGAAACCCGGCCCGTCACCGAACATGTCACGGCGTCGCAACACGCCTACGAACGTTACCGGCAACACGTCGCAACCCTTTGAGAGCAGGCAATTATGTATTTGGTGTGTGGTGAGGCGCTGTTTGATTTTTTCAGCGCAAACGATGCTGGAGCGCCAGCGTCGCAAGTGAATTACAAGGCGATCGCGGGTGGCTCGCCGTTCAACGTGGCGGTGGGGTTGCGTCGGCTGGGGGTCGAGTCGGCGCTGTTTACCGGGCTTTCCACGGACTATCTGGGGCGTCGCTTGCAGCAAGTGCTGGTCACTGAAGGCGTCAACACACAATTTGCCCGCGATTTCGACGCGCCAACGACCTTGGCCATGGTCGCGGTCGGGGCCAATGGCTCGCCGCACTACAGCTTCCGTGGCGAAGGCTGCGCCGACCGGCAGTTGAGCCTGGAACATCTGCCGATGCTGGGTCCGGACGTGCGCGGCTTGCACATCGGCTCGTTTTCCCTGGTGGTGCAACCGGTGGCCGACACGCTGCTGGCGCTCGTGCAACGGGAAAGCGGCAAGCGCCTGATCAGCCTGGACCCCAACGTGCGGCTCAACCCGCAACCGGATATCGAGCTGTGGCGCTCGCGGATCGCGACGTTGGTGCGCTACGCCGACCTGATCAAAGTCAGTGACGAAGACCTGAACCTGCTGTATCCCGACCGGGACCCGCAGGAGGTGATCGATGGATGGCTGGAGCATCGTTGCCAGTTGGTGTTCCTGACCCGTGGGGGCCAGGGCGCGACGGCGTTCAGCCGTCGGCATGGTGTATGGTCCCTGCCCGCCTGCCCAGTGACCATCGCCGATACGGTGGGCGCGGGAGATACCTTCCAGGCGGCGTTGATCGCCTGGCTCACGGAGCACAATCTGGATTCAGTGGAAGGAGTGAATTCGCTGGCACGGGAACACATCGACAGCATGCTGGCGTTCGCCATGGGTGCCGCGGCGTTGACGTGTGGGAGGAATGGGCCTGACCTGCCCTATCGTGAACAATTGAACTAAGCGGATCGAAACCAGACGCTGGGCTCGAACTCATCGATCCCGGCGTCAGGTTCATGAAGGAACGTGATTAACGACCGCTCATCCGGTGCTGTTGCTGGAAGTAGTTGCCGCCGCTATTGCCATGGTCGAGCTCAGTACGCAGCTCGGCAATCAGATCGTTGATGGCCCGGCAGCCTGTCAGCTTGGTGGCATCGATATCACTTTTGATCAGCGCTACGCGGTCGGTTTCGTGATCGTCGTAAATCTTGATCGTCATGGAAAGATCCGGGGACAACGTGCATTGGGAGCGCTTGGGCAGCAAGCTGCTTTCAATGATGTTTCGCATTTCGAGGGCAGATAAAAACATGGCAACTCTCTCCTGTTGAGGCAGCCAACTTATGTTCACGACGGCGGTATTTTCGTCCGATTCTTCCCTGCGGACAGGACTACGAATGCCGTGCCGTTCGTTCATCTTGGCGTTGTTGTGTTGTTAAAGCTCGTTATTCGAACTCTTGAATCCACTCGCAAAAAATATGCCCCTATCTCGATACATCGACACTGTTGCAAATCAATTACTTAGGAAAAATATCAAGCGAGACGGTCATGCAATTTGCACGCAAACGGCGTTTTATTCATGCAAAGTGCAACTGCCCCGACCTGCCTGATTGCTCAGATTAGCCACTATTTCGATTGCACACCGGGCATTCGTCGCCTACTTCAAAAAAAATCATGATGCCTCGCACATTCTCAAGAAACCGCCACGCCAGCACGCTCCACTACGTGGCGCAGCGTGTCGAAATTGATGTTGGCGCCCGAGTTGATACCCACCAGCGCCTGGCCTGACGCTGCGCTTTGCGCCACGTATTGCTTGATCCCCGCCACCGCCAACGCGCCTGATGGCTCGGTGATCGAGCGGGTGTCGTCATAGATGTCCCTAATCGCCGCGCAGAGCTCGTCATCACTGACCGTCATGACCTCATCGACACAGAAACGACAGATATCGAAACCATGTTCGCCGATCTGCGCCACCGCCACGCCATCGGCGAAGGTGCCCACGCTCGGCAGCGTCACCCGCTTACCGGCTGCCATCGCCGTCTGCAGGCAGGCGGAATGCTCGGATTCGACGCCGATGATGCGGATTTCCGGACGCAGATATTTGATATACGCCGCCACTCCCGCGATCAGCCCGCCGCCGCCCACCGGCACGAAAACGGCGTCCAACTGGCCTGGATGCTGGCGCAGGATCTCCATCGCGACGGTTCCCTGGCCGGCGATGACATCCGGATCGTCAAACGGCGAGACGAACTCACGCCCGGTCTGTCGAACCAGGTCCAACGCAAACGCCAGGGCGAACGGGAAGCTCTCACCGTGCAGCAACGCTTCGGCGCCTCGACTGCGCACGCCCGATACCTTCAGTTGCGGCGTGGTCCGGGGCATGACGATGCTGGCCGAGATGCCCAATTCCCGTGCGGCCAACGCCACGCCCTGGGCATGATTGCCCGCCGACGCGGTGATAACGCCTCGGGCACGCTGTTCCGGCGTCAGTTGCACCAGCTTGTTGTAGGCCCCGCGGATCTTGAAGGAAAACGTTGGCTGCAGGTCTTCCCGCTTGAGCAGGATCCGGTTGCCCAAGGCTTGGGACAACGCCGGGGCCGCTTGCAGCGGCGTGGGAATCGCCAGTTCGTAGACCGGAGCGGCGAGTATCTTCTTGACGTAGTGCTCCAGCAGGGTTTGCTCGGCGCGGGTGGGGGTCATAGTGATCTCCTGGTTCGGATCAGGCCCAGGAGACAGAAAGAAAAAACCCGCCTCTAGGGCGGGTTGGGTGCAGTCGTGAACTAGCCCGCCAAATAAGGAATGGCGGTAATAATGCTTGGCTGGCTGCGCAGTACGGTGGAAGTCATGGCTGGAAAGTAGCCGCGAGTGGGCGGGCAAGTCAATTGAAATTCCTGCGGCCGCGCCCTTGTGGCGAGGGAGCTTGCTCCCGCTGGGTTGCAAAGCAACCCCAATCCAGGCGACGCGGTGAGCCTGACACATCAAGTGTCCGATCTTAGGACTGCTTCGCAGCCCAGCGGGAGCAAGCTCCCTCGTCACAGATGCTTTATCGCATTTGTGATTATTTCAGCCCGACCTTGTACAGCGCGCCATCGTCCTCGTCGGTCAACACATAGAGGAAACCATCCGGTCCCTGCCGGACATCGCGGATGCGCTCCTTGAGCCCGCCCAGCAAGCGCTCTTCATGGACGACCTTGTCGCCGTCGAACTCCAGGCGGATCAGGTCCTTGGATACCAGCGCCCCGATGAACGCATTGCGTTGCCAAGCCTTGAATCGACCATTGTCGTAAAACGCCATGCCGCTGAGACCCGGCGACACCTGCCAGACATGGTGCGGCCCGACGGTGCCTTCGACGGTCTTGCCCTGGGCCTCGGGGATCGGCGCGCCGGAGTAGTTGTCGCCGTGGGTCGCCAGCGGCCAGCCATAGTTTTTCCCACGCTCAATGATGTTCAGCTCGTCGCCGCCCTTGGGCCCATGCTCGTTTTCCCAGAGCGTTCCGTTCCACGGGTTGAGCGCAGCGCCCTGAGGGTTGCGCAAGCCGTACGACCAGATCTCCGGGCGGACGTTTTTCTGGCCGACGAAGGGGTTGTCGTCCGGCACCTTGCCGTCGGGGTAGATCCGCGCGATCTTGCCCTGCAGCTTGTCCAGGTCCTGGGCGGTCGGCCGATCGTTGTTTTCCCCCAGGGTGATGAAGAGGTAGCCGTCGCGGTCGAATACCAGGCGGGAACCGAAGTGGTTGCCCGTCGAAAGCTTGGGTTGCTGACGGAAGATCACGTCGAAGTTGTCCAGGCGCGTCAGGTCCTTGGACAATTGCCCACGGCCTATAGCAGTGCCTGCCTTGCCGTCCTCACCGGCCTCGGCATAGGACAAATACACCGTGCGGTCCTGCTTGAAGTCCGGCGACAGCACCACGTCCAGCAAACCGCCCTGGCCCTTGGCCCAGACCTCGGGAACTCCGCTCAACGGCGCTGACAACTTTCCATCAGCGTTGACCCAACGCAGGTTGCCGGAGCGCTCCGTCACCAGCATGCCCTGCTGATCCGGCAGGAACGCAACCGACCAGGGATGCTCCAGCCCCCTGACAACGGTGGTGACCTCGACGGTGCCTTCCTCACTCTTGAATGTCTGGACCTGCGCGGCCGAAGCCGGCGTCGCGAAGGCCAGTACAGCGCTTGCACAAAGGGTGGTCATCAGGGTTCTACGCAACATGCACACTTCCTTCTGTGGGTGGATCAGGACGGCGCCTCAACGATTGCCATTGTTCGAGTTTCGGGGCGGCGTAGGTGATTCGATGGTGGGGCGCGGCGAGCCCGGTGGTGGACCGGAGCGCGGATAGCCATTGCCGATACCGCCGTTTTCCAAGGTGGGCGGCCGAGGAACGGGTACGGTCGGGTTGTCACGTAGCGTCGGCACATTGGGCTGGGTGCCCTGCATGCTGTTGGGATTGGCCCGGCGAATCGGGCTGTTGTAGGGATTGTTGTTGCCCGGCAGGTTCTGCGCCAGGAGCACGGGACCGTGGCCAGGCGCAGTTGCCTGGACGGCGGTACTCATCAACAACCCTGCGATGGCGAACATCAGCCTGTTCATGGGACACCTCCCGGATTCACGGATACGGCACGGATATATCGAAAGCACGCTACGCCGCAGGTTCGCTGTTGTCAGGCGAAATGTCCGGACGAAGATGTAACCAAGCGTCTCGGATTTTGGACAAACCCAGGCGCCAACCGCAGCCAACCGGCGCCGGATGGAAACTTTTCCAAATCTCCCAGTGTCACCAGAGAGACCATTCACCGGTAAGGAAATCTGCACCATGGCACGGGCAATCTGGAAAGGCGCAATCAGTTTCGGACTGGTCCACATCCCCGTGGCGCTGGTGTCGGCCACGGCCTCCCAAGGTGTGGATTTCGACTGGTTGGACAAACGCACCATGGACCCGGTGGGCTATAAGCGCGTCAACAAGACCACGGGCAAGGAAGTGACCAAGGACGACATCGTCAAGGGCGTCGAATACCAGAAAGGCCAGTATGTGTTGATCAGCGAGGAGGAAATCCGCGCCGCCCATCCCAAGTCCACCCAGACCATCGACATTTTCTCTTTCGTAGACAGCGAGAAAATCCCCCTGCAAAACATCGACAAGCCTTACTTCCTGGCGCCTGACAAGCGCGGCGGAAAAGTCTACGCGTTGTTGCGCGAGACCCTGCTCAAGACCAACAAAGTCGCCCTGGCGAATGTGGTCTTGCACACCCGCCAGCACCTGGCGGCGCTCATGCCGCTGGAATCGGCCCTGGTGCTGGTGATGCTGCGCTGGCCCGCCGAGGTGCGCGAGCTCGACGTCCTGGAACTGGGCGACGAAGTCACCAGCCCGACGCTGGCCAAGGGCGAGCTGGACATGGCCAAGCGCCTGGTGGAAGACATGAGTGGCGACTGGGAGCCGCAGGAATATCGCGACAGTTTCCAGGAAAAAATCATGGAACTGGTGGAGAAAAAGGCCACCGAAGGCCGGCTCGAAGCGGTGGAAACCGACCCCGGCGAAGAGCAGCGCAAGACCGCCGACGTCATCGACCTTACCGAGCTGCTCAAGCGCAGCCTCGGTGGCAAAGGCAAGGCGCCCGACAAATCGGCCGAGAAACCTACAGCAAAATCGACGAAAACGCGCAAATCCGCTCCTGCTAAAAAAGCCACCAAGGCCTCCCGGGGCTGACCCCCGGGCGCCTGTCACACAAAGGAATCTGTCATGGCCAAGGCCGAGAGTGAATCTGCCCGTCTGTCCGCCGTGGAAGCGGACGCCACAACGACTCGCAGCCGCGCCCGACGGGGTAAGCAGGCCGACACGGGCCAGCTCCCGGAGCGCCTGTCACCGCAGCTGGCCACGCCGGTGGAACAACCACCCGCCGGGGAATGGCGCTATGAAGTGCAATTTCACGGTTATCGGCTTCTGGCGCGCATCGAAAACGGTGAGGTCCGGCTGTTCAACCGCCACCACACGGACTGGACCGACCGCCTCAAGCTGCATGCCGAGGCCCTGACGCAGCTGGACCTGGGCGACAGCTGGCTCGATGGCGAACTGGTCCTGCTCGACGACACCGGTCATTCCGACTTCCCCGCCCTGCGCCAGGCCTTCGAGATCGGCCGCAGCGTCGACATGGTGTATTTCCTTTTCGACGCGCCATTTCTCAACGGTGTCGATCTGCGTGAAAAAACAGTGGAAGAACGCCGCGCCGCGCTGAAGAATGCCTTGAAGAATAACGCGAGCAAGCGCCTGCGGTTTTCCGAGGCGTTTTCCGCCAGCCAACACGACATCTTCGAAAGCGCTTCAGCCCTCTCGCTCGACAGCGTGGTCGGCAAACGCCTGGGCAGCCCGTATGTCTCGGGACGCAACCCCGATTGGGTCAAGCTCAAGTGTCGACTGCGCCAATGCTTCGTCATCGTCGGGTTCACACGCCCGCAAGGCAAGCGCAACGGTTTCGGTGCGCTGTTGCTGGCGGTCAACGGGCCGTCGGGGCTGGTGTACGCCGGCCGGGTTGGCACGGGTTTCAGCCAGTCCCAGCTCAAGCAATTGCACGAACAAATGTGTGCCCAGGAACGCGAGACCTCACCACTGGACCAGCCGCTCAAAGGCGCACAGGCGCGCGGTGTGCACTGGGTCGAGCCAACACAGGTGTGCGAGGTCGAATTCGCCGAGTGGGCCGGCGACGGCCTGATACGCCACGCGGTGTTCCTTGATCTGCCGGGTGACAGCCAGGCCAATCGCGTAGTCCGCGAGCAACCCATGCCGATAAAAGCTGCTGCCCCCAAACCCAAGCGACGTACCAAGGGCGACACCGCCAAAGTCGACGGCGTGGTCATCACCCACCCCGACCGCGTGGTCGATAGCGTCAGTGGCGTGCAGAAAGCCGAGCTGGCGCAATATTACCTGGACATCGCTCCGTGGATCCTGCCGCACCTCAAGTTGCGACCGGTTGCGCTGGTGAGGGCACCGGAGGGGATTGGCGAGGAGTTGTTCTTCCAGAAGCACGCCGACCGCTTGGAAATCCCCCATATCAAACAGTTGGATCCGCGCCTGGACCCCGGCCATGCGCCGCTGATGGAAGTCGACAGCATCCATGCCCTGGTCGGCGCGGCGCAGATGGGCGCGGTGGAATTTCACACCTGGACCGCGACCCATGACCGGATCGAAACGCCCGATCTGTTTGTCCTCGACCTGGACCCGGACCCGTCACTGCCCTGGAGCGCCATGCTGGAGGCGACGCGCATGACCTTGTCGGTCCTCGACGAGCTGGGTTTGCAAGGATTTCTCAAGACCAGCGGTGGCAAAGGCATGCACATCATCGTGCCACTGGCCCGCAGCGAGGGATGGGATACCACCAAGGCCTTCGCCAAGGCCATATCGCAATTCCTGACCCGGCAGATGCCTCAACGGATCACCGCGACCATGGGGCCGAAAAATCGCGTGGGCAAGGTGTTCGTCGACTATCTGCGCAACGCCCGCGGAGCCAGCACCGTAGCCGCCTACTCGGTACGCGCAAGGCCCGGGCTGCCGGTGTCGGTGCCGATCGCCCGGGACGAACTCGCCGGCCTGCGCAATGCCCAGCAGTGGGATATGCAGACTGCGCTGGAACGGGCCAAAGGCCTGGGCGGCGATCCGTGGGAAGGCTATAGCCATCGCCAGCGAATCACGGCCAGGATGTGGGATCAACTGGAGGCTGAAAAGCCCTGACCCCATCAGATCCAGACGAAAATCCCCAGCAGCGCGCCGAAAAACGCCCACTTCTGCAGGTAATACAACGTGCGATTGCGTTTCTTCAGCGCCTTGCCTTGCAGGCGAATCTTGTACAGCCGGGAAAATGCCCGGTTCAGGCCGCCGGTCTTGTCCCCCGCATCATTCGGCGCGCCGGCGGCGGCCATGACGGTGCGGCTGAACCAGCGGTTGAACGCCGTGGCCCAACGGTATTTCATCGGCCGCTCCACGTCGCAGAACAAGATGATACGGTTCTGCGGCGTGGTGTTTTCGGCGTAGTGAATGAACGTCTCGTCGAACACCACCGCTTCGCCATCACGCCAGTGATAGGTCTCGCCATCGACATTGATGTAGCACCCGGCATCGTTGGGCGTCTGCAGGCCGAGGTGGTAGCGATAGGACCCGGCATACGGATCGCGATGGCGCACCAGTTTCGAGCCGGACGGCAATTCGGCGAACATCGCCGCCTTGATCGATCCGATGCCTTGCACCAGTTCGGTCGTGCGCGGGCACAGCTTCATGGCCGACGGATGGCTGTCGCCGTACCACTTGAGATAGAAGCGCTTCCAGCCGGTCTTGAAGAACGAGTTGAAGCCCACGTCGTCATATTGGTTGGAACGCTTGATCTCCCCTGCTTGCAGCAGGCTCTGGCCTTCGGCGCGGATTTCTTCCCAATGCGCCTGCAGCGGGCTCAGGTCCGGGAACTGCTCGGGGTTGAGGAACGGCTTGTTCGGCCATTTCGAACAGAGGTACAGCAGGCAATTGATCGGCGCGAGGAAGGACGAGTGGTCGCTCAGCTGGCGCCCGAGCTTGTGCCGCACGCGTCCGCGCAGATGCACATAGCCGATGGAGAGGATATAGATCGCAACGATGATGAGCTTCACGGAGTCGGTCAGGTCCAGAAGTGAAGAGGCTGCTTCTCCAGGCCAGCCAAGCGGCAAGGGAGAGGCGTCGAGTGAGATGGCATTTTAGCCACAGTTTGTAACCTGAAGTTATCCTCCAGTTGTGAAAAACTGTCTAGCCAGGGCAACACCCTATCGTTAACGCGCCCAGATCAGTACAATCGCCGCCAAATATCACGCGCCCCCTTTTGGCCGATGCCGGAAATCCCGACTTCGGCGCATATCTACTCGGGCCAGGCGCTCCGTATGCTGCTGTCCTCTTATGCCGGATGGACCCTTGCGCTTGCGACCGCGAAGCCTCTAGCGCGGTGCGGATCGGCGCAAACAGGTACTGAACAGGTACTGCCGCACCCTTAGCTACTCTGAATGTTCCGCAGGATAAACCTTTGATCTCTACAGCTAACATCACGATGCAGTTCGGCGCCAAGCCACTGTTCGA
>Ga0308170_10003048_pt1 | contig 13977 bp, 14 predicted proteins | sample PhyBR2_2_FD_202136 | JGI IMG/M metagenome (GOLD analysis project Ga0308170, IMG submission 202136) | Phyllosphere microbial communities from UC Gill Tract Community Farm, Albany, California, United States - DLSLSB.R2 | ecosystem: Host-associated > Plants > Phyllosphere > Unclassified | place... | reverse complement strand
GTGCCGTGCGCGAGCGAGGTCGCGCTTGGCGCGCTCGAGCTCGACGCCGAGGGCCGAGCGATCGTGGTTGGCGGCGTCGCCGGCGTGACGGGTGCTGCGCTCGAGACCGTCGAGCGCGCGCTGCAGGTCGGCGACGTCGCGCTCGCGGTCTTCTGCCCGCTCCCTCGCGCGCTGCGCATCGGCGCGCGCCGAAGCGAGGTCGGCCTCGACGACCTCGCGCTCGTCCTCCTCCTTGCGCAGGGCGCGCATGACCTCGTCGGCCTCGTCGCGCAGACGCTGGGCGTCGATCTGGGCCGTGCGAGACGCCTCCTCGAGCTTGGCGTGGCGGAGCGCGAGGTCCTCAACCTTGGAGCGGAGGAAGGACGCCTCGGTCGTCGACGTCTCGTGCTGGATGGTGAGGTCCGACAGGCGCCGCTTGGTCGAGGCGAGCTTCTGCAAGCGACAGTGCGGCAGTCGTCAGTGACCAAGCTCGGCACGGAGAGGCGGAGTGTGCGGCGGGAGAAGGAACGCACCTCCTTGAGAGCCGACACGACCTCGGCGTGCACCGACTCCTTGTCCTTGGCGTCCTTGTCAACGGCATCGAGCTCGTTCTGCAGCGCCTCGACGTGCCGGTCCTTATCGTCGAGCTCCTCCTCGAGCTGGAACACCTGGGCGCCGAGCTGTTAGCGGAAGAGAGACGGCGTCGGCGATCAGTGGCGGTTCAGCAAGGGAGCAGGACAGTCGGCCTCGGCGAGTGAGAGACGCGAGACGCACCTTCTGCAGGTCGTGCGTGAGCGCGTCGACCTCGTCCTGCTCGGCTTGCAGCTGCGCGTCCTTGTCGGCGACCTGCTGGACGAGCGCCTCGACCTTGTCGCTCAGCTCGTCGGCCTCGCCCTCCTTCTCCTCGAGCACCTGCGCGCGAGAAGACTTCGTCAGCGCGAGCACTGCGGCATCGGGAGAGGGCCAGTGAGCTCGATCTGACGACGCACCTGCCGCGCTTGGGCCTCTCGCTCCCTCGCTCCCTCGACCTCCTCGCGCCACTCCTCGGCCACCTGCTCGAGGTCACCGCGGTGCACGTCGTCGCGCTCCTCGATCTCGCGCAAGAGGTCCTCGATCTCGTGCTCCTTGGCGTCGAGCTGCGTCTTGACGTCCTCGAGCTCGAGCGCGAGCGAAGTCGCGCGGTCGCGGTGGGCGTCGAGGTCCTGCGCGCGAGGTCACCATGATGAAGAGTCAGTCCCGCGCCCGAAGCATGAACGACAAGCAGTACGAGCATCAGGGACGCACCTTCTCGAGCGCCTCACGATCGCCGTCATCCTGTTCCTCGCCGGCGCGTTTTGCCGCACGTTGCGCGAGTTCGAGCTCGTTCTCGAGGGCGCCGAGGTCGGCCTTGAGGTCCTCGACTTGGCCTCGGAGCGAGTCGGCCTCCTCGTTGCGGGTCGCGAGCATGGTGAGCTGCGCTGCGAGCTGCGACCGAAGCGACGTGTTGTCCTGCGGGCACGAGCGAGCGTGCATGAGCCGACGTGCACGGGAGGATGAGGGGGCGAATGGGCGGCGAGAGGGTGAGAGAGGGCGACACGCACCTGCTCGAGACGATCGACCTCTCGCCGGATCGTGCCCCTGCTGCGGCCCTCGAGGCTGACGCCGCTCTGGTCGGCGTGGTCGGCGAGCTCGTGGCGCATGTCGGCGGCCTCGTTGCGCAGGTCGTCGAGCTCGTCGTGCGCGTCGGTGAGCTGACGGCGCAGGTCGTCGCCCTCGTCGAGGGCGGCATCGAGTTGCTCGCGCAGTTCCTGCGGCAGCGAGGGACACATGTGCGGCGTCAGCAGAAGGGCGGGAAGAGGGATGAAGGCGAGAGGGCGAGAGAGGGCGAGGAGGGACGCACCTGGACCTCGCCGGACGCGCTCGCTGCCGCTCCTTGTGCACGAAGCTGCTTGTTGTCGCGGTGGAGCTCGCGCGCCTTGCGCTCCCACTGGTCGCGCGCGTCTTCTTGCTCGCGCAGGCGCTTCTCGAGGTCGCGCTCGCGAGCGCTCGCTGCGGCGGCGCCGGCGCCCGACGACGACGACCTGCGGCCGGTGGAGGCGCGCGCGAGCTCGTCGCGCTCGGTCGTGAGGGCCTGGATGGCGCGGTCGCCCTCGAGGAGGAGCTTCTTGTAGCGCTTGAGCTCGGTGCGGAGGGTCTGGAACTCGACCTTGAGCTGGATGTTCTCGCGCAGGGCCTGCTCGACCGACGAGGGGGCGAGCTTCTCGAGGCGCTGCTCGTAGAAGTGGAGCTTGAGCTTGAGCGAGAAGTTGTCCTTCTTGAGCTCGTCGATGACCTGCAGGGGGACCGAGGCCCGAGTCAGCGTCGGGTCGAAGGGCCGAGGGCGAGAGGGCGACGAGGGCGAGGGGGCGCACCTTTTCCTGCTCGCGGAGGGTCATGTTCTGGCCGATGCCGGGCGCGCTGCCCTTGGTGTCGCGGGCTTTACCCTTGGCGCCCTGGGGCCGGACGCCGAGTGCGCCTGCGCCATAGACGTTTGCGACGCTCGAGTCGTCGGTCGGGGCCGACGAGAGGTCGACCGAGTCGGCAGCGAGGCGGGCCGACAAGAGGTGGGTCGTCTCGGTGGGGTCGTAGACCTCGGTCGAGGCGGTCGAGAGGTCGGCCGACGAAGGGCTGGGTGCGGTCGAGGCCGAGTCGTCGGGGCGCGAGGACGACGACGAGCGGGTGTTGTTTGCGGCGGCGCGCGACGACGAGGCGGCGCGCGGGTCGGCAGAGGGTCGCGCGCCCGTGCCGGTAGGCCTGCGGCGGTCGGGGTAGGGGGCACTGCCGCGCGCGGGGTCGTGGTCGTCGGCCGAGGGCTGCTCATCCAACAGCGAGGCCGACTGGTCGTCGTCGTCGTCGGCGGCTGCGGCGGCGGCAGCTGAGGGGTTGCGGTGTGCGAGGCGGGCCCAGTCCGAGTGGGTGATGCCTGGTGGCGGGTGGTCGTAGTCTGCGCTGCGGAAGGTGTCGGCGAACGAGGGGAGGGTGACATCGGGGCGATGAGGATGGCGCGGCGGGGCGGCGGTGTGCGACGCGGTCGACGACGCGAGGGACGAGTCCATCGGGTGGACTGGGCCGAGCACAGGGCACAGGGCGTGTGCAGGCCCTCGTGGCGGACACGGAGCGCGGAGGCGAGCAGAGCCCTTGCGAGGCGGAGCCGTCCCTCTCCTCAGGCCTCGTCGTCGTCGCTATCGCCCGTCGCTCAACTGGGCGGGCCCTCTCGAGCGACTGCTGGTTGCAGTGTGCACCGCCTGCCACTGGCATGCACCCTCGACTCGCCCACCTCGCCGCCACAGGCCCCTAGCCGGCACGCCGACTCGCCCTCTCGCCGGCGCCGTCCAGCCATCTCGCCTCTGAGCGGGCGCGCCATCTCGCCCTCGACCTCGTCTGCGAGAGATGGCAGCCACGAGCGGGCCATCTCTTGCTCCACGACAGCCACTCGCACCACCTACTTGAACCCACTCTCCCTCTCCCTCTCTCCCTCTCCTTCTTCTCCCCACCTCCTCACCTCGACCGTCGCTTCACCTCGCACCCTCGCACCCTCTCACCTCGCCTCACTCGCCACGATGCACTACGCCTCGACCTCGTCCTTCACCGTCGCACTCGTCGCCTCGGCCGCCGTCTTTGCTTCGCACGCACAAGGTCCGTCCCCCTCTCCCCTCCCTCTCGCCGCCCCAACTCGCGCTGACCTCGTCCTCCTTCTCGTGCGCCCAGCTCTCCCCACCAGCCGCTCGACGTCGACCGTCGCCCGCCGCGCCCACATCGCCTCGCACCACAACCACGCCGCTCGCGCCGCACCCGCCGCCGGCACCGACTCGACCTCGACCTCGACTTCGCTCGGCGACCACTCGATCCTCGTCGACGCGTCCACCTCGGCCGACCAGGGCCAGGCCGGCATCCGCAACTCGACCATCAACCTCACGTCCATCTCGAAGCGCGCCACCGCCGACCGCGAGGGCACCCTCTCGTCCTTCTCGCGCGTCGTGCGCTCCCTCTTCGGCCGCGCCATCCCCGCCGCCCCCGCCGTCTTCAAGGCCCTCCCCCTCACCTACTCGCCCCCGGTCTCGCCCGGCGCCGCCCCCTCGCCCGCCTCGTCGCACAAGAAGCGCCGCACCCACCGCACAAAGCGCCGCTTCGTCCGCCAGCCGCGCGCCGGCGCCCCTCTCCGGGGCAACACGCGCACCCTCCCGAGCGGCCTCATCATCGAGCTCGGCGACGCCCACACCCACCACCACGTCGCCAACGCCAAGCGCAGGCGCGACCAGGCCGTCGCCGCCGCCCAGCTCGCCCACGAGCGCCGCTCGGCCAACTACACCCTCGCCGCCGCTCAGGCCTCGGCCTACTCGGCCGCCGTCGCCGCCCTCGGCGACAGCGAGCCGACCGCGTCGCCCGTCCTCGACGCCCAGGCCGCAGCGCCGACCTCGTTCGCCAGCCTGACGGGCTCGCCCCGCTCGGCCCTCAACGACACGGTCGCCGCCATCCCCGCCGCCCTCTCGCCCGTCACCCTCACCGTCACGCTCGTCCCCTCGGGCATCGACGGCGCCCTCGTCGACGCCGCCTTCCTCCCGACCGCGACCGCCTCGACGTCGCCCTCTCCCTCGCCCGCCAAGTCGAGCGCCGCCGCCATCGTCCGCTCGTCGGCGAGCGTCTCGAACCCCAAGGCGTCGAGCGCGCGCGAGTCGAGCCCGGACCCGACCCGGACCGCCGTCCTCGCCGCCGTCTCGGCCTACACCCCTCCCGCGGCGGCGGCGACCGCCTCGCCCGCGCCCGCCTCGGCGGCGCTGAGCGCCGTCAAGCGCGGCATGGAACGCCGCATCGTCGCACGTGCGCCTGGTGCGCATGCGCGCCGCGCGCCCATCGTGCAGGCGGCGCAGCCCGTCATCAAGTACTACCCGGCGCCGGCCTAGGCGGTCCCCCTCGCCTCGCCCTCGCCCTCGCCCTCCCTCCCTCCTCCGCCGCCGAGGCTAGCCCTCGAGCAGGCTCTCATCGTTCCATCTCGACCTCGACCTCGACACGACCGGCTCTTGACGACGCCCCCTTCTCTTTGACGACTGGCTCGGACCCCCTCGCGCTGTGCGCCGCCGACTTTTTTTGTGTAGCTCTCCCTCCGAGTTGCTGTGCAACCTTCTCTGCGTTTCGGTCCCTTCTTCATCTCGTCCTTTATGCGTGCGCGAGAGCTCGAGAGCGCCGGTAAGCTTGTCGAGAGCGAGATCTTGCTCTCGACCGAGGAAGCTTGCGAGGGAAGGACGCACACACGGTCTAAATTCCACAGCGGTCTCGCTCACCGGCGAACTCGTGCATGTACACACTACGCTACGCGCACTCGAGGCCGCCTCGATCAGCCCTTGCGAGCCTCCCAACCCGCCTCGCCCTCCTCGACCGCCTGCGCGACGACCTCCCTGACCCACTCGCCGCGCGGCTCGATGCGACACTCGAACGGCAGCGGGTGCGAGCTGAAGCCCTCGCTGAACGCATCGACGCTCGGCGGCTTCTCGGCGCCCGTCGCAGGGTCGAGCGCAGGGCGGAGCGAGCACGACCACAGCAGGCGGGTGAAGACGATGAAGAGGGAGCGCTGTAAGGGCTTGTCGTCAGCGAAAGCGCATCCTTCGAGAGCACGCGGAGCAAGAAAGAGAGAGAGAGAGAGGCGACGCACGTCGGCGATGTGCTTGCCCGGGCAGATGCGGCGGCCGAAGCCGTACGCGTGGTGGCCGGCGTCGGAGAACTTGGTCCCGACGAGCTTGCCCTCGGCCGAGATGAAGCGCTCAGGCTTGAACGACGTCGGGTCCGGGTAAAGCTCCTGCAGGACGACGAGCGCTCGGTCAACTGCTTGGCCGAGGCGAGCTCGAGAGCGCTGCGCGAGGGGGACGTGGAGAGGACGCACAGGGTCGAGGTGGATGGACCAGTGGTTCGCGAGCACGATCGTGCCCTTCGGGATGAAGTAGCCTGCGCAGAAGGACCGCCGAGCGGGTCAGCACAGGCAGCCGAGAAGCGACGACGGCGACTTGGGAAGGTCAAAGAGAGCCGACGCACCGTTGTACCAGTCGTCCTCGGTCGTCGCATGCGCCAAGCCACCGGCGATGACGGTCCTCCACCGCAGGATCTCGCGCACGACCGCGCCGCAGTAGATGAGGTCGGGCTGGTCTGCGAAGCTCGGAAGCCGACCTCGGCCGACGACGGAGTCGAGCTCTGCTTGCGCCTTGGCCTGCACCTCGGGGTGCGTGATCATGGCCATGATGAAAGTATTGATGCCGTCGGCGGTCGTGTCGGAGCCGGCGCCGTACAGCGCGCCCCTGCGAGAAAGGCAGCGTCCGACGTTCGAGGAGTCAGCCTCCCGCACTTTTGCACGGCAACGTCGGGCAGCGAAAAAAGGGACGCACGCAAGGAAGTAGGCCTCGTTGTCGCTCAACTTGTACGACTGCTGCGACTCGAGGATGTACTTGGCGAAGCAGTGCGCGTCCCGGCCCTCCTCGACATTCTTCTTGACGTCGAGGACGTGCGAGCGGAAGAGCGACAGCGTCTCGTCGAAGATGGTGCTCGCCTCGCGCTTGAACGGTGCGAGGATGGTCGGGACGTAGTTGAGGACCGGGAGCGAGTCGACTGCGAGCGCTCGAACGCGTCAGAGGAGGAGGAGAGAGGCTCGAGCGCAGGCGAGACGAAGGCGGCGCACCGAGGTAACGGCCGGCGACGGCAGTCTTGGTCATCATCTCGTTGATGTTGCGCATCTGTTGGAGGAGAGGGCGAGCATGAGCGGGTGCGAGAGGGTCGACAACGAGAGCGAGAGCGAGAGGCAGTCGCACCCTCGTGATGGCTGGGTCTTGCGGCGTCGGCGCGCGCTTGTTGAAGCCGATCTGCATGATCGTCGAGCCCGCATAGCGCTGTAGGGAGGCTCGAATGGACGTCAGCGGTACGTTCAGAGGAAGAGAGCGCTCAAAGCGCGAGCGAAACGTCCTCGACGGGTTGTGGGAGGCACAAGTTGAGGGAGAGGGACGAGCGCACCTGGCAGTGGCCCCAGTACTCCTTCGGCTTGTCGAGCATGTCGCGAGCGAGCTGCGCGCTCTCCATCTCCTGGATCTCCTCGTACGACGCCGCGCTGGCGGGGCTCGTGAGCTGGTGGAGGAGGCGCCTCTCGCGCCTCCACAGGTCGCCGTACGGCATGAACGTCATGCGCAGGCCGCGCGAGACGAGTTCCGAGGTCATGATGAGGCGAGCGCGCGACGAGTAGATGTTGGACCGCTTGTCGAGAAGGTCGATGGCCGGCTGAGCGCGCCCGAGGACGATCATCGTGTTGCGGCCCATCTTGAGCGTGAACATGGGACCTGTCGCCGCTCGCTCGAGCGTCAGCTGCGAGCGACGAGCACGAGGAAGCGGGACGTCGAGACGCACCGTACTGGTCGGTCCACTCGGCGAAACGCACCCACGGCTTCGACTTGGGCACGTCGAGGATGTTGCCGAGGACGGGCAAGCCCGGCGGGCCAGGTGGGAGCGGACCCTTGGCGGGCTTGCTCCGAGCGAAGAAGTAGACGGCGGCGGCGACGAGAGCCGCGAGGAGGGTGGTCGGAGCCGTGCCGAAGGCGGCGAGGGTGAGGCCGGCCGAGAGCGGTGGTGCGACGGCGGCGAGGGGCAGGGTCGAGTTCATGCTGCTGCTGGATCGTCGCGAATGTCGAGTGCGAGGTAGAGCTGGGGAGGGAGCAGCGCGCCTTGCCTGCGAGACGGTCGGCTCGAGGAGGATAAGTGGTTCCCCCGGACGCCGGCTGCGAGCCGACCGCTCGCCGAGGTGGGGGAAGGAGAGAGGCTCGCGCTCGCTCGGCCCGGCGGCAGCTGGCGTCCGGCCCAAGTCCTGCACGTGCGACACTGCTCGCCACCGGAGAACGGAGCCGGCGCCGCGAGTCGCCGCTCGAGCAGCGTGAGCGGCACGGTCGGGTTGAGCAGAGCTGCTGCTCTCGCCGTAGTCTCTCTCGCACGACCGAGGGAGAGCTGAAGATGATGATGCAAGCCCTCGTTGCACCGAGAAGAGAGGTACACAAGGAGGAGAGGAGAGGATGTCGGTCGACTTTGAAGAGGTGGCAGGCGTCACTTGGTCCCGCAAAGGGGTGCGCCCGGCACACGGCAAAATAGAAGAGCGCCCTCTCCTCGCGAGAGGAGAGAGTCGGTTCTTCCCCCATCGTTAAAATCCGCGTGCGTAGACGCTCCCGAGGGAGAGGCACGAAGAGAGTCATCGAGGGGGAGGGAGGGGAGGGGAGGGGAGGGAGGGGGAGGGCGGCAGGAATCGGCCGGCAGCTGTTCGGCGGTTGAAGCGGAGACTGAGCAGATCTGGCCGCACGTCGGCTGTGCATCCAGCGGCCCGGGCGACGGCGAGGACCGGGCGAGGACGAGGACGACGAAGCCGACGAGAAGAGCGCGCGGTCGAAAGCTGCGGGTACGGCAACGAGTCAGCTTGCCATCCATGAAGTGTGTGAGCAGCACAGGAAGGGAGAGGAGCGCACCTGGACCGGAGAAAAGGGCGAGGGGTGCAAAGCTTCCTGGGCGATGACGACGGCGACGAGGACGAGGGCGCTCAGTCGCGGCCTGCGTTTTGGCGCACGACGAGAACCTGAGCGAATTGGCTCGGCTGAGCAAGGCGGCAGCGGGTACTCTGGCGGAAAAGCGGGTGCGAGAGTGAGAGAAGGAGAGAGAGGCGGGAGGAGCGCGGCGCGGGGATGGCATCGTCGACGACCACCGCTCACCTCCTCACCTCGGCTCGAGGCGCTCCCAGAGCTGGTTCAGATTCACCTGCAGTATCGTACTGGCCGGTGTCGGTCGTCGCAGCAGCGGCCGTGCCCATCCGCACTCGCTCGTGTCGAGGCTCATCTCCTCCTCGAGTTTGTGGCTCTCTGCCACCCAGGCCCAGCTCATGCTGCCTGTGCGGGCCGGAAAGCTCTCTTTCAGCCTTCTGTGCAGTCCGCTAGCTCCCTCCCTGCCCTCTCCGCGAGGATGCGACGAGGGAGCGACCTTCCTCCTCGCTCCCGCTGCGCCCGACCCTGTCCTGCTCGTTCCTCTCAACGGCGAGGCGTCGTGCTCACCGCGCGAGCGGTCGAGTAGCACTGCTCTGCGTCGTCCCCGAGTTCCTCGACTTGGTCTCGGTCTTTGGCTCGTCCTGAGCACGAGGCCGAACCCTCCCTCCTGGCCTCGGACGGCCGTCTCACTTCTCCTGGCCCTGCAGAAGCCATGCTGCCGACGCGCATCGAAGACAGGCGTATTTCTCGCTGTGATCGCGGCGAACGAGGGCCTGCAGCAGGTTGTCATGCTGCGAGCGAGCGGATGGTCGCGAGTTGGCTTGGGAGAGACCTCCTCGTCTCGCAGCGCTGAACGCTCTCCCGGGCTAAGTTCGGTTCTCACGCTGTAGCTACGAGCTGGACCGTCTGGGCCGTTCTGCGCTCGCCGCCTTTCCTGCGCCGCGGTCGCGCAACTGCTGGAAGAGGAGCTCGGGCATCTCAGCAGGGACCGCTCGCCAGCTCTGCGAGCACGACAGAAGCTCGCAACTCTGCTGCTCGGACCCCTCAGCTGTCTGGGCTCAGAGACCGATGTTCAAACGCCAGCGTCGACGGCCTGCCGCAACAGGTGCGTCCGCTACGGACCTTCCCAACCCGGCCTCTCAACGAAGCGATCCTCGCTTCACAGGCCATTCGTGAGGCTTCGACCGCAGGACATATTAATCGTGTGCACACGACGGAGCGATCCTCGAGGTCGCGACCGTGATCGGCCTTCCTCGGAAAGAGCCTAGCGCGAGGAGGTCGTGCTCGAGCTGGCGAACTTTCGAAGCGCGGAAGGCTGACATTGCTGCTTGCCTACCACACGTCGTGCGACACTCAGAGAACGCTTGTAGCACATTGCATTAGAGCGCAGACGCGGACAGCTGCCCGTCGACTCGAGGTCCGTGCGCGCGGAGCAAAGGATCACTTTGGGCTCGAGCGCGACGCTTACTTCGCTCCCTACCGCTGCGCCGGGTCCTTGGTCTTCTACAAGGTGTGAGCGTCTCTATAAGCACTGCGAGGGAGAGAGGGACTCGCGCCGACTCGAGACGAGCCAGCACGTACGCGACCCGCCATCTTGCCTTCGACGTCCTCCCTCGCCATCTCACGCTCGTACGCCTTGCGCACCCTCATTATGCACTCAGTCGAGCTCTCGAGCCTCTTCAAAAGCGCGGGACGCTCGCTCAGATTGCCTGCGGCCGAGCCTGCGAGAGCGAAGTCGTCGGGCGAACGCCAGAAGCGGCTCGTGCGCGCCTCGTCTGGCTCTCACTTTGCCCGGCCCAGTGGGCCAGCGGTGCGCCGGTTCTGCAGCGATGTTCGAGCGCTGATCTTTGTGCACAAAGAGCCTGCAGCGGACCCGAGTCCGGCTGTTCGAGGAGAGGTTCGGGCTGCGGACGAGGCTCGAGAGGGTTCTTTGGACGGTCGAGCAGAGCCTGCCGAAGCACGAGGCGGCGCCGTGTGCCTCGAGATCGCGCACGTTTGAGCTGATAGCCGAGGCGAAAGTGAGAGCTCGAGAGACTTCGAGCGCAGCCCGCCGCCAGGATGAAGCTGGCTCCTGCCGACGAGCCCGGTCGGCGGCGCCGGCACCGCAGGCGGCTCGCTCTCTCGAGCGCGGGCCGCCGATGCGGGCGCCTTGCCGGCGGAGAAGGCGAGCGCTCGATGAGGGCAGACAAGCGCTCAATGAAACGGCGTCAGCCGCTCGGAGCGAGAGGCGAAGAGAAGCGGCGCGAGACAGGCTGTACCCTGAACGAGCGGAAGGCGGTCGGGCTGAAGCCGCCAGGGCCAGCGGATTCAATCAAGGCCTTCGACAAGCGGGGCGTCTGCAGCCTGGCAGCAGCCCTGCCCGACTAAGAGCTCGAGACGCCGAAGTCGGAAGGTCGACCGTCCGGTTGCGGCAGCCAGTGAGGTCGGCCTGACGCTCGCTCGCTATCGAGCTGGCGGTCCAAGGTGCGCGACCGTCGACGAACGAGGAAACCGCAGGCACAGCTGAGTGGGCATCGAGGGACGAGGCGACGGGTCGACGACGGGGCGAACCCAAGACCGCTTTGTCGAGCCCTCTGGCTCGGAGTGGACGCAGCGAGCCGGCCCTCTCCCTCCTTCCTGCACCTCCTGCGACCCTCTCTGAGCGTCCCTGCCAGCACCCGGCGCGAGCTCCCGCCAGCTGCACTCGACTCGCCCGCCCGCACGCACCGCGTCACTCGCTCGCTCGCTCGTCACCGCCGGTCCGCCTCGATCGCCAACTCGTCGCAAGCAAGCACGCGCACCAGGTGAGCACTAGTTTTCCTCCTCGAAGAGCAGAGCAGAGCAGAGCGGAGCAGAGGGAGTGAGGGAGGGAGGACGAGCGCGCGCCCGGGCCGTCGTCGGCGTCTCCGCGGAGTCCGGGCCGGGCCGAGAGCGAGAGCGCGTCGCTGATCACACCTCCAACGGCTCGTCGTCCTCGTCCACCTCGGCTCGCCTGTGCTGCAGCCCGCCCTTGCAGCCACTCGAGCACCGACAGCCACGCGCACGCCACCACAGCGACGCGCCTACGCCCACCCCCCGACGAGCCAGCCCGCCGCGACCCGCCATCTCGCCTCGGGTGCGCGCCATCTCGTCCATCTCGCGTCGCGCCATCCCTGCTCGTCCTGACCCTCTTGCGCGCCCTGTGTTGCAGCCATCTCGTGCATCAAGCCAACTCGGAGCCGCCTACGACTCGACCTCGCCCCTGGCCGCTCTCCCCCTCTCTCTCTCCTCCTCCTCCCTCCACCACCACCTCCTCGCTCCCTCGCAACACTCGCTCCCTCCTCGCCCTCTCGCTCCTTCGAGGCCATCTCTCTCCTCTCCTCTCCTCTCCTCGACCTCGACCATCACTCGCTCCGCCGCAGCCATGTCTGCCTACCACACCAACGGTCGCCGGCACCCGGCCTCGCTCCTCCCCAAGTCGTGGCACGACCCGGCCCTCCTCGAGTTCGTCCGCGCGCCCGTCACTCAGGACATGATCGGTGCGTCTTCCCTCTTCCAGAGCCTCTGTACCTCGCCGTCTGGGTATCGTCCTGACCTCGCTCCTTGCTCCTGCAGCCTACCTCGCCGAAAAGGCCATCGAGGTCATCCAGTGCAGCTCGCCGCCTCCCGCCGTCCTCCCCTCGCCGCCGGCGACCCCGACCAAGGCCGGCTTCCAGCAGCAGGCCGTCGACGCCCAGGCCTCGGCCATCCCCTCGCTCGAGACGTTCATCACGGTCCTCGTCCAGAAGTCGAACGTCCAGGTGCCGACCCTCATGTGCACCCTCGTCTACCTCGAGCGCCTCAAGACCCGCCTGCCCAAGGTCGCCAAGGGCATGCACTGCACCCGCCACCGCGTCTTCCTCGCCGTCCTCATCACGGCCGCCAAGTACCTCAACGACTCGTCGCCCAAGAACAAGCACTGGACGCGCTACGCCGCCCTCTTCTCGCCCGCCGAGGTCAACCTCATGGAGCGTCAGCTCCTCTTCCTCCTCGACTACGACCTCCGCATGGACGAGGCCGAGCTCGTCCACCACTTTGCGCCCTTCCTCCGCCGCGCCGGCCCGGTCGCCTCGACCTCGCGCGCCCAGTACGCCGCGCCCCTCCCGGCGACGCACTACGCCCAGCAGGCGCAGCAGCAGCAGCAGCAGCAGCAGCAGCAGCAGCGCGCCGCCGCGCCGACGACGCCGCAGCGCAAGGCTGAGCACCTCCAGGCGTCGGGCTACCTCACCCCTCCTCCCTCGGCACGGCGCCCGACTCTCCACGCCGCGCCCTCGCAGGCGCGCGAGCGGCAGCAGGCCGTCTCCCGGGCGCGCGACTCGCCGGCCGAGTCGCCCTCGTCGGGCGGCACGCTCTCGGACGTCGAGTCCGACTTCTCCGACCGCGAGATGGAGTACGAGCAGGCGGCGCCCGCCGCCGTTCGCACGACGCGCATGTCGTCGCGCCCTGTGCGCTCGTCGTCCGCCAAGCCGGTCACGCCTCCCCGCCTCGCCTCGGCGCACAAGTCGTCGTCGTCGCTCCCTGTCACCCCGACCGACGACGTCCCTCCTTACGCCTCGGCCGTCCACCCGGGCGAGCACCACCAGCGTCGCCCGTCGTTCGAGCAGCTCCTGCGCGCGCAGCGCAGCGGCTCGTTCCTCTCGCGCGCGTACGAGCAGGGGCAGCGCATGCTCCTCCGCGGCGCCAACGGCGCAAAGCCCGGCGTCCCGGCTCCTCGGTCGCTCGACTTCGACGCCGACCAGGCCTACGTCCTCTAGGCGCTCTCGGCGACCCCCTTCCACCTTCGTCTCTCGGTTTTCGGGCCGCGCCCGCGCTTTTTCTTGGTTCCCCTCGGCCGGCAGTGCCGCCTCGCCCTCCCCGCCTTGCACATAGCTCCCCCTCCACGCCTGTACCGTTCATACCCATCCATCCATCCATCCATCCGGCAGTGCCGCAGTTCCGCCTTTCTTCCCTGTCGTACCCCTCTTTTTCGTTCCCTCCCTCGCCCGCTCGACGCGCGGCCCCCTCTCGTTAGTCTCTCGGCGCATCTCGCCTCCTTAGCATTCATTCGCAACTTGAGATCTCTATCCTTTGGAGCCTGCGCCAGCCTCAGAGAGCGAGGAGGTCCGAGCGAGCAGCTCGAACTGGCTCCGCAACTTGCGAAGGTCGAGGTCTTCCGAGCGAGCGAGCTTCCGAGACGAGCCCTTCGACGCTCGGCTCTTCCGGCAGCAGCGACTCGACATAGGGGAGCCGGCGAGTTATCGTGCCCCGGTTCGGCGAGCCGAAGAGGGCGAGTCTGCGAGAATTGAAGCAGGAACGAGCCGCTCTTTGTTCCTCTCGAGGCTCAGTACCATCGCGACAAGAAACAATGCGATCAGGACTCGTCGCTACAGGCACTGGCTCGGCTCACGGAAGCGGCTCTTTGAGCGCCGCTGCACCGTCGCCCTGACTCGGCTCGTCTCGGCTGCCCAACGACGACTCGTCCTGCCCGTCCTCGGCTGCGCCAGCCCCTCCATCCTGC
>Ga0308170_10003047_pt1 | contig 13982 bp, 15 predicted proteins | sample PhyBR2_2_FD_202136 | JGI IMG/M metagenome (GOLD analysis project Ga0308170, IMG submission 202136) | Phyllosphere microbial communities from UC Gill Tract Community Farm, Albany, California, United States - DLSLSB.R2 | ecosystem: Host-associated > Plants > Phyllosphere > Unclassified | place... | reverse complement strand
CGCTGGCTTCCCTTTCTGCTGCTGGCGCTGGCGATCGGTGTCGGCCTGCCCTACGGTTGTTCGCAACTGGCCTACAAAGAGCGGCAGCTGCTGTTCAACATCGAGCCAGGCACAGCCAGTTGGTACGCAGGCTTGCCTTCGGGCGTCACCGAATTGCAGATTCCAGTGGAAAAGGCCCTGAGCAGCACTCAATACCTGCACGCCTGGTGGTGGCCGGCGCCGCGCGCCGATGCACCGGCGGTGCTGTATCTGCACGGCACACGCTGGAACCTGACCGCACAGGTGCGACGCATCAGCCAGCTGCGCGAACTGGGTTTTTCGGTGCTGGCCATCGATTACCGCGGGTTCGGCGAAAGCCCTGGCGACCTGCCGTCCGAGCGCACCGTGTACCAGGACGCCCAGGCTGCCTGGGAACGCCTGGTGCAGTTGCAGCCCGAAGCCGAGCGACGCTTCATCTATGGTCATTCACTGGGCGGCGCGATCGCGGTGGATCTGGCAGAACATCTGGCCGAGGGCAATCAGCCGAAGGCTGCCGGGCTGATCGTGGAGTCGACCTTCACCGACCTGGCTGCTGCAGCAGCGGCAGTGGCCAACACTTCGCTGCCGGTGCGCTGGATCATGTCGGAGAAATTCGATTCCATCGACAAGATCGGTGATATCAAGATTCCGGTGCTGATCGTTCATGGCCTGGACGACCGTTATGTGCCGCCGCGTTTCAGCCAGGAACTGTTCGATGCCGCGGCCGAACCCAAGCGGTTGCTCCTGGTGCCCGGTGGTACGCACAACAACAGCATGACCTTGGGCAGCCAGGCGTATGCCAAGGCGCTGCGCGAGGTATTCGGCCTGTAGACGACGTCTGGCGGGCGGTGACGCAACTTATTCAGTGCCCTGAAGGTCTGTGCTGTGGCAGCCGTGCACCCGGCACGCGCGCCACCGCATTCGCAGGAACCTCCATGGAAAAGCACGAACCCCGCCTTGATGCCCCTGAAGAAGACGGCAAGACGCCTGGCCTGTCGGCCGACGAAAAAGAAGAGGTCCATGAGAACCAGCCGCCCCGCGCGGCGGTGTTGCATGAAACCATCCGCATACAGGGCGACCATGAACTGGAACGTACCGTAGCCGCCCTGTTCTGGTCGGCCCTGGCCGCCGGCCTGACCATGGGCTTGTCGCTGATGGCCATGGGACTGTTCAACTCCCGTCTGCCCGCAGGCGAGGCAAGTAAAGTCATCGCCAGCCTAGGCTATTCGGCAGGCTTTCTTGCGGTGATCCTGGCGCGTCAGCAACTGTTCACCGAGAACACCCTGACCGCCGTACTGCCGGTCATGAGCAAGCCGAGCCTGGGCAATTTCGGACGGCTGTTCAAACTCTGGGGCGTGGTGCTGGTCGGTAACCTGATGGGGACCTTGCTGGTGTCCTACGTCATGCTGCATTTGCCGATCTTCGATACCAAGACCGACGAGGCCTTTCTCGAAATCGGGCGCAAGGTCATGGAAAACGACCTGTCGCAGATGTTTTCCAAGGGCATCATCTCCGGTTGGATGATCGCCACCATGGTCTGGATGATCCCGTCGCAGGAAAGCGCGAAGATGTGGATCATCATCCTCGTCACTTACCTGATGGCGCTGGGCGATTTCACCCACATCGTGGTGGGCTCGGCAGAGGTATCCTACCTGGTGTGGGCTGGCGAGCTGGACTGGAAGGCCTTCTGGCTCGACTTCGCCGCACCGACCCTGGCAGGCAACATCATCGGCGGCAGCTTCATCTTCGCCCTGATCGCCCATGCGCAGATCAGAAGCGAAAGCGGTCTGCCACCCAAGGATGACGGCAAGGGCAAGTCACGCAAGGAACCCAACGCCGACGTCTGATGCCCTGACCGGTCAAGGGGTGACCGCGGGAGCCTGGGAATCGACCTGCTCCCACCAGTGCTCGCCGAGTCGAGGATGACGCAGATCGATGCGCTCTCCCATGCGCGGTGTGCTCAACGGCACGCCCTTGGCCTGGGCCAGCGCACTGATGCGGTCGAAGGGTTCGTGCCAGTCATGGATCGAAAGGTCGAAGGTGCCGTTGTGCACCGGCAGCAGGGTCTTGCCGCGTACATCCAGGTGCGCCTGCAGCGTTTCTTCGGGCTGCATGTGCACGTTCGGCCAGGCGACGTTGTAGGCGCCGGTCTCCATCAGGGTCAGGTCGAACGGGCCGAAACGCTCGCCGATCTGTTTGAAGCCTGGGAAATAACCGGTATCGCCGCTGAAGAACAGACGAAAGTCCTGGTCGATGATCACCCACGACGCCCACAGCGTGCTGTTGCTGTCGAACAGGCTGCGGCCCGAGAAATGCTGCGCGGGCGTCGCCACCAGACGCAAGCCGCCGACCTGGGTTTCTTGCCACCAGTCCAATTGGCGAACCTTGCTGGCCGGTACGCCCCACTCGAGCAATCGGTCACCTACGCCCAAGGTGGTCAGGAAATACTCGCTCTTGCCTGCCAGCGCCTTGATCGCGTGTTCGTCCAGATGGTCGTAGTGGTCGTGGGACAGGATGACCGCCTTGATCGGCGGCAGGTCGGCAATGCTGATCGGTGGTTGGTGAAAGCGTAGAGGACCGGCCCACTGTACCGGGGAGGCGCGTTCTGAAAACACCGGATCGGTTAGCAGAAACTCGCCGCCCATCTTCAGCAGCACGGTGGAGTGCCCCAACCGCCAGAGGCTGTAGTCCGGCGCCGCCAGCAGTTGGTCGCGCGACAGCTGCTCGACCGGCAGCGGCGCTTGCGGGCGGGTGCCGGCTGGCTTGCTCAGCAGCAGGTACTTGATGCCGATGCGCAGTTTCTTCATGAAGCCGTCCTTGGGCAGGACCACCTGATTGCGATACTGGCCGTCCTCGCGCAACGAGGCGGGCAGTTCTTCGGCATTGGGCGAAAACGACGTCATAAGTGCAAGCACTCCGAAAAGCAGTGGAATTTTCATGCAGCCCTCGGGTTGAAAGGTGCGTGCTACAGCATACGCTTTCGGCCTGCCGTGCGAAGTGAGAGTTCCGCCCCGATCGGAGGGCCGGATTCCGGCGACCGGCACCTGGTCGTTCGAGGGGAACCATGGCCCGAAGTCGCACGTCCAGATGGGACCCGGAAATATCTGTTCGCAGGGACCGCTGCCCATGAATGCTGTTGATGCCGCCAATGCCTCACGCTACTCACGCCACACCCGGGTTCTGGTGCTGGCGTTCGTTCTGCCCATTCTTGCCTGTGTGCTGATCATCGGCGGTGCCGTACTCGGTATTCCCACTGCGTCGGAGCCTGCCAATGGCTTAGCGGCCCAGACAACTGCAACCCAGTCTGCCAGCGTGGAGCGAGACCTGGGCGAAAACAGTGGCCGGCCCGTGATCTCGCTCGACGATGCCGGCGCTGGCTTGCCCGTGCAGGCTTCGCCGCCGGGTGGCGAACCCTGGTGGTCCATGTCGCTGCCGACGCTTGCTGCGCTGCTGCTGGCCGTGCTGATCTTTTCCGGTGCACTGTTGCGCAAGACCTTGCGCAGCTTGCGTGACATCGATCAGGACCATGCTCGATTGCAGCATGAATACGCGGCCCTGCGGTGCAGCGATGAGCGCCTGCGCGCGTTGGCCGACGCCTCTTCGGACTGGATATGGGAAACCGACGCGTTTTTGCGTGTCAGCTACCTTTCCTCAAGCTTCACCACCGCAACCGGGTTGGCGCGGGATGTGTGGCTGGGTCAGCCTGTCGAGCTGCTGCTGCAGTGCGAAACCCTCCCGGCTGGCCAGTGGCTGCAGCAGCTGGGTGTCGGCTCGTCAGGTGTCGGGCATCTGCGCTGCAGCTATCGCGACAGCATCGGCCAGACCCGCCACAGCCGCATCGTCGCCTGCCCCATCGTGCGTGATGGACAGATTGCAGGCTACCGCGGCACGGTGCTCGACATCACCGATCAGGTCGGCGCCCAGGCCCAGCTCGCTCATCGCTCGACCCACGATGCCGTGACAGGGCTGGGGGACGAGCATGCCTTGACGCGGTTTCTCGATCAGACGCTGGCCGATCGTCTTCGTCCTGTGCCATTGACCCTGTTGCTGCTGGACCTGGCTGGCTTCGAGGCCTTGGGCGGAACCTTGGGTGAACCTGCGCGCGACTGCATCCTGCGCACGGTCGCCAGTCGTCTTCGCGACAGCACACGCAGCAATGATCTGGTGACTCGTCTGCGGGATGGGCAATTCATGATCGTGCTCGCCAGCATCGACGAGATGACCGAGATCGGGCATTTCTGCCAGCGTCTGATCGACAATCTCCAGCGACCCATCGTGCATGGCGTGAAGCAATTGCAGGTGGGTGTGAACATCGGCGTGGTCCATGATCATCCCAGCCGGGGAGACGCCCGCGAGTGGATCGGTTGCGCGCAGATCGCTTTGCGCGAGGCCCAGGCTGAAGGTCCCGGTCATTGGCAGCCTTTCGCGCCCGCACTCGACCGACAGAACTGCCTTTGGCAACTGGAAACCGATCTGCGCTCCGCCCTCCAGCACGAACAACTGGTGCTGCATTTCCAGCCCAGATACAGCGCCGACGGCGCTCGGGTGGTTGCGGTCGAAGCACTATTGCGTTGGCAGCACCCAGTCGAAGGGTTGCTCGCTGCGGACGTCTTTCTGCCCCTTGCCGAGCGCAGTGACCTGATCGTCGCCATCGAGCGCTGGCTGCTGCGCGAGGCCTGCGCGGCGGCGCGCCACTGGCCGCAATCGATTGCAGTGTCGGTGAGCCTGGCGCCGGCGCATTTCAGCCGTGGCGATGCGCCCCGCGCCGTACGCGATGCGTTGACCGACAGCCGCCTGCCGGCCAATCGCCTGCAGGTGCAGGTGGCCGAGCAGGTCATGCTGGGCTGTGCCGACGGCGCGATGACGGCCCTCACCGCCTTGAATGAAGCGGGCGTTGGCCTGATCCTCGATGAGTTCGGCAGCGGTTACTGTTCGTTGGGGTATTTGCGCATTTACCCGTTCGATGCCGTGAAGATCGACCCACGCTTCGTCGCCGGCCTGGCGAGCAGCCCACAGGATCGCGGACTGGTGCGAGGCATCATCGACCTGGGGCGAGCCATGGGCGTGAGGGTGATCGGCGCGGGTGTCGACACCGAGCAACAGCTGCGTAGCCTGCAGGACGACCGCTGTGCGGAAGTCCAGGGCCTTTACCTCGGTGAGGCCATGGAGCGGGCAGCATTGGCACCGCTGCTTCAGCAACAGACTGACGTGCGCAGGTCACGACAAGGGCATCAAGCAGGTTTGCACGCCCGCTGATCGACAGGCTGTCCAACATTTTTTTACAGGCCCCGAACGCCTCGTTAGAATCGGGGCATCGCCCGGACACGACCGTCAATGGTCCCGGCCCGCGCAACCACAGTGGACACCTCATGGGCACGACTGCAGCAGCCGACATAGCCACCATCGCGCGCATCGACGCGGTCCCTTCCATATTGCAGGTCATCTGCGAAACCACAGGCTTGCGCTTCGCCGCCGTTGCCCGCGTGACCGAAAATGCCTGGACCACCTGCGCGGTGCTCGACAATATCGGGTTGGGCCTGGAAGTCGGCGACGGGCTGGACGTGACCACGACCTTGTGTCAAGAGATCCGCACCAGCCATCAGACCGTGATCATCGACAAGGTCAGCGAGGACGAGGCGTATTGCAATCACCCGACGCCGCGCCTCTATCGTTTCGAAAGCTACATTGCCACGCCCGTCTTCCGGGCCGACGGCAGCTTCTTCGGCACGATCTGTGCGCTCGATCCGCGGCCCACCCGCCTCAGGGGCACCAGTATCGAGCCGATGATGGCGTCGTTCGCGCGCTTGCTGTCGCTGCAGATGGAGAACGAGGAGCGGCACCAGCGCACGGCCACTGCGCTGCTGGAGGAGCGGGAAATGGCCGACCTGCGCGACCAGTTCATCGCGGTGCTGGGCCATGACCTGCGTAATCCTCTGTTCGCGATCAACGCTGGCGCCGAGCTATTGCAGCGACGGGTCGCCGATGAACGCAGCGTGGGCATCGTCAAGCATATCCAGACCAGTGCGCGCCGCGCCTCGCAACTGATCGAGGACGTTCTGGACTTCGCTCGCGGGCGATTGGGCGCCGGTATCGTGGTCGACCTGCAACCCGATGCCGACCTCACGCGCAGCCTGGAGCATGTGGTCTCGGAGCTGCAGCGCATCCACCCCGAGCGGGTCATCTCGATGGATGTCGACGATTTGCAGGGCGTGCTGTGCGACAAGGAGCGCATTGGCCAGTTGCTCTCGAACCTGGTGTCCAACGCCATCATTCACGGCGCGCCGGACAGCGATGTGCGCGTCAGCGGTCGCCTGTCCAATCAGGAGTTCACGCTCGCGGTGCATAACCAGGGGCCGGCGATCGCCGAAAATGTGCGGGCGCAACTGTTCAAGCCATTCGCTCGGCCCAGCGTGCGCAGCCCGCGCGGCGGCCTTGGGCTGGGCTTGTACATCGCCTATCAGATTGCATTGGCCCACGACGGCCGACTGGAGGTTAGCTCCAGCGATGAAGACGGTACCGAATTCGTCTTCCACCTGCCCGTGGTTACCGCCGCCTGAGCCGTTGCCGTTCGAGCGCCTGCGCGGATGAAAGTGCACGGCCCGACGGGCGACGGTGGTAGCATCGCCCTACTTCCACACCCTGCCTGGCAACCACATGGCGAGACCTGACCCCGGGATCCCCCCTCAGCACGGCGAGCGAAGCGCGCGACAGCTGCGCCTGCTCAAAGGCGGCAGCGAGCCCGACCCCCGCTTCACCCTGGCCAACGAGCGCACCTTTCTGGCCTGGATCCGTACGGCATTGGCGCTGATGGCCGGTGGCATCGCCGTCGAGGCGTTCACCGCGGACGTCTTCGCGCCCGAGTTTCGCAAGACCCTGGCGGTCATCCTGTTGCTGCTGGGCATGCTGCTCAGTGCCAGCGCGAGCCTGCGCTGGCTGAACGTGGAGCGGGCCATGCGGCACAAGCAACCCTTGCCCATTCCGCTGCTGGTGCCGTTGCTGTCGATTGGCGGTGCCCTGGTCACGGCAGCCTTGATTGCCTTTGTGGTATTGCGATGAGCCTGCCTCAGGCAGGCCATCAGGATGAAGGCCTGCAGCCCGAACGCACTTTGCTGGCCTGGGGACGGACGCTGCTGGCGATGCTGGTGGCGAGTCTGTTCTTTCTGCGCTGGATGCCCCACCACGGCCGTTTTGCCGGGGCCCTGATTGCCCTGACGCTGATGGCGGCGCTGGCGATCTGGATGAGCCAGCGCCGCCGTTACCGCTGCCGTGTCGAAGGGATCAGTCGTGCATGCTTTCCGGCCGACGTGACCGGGGTGCTCGGCCTGGGCAGCATGGTCACACTGATCGGCGCTGCAGCCATCTGGATCACCTTGATGACCTGAGCCGTTCAGAGCTGCCCGCTGCGGTCGTCCTTGAACAGTGCCCAGGCCAGCCCGGCGACCCACAACAGCGAGGCGAAGTAATTGACCCGCTGGAACAGCCCGAAACCACGGCCCACGTCCATGGCAGCTGCCATCCACGGCAGGCAGCCCAAAGCGAACAGGCTGCACACCAGGGACAGCCAGACAAGCCCCTTGCGGCCTTCGCGGCGTGCCACGAAAATCCACAATGCACTGGCCAGCAACAGGCTCGCGGACATGATCACGCTGGCGATGGTGTGCAGGTTCTGCTGCATCGACGGGTACTGCAGCGAACAACCGCTATCACAGGAAAAATAGCCAGCAGCCAGGCTGGCAAGACCGTGCACGATGATCAGCGAAGCGCTCAGCCGCGCCAGGCGCAGATGGGCATGGCGAGCGTAAAGGCCGATGCCGAACGCAATCAGCAGCACGCCCAGCGGGAAGTGACCGAGCCAGGACCACAGCGTATGGGTGGGCGCGTCGACGGCGCCCAGTAGGCCCATGGCCTGATCGATATGGCTGTAGCCGGGGTAGAGGCTGCCGGCCACGATGAGCACGGCGGCCAGCCAGAGGGGCGTGATCAGGCCGGCCAGATAGAGTGGATTGCGAATCGGCTGCTGCACAGCGCATCTCCGTCATAAAAAGAGGCCCGGACCTTACTACAGCGTCGGTGCCGTCACGAAGCAATTTTTCCCGCGATCGGGTAAACCGGACGCTTTGGTAATAGCAGGACACATTTGCGTGGAATTCATCGAGCTTCCGACCCAGGCACGACCGCTGCTGGACAAGTTCTACAAGTTGCAACGAAGCCGAATGCGCAGTGTGGGCAATGCGCGCTGGTGGGTGGCAAAGGATGGCGAGATCATCGCAGGGGCGAGTTTTCTGCCGCTATCCGGCGGTCATTGGCTGACCGGGCTTCATGTGGCAATCGAGCATCGCAACAAAGGCTACGGCCAAGGTCTGTTCAATGCGGCTCAAGCCGCACTGGGTGGACCGGTATGGTTGTTCTGCGCACCTGAGCTGCACGATTACTATCGACGAGCTGGCTTCGAGGAGGCTGTCACGCTGCCATCCGAGTTGGCCCAACGCCTGGAGCGCTACAGGGCCAGCAAGGACTTGCTGGCCCTGGTAAGGGCCGAGGCGGCTACCGCCTGACAGCATCGACTCAGGATTGCGGGCGAGGAACCACTGTGGACGGTGTGGCAGGTTCCGGGCGCAAATCCTTTTCACCACTGGGCTTGGTTTCCGTCTGGTCCACCGCCGGAGCCTGTTCGTCCGGGTCCTTGGCGCCCTTGTCCTTGCCCTCGGCCGACATGTGTTCGATCACCGCATTCATCTCGGCGCCCAGCAACAGCACGGCCGAAGAGATATAGAAATACAGGAGCAACACGATGATCGCGCCGATGCTGCCGTACATGGCGTTGTAGTCGGCAAAGGTTTTCACGTAATAGGCAAAGCCTAGGGAGGCTACGATCCAGACCACCACCGCGAGCATGGAGCCGGGCGTGATGAAGCGGAATTCCTGCTTCACGTCCGGCATCACGTAGTAGATCACTGCCACGGCAATCATCAGCAGGATGACGATCAGCGGCCAGCGCAGGATGGTCCACAGGGTGACGATGAAGTCTTCCATGCCGATCTGCCCGGCCAGCCATTGCATGACCTGCGGGCCGGTGACCATCAGGGCCGCCACGCACAACAGCATGCCGGCCAAACCGATGGTGTAGAAAATCGACAGCGGAATGCGTTTCCAGGCCGGACGCTCCTCGACCACATCGTAGGCGGCGTTCATCGCGCTCATGGTCAGGCGCACGCCTGCCGAGGCGGTCCACAGCGCAACCACGATACCGATGGAAAGCAAGCCGCCCTTGGACTGCTGCAACTGGTCGATGACCGGATTGACCTGCTCCAGCGCCTGGGGCGGCAGGACCAGATCGGCTTGCAGGCGCATCCAGGTAAAGAAATCGGGTAAATGCAGGAAACCGATCAGGGCGATCAGGAAGAGCAGAAAGGGGAACAGCGAAAACAGCATCTGGTAAGCCAGTGCCGAAGCATAGGTCGGCATTTCGTCGTCGACGAATTCCTTGACCGTACGAACCATGACCTTCATGAAAGGCAGGTTATGCATGTGGGGAAATAGCATAGCGTCTCCTTGCGCCACTCAACCTTCGAATACGCCGCCTGGGTGGGTGCAGAACATGATTGGATCAGGCAACCGCAGCAAGGCGTGTTGCGGCCCGGCAGCTCGGAGCCGGCTTTCTACCGCAAAGCCGCAGGAAAAACGACAGGCAGAGTATGTACGTCCGTGTCTGCCCAATAGCACAACGGCCATCGATAGATGACCGTTGGTAAACCTCATTCAGGCAGAGAACACTCTACCTCAGGGTTTTTTTACAGTGTCTTTGACGGCATTTTTCACGTCGCCTTCGACTTGCTGTGCTTCGCCTTTCTTCTCTTGAACTGCACCTTTGACCTGCAGTTCTTCGTTACCGGTGACCTTGCCGACGCCTTGCTTGATGTTACCAACGGCTTCGTTGGCCACGCCTTTGATCTTGTCTGAAGTGCCGCTCATGATAAGTCTCCTGGTCATTTAGGAATGTCTTGTCTCGACACAGGAATTGACCGACGGCGGGTCGCCAGAGTTTCAAATTATTTTGCGCGGCAAAAGACGCCGCGGTCATCTGGCAGGCGTCGATGGTTGGTCGGCGCTTTATGTTCCAGCGATTTGCCCGCAGAATGCCGGTCGGATTCGGTCAGTGCCGAAGCGTCATACCAGTAGGAATTTTCATGAAACTCGACAAACCCCAAGCCATCGCCCGTCGCAACAAGGAACTGGGTGGCGCGGTGCTCGGCGTCAACAACTGCCATTTCGCCTTGCTGGACCCCAAGCGCAACATCTGGTGGTTCGACATTCCGGTGGCCCGCCTGCAGATCGGCCAGTACGAATGGATTCACCTGCTGCTGCACACCCCTTCCAGCGATCAATTGCTGCACGTGAAAGTGACGACCGCCTTCCTGCGCGAGCACATCGAAGGCCTGGTGGTGCGCAACGCTGGCAAGCGCAAGTCGACCGTCAGCCTGGAGCTGAGCGCCGACAAGGATTCGTTTCTCAAGGACGTACGCCCCGCTGGCAGCGGCGTCGGCTTCGCACCGTTCCTGCAGCCCTGACAGCGGGCTGCGCAACGGGCATCAGACCAGTTCGATGCGGTCGGCGTGGATAACGATCTGGCCGTCCTTGTACAGGGCGCCGATGGCTTTCTTGAAGTTGCCCTTGCTCACGCCGAACAGGTCGCTGATCACCTGTGGATCGCTCTTGTCGCTGACCGGCAACGTGCCCTGGTTGGCGCGCAGCTTGTCGAGGATCTGGGCGTTCAGGCTGCTGGCCAACTGGGCACCGACCGGCTGCAGGCTCAGGGCGATCTTGCCGTCGCTGCGCAGTTCCTTGATGTAGCCCTTCTCCTGCTTGCCCGAGCGCAGGAACTTGAACACTTCGTTCTTGTGGATCAAGCCCCAGTGGGCGTTGTTGATGATGGCCTTGAAGCCCATGTCGGTTTCTTCGACCACCAGCAGATCGACTTCCTGCCCCATCTGATAGGCCGGCGGCACTTTGTCCAGATAGCGGTCCAGGCGCGCGGTAGCAGTGATGCGGCGGGTGCGCTTGTCCAGGTACACGTGCACGACGCAGTACTCGCCGGCTTTCATCTGGCGCTTTTCTTCGGAAAACGGCAGGAGCAGGTCCTTGGGCAGGCCCCAGTCGAGGAAGACTCCGATGCTGTTGATTTCAACGACCTTGAGGCTGGCGAACTCGCCGACCTGCACCTTGGGCTTTTCGGTGGTGGCCAGCAGCTTGTCTTCGCTGTCCAGGTACACGAAGACGTTCAGCCAGTCTTCGTCTTCGCTGGGAATATCCTTGGGGATGTAGCGGTTGGGCAGCAGGATCTCGCCGTCCGCGCCGCCATCCAGGTACAGACCGAAGTCCGTGTGTTTAACCACTTGCAATGCGTTGTAGCGCCCGACTAAAGCCATTTCGAATATTCCTCGTCACCTGGCTGGGCATTCTACCCGAGAACCCTTCGGCTCGCTGCGCAAGGCGTCCGATGCGCCGTTGGCGCCCAGGTAGTTGGCGCGCCAGATCCTTGATTTCAAAGGGCTGTAGCGGCATCGATCGGCACCACTGGTCCGTGCGGTCAGCCGGGAATGGATAAATCATGTACAATGCCTGGCCATATTAATTTTTGACAGGTTAATGGCAGCCATGCGCGTTAAAGCATCCAACAGCAAAGTCAAGCCCGCCCCCGCCGTTGAAACCAGCGAATCGATCAACGAACAGATTGCCGCGTTTCTCAAGTCCGGTGGCGAGATCCAGCAGATTGCCAAAGGCGTGAGCGGCCAGACCTTCACCCCGTCCAAGCACATCAGCCTGGGCAAGAAGTAAGTTTGCAGCCCGGCCATTGCGCCGGGCAAAACTTCCGCGTCGTGTGACTCCCCGCATCACCCTTATCCCCCTCGAATCGACGAATGGCAGCTTCGCATCGCCCCTGAGCGGTATGCTTGCAGCCTTCTAGATCGGGCCGTCCAGGCTTACTGGAGGTAGGCATGCTCAGACCCAGCTGGTTATTGATAGCCGGACTTGCGGTCCACCCCTCTCTCTACGCCCAGGTCATCCAGCGTGACATCGGCGATTTCAACCTCAAGCTCGGCACCACACCGTCGCGCAGCATGGCTGCGGGCCTGGTCCAGCCCAGTACCGGCAGTTCGTTCCACGGCGGACTGGATCTGACCCACGACAGTGGGGTGTATTTCGGCCAGTGGTCGCCCAACATGGGATTGGCCTCTTCCAGCAATCTGGAGGTCGACTCCTACCTGGGCTACAAGCATCCGTTCGACAACTCCCTGGGTTATGAAGTCGGCGTGATCCAGTACAGCTATCCGGAAGTGGATGCGCCCTCGACCCATGCGCTCTATGCCGGTCTGCGGGTGCTGGACCGGCGCTTCGGTGCCGCCTTCAACAATACGCCCGACGGCCAGAACAGCACGCTGTTCGCCGACCTTGGCGGTCTGCCGCTGCTGGATGTGGGCTTTACCATGAAAGTCAGCAACCATCAGCTCTCGACTCCCTTCACCATTGGTGAAGGACAGGAAGTGCGCGCCTTCAATGACTGGTCGCTGCAAATGTCGCGTCCCATCGGCAGTTTCGACCTGGATTTCATCTACAGCGGTTCGGACCTGAGCGGGGCCAATTGCGCCGCGTATTCGGGTCAGAATGGCCAGTGCGACAGCATGTTCATGCTCAAGGCCCAGCACGCATTTTTCTGACCTCGGGTTTTTCCACATCGTGCTGAACCGCACGCACCGGCATGGCTCTATAACCACAACAACGCCATCGCACGGACCGCCGCCATGAATCTTCTGTCTCGTCGCCTGTTGCACTGCTGGATGCTGCTGGGCCTGTGTCTGCTGTTCGGTGGCTGCACGCGGGTGGATCTGGCCTACCGCAATCTGGATGTGATCATTCCCTGGTCGATGAACGACTACCTGGACATGAATCGCGAGCAGAAGAGCTGGTTCGACGAGCGCCTCAAGGAGCACCTGCGCTGGCACTGCACCACGCAACTGGCCGACAACCTGCAGTGGCTGGACAAGGTCCAGCGCATGGTCGCCGAGCAGCAGGTGACGGCGCCGGCGTTGCGCGAACGCACGGCCGAGGCGAAGCAGGCGATCTCGGCGATTGCCGTGCAGGTGACGCCGTCGGCGGTGGAACTGCTGCAGGGCCTGGATGACAATCAGGTCCGCGCGCTGCAGCAGTCGCTGAGCGACGACCTGGCCAAGCGCCGCAAGGAATACGTGGAGCCGCTGCTGCAGACGCAGATCGACGAGCGCGCCAAACGCATGAACAAGCGTCTCACCCCGTGGTTCGGCAACCTCACCGATGCGCAGCAGCAACGGGTGCAGGCCTGGTCGCAAAGCTTGGGCGCGCAGAACCGGGAATGGATCGACAACCGCGAGCATTGGCAGAACCAGTTGCTGGCCGCCCTGCAGCAACGTCAATCCGCCGAATTCCCGGCGCGGATCGCGCAATTGCTGCAGCAGCGTGAAACGGTATGGACCCCGCAATACAAAGTCGCCTATGCGCGCACCGAGCAGGCTGCCATTGACCTGATGGTGGGGCTGGCCGCCGACAGTACACCGGAACAGCGCACGCGCATCGAGCGCAAGCTGGGTGAGCTGCGCGAGGACTTTGCCAACCTCAAGTGCCTGAAGAACGCCTAGCTAAGCGTTTCAGGTCCATCCCTCCAGGCGCATCGTCGCCCTGACCAGACGCTGCTCCTCCCCTTCGATCTCGCGCAGATTGGCGCAGATGCTCTCGATGTGCGCGACGGCGGCCTTGCGCGCCTGCTCGGGCTGGCGGTTGATCACGGCGGTGTAGAGCTTGGCATGCTGCTTGTCGATCTGTTGTTTCTGCGGCTGGCGGTGGTACAGGTTGTTCACGCAGGCGAATACCGAGTTGAGCAGCAGGTCGGTCAGCGAGCGCAGGGTCTGCACCAACACCGGATTGTGCGAGGC
>Ga0308170_10003046_pt1 | contig 13984 bp, 10 predicted proteins | sample PhyBR2_2_FD_202136 | JGI IMG/M metagenome (GOLD analysis project Ga0308170, IMG submission 202136) | Phyllosphere microbial communities from UC Gill Tract Community Farm, Albany, California, United States - DLSLSB.R2 | ecosystem: Host-associated > Plants > Phyllosphere > Unclassified | place... | reverse complement strand
AGGAGGGAGGGAGGGAGGAAGGAGGGAGGGAGGGAGGGAGCAAGTCAGCTTGACGGGCTCGAGGGGAAGGACGAGGGCGACGAGAGAGGGAGGAGGGGGACGCACACTGCGCCTCCCAGATGACGAGAAGGGCCGGGTCGACGAGCGAGTAGCCGAGCTCGAAGCCGAGGACGCCAAACTCGGACAGGGACGAGTTGCAGACGGTGACCGGGCCCTGGTCCTCGCCGAGGTGCTTGAGCGGGACGTACTGCTCGTCCGTCTTCTGGTCGTGGAGGACGGCGTGGCGCTGCGAGAAGGTGCCGCGCTCGACGTCCTGACCCGAGACGCGCACGTGCACCTTCTCGAGGGCGAGCGTGCCGAACGCGAGCGCCTCGGCCGTCGAGTAGTCGATGTTCTTGCCCTCCTCGATCGACGTGCCGCGCGTCTTGAGGATGCGCTGCAGGTTGCGGTGCACGTTGAAGCCGTCCGGGTACGACGAGATGGTCTTGCCGACGTGCTTGAGCGTGTCAAAGTCGACGCCGGTCGGGCGCGCCTCGAGGACGTTCTCCTTGAGCTCGCGCGGCGAGGGGAAGCCGTCCCACGACGACGAGAGCCACTCCTTGGACGTCGGCTTGTACTCCTTGCTCTTGTCGAACGACTCCTCGAGGAGGCCCCACACCCACGACTTGTGCTTCTCGGTCTCCTCGTCGGTGAACGACTTCTCCTCGACAAGCTGCTTGGTGTAGAGCGAGAGCGTCGTCGGCTGGTTCTTGATCGTGTCGTACATCTTGGGCTGGGTGAACATGGGCTGGTCGCCCTCGTTGTGGCCGTGGCGGCGGTAGCACACGAGGTCGACGACGACGTCCTTGCGGAACTTGGCGCGCCAGTCGGCCGCGAGCTGGCACACGTACGTGACGGCCTCGACGTCGTCGGCGTTGACGTGGAAGATGGGCGCGTCGATCGCCTTGGCGATGTCGGACGGGTACGGCGTCGAGCGACCCTGCGACGGGTTGGTCGTGAAGCCGATCTGGTTGTTGACGACGATGTGGACCGTGCCGCCCGTGCCGTAGTTGGGCAGGTCGGCAAAGCCCATCGTCTCGTACACGACGCCCTGGCCGGCAAAGGCGGCGTCGCCGTGGAGGAGGAGGCCCATGGCGGTCGACGGGTCGGCCTCGCCCTCAAAGTGCTGCAGCGCCTTGGTCTTGCCGAGGACGACGCCGTTAGCGGCCTCGAGGTGCGACGGGTTGGCGACGAGCGACAGGGCGACGCGCTTGCCGTTGGGCGTCGGGCGGACGTAGTTGGCGCCGAGGTGGTACTTGACGTCGGCGGCCGCCTCCTCGTTCGGGTCCTGCGACGGCGCAAACTCGGCGAGGATGGCCTCGGTCGGCTTGCGCACGACGTTGGCGAGAACGTTGAGGCGACCGCGGTGGGGCATGCCCATGACGACCGACTTGACGCCGTGGTCGACCGAGCGGTCGATGAGGGCCTTCATGCCGGGCACGAGCGACTCGCAGCCCTCGAGGCCGAAGCGCTTCTCGTTCGGGTACTTGCTCGCGATGAAGCGCTCGAACGAGTCGGACCACACGAGGCGGTCGAGGATGGCCTTCTTCTCCTCGGTCGAGTAGTTGAACGGGTTGGGGATCTCGATGCGCTCGCGGATCCAGTCGCACTCGTCGCGGTTCGGGATGTGGATGTACTGGATACCGATCGAGCCGCCTGCGGATTGCGAGAGCGAGGGTTCGTCAGCACCAGTCGCCTCGAGTCGGGTCCGAGGAAAGCAAAAGGGAGGGGCGGACGCACAGTAGATCTTCTTGCACGTGTCGATGATCTGGCGGAGCGTCATCTTGTCGGTGCCGGCCTTCTTGAAGCGCGGGAGGATGCCGGCGCCGAGCTCGAACTCCTTGTCGAGGTCCTTCTCGGCCCAGCCGTAGTGCTCGAGCGTGAGCTCCGAGGGCGTCGTGCCGTCGAGGTCGGCGTGGCTCATGCCGAGCGGGTCGAGCTTGGCGATGTGGTGGCCGCGAACCTGGAACGCACGGACGAGGAGCTGGACCTGCAGTCGGAGGAGGAGGGAGGGAGGAGGGGGGACGAGGCGGGGTCAGCCTGTGCTCGTCGTCGCTCGGCCGGCGCACCTCCTCAGAGCGAGAGAGAGAGGACGGACCTTCATGTGGTCCTCGATCTGGCCGCCGCCGCCCATGTTGAGGAGGACGGGCGCGGGGCCCTCCATGCTGTCGCCGATGGCGATGGGCGGCGCCTGGAAGGCCTGGCTCGCGGGGAGGCCGCCCTCGGTGAGCTCGAAGTAGGCCCTCCAGCTGGCGTGCACGCTCGACGGGTCCTGCGGGCGCGAGATGCGAGAGTCAGTCAGGTGGTCTCTCTCTCTCTCCGCGGTCCGGCCTTCTCCGAACGAGCTCGAGGGAGACGAGGCCGGCGACGCGACGAGGGCGAGCGAGAGTGGGACGAGAGGGTGCGCACCTGCTTCCACTCTTCGAGCATGGCCTCGGCATAGCTGGCGCTGCCGCCGTTGAGGGGCTCGAGGCGCGGGGTGGCGGCGGTGAAGGGGCGCGCGAGAGCCGGCGCGCGACGGGCTGCGGCCAAGGGCCGGGTGCGCGGGAGGGCCCTGAGGGCGCGTGCAGACGCAAGCATGGGCTTGGCGGGCGGGTCGAGGGTGGTGGAGGAGCTGCGGAGTGCGTCGTTGCGGAGACGAGGCGAGCGACGAGCGACGACGACGACGACGACGGAGAGGTGGAAAGGCCTCCCGCTCTCTCTCTCCTCACACCGCACAGAGTGCTACAGCCACATGCTGGGCAGCTTGGCGTCTCTACTCCAGACCCGCGCCCGCTCGAGGACGTCCACCCGTTGCCCGCCTCGCTCTCCTCCTCCCGCTCTTCGCTCCCCGCCTTCACCCGGTCGCCTCGGCTTTCGTGCGCTCCCTCGGGCGGCATCGGCAGCAGCCCGGCAGCTCATGCACACGCTGAGCTGCGCCGACGGCCCTACCAAGCTCGCTGGTACCCACCTCGAGCGACGCCAACCTCGCTGCGGGCAATCCCGCGGCATCGTCGGAAGTGCTCGACGAGGCGCACAGCTGCTGCGCCCTGCTTCGACTACCTACATGCTCGACCTCACGTGAAGGAACTGCGGCTGGACCTGCGCTCCTTGCTGCCGGCGTCGGGCGCGCAGCGAGCGATGCTCTCGCCGCCGCTGCTCGTCTTCGTCTCGACCTCTCGCCCTGCACAGAGTCTCGCTTGCTTCCTTCGCTCGTCGACAGCTGCAGAAGCCTCAGAGGCTAGCGATGAGCGGATCTCGCAGCGCTGTCCAGCGACGAGCGTCGCCGAGCTGAGCATCCTTTCCTGCACGAGCCGCTTCGAGGCGTGCGTCAGGCCTCGTGCAGCGCACGACGGCGTGGTCTGCTCTAAGTCGCTGCAATGACCTCGACTACGCTCGACGGCTGGGCGGCTCGCTGCGGGCCGAATCAAGCAGAGAGAGAAAGCAGCTCCGGCTCGACCTTTCGGCGCTCTCAAGCTCACCGTCTCAGCTTGCGGTCGAGGAAGCTGGTCGCCAACACGAGCTGCACTGCAAGAGGCCGTACTCGACAGCTCAGTACGGCTCGCCGACCGTCTCGAGCACCGTCGGCGTGCCCGTTCCGTCCTCCCTCCCCTCGCGGCTGTCCCTGCTCCCCGTCGCGCTGCTCCTCCTGCGCCCGTGCGACCCGCCCGCTCCCGCACCCGTCCGACTCGCGCTCCTGCCCCTCCTCAAGCCCTGCGCAACCGCCAGCGCCGCCTCGTCCTCGGCGGCCGCGCTCGCCCGGCTCGAGCTCCTCATGCGCCCCGTCCCCGTCCCCGAGCCCGCCTCGTCCCACCGCGCGCGCCGCTCGCTCCTGCCGCGCTCGCGCCGCTCGGCGTCCTGCGCGTCGGACCCGCCGATGGCGCCGAGCTGGTGCGCGTACGCGCTCGAGCGCGAGCTCGACCGCGTCGTAAGGCGCGTGCGCGAGCGCGACGAGCTCTTGCCGCCTGCGCCCGAGGTCGAGGGCTCGCGCGCGCCGGAGGAAGGCGCGGGAGGTGGGCCGGAGGCGGACGTGAGGGTGAGCGAGGCGGACGAGGGCGAGGGAGGGAACGAGTAGCCGGTCGAGGTGCGGGTTGGGGCTCGGCCGCGCGAGTTCTGCCGAGTCGACGGCGGCGACGTCGGCGCGAGGTGCTGCTGGTGATGCCCGTTCGAGGTCGCACTCGAAGCGGCAGCGGCGGCGGCGGCGGCGGCAGCGACAGACCGCGCCTCGGCCTCGCGCGCACGGACCCGGTGCAGCCACGCGCTGTCGCACACCCGCTGGATGTCCCACCGCGCGCGCGGGTCCTTGTCGAGACACCCCTTGAGCACCTCGAGCGCCATGGCGCGCTCCTCGCGCTCGTCGTCGTCGGCGGGCCCGCCCTCGCCCGGCCCTGCAGCGTCCGGGTCGAGCTCGGCGGGGACGTCCCACTCGCCCTTGACGAGGCGCACGCGCAGGCGCAGCTCCCACTCCTCCCAGATGGGGAGGCGCGCGGCGACGAGCGCGTGCAGGACGCACCCGAGGGCCCACATGTCGATCGACGGGTGCACGATCGGGACGGGCGAGCGCATCGCCTCGGGCGACGAGTACGGCAACGAGCCGACCGGGTGCAGGAGCGCCGACAGGGGCGAGTTGCTCGGCGGCGCGGCGATGGCGGGCGCGTGCGGCGAGGGCGAGGGGAGGAACGCCGATGCGCTCAGGCCCGACGGCTGCTGCGCCGCGCTCGAGAGCGGTGCGCCTGGCCCGACCGACGCCGCGAGCGCGTGCTGACCGTGCTCGTCGCCGTCGCCTGCGCCGCCCGGGCGCGAGAGCGAGCCTGCGCGAGCGAGAGCGGCGAGCGGCTGGACGCCCTGCACGGCGCCCGTCGCCGCGGCGGGCGCCTGCTGGTGCGGGATGACCTCGGCGAGCCCAAAGTCGGCGATCTTCCACACGCGGCGGGTCCTCGGCTTGGTGACGATGCCCGACTTGGCCTTGCTCGACGACCGCCCTCGAGAGCGAGACGTCGACGACGACGACTCGACGACGGCGGCGGCGGCGGCGGGCACCTCCCAGCACCCGACGACGTTCTCGAGCTTGAGGTCGCGGTGCACGACGCCGGCCTCGCGGTGGAGCCACCGCACCGACTCTGCGACCTGGAGGAACGCCTCGCCGGCCTCCTGGAGCGGCAGGCCCTTGGGCGCCGCCGCGGCCGCAGCCGCAGCCGCAGCGGCGGCCGACGCCGGCGGCGAGAGCGACGACGCCGTGCCGGCGATCGGGATCGACATGCGCGCGCGCCGCGGTGCGCCGCCGCCGTTCCTCGCCGCGCGCCCTCGCGAGGCCGACCTGCGCCCGCCGCTCGCGCTCGAGGCCGCCGAGCTCGACGAGGTGTCGGGGTCGGTCGGCTCGCGCGAGCGCGTCTCGGGGCGCGTGACGTACTCGAGGAGGGTGCCGCCCTCGGCGAGGGGCATGAAGACATAGTCGAACTCGGCCGTGCGGTGCGTGCCGAGGAGGGCGACGATGTGCGGGTGCCCGCCGCGGCCGGTCCAGCGCGTGACGAGGCGCGAGTGGTCCATGCTGGGGGAGGCGGGGGAGGCCGAGGAGGACGAGGCCGGCGCGAGGCGCGACAGCTGGCGCCAGAGCGAGATCTCGCGCTGCAGGAGCAGGTCGAGGAGGTCGACCTCGCCGTCGGGCCCGCCGCCGCCGCCTGCCGCGCCCTCGCCCGAGCCGTCCTGCGTCGCCGCGCGCGCCCGGTCCCTCTCGCGCTCGCGCTCGGCCGCGGCAAAGAACCCGCCGCCGCCGCCGCTGCCGCCGGGCCCGCCGCCGCCGTCGAGGCGCGGCGCGCTCGTGCCGAGGAGCGCCTCGTCGATCGCGGGCGGGCTCGGCGCGGGGCTCTCGAGCGGCGCCATGCTGACGCCGCGCATGCCGGCGAACCGCGGCCGGATCGGGCTGCTCGTGCTACGCGAGCGCTCGAGGTCGGTCCCACTCGCGCCGCCGTCGAGCCGCTCACGGTCGCGGTCGAGCCCGAGCGCCGCGCCCCGGAGCGACGCCCTGCGCGGGCCGGACCCTCCTCCTCCCGCGCCGGCAGGAGGCCCGAGCCCGAGGCCGGGCGTGTGCGCCGCCGAGCTCGAGACGGGCGCCGGGTGCATGTGCACCGTCTTGTGCGCGTACTCGCCCTCGAGCGCGCCCCCGGCGCCCATGCTCTCGCGCAGGGCCGACAGCGACACAAAGTGCGGGTGCCGGCGCGGGATGATCTTGACGGCGACGCGCGTCTCGTCGCGCTCGCCGGTGGTGGTGCCGGTCGAGGACGGCGTAGGCGAGATGCGCCGGCGCCGGACGGCCTCGCGCACGAGGCCCATGCCGCCGCGGCCGAGCTCGCGCCCGAGCTCGTACTCCCACTCGTCGGCGGCGCCGTCGTGCGTCGCGCACAGGCGGTACCCCTCCTCGTCGCCGCGCGGCGGGAGGACGAACGGCGCGTAGGCGTGCGAGTAGGGCGCGCGCGAGGTCGAGGTGGAAGGCGCGCCGGCGGGCGAGGCGAGGCGCGAGCGCGCGCCGGGGAGTGGAGGGGAGGGCGAGCGCGCGCTGCCGACGCTCGAGGGGGGCGAGAAGGCGCTGAGGAAGCTCGCGGCGGGCGTCTGGTGCTTCGTGTCGGGGACGGCGCGGTACTGGTGCGACGAGGTCGAGCCGTTGTCGCTCGTGGTCGGGCTGCCCGGCGCCGACGAGCCGCCGCCGCCGCCAACGCTGCCCGGGCCGGCGGCGGGGAGGGACGGGCGCGGGGCGGCGCCGAACGAGCCGATGCGGAGGCGCGAGAAGGCGTCGCGCGCGCGCAGGGACGGGTTGCGCGTGACGCCCGAGGCGCCGGGGCCGGAGGTAGCGGGCGCGTTGGCGGGCGAGGCGATGCCGAGCGACGACTGCTGGGCGGCCTTGGCGGGCGTCGACGACGATGCGCCGATGGGGATTGCGCTGCCGAGAGGTTCCTGTGGGCGCGATCGGGGAGAGTTAGGGTTTGTGCACGTTCGAGACGAGGGCGAGGGTCAGGTGACTGGGAGGAGTGGGGGCTTTGTCGACGAGCGTGGGCGGTGAGGAGATGGAGGGGAGGGGGCAGGGAGAGAGTGAAAGGGGACGGACCTCGCTCGGTGGGCGCATGCAGGCATCGTCGCTGTGGCGGTAGCTGTCGGGAGCAGGAGCGGCGGCCGGCTCTGGGCTCAGGGTGCGCATGACGGCGTCGTCGTCCGTGTCGGAGTAGCGGGCGGTGGTGTGAGCCGAGTAGGTGGCCGTGGACGGGTACGAGCTGGCATGGTCGAGGTCGAGGTCGTCGTCGTCGAGGCGGGAAGAAGTCGGCGGCGAGGTGGGGAGGAGGTCGAGGTCGAGCTGGGGGTGGGCGCGGGCGTGGCTCGATGCGGGGTGGGCTGAGAGGGTGTCGAAGGACTGCGAGTGTGCCCAGTGTGCCCTGTCAGGCGCACACAGGGGGGAGCAGGAGCGGGTCAGGACGGCGAGGACAAGAGGGGGAGCGGGGACGACGGACTAAGGGCCAGGGACGGCGACGAGAGGGTGGACGCACATGGGACGAAGCCGCAGCTGATCCTGAGGCTGCTCTTGTGCGCTGTAGGTGGTCTCGAGCTGGCAAGGGGGAGGAGCGAGTGGTGGGCGGGCGCAGACAGAGATGAAGCTGGACGGCGACAACGACGACGACAACAAGGACCTCTGCTCCTCCCTCAGTCGGCCCAAAGCTGCACGGCCAGCAGAGTGCACCCACCATGGCCTCTGAACCACGGCCCGACTCGCTGCTCGCCGTCGCACACTCGCTCCGCTCGGCACTCTCCCCGCTCGCGTCCAACTCCCACTCAGCCAGCTCGCAACAGCACCACGCCCTGGGCCAGGTCCCGCCAGCCGCCATCCCAGACCTCAAGCAACGCACCGCCGACTCGATCACCCAGCTGCACGCCGGCCTCGCCGCCCTCTCCAACCTCGCCCTCCCCTCCCCCTCCTCCCTCTCGGCCTCGGCAGACGCCGCATCCGCACCGACTCCAGCACCCCGCCAGCCCGACCCGCGCGAGCGCGACAAGCTCCTCACCCTCCTCCGCGACGCCGCCCTCGCCGAGCAGCCCCTCCTCGACGCCCGCACCGCCGCCCTCTCGGCCTTCTCGCTCTCGCACCTCGGCGACCACCGCGCCCGCGCCCTCTTCCCTGCGCGCACCCCCGCACCGCACACGGGCGCGCGCGGCATCCTCGACGCCCTCGAGCGCGTCGCGGCCGACCTCGCCCTCGTCCACCTGCGCGACGACCCGGCCCAGGACGGCGGCTCGGACGAGGCCGGGCCCGTCGTCCTCTCGCTCGGCGGCAAGCTCATGGCCGTCGACGTCGAGCTGTCGGATTCGAGCGCGCACGAGCAGCGCGTCGAGCGCACCAAAGTCGCCTACGTCGTCGCCGGGCACGACGCCCAGTGCCCGGCCGCGTCCGACAAGCTGCACGCGCTCCTCGCCGCGCCGTCGCCCGACGCCGACACCGGCACCGACGCCGCGCAGGTCCAGGCGCGCTGGCGCGGCGTGAGGACGCTCCTCGAGGAGCTCAAGGAGCTCGACGAGGCGACCGAGCGCACGGGCGACGACTGCTTTGCGAGGGTCACGCGCGAGCTGCCCGACGAGCTCGCGCAGGCGCTCCCTTCGGCGGGCGATGCCTCTTCCGGGTGCGTCCTCTTCCTTCTCTCTCCCTCCCGGCGGCGCGGCATTGACGCTCTGCGCGCACACAGCTCCTCCTCGACCTCGCTCCGTCTCCTCCCCTCACCCTCCTCGCTCCACCCTCGCCTCGTCTACCACTCGCCGCCGCGCCCTCTACCACCCTCCTCCCCTACCTTGAACGACGACGACGGCACCTACACGGCGACGATCTCGCTCTCGGCCATCGTCGACGCGCCGCTCGCCGGCGCCGCCGCCGGGTCCGACCCGGCGCGGCCGTACGTCGCGCTCCTGAGCCCGGCGGTGCCGCTCTCGAGGCGTACCGCGAGGCGGGTGTGCGAGGCGCTCGGGCTCGGACGCGAGGGAGCGGCGGGCGGGTGCGAGGAGGCGCAGGGAGCGCGGGAGCGGGACGAGGAGGAGGACGTCGAGGGGTGGGTCGGGGCGCTGCTTGGGGCGCAGGGAGGGCTCGCCCGCGCTCGAACAGAGGGGAACACGGCAGTGCGTGCGCTTCCTCTCTCTCGCACGAGCAGAGGACGAGCTGACGCTCCCCTGCGCACAGACCCACCCCGACTGCCCGCCGCTCTCCTTCACCCTCGCCCCCTCGCCTCCCTCCCTCCCTCCCTCATCCTCCACCGCACCCTCAGCACCCGCTCCCTCGCCCGCACCCGCACCCGCACCGCGCCTCGTCGCGACGCACCTCCGCTTCGCGCACGCCGCGCAGCTCGTCGCCGCGCTCGGCGTCCTCGACGCCCAGATGCGCGCCAACGCGCTCGTGCGCAGCGCCGTCGTGCCACTCGCGACGTTGGGTGATGCGGCGAGGCCGGCGAAGCGGGCGAGGGCGCAGAAGGGAAAGTCGGCCGGCGGGATGACGCTCGACGAGCTCTTTGCGCGTGCGTCGCTCTCTCTCCTCTCTTTGCCTCTCAGCCCAAAGCTCCTCTCCCTCTCACAGGACGTGCACTGACCCGCCTCGCACTGCAGCTCCCTCGCCCACCACCCCGCCCGCACCCCTCCCCATCTCCGTCCACCCGACCTCCTCCTCCCGCGGGCCCGGCGTCACCCTCACCTTCCCCTTGCCGCCGCCCTCACGCACCCCAACCTCAACCTCAACCTCGACCTCACCCTCGACCTCGCCCTCGGCCGCAGCCTACGACCCCGCCCTCGCCGGCGCGCCCCTCGCGCTCGAGCTCGTGAGCCCGTACGCCCGCGCGGGCTTCGAGGCGGCGCTGCACGTCCCGCCGGCGCTCAGGCTCGCTGCCCTCGATGCATCGGGCGCCTCGGGCGGCGCGCAGGCGGGCGAGGTCGCCGAGGAGGAGGAGCGAGAGCGGGCGGCGCGCGCGAGGCTCGAGAGGAGGCTCGAGCGCGTCGCGCAGGTTGGGGGAGGGGACGCGGGGCTGGTTGTGAGGGAGGTGTTGAGGCGGGTGGGGGCGGCGATGAAGAGGAGGGCGAGCGAGGAAGGAGGGGAGGGAGGGGTGTAGAGGCGCTGGAACGAGGTCGTGCGCGAGAAGGACTTTCGGGCGCTCGTGAGCTCTCGGCCGAGGGGCAGGCGCACAGAGCTGTAGACCGGCGTTGCATCGCGTACGACTCCTCCCTGCCTCGTCTACTAGTTCTTGTCCTCGGTCGGCCCCTGGAAGGTGGTGAGCGCGCGGCGGATAGTCCGGTCGTCGCTGCCGGCGCCCGCTCTGACCCAGTCGTCCAAGCGACGAGTGCTCTCCTCCCAGTAGGCCATATTCTGCTGATCTTGGCCGTCGTTGCCGGTGAACTCGCACAGTCGGTGCACGATGAGCGCCTTGTGGAGGACGAGGCTGACCCAGGGCGAGTCGTGGTCGACAAGCACCTCTTCGGCGTCGAGGGCCTCCTGAAGGCACGTCGTCGTCAAAGCCCAGCACTCGAGTGCCGTGCCGAGACCGAAGGGGGTTCTGCCGCCCGCGCGTCTGCCTTCAAACTCTGCAGCATGGTCTGCTAGGTCGAGGCGGACCTCGCTGAGGAGCACGAGCTTGGTCTGCAGCGAGCTCGTGCGATAGTCGACCTCGGTGAGCTCGTGTAGAAGCGCCTGCGTACAACATGCCTTGCGTCAGACGGTTGCCGGACGAGTGCGAGCGTGCTGGAAGAGAACGGCTGCGCACCTCGGCTGACTCGCCCGTTCCGCTCTGCCCCTCGACCGACTCGCGCAAAGTATCCTCGTCGTCGTACTCGATCGTGTCCAGATGGCCGAGGGCCCATGACAGCTCCTCCTCGGAAAGCGGGACGACGGCGAACGGGTGGGCCTTGCCGGGGCCGCAGACCGTCTTGTGCGCCGGCCAGACCTGCAGGGGTTCCTGAGTCAGCTCGCGCTCCTCCTGAAGGCTCGAGAAAGGGGACGCACGAGCTTCTGGTGGTCCTTGCTGCAGAAGAAGAGGTCGATGCCGGCCTTGGCGCACGACGAGCAGCGCTGGACCGTTTCGACGCCGCAGACCTCGCACGGCTGCGCGACTGGCTCGGCGGGCATGCTTGAAATGCTGCGGAGTACCCGAGTCAGGCAGCGGTGCGGCTCGAGGTGGAGAGAGGGCGAGGAGGAGCAGAGGAGCCGCGTCCGCCGACTCCGAGCTCTCGCTCCTCACCCTCGCTCGCTCTACCCTCTGCTGGTCGAGTCAAGCCCTCGAGCTACTCAGAAGATCTCACCAAGCCGCCCTCGAGTACCAGAACCCCGCTCCACGCCCTCCCTCGCCCTCGCCCCGCCTCATCAGCTCGACGAGCACACGCCTCCTCCACGACGACATCGCCCTCGCTCGAGCACCAAGATGAGCTCCGAGTGGGACCAGACGTGCCTCGTGTGCGGCATCAAGACCGAGAACCGCTGCTCGAGCTGCGCCAAGGCCGGCATCGACCTCTTCTTCTGCTCGACCGACCACCAGAAGCTCGTCCGTCCCCTCTCCTCCTCCCTTCCCCTGCCCCTCCCAGGAGCAGCTCAAGCTGACTCTCTCCATCCACTGTAACGCAGGTCTGGAAGGCGCACCGCCGCGTCTGCGGCCCGGACAAGGCCAACCCGTTCATCTGGCCGCCGCTGTCGCAGCTCGAGGCCGACGAGATCCTCGCGCACATGCACGACTCGACCGGCGTGCTCTCGACGCGTGAGCAGCCGGGGAAGAGCGTCGCAGCAACTTTATGCAGCGTGTTTCCCGACCTCGCGATCGGCCGTCTCCCTGTGCGTCCCGGCCTTCTCAGGACTTGCCGCGCAGGACAGGGTGCTCACATAACTTTGTGCTCGCAGCACCTCGTCGAAACCCTCAGGATGGGGGCTCCCCGGTCGAACGACGCCGATCTGCGCTCACAGCAGCTGGCGCTCGGTCTCATTCGGGCGCTCGAACATATGCGCCAAGCGATTCCTCGAGGCGACGGGACGTACGTCGCGCCCTACCTCGATCCGATCACCACGACGGCGTTCGAGGAGCTCACCTCGCTCGGTTCGAACGGGTTTGCCGAGGAGAATTGGCGCTCGAAGTATCGCCACCTCATCCTCGCTCAGCTCTTCCTCCTCGACCTTTGGGACCGCACGGCCGGCCAGGCGCCGCCCGTCGAGTGGTTCGACCGCATTTTCCTCCGGTACCAAGACTTCTTGCGGGCCAAGGTCGTGCCGACGTGCCCGGCGGCAGAAGGGCTGCTCTCGAATGCGCCGGCGAGCGAGATCCTCGCGAAGCGGATCAGTTTCCGCGGGCGTCGAGCGTAAAGTTCAAGCGTGCAACGGCAGCGAGACGTTCGCGATTGTGCGACCATGTCGAGCGCGAGCAGAGAGACGAGCCCGAGCGCGAGGATCGCTCTCGAGGAAAGCTTCTCGACGACGCCGACGAGGAGACGAGCTCGAGGTGCTTTGCAAGGAGAGATACACAACAAGGACCGACGCAGAGACGCCCGAGATCCAGAGCCCGATAGAGTGCGAGAGAGAAGGAAGTGCTGCGCCGAGCGTCGTCGCCCCTCACCGCTTGCCGCTCGACTTCTTCATCCGCCTCGCCTTCTCCGACTTCTTCATCTTGGTAGCACGCTTCTCGCGCGCCTTCTCCTTAGTCTCCTGCTTGCGCTTCTGCGAGCGCGAGGAAGAGAGAGACAGGGTCAGCGAAGGAGCCGGAACGGAGCGAGAGAGGAAGAGAGAGAGGGAAGAGGCTCGAACGCACCTTCTTGTCGTCCTTGTCCTCGTGCTTCTTGCCCCTCGGCCGCCGCTCCTGGTCCTCGTCGTCGCTCGAGCCGTCCTCGTCATCGTCCGACCCGTCCTCGGACCCCGCGGTCTCGTCGCCCGAGCGCTCGAGCCCCTCCTCGCCCTCCTCGCGCGCCGGCGCTCCCTCGACCTTGCCCGGCGCCGTTGCCGCCGCCGCCGCCTCGCCGCCCTCCTCCTCGTCGCCCTTCTTGCCGCCGCCGAGGTGGATGTTGGCGACGCCCGTGATGTCGGCGTAGATGAGCCCCTTGCCCTCGCCGCGCAGCACCTTCTCGACGTCGCGCTCGGCGTCGTACACCTGGTCAAGCGTGCGCGGGATGTACGCCTGCGCAAACACGGCCTCGTCGCTCGCGCTCGGGCGCTGCTGCTCCTCGTCGCCGCGCGCCTGCGCCGCCGCCTGCTCGCGCTCCTCGCGCGCCGCATCGTCCGCCGCGAGCCCGAGCAGCCGCTCGACCTCGCGCGCCGCGTCGGCGTCCGTCTCGTCGGCGGCGCTGCCCGACGCGGCGAGCGACGCGTCGCGCGTGACAAAGGCGAACGTGCGCGTGAGGCCGAGCGTGTCGACGCCGCGCTTGCGGAAAAAGTCGTCGGCGTTCTTGAGGTCGGACCGCAGGAAGTCGAACGCGGCCGGGTGCTCGTGCTCGATCGACTGCGAGACGTCGATGACCCACAGGTGGCCCTGGTGGTAGCTGCGGGCGGGAGGGCGGCGAGAGGGGGGAGTCAGCGCGGCGCTCGAGAGGTCGGGGAGGTGTCCGGGCGAGGTCGGCGACAGCGAGCGCGAGCCCGAGAGCGAGGGAGAGAGTTGCAGTAGTGCGAAGAGAAGACGAGGAGGGAGAGCGAGAGGGAGGAAGGGCTCGTCGAGAGGAGGCAGAGGACGAGGGACGCACAGGATGTTGTACTCGGAGAAGTCGGCGTGCACGAGGCGGCACCGGTAGAAGATGGCGCGCAGGATGACGAGGATCTCGATGTAGAGGGCGTGGTTCTGCTCGGGCGGGATCTGGGCGTCCTTGAGCCTCGGCGAAGCTCTGCGAGGAGGGGGGAGAGCGTCAGCGAGCAGGCCTCTCGAGCCACCAGATCCTCCTCGAGATCGAGGAGCGGGACGAGAGAGAGAGAGGAGGACGCACTGCCACTCGTCTGCGC
>Ga0308170_10003042_pt1 | contig 14003 bp, 15 predicted proteins | sample PhyBR2_2_FD_202136 | JGI IMG/M metagenome (GOLD analysis project Ga0308170, IMG submission 202136) | Phyllosphere microbial communities from UC Gill Tract Community Farm, Albany, California, United States - DLSLSB.R2 | ecosystem: Host-associated > Plants > Phyllosphere > Unclassified | place... | reverse complement strand
TGGGCTATTTGGGGGTGGTGGGTGGGGGGGTGGGGGGGGGGGTGGGAATGGTGGGCGGACTGGGGGAGGTAGGGGCGGAGGAACGTATCGTAGACGGGCGCGAGGTGGAAGCGCGAGATGAGGTCGTCGGTGCCGGTGAGAGGGGACGGATGAGGGTCTGTCGGGGGCGCGTCAGTCGGGAGGCGCTGGGCAAGGTGCACAGAGGAGAGAGAGAGAGGGACGCACTGTCGAGCTGGATCAAGTGCCTGGCCCAGGTCGGCTGAGGGTGGCCGGCCGATGAGGACGACGAGGACGAGGCCGGCTTGTCCATGGCGGGGCGGTGGGTGCGCAGGTCGAGTCGAGTGAGGGCCGAGTGACAGCTAAGCACTGCCCTCACTGAGCACTCGTGAGCAGCAGCAGGCGAGTGTGAGCAAGAGGGGGAGCCGCCTCGTCGCCGTCGCCGTCGTCGGCGTCGGCGTCGTCTTGGTTACGCAAGCGACGACGCACCTCTCGCTCTTCTCCTTCACCCTCGACCGCTTCACTCGACCCACTCAGTGCTCCACCGGGCTCGCACACCCTCACCCCAGCCCATGGACAGCCTCTTCACGGGCAACGCGACCCGCCGCCCGACCGTCAACCTCGGCGGTTCCAGGGCTACAAACCCGCACAACGACCTCGTCCTCCAGGCCAGGCAACAGCGACAACAGCGCGAGACGGCTCGCAGAAAGGACTCGGCCGCGCGCACCCTCCAGGTCCGTCCCCGTCCTCCTCCTCCTCCTCCCTATCCTCGGCTCGGTGGCGCCCATCGCCGAGCTTCTCTGCGCGTCCTCGCTCACTCTCACCCTCTCGTGCAGGCCTTCTACCGCGGCCGCAAAGCCGCCCAACTCGCCCGCGACGACTTCCGCTCGCGCTTCGACGCCCTCCTCCCTTCCTCCCCCTCGGCACCGCCACCTCGACCCGCCGATGCCCTCGCCGCCTCGCGCCTCGTCGCCGTCTCGGCCGTACACGCCAACAAGGGCGACATCAAGCGCCTCGCGACCTGGTGCAGGGCCGTCCTGCGCCCGCCACAAGGTGCCACCGGTGCGTCTTCGTCCTCTCCTCCAGCCGCCGACGCTCCCCGCTCGTTCACGACTGACGCCCTCTTGCACGTCCTGCAGACAAGATCCCGCTCGCCTTCGTCCTCTTCCGCCGCGAGCACGACCCAGAAGCGAGCTGGCCGACCCTCGTGCGCATGATCGGCAGCCTGCTCTTCCTCGAAGCCACCTCGGCTCCTTCGTGCGTCCCTCGTCCCTCCTGCTTCTCTCTCCCGCCGATGCGGCTCACTGACCCACGCACGACACCCTGCAGACTTCCACAATCGCCCCTCTTCCTCGAGCTCACCAAGATCCTCTGCGACCCGGCGAGCTACACCAAGTACGGCGTCGCACCGTCGCTCGCCGCGCCCGACGCCCTCCTGCGCTTCCTCCTCGAGCAGCGCGACCTCTACGGGCGCATTGCGCACCTCGTGCAGGCCGTCGTGCGTCCCCTCCCTCTGTTTCGCGCTTGCCGACGAGCCGCGCACTGACCTCTTCTCCTTCGCGCCGTGCAGGATCGCCCCGCGCACCCGACCCTCGCGCCCTCCATCGCCCTCGCCCTCCTCCCCTTCCGCGCCTTTCCTCCACCTTTCACCTCATCTGCACCAAGCTCGTCCTCGGCAGCGCCGCCTCAGCCGCACCCCCTCCGCGCCCTCGCCCTGAACCGCATCTCGCACACGCTCCTCGCCGTCCCCGACCTCCTCACGTCGCGCCTCGCGCCCGCACAAGTCGCGCAACTCGCCGGCGCGCAGGGCTCGTCGCCCCTCCCCTTCTGGGAGCTCGTCGGCGCACTCGCCGCGCCCGCCGCCGCCGCCGCCGCCGACGGCCCGGGCAGCGCGCGCAACGCGATCGAGCCGGCACTCCTCGCCGCGCTCGCTGAGCTTGCCCTCTCGGCATCGCCGCGCCGCATCAGCGCCGACAAGGGCGTCGTGCCCGGCGCGAAAGAGGTGCGCGACTGGCTCGAGGTCGTTCGGCGCGGGCTCGAGGCGCTCCCGCGCGGCGTGTTTGAGCGCGTGGCGGCGGTTGAGCAGGCGCAGGGGAAGGGTAAGGGTAAGAGCGTCGCGCAGGCCGAGGTCGAAGCGGAGGAGGGCGACGAGGACAGCGACGAGGCGGACGAGGGCTTCATCGAGCGCGCGAGGCGGGCCGTCGGCGCGTCTGGGCCGGCGGCGGCGGGCGAGGACGACACGACGATGAGCGGTGCAGGCGCAACCGCGACGAGCACTACCACCGGCGCGACGACCGCCGCGCGCCTCACTCCCGGCACCCTGCGCTCCCTCTCCCTCCTCGCCGCGCCCTCGCACCTCGTCGCCCTCCTCTCCCTCTCGACCCGCCACAGCTCGAGCACGCGCCCGCAGCTCGCTCAGCTCCTCACGACCCTCCTCGCGCTCCTCCCGCCCGCCCAGCGCGCCTCGACCCTCCACACCCTCCTGTACGCGCCCGGCGCAGCCGGCCTCGCCCTCCCGCGCGAGCTGTACCGCGGCTACTTGCGCTCGGGCGCACTCGCACGTGCGATCGGCGCCAGCAGGGAGCGCACGATGGGCATCGTGCAGGCGCTCGGCGCCGACGAGCACGCGCGCAGCGGCGAGTGGGCCGTCTTGCTCCTCGTCGTCGACATGTACAGCCGCGCCCTCGTCACGCTCGGCGACGACGAGTTCTACGCGGCGAGCGGCGGCGGCGGCGGCGCAGGTGGAGCAGGAGCGGCGGGCAGGAACCCGCTCTCGCTCGACGAGGTCGTCGGCCTGAGCGCGCTCGCGCGCAACGTCGCGTTCGCGCTGTACTGGTCGGCGGGCGACGCGACGGCGACGAGCGCACCTCTCGCGGGAGCGCAGGGCCGGCGCGTCGTGAGCGGGACTGGGTGCTCGTGGGAGGAGGTGCGCGACGTCATGACGAGGTTCCTGCAGCAGGTGCACGCCCGCGAGTGCGTCCCTTTCTCCTTCTCACGGTTGTTTGTCGTGTCGAGCAGGAGGATGAACGCTGACGAGGATTTTGCGCGGCGCTCGCAGCTCGAGGAGGCAGTTCACGCCCGAGGGGCACTGGCTCATGACGAGCGCCATGGACATCAAGCACTTTGTCGAGACGGCCGTGTGCGTCTCTCTCTCTCTCTCTCTCTCTCTCTCTCTCTCTCTCTCTCTCTCTCTCTCTCTCTCTCTCTCTCTCTCTCTCTCTCTCTTTCCCCTCGATCCATGGGCGTCCCAGCTCTTCGTCAACAGGATGCGTAGCTGACCCCGCTCGAGCCTCGCCCGCAGGTACGAAGACGAGCGTCTCGAAGCCGAGGGAGCTCACGACGCTCCGGCTCCGGCTCAGCCTCAGCAGCAGGCGCAGCAGCAGCAGCAGCGTCAGCTCGACACGGTCGACTCGGACGACGATATGAGCGACGACGACGCCGACGACCTCGCACCCGTCCGCACCGACCGCCGCACCGCCGCCGTACCCTACCGCCGCGGCCTCGCCCGTCCCCGACCTTCTCGCACGACGCAGCAGCTTTCGAAGCGCCAGCTCGCCCTCGTCTCGCCCCGACTCGGCGTCCTCCAGAACGTCCCCTTCGTCATCCCCTTCGAGACGCGCGTCGCCATCTTCCGCCAGTTTGTCTCGAGCGACTTCCAGCGGCTCGGCCTCGGCGACGCGACGAGCTTCTCGGCGCGCTCGCGGCACCGCGCCGTCGTGCGCAGGGGCAACCACCTCGCCGAGGACGCGTTCAAGCAGCTCAACGGGCTCGGCGCCGAGCTCAAGAAGCGGGTCGAGATCGTCTTCGTCGACGAGCACGGCATCGAGGAGAGCGGGATTGACGGTGGCGGGCTGTTCAAGGAGCTGCTCACGTCGTGCGTCCTCTCCCTCGTCGTTGAGCCCGTCCTTCCCCCTCCTGCGTGGCTCGCTGACCTCCTGCTCCCTCTCCTCGCCCGCAGGCTCAGCAAGGAGGTCTTCAACACGGACCGCGGCCTGTGGCTCGCGACGTCGCAGAACGAGCTGTACCCGAACCCGCACGCCTACGCGCGCGAGCCCAACCAGCTCGCCTGGTTCGCCTTCGTCGGCCGCATCCTCGGCAAGGCCCTGTACCAGGGCATCCTCGTCAACGTCAAGTTTGCGGGCTTCTTCTTGTCCAAGGTGCGTCTCTCTCTCTCCCTCTCGCGCTCGGCGAGGAGAAGGTCAGGGCGACGAGGCTTATGCGCTCTCGCGCTCGCTCGCAGTGGCTCGGCCGGCAGGCGTACCTCGACGACCTTGCCAGCCTCGATCCTGAGCTCTATCGCGGCCTCGTCAGCCTCAAGAATTACTCGGGCAACGTCGAGGACCTGAGCCTCAACTTTACCATCACCGAGGAAGGTCCGTGCACGCTTCCTCCTCGCTCGTGGCTCCCTCCTCGCGCTCGCAGCCAGCGCTGACTCGCACCGCCCCTCGTACGCAGACTTCGGCGTCACGCGCACCATCGACCTGATCCCTCGCGGCTCCGAGATCGCCGTCACGAACGAGAACCGGCTCCAGTACATCGTCCTCGTCAGCAACTACCGCCTCAACGTCCAGATCGCGCCGCAGTGCCGCGCCTTTTTCTCGGGCTTGAGCGAGATGGTCAACCCGAGGTGGCTTCGGCTGTTCAGCCAGAGCGAGCTCGCCGTCCTCGTCGGTGCGTCCCGCTCGTTCCTCCTGCGCCCCTCCCCTCGACGAACCTCGCTGACTCGCCTCTCCTCCCTCGCGCAGGCGGTACCGAGGACCCGATCGACATCGACGACCTGCGCGCGCATACCGTGTACTCGGGCTGGTCGGCTGACGAGAACACGCCGACGATCCGCGCCTTCTGGGACGTCGTCTCGAGCTTCGGCAAGGAGGACCGCGCCAAGCTCGTGCGCTTCGTCACGGCGTGCGAGCGACCGCCCCTGCTCGGATTCGGCCAGCTCAACCCGCTGTTTGCGATCCGCAAGGCCGGCGACAACCAGTCGAGGCTGCCGACGAGGTGCGTCCGCTCGTCTCTCTCTCTCTCTCTCTGCTCTGCGCCGCGCAAAGCTGACGTCTTCTTGCGCAGCGCTACGTGCATCAACCTCCTGCGACTCGAGGAGTATGCGGACCCGGACAACCTGCGCGAGAAGCTCCTGTGTGCGTCGTCGCTCCTCCCACTCCTCCCTCTCCCTCTCGGCTCCACGTCTCTCTCCCTCGCCGACGCGCTCCTCTCGACGCATGCTGACACTCTACATGCTCCCTTGCAGATGCCATCAACTCGGGAGCCGGCTTCGACCTCTCGTGAGCGGCCGCGGCTCGAGCGCTTCCCTCCCAACTTGTCCAGATCCGTCGCCCACTGTCTTTGTACCGACTTTGCATTACCAACTCTTTCTCGTTCACCGCATGCGTCTCGTCGTACTGACAGTCTCTGCAAAAGCGGCGCACAGCGCGAACGAGCGCTGTCCGCGGCGGAAGCTCGAAGTCGACGCTCTCGGACCTCCCCGCGAGCCTCGTCCGCTCTGAGCCTCTTGGCCGTGACGAGCGTGCTCTACGTGTGCTGCTCGAGGGCTACGGGAGCGCGCTGCACCTCATCCCGCACTTGGCCAGGATCCGCTCGGGCTCGTCGTTCGAGCTCATCTGCAGCCAATCCCCGCTCGACGTCGCTCCTCGCGTCGCCCGCGGCGACGTTCTCCTTCCGCACCAGCCGTGCACCGACCACGCAGCGCGCAGCGCGCAGCCGCCAGTCCAGGCTAGCCTCGCCTGCAGCCACAAGCCGCCAGACCCCGACCTGGCCTCGCCTCCCCGCCCAGCCACCCCTCGCCTCCCTCATCCGGCGAGACCTCGACGCATCGAGCTCCTCAGCACACGGTCGCTCGCCCGGCTCGCGCGGTGAGACCATGACCCGCGTTTGGAGGACGGCCTGATCTGCGCACGGCGTCTCGGGACCACCTGCCCGCTCGAGCGGTCGGCGAGCGGTCGTCGACCAGGACCTCGACGATCTGCGCGGCGACGCCCACTCGTGCGGTCCCGCATGAGCCAGAAGCCGTGTCTCAAGGCTCTGTCGCGGGCCGCGTCGAGAAAGGCCCCGTCGAGAAGAAGGCCTCGCCGAGATGAACTTGCCAACCGGCTCGCCAACGTCGTCCGCAAGGTCGTCCCTCCTCGCCTTCGCCCTCCTCCCTCCGCCCTATCCCCTCGCCTGCGTCCTCGCCTCAGTACAGCGCCATCGTGCGCTTCGCCCACCGCCTTCCTCCTCACCCTAGTCGCTCCTCTCGGAGCATCCACCTCGACGCCATGGTCGTCCTACCGCCCATCCTCCTCGTTTCGATCCTCGGCGGCGCCCTCCTCGTCGCCGTCGACGCCAAGCCCAACGGCCGCCGCGCCATCGCCCGCGCCGACGACGCCTACTCGGGCGCACGCCGTCACCTCACGCGCCGCCGCCGGGACCTCTCGACCTCGGCGCACTCGGCCGCCATAGCCGCGCGGCAGGTGCACAACCCGCGCGACGCGCTCGAGCGCTGGGAGCAGCGCGACGAGATCGAGCTGGCGCGCAGGGCGACGCCGAGCAACTCGGTCGCCGTCTGCCTCGGCTCGGTGCAGGCGTGGAGCCAGTGCGGTGGCCAGGGCTGGACGTCCGACACGTGCTGCGTTGCCGGCTACACCTGCGTCTACTCGAACGACTACTGTACGTCTCCTCTCTCTCGCAGCTCTGCAGCGCGCGCGCCGTCGTCGTCGTCGTCCCCGAGGAGGAGAGCTGACTTCGATCCGCCCTCGCAGACTCGCAGTGCCTCCCCTCCACGTCCTCCTCCTCGTCGTCGGTCAAGGCGTCGGCGACGAGTACGAGCAGCGCGCCTGCAGCGACGAGTACGGCGCCTGCATACGGGCAGTGCGGTGGCATCGGCTTCACGCCGATGCTGTGCCCGGCGTCCTTCTCGTGCCAGTACGCCAACGACTACTACAGCCAGTGCCTGCCTCAAGCGGCTACGACCCAAGCGACAACGTCGACGTCGACCAAGGCGTCGAGCACGTCGACCGCGCCCATGTCGACGGCCAGCCCGATGGGCCAGTGCGGTGGTCTCGGCGCGCCGACCCAGCTCTGCCCGGCCGGGTACGTGTGCGACACGACCAACTCGCTCTTCAACCAGTGCCTCCCGGTCGGGTCGTCGTCGTCGTCGTCGACCAAGACGTCGACCAGCTCGACCACCGCCGCCGCTCCCCTCCAGACGGTCCTGCCGTACGCGTCCTGCGGCGGCGGCTCGACGCCTCTCGCGCTCTGCCCGGCAGGGTGGAGGTGCGACACGTCCAACCCGTACTACTTCCAGTGCGTGCCCCAGGCCGTCTACACGTCGTCGTCGGCGGCCGCCTCGTCCGCCTCGTCCGCCTCTTCGGCATCGGCGCCGGCCCCGCCCGCCTCGTCGTCGACCAAGGCCACCTCTACAACGGCTCCAGTCGTCTCGTCGACCTCGACGAACCCGGTCGTCGCCGCGTCGTCGTCGTCGAGCGCCTCGAGCGCCTCGAGCGCCTCCACCGCGCCTACAGCACTCCAGACCGCCGGGCCTTATTCGCAGTGTGGAGGTCAAGGAGCGCCCATCGCACTGTGCCCTGCGACCTACTTCTGCGCCGTCATCAACACCTACTGTGCGTCCTCCTCTCTCTCGGAGCTTTGCAGCGTGCGCCGTCGTCTTCGGCCCGAAGCAACAGAGCTAACCTCGATCCGTCCACAGACTCGCAGTGCCTCCCGATCACGGCATCGACCTTGTCGCTCGCGACCGCCCCGACGACGACGGCCACCTCGTTCTCGACCGTCACCCGCTCGTCGTCCTCGTCGATCAGCTCGACCTCGTCGGCACCCTCGGCGTCGGCGTCGGTGAACACGTGCCCGATCTCAAATGCTTGGGCTCAGTGCGACGGCTTCCTCTGGTTGTCCAAGGTCTGCTGCCCCGCCAACTACTACTGCTCCTACCAGAGCATGTTCTACTCGGTAAGCCTCTTTTCTCCTTTCTCTCGCTCCTCCCTCTCTCCATCCTTCCTCTCTCGCTTCTTCCTCTCTCGCTCCTTCCTCTCTCGCTCCGAGCGTCGAGCGCCGAGCGCTGTCAGCCTCTCGAGCAGCGGGCGCGCTCGGACCTCTCGATCGAGCCTCGCTGACTCTTTCTTCCCTTCGGCGCCCGCAGCAATGTGTGCCTGGCACCGGCCCTACTACGAGCGCAGCTCCCACGAGCACGAGCGCGAGCAGCAGCTCGAAGGCGGCTTCGAGCACGTCGTCGTCGGCCGCCCCGAGCGCGACGCCTTCCCAAATCTGCAACCCGAACTCGGTGCGTCCTCTCTCGCCTCTCTCGCCCTCCCTCTCGCGCTCTGCATCCTCCTCGCGCTCTCAGTCCTCGCGCCGTCCTCGTTCTGACGCGCCCGACGTCTCGCAGGGTGGCTCGGACGGCTGCACGCCCTACACCGTCTCGTGGTCGGGCGTCACGCTCCCCTCGCCGACCGTCTTCCGCGACGGGGGTCACGTGAACGTGCAGGCCATCCCCAAGTCGCAGTACAAGCCCGGGCAGACGTACCTCACGAGCGGCAACGGCTGGACACCCCAGAGCTTCGGCGGTGCGTCCCGCTCTCTCTCTTCGACCTCTTCGAGCTGCAGACCGCTGACGGCTCTCCTCCGTCGCGCAGTTCACTTCGAGTCGCTCAACAACCAGCCGTCGGGCGTCTACATCGGCCGCAACTTCTACGACTTCGGCCCCGCCGCCCAGGCCTTCCCGTCCGGCTACTGCATCGTGCGTCGCCCTCTCCTCCCCTCCGTCTCGTCTCTCGCCCCTTGCTGACCTCGTCTCTCTCCGCGCCCGCAGATCTGGGTTCAGGTCGACATTTACAACCAGCACTTCGGCGAGGGCGGCCAAGCGCCGGTCTGTACCCCTTAGACGCTCTCTTACACTCATTTCGCCGCCTGTATCCCCTCTCCCTCGCCTGTCTCTATACCAGCAGAACCCCTGTAGCACCTGCCGTGTGCCGGCACCGGCCCTGTATCGTTCGCCGTGCCTTTCAGCTTCGAGTCGCGCTGGTCGTCGAGGAGAGCGAGAGGTGCCCGTCTCAGCCAACGCTCTGCGCGCTAGCCTGTGACCGGTCTGCGCCTTCGCGAGTGCCTCTGGACTAGCACGAGCCGCTCTGAACCTGCTGAGGAGGCGAGAGACGGTCGCGCGCCTTCATCAGCGGGGCGAACTCGACCCTCCTCTGCCACATCGTCTCGCCGGCTAAGGGCCCGCTCTAGCCCGCTCGCACAGATGCAGGGATCTGTCGCTCCGCCCGACAACGAGCACGAGCTGCCCGGGCCCCTCGCTGTGGTCGACGAGGCCAGCTCCGCCGACCGACCCGACTCGACGAGCAGCAAGCTCTCCCTCGCCGCCAAGGGCAAGAAGCGCGCGCGAGAAGCCGACAACAAGGTGCGTTCATCCTCCTACCCAGTCGCCCGACCCGATCGAGCCGTGCTGACCACCTTTGCCCGCCAGCTCTCCCCCGCTCCCTCAACCACCACCGACAGCGCCGCCGTCCTCCCTCGGCAATCAGGCGCGACTCGCCGCATCGACCGTGTCGTCTACGCAGGGTACGAGATCCGCGCGCTCTTCGGCTCCCCGTACCCGCTCGACGAGCTGCCCGGCGCCGCCGTCTCGGCCGCCGACAAGTCGACCGCGGTTGCGCGTGACGGGCGGATACATGCTCGAGACGCCGGCGGCAAGTTCGGCAAGAAGGACAAGAAGGGCGAGGCGGGTAAGCAGGGGCGAGCTGCACAGCCTCTCGGCGGCGTTTCGGCGGACGAGCGCGCGCTCGCGCTTCCAGTCGAAACGGCCGCGTCGCCGAGCGGTGCGCAGCCGGCCAGCGTCGAGAACGGCGGGCCAGATGTCGCTCGCGCAGTCGAGCCTGCAGCGACGCCGAGCGGCGCAGATGCGCTCGCTCAGTCGGAGCTCGCCCCGCCCGTCGCGAGCGCGAGCGACGCCATCCTCGGCAGTCCTGTCCCGCTCGATGAGCAACTACCTGTCGGGTCCGACTCTCAGCTTCCTCCGCCAACCAGCGTCGCCGCGCTCGCCGAGAACCCGCCAACCGCCGGCCCCTCCACCTCCCTCCCGATCGACCCTTACCCGTACTCGCCGTCGTCCACCCTTTCGACACCGCCAGCCCTTGTCGACGACGTCCACCCCACCGCGTCGACGAGCTCGGCCAACATCCGCGCCGAGCGCGGCAAGCGCGGCCGCTTCCTCCCGAAGCCGCCCGGCGAATCGGTCAAGTCGAAGCGGGCGCTCGAGCGCGCCGCTCGGTCGTCGCGGCCTGCGCCGACGTCAGAGAACGGCGAGCCGCACCTGACGCAGCGGCAGCAGCGTGAGCTCGCTCGCAAAGCGCGCGAGGAGCGCGAGCGCGAGATGGCGCGCGAGGGCCTCGAGCGAGCCGGGAACGAGGAGGTGCGGCTCCTCGTCTGCGACAAGTGCTTCAAGTACATGGCGCTGCCTGCCGTTTTCGCTGCTCACGCTGTGCGATCATTCTCTCTTTCCCTCTTCCCCTCGAGCTACGCCTCTTGCGCCGGAGCTGACCTCGGCGCCCTCGCAACGCAGAAAGAGTGCGCCGTCAAGCAGCCTCCCGGCCGACGCGTCTACCAGCGCGGCGCGATCAGCATCTGGGAGGTCGACGGTGCCGTAGCCAAGGTGCGTTCGTTCACGTGCGGCTCGGCCTCTACGGGCATCTCTCGTGAGCCCTTCCTGACGACCGCCTTCACCCGCCGCCGCAGCTCTACTGCCAGAACTTGTGCCTCTTCGCCAAGCTCTTCATCGAGCACAAGTACATGTTCTTCGATGTGCGTCCGCTCTCCCTTTCTCCTGCCGCCAGCGTCGTCGGCTCGAGGTGCTGACCCTGCGTCTCGCAGGTCGAGGGCTTCACGTTCTACCTCCTCACCGAGACAATGGCCAAGCAGGAGTGGGTCCTCGGATACTTCTCCAAGGTGCGTCGGCTGCTCTCTTCGTCTGTCCTCCTCAGTGAGGGCTTGCCGAGCGAGCGAGAGCTGACTCAGTGCCACCTCTGCGCGCGCAGGAGAAGGTCTCGTACGACGACAACAACCTCGCCTGCATCGTTGTCTTCCCGCCGTTCCGCCAGAAGGGTTGGGCGACGCTTCTCATCGAGTTCAGTGCGTGGAGCTCGAGCTACACGTCCTCGTTCGATCCGAGCTGACATCCATTTTCTGCAGGCTACGAGCTCTCGCGCCGCCTCTCGACTACGCCCGGCTCGCCCGAGCGCCCACTCTCCGACCTCGGGCAGAAGGGGTACCTCGCGCACTGGACGGCCGTCCTCGTACGCTACTTCCGCGCCATCTTCGCCCTCAAGGGCGAGCCCCCCTCGATCGACACCCTCCTCGCCGCCGTGCACGAGGCGACTCGTTCGCCGAGCAAGGGCGCCCTCAACGACGATGATGAGCACGCCGACCGCGAGCGGCGCAAGCGCGCGCGCCGCTCGATAGGGTGGGACGGCGAGCTTCCTCCCGGCGCCGCGACGCTCGCCGGCTCGCCCGCCAAGGCCTTCACGCTGCGAGGCGGGAGCGCGCGCCCGAGGGCGGGCGTGTACGACTCGAGCGACGGCTCGTTCTCGTTCCCGACGGCGCTCGAGGAGCTTGCGCGCGCGGTCAACCTGCGCGCAGACGACGTCGCGTTCGCGCTCGTCGACTCGGGCCTGGCGCAGTACCGCCGAGGTGCGACGGCCGAGGTCGTCAAGGTCGAGGACGACGACGAGGGAGGAGCTGGAGGAGAAGCGGGCTCGAGCGGGACCGGGGAGGAGCGTGAGCTCGAGCTCGTCGTCACGCCCGAGCTGGTCGAGGAGGTGGCCTTGCGCAAGGGCGTCAAGCCCATGCCGATGCTCGACGTAGCGTACGTCTGTAACATCTGAGCAGTCTCGCGCACCGCGGCGGCAGAGCATGGTGCTGTCGTGCGAGCAGCTTCCCCAGAGAGGTCCGCACGGACCTCGGCCTCGAGACGAGACGGGCTGGACGGCGCTCTCGAGCGACGACTTCAGCGATAACGAGCTGGTCTCCTCTGCATTAGATCTAGAATGGCCTGCAAATCGAGATACAGCTGCCTCACGAACCGCTGCCGCCGCTCGGACCGTCACTCCTGCTCCTCGACGACCAGCATCTCCGTCAGCAGCTCGCCCAGCGCCGGCCCATCCTGCCCCGCTCCTCCCGCCGCAAACACGCCGTACACATTGCGCTCCTCCTCGTCGAGGTCGTCCGGGAGGAGCAAGCCCGGTCCGCCTCGCGCCGCCGTCTCTTTCTCCGCCTCCTCGAGCCGGCGCAGCGCGTCGCTCGCCGGCATACGCTCGCGCGCCGAGATGCGCAGTAGCGACTCGATGATGCTGAGGAGTGTCGACGCCGAGGAAGGGAGGTGCGGGAGGTGTGAGGCGAGCGAGGTCGGCGGGAAGGGCGCAAAGGTGAAGAGGCCGAAGGAGGGAAGGTCGGCTGCTTCCTGCTCGACGGCAAAGCTGAGTCAGTTCGCTCTCGATAGTCGCAGAGAGACGAAATAGAGCTCAGGGGAAGGGACGCACCGGCCATGTCTCGACCGTCGGCGTGCCCAAGACCCGAAACACGCTCGCCGCGAGCACAAAGTCGCTCGCCGCGCCGCCAAAGAGCGGCTCGCGCTGCAGGCTCGGCTCAGGCGGCGGCGTCGCGCACTCGTAGTAGTAGCGCTCGAACGAGTCCTCCGAGTCGGGCGACGGCGGGCGAGGGTGGACGAGCGGGCGGAAGAGCGAGGCGAGGGTCGCGCCGAGAGCCCAGAGGTCGAGCGCGCGAGGGTCGTAGGCGCGCGAGGCGAAGATGAGCTCTGGGGCGCGGTACGAGCTACGAGCGGGCGAGCGAGCGTCAGGTCGTGATGAAGGAGAGCGAGAGCGGGAGGGGAAGAGGAGGAAGCGCACGCACCCCGTGCCGACCTCGAAGGTCATCTCGCCCGCCTTCTCGTCGCCGTCTTGCACCGCGATGCCGAAGTCGAGGAGGACGAGTCGTCCTCGTGCGCTGAGCACGATGTTGTTTGGGTTGACGTCGCGGTGCGCGACGCCGCGCTCGTGCAGGTGCGAGATGGCGGCGACGAGCTGGTGCGCGAGCGAGGAGGCGACGAGCGGGAACCTCGAGGGCGAGGCGTCGGAGGTGAAGGAGGGAGACGCGAGGAGGTCGGAGAGCGTGTGCGGGTAGTAGGGCGTGAAGAGGGTGATGCGAGGTGTGGGCGAGGTGGATGTCGGCTCGGACAGGTAGGCGTTGAGGAGGGCGAGGACCTGCACGAGCCTCGGCGTTAGCGTTCTGCCTTGTTCCTGATGTACAGAGAGAGCACGCATGAGAGGAGGCACGACGCACGTTCGGGTGGTGCAACTTGGCGAGCAGGAGCGCTTCTCGACGAGGGTTGCGCGGAGCCCTCTTGCGGTCGTCCTCGGTCGCCTTGATCGCGACCGTACGAGCTTGACCACCGCAGAGCACATCGAGGGAGCGTTCGTCTCGCAGGTTGGCGAGGAAGACGGGCCGGCCCTGGCACGGCCGGATGGACGAGGTGTCGACCGCGACGGCTCGACCTTGCAGCGTCCCGGCGGCGAGAAGGGAGGATGGCATGTCGCGGTTGTAGTCGGGAGCTGATGCCATGGCAGGCTTGCGCGAGGTGTAGCGCGTCGAGGTCGTGGAGGAAGTCGAGGAGGAGGAGCTGGCGAGGAAGTCGGGGTCAGCAAGCGCAGACGAGGAGTGGACGGTGAGCTGCAGACGCACTTATAGACTGGTAGGACACAGCGAGCCGGACCAGATACACGCAGGCGGGTTGTAGAGCCTTGAAGCGAGTCGAGAGCGGAGCGAGCCGATGAGGTTGACGAGAGTCGGGGCCGCCTCGTGAGGACGAGGGAGCGGCTTGCGCAGGGGCTTGAGAAGTCTAGCGAGGTGCTCGACCAGCTGAACCGCAGCGTTAATGCAGAGGCAGGAGAGGATGAGCGGCTCAGTCCAGCTGGAGGGACGGCGACAGGGTTGAGCGAGGACCCGTC
>Ga0308170_10003038_pt1 | contig 14016 bp, 8 predicted proteins | sample PhyBR2_2_FD_202136 | JGI IMG/M metagenome (GOLD analysis project Ga0308170, IMG submission 202136) | Phyllosphere microbial communities from UC Gill Tract Community Farm, Albany, California, United States - DLSLSB.R2 | ecosystem: Host-associated > Plants > Phyllosphere > Unclassified | place... | reverse complement strand
GTTTTACAACTCCCACCACTATCACTCTCGCAAACTTTCATTTACTGCAATCTGCAACGGACTTAGGAAGTACTCAATCACCCTACGCTGATCCGTTTTGACTTCTGCGGTGACTGCCATGCCAGGCGATAACTTTACATCCTGTCCTTTCACCCTTATACGATCCGATTCAAGTCGGATCTTACCGCTGTAAATCAAGCCACGTTTTTCGTCTTCAACAGCGTCATCAGAAATACTTAGAACCTCGCCGGCAACCGCCCCGTATTTGGTAAATGTAAATGTCTCTACTTTTACCGTTACGGTCTGCCCTGGATGAACAAACCCAACGTCTTTGTTTTCAAACATGGCTTCAACCTCAACCAGCTGACCCGTAGGTACGATCGTCAACAGCGGCTGTGCCGGCGTCACCACCCCGCCCACCGTATGCACATTCAACTGCTGCACCGTCCCATCTACTGGTGCCTCCAGTGTCGTCAACCCTTCCTGATATTCCGCTCTGGCAAAATCCTGCTTCAAAGACGCCACCTTCTGATCCGCTTGCTCTAAAAGATCCAGCATAGACCGTCGGGTTTGCGCCACCACGCCAGCTCTCCTGCGTTCAGCCTCCTGCCGCGCCGCTGAGGACTGCAACAAGCTGGCTTGCTGCCACATCAGTGGGTATTTGTCTGACTCACGCAAGGTGAGTTGGGCAGACGCTTACAGTGATGGGAATAAAGTAATGAATTAACCGCTCTCCTTTGGAACGTTTTTTCCACCACGGTCACTCAGGTTTAAGAATGTCGCCGCTCATAGCGTCCAGGTTGAGATGTGTCGAAGCGGGGAGTGATTTGTGGGTGGGTGCGTAGGCCACCGGGATCGTTTGCATTCTTCTATCTGCCGATCACCAGAGGGTAATGCCATGGATACGATTAATGTAAGTGCAAGCCGCGAGCAGACGCGTGTACCTGATGAGCTACAGCACGATGCAGTGCAACAGGCCCCTCACTCTCCTAACCTCGGCGCTATCGGGTTAGCGATGAGCATGCGGCTTGAAAAGCATTTCGAGGCTCACCTCGAAACAGACGCTGGCTCCGGTCAACCCGCTGCCCCGGCCTCAAGCGTGCGCAACACGGAGCTGAACGCCATTCGCGATGACCGTGCTCAACGGTTAGAGGCAGGAGGCTACAACGTCCATGACATGGAGAAGGCGGAGAAAAACGCAGCCAGAGCCGACAGACTGTTTGCGTCAATAAAGTCAGGTATGGGGGGAACGCCCTTTGCGGCGCTTACCGAGGCAGGTAATTTCAAGCCGTCCATCCTTCAGGTAGCGGGCCAGCATGCCAATACAGTACGCGAAGCGGCTATAGAGAACGCTATGTCATGCTTGTATGCCGGTATGGCTGATGCTGCCGGCAATAAGATGATTGCAGGCTTCAAGCCTGGTTATTACCTTAAACCCGATAGCGACACACTGCACCCGTCGCTGCAAGCATCGGTGGCGGAAAAGCTGCTGGCATTGGACAAAGGTCCATTGCGTAATGCCTTCGACGAAGCCAATAAATGGCTCACCGGGTTTGCCGTACGTAATACCGCAATGTACGCGTCGACGCTTGCCATGACGGCTGCAGGCAAAGAGAACCTGGATGCAATCCTGCAACCCGCCCTGCGCCCAGTCACGGCTATCATCGTCGGTATGGCAATTGAACATTACAATGTGAGCCGCGATCGCACGAACCATTTAGCTGATCCTGCAATGCTCTATGGTCGTCGAGATGCTGTACCTGAGGGGCAGGCTCATAAGCCTGTCGCTCAAGAGACCGAATGGCTGGATGACTTCGAGACTTTAAAGGATCTCGATGCCACTGCCCTGGTTAAGATGGTCTCCGCTCGCCTTGGTGAAGGCGCGGCTACGGCTCTGAATGCGGTCATCAGCGGCGACGCCTTGAAAGAGATAGCAGACCCGGTCAGTGTTGTAGGAAACGGTCTCTTGATTGGGGGGTTTTCTGCGATGGGCGCGGCTACAGCCGCCACAGCTAATTTAGCCAAGTCTAAGGAGCTGGGAAAAATGGCGGCTACCGCAGCCTCGGAGGGTGTAAAAAATGTATTGGGTACTCTGGCTTTCGGGCTGTGGGCAGCTGGCGCCTCGCTAGGTGGGTCAGTGCCGAAAAAAGCCACTGCGGTGGTCGATGCCCATGTACCAAAAGCAATAGAAGGGAGCGCAGATGCAGTCGGCAGGGTGGCGGTCAAGGGCGGTGAGCTTGCGCTCAAGACATCGCTTTCCGGTGTCAAATTTGCCAAGGAGACAGCTGTTTCAGGAGCCAATCACACCAAACATGCAGCTCAAGCGGCAAAGGATGGATTCATCAGCGCCGCTAGCGCCATTGGCACCACCTCTCAATCAACCTGGGACAAAAGCATTGGAGCTCTTAGGCAACGCACGGTGGACACTTCTCAAGGCCAAGCCATTCCGGGTCAGGACATACACATGCAGCCGCTTGCAGTTACGCAGGGCCAAGCATCGTCCTCAGCGCCCATGCGCCCCCCTGCTCAGGATGATAGCGATATCGTGTAGCAGCGTTCCTCGGCGCTCATTGTAATTTTTCCTTAACCTATGGTTTTAGTTGGATCAGGGCTAGGAACATTACAGTCACCGACCTTTCGAAAGATGCCTTGCATATCTATGTAAGTCTGGCATCGCTGATCGCTGTCAGCCACATCACTCGAAAACCGATGGGCTCCTTCCAATTAAAGACAGCGCCCGCTTTCGCGAGCGCCACCTTCATCAACTACCCGCTGATCAGGCCTTCTTGCCCGCCTCCTCCAGGGCCTTTTCAGCATTGAACCCGTCGAAGTTCGCAAACACGCCCATAAAGCCCGGCACGGTCACTTCGCGCGCCCAGTCGCGCTGCAGTTCGCAGTACATCTGCACGCGGCTGATGAGCTTCGCGCCTGCCTGTTCCATTCTGCGCAACGCCGCCTCGTGTGCGGCGAGCGATGTGCCGCCAACCGCATCGACCGGCACATAGACTTCATAGCCTTCCTGGATAGCGTCAAGCGCCGGGAATGTCAGACAGGCTTCGGTCCACAGCGCGGTCATGATGAGTTTCTTGCGCCCAAGCGCCTTGACCGCCTGTTTGAATTCCGTGTCCTCCCAACTGTTGATCGAGGTGCGGTCATAGGTCGGCAGGTGGCCGAGCACCTCTTGCAGCGCCTGGATCGGCGGCTTGTTGCGGCCGGTCGCGACATTGACGGTGGAATGGATGATCGGAAGGTTGTAGTTGATCGCCGCCTTGGCGACGCTGGTGATGTTGAAGACGAGTTCGTCTCGCGGCATCGAGCGGATCGAGGAAACCTGAACAGGCTGATAATCGATAACGATCAACGCCGAATTTTCCGGGGTCAGTAGCTGGTCGGTGCAGGGGTTGCGGAGAGTCTCACTTGCCATTGGCAAATCCTTTTTATGGGTGACGCACGTTTGTGGAAGGGCCGGAGCCCGTGCGGGTAATGGATTCCAGAACACACGACGGATGCTGTGCCTGGAAAATCCATTGTGCTGTTCCCATGTTCGATGCAGTAGTAGCATTCCGAGGCGAGCTGTGTCGCGCAAAGGGGAACGCACGTATGGATATCGAAGAGCTTCAGACTTTCGTGGAAGTGGCCGATGCGGGGGGCATTTCACAGGCTGCGCTGCGGCTCGGCGTGTCGAAGTCGATTGTCAGTCGCCGACTGGCTCGGCTTGAAGCAGAACTGGGCGTGCAGCTGTTGGCACGCTCCACGCGCGGAGCGTCACTCACCGAGGCTGGCGCGACGTTTCGGGATTACGCCGCCAGAGTCTGCACCGAGATCGACATTGCCAGGGAGACGATACTGCCCGCCGGCGCCCTACGCGGACGCTTGCGCGTCGCGGTCCCACTGTCGTTCGGTCCGACTCATTTCGCGCCTGTACTGGCGGAAATGGCACGCCGTCATCCTCAGCTTCATATGCAGACCTGCTACAGCGATCGCTTCGTTGACCTCATCACCGAAGGGTACGATTGCGCAATCCGGGTGGGTTACCTCCATGACTCCAATTTGATCGCAAGGCGTATTGGCCCGGTCTACACCAAGCTCGTCGCGAGCCCTGACTACATCAAGGCGCACGGGGCGCCCGCGACGCCGGAGGAACTGCACACCCACCAGGCGCTCATGCAGGGCACCGAAGCCTGGCAATTCATGGACGGTGACAAGATCACCACGGTTCGCCCGCAAGGACGTTTCAAGGCCGACAACGGCACCGCCCTCGCCGCCGCCGCGACCGCAGGCCTTGGCGTCGCCTACCTGCCCGATTGCCTCACCCATGAACACATCGCAACCGGCGCACTTGTGCCGATCATGACAAACCATCCACCACCCCCGGCCGGTGCTTACCTCATCCGCGCGCCAGGCCCGCATCCCGCTCGGAAAATACGCGTCCTCACCGAACTGCTGATCGAGTACTTCGGCGAATCCCCGCACCTGGCGGTACCGCCGGTGTCACATCAGGATGAAGCCCTGAGGGCATTATCGTAGGGTTGGCTGAGGGAGCGACGGGCGTGAATCAAGGTCCATCGCTTTGTTTGTCCAAGCCAAGACAGGAGATGTGATTTGATTCGACGCCCGCAACAGTCAATGCGTCGGACTGCATTTTTTGCAGACACAACGGCGTTGATCCTGTTTTTCACAACCACCGGCATTATCAATGAACGCTTCATTGCCGGCATGACATGGGATCAGGTTCTTCATGCGCGCCTTCTGGGCGCAGCGTTGATGGTGCCCGTCGCGAGACCTTACGGCCTATGGCGGGATTGGGTGATGACGCGAGCCAGTCAGCGTCGGGTTTCCAGGTTGCTATGGGACAGTCTCGCCCTTGTCAGTTTCCAGGTGCCCATCTATGCCGCGATCATCGCCTTCAGTGGTGCATCGGGAGGTGGGCTTGTGCGCGGCACGCTTGGCGCGGCATTGATGATGCTGGCTCTGGGACGACCTTATGGGGCGTTTCTCAATGGGGTGCGGAAGGTGTTTGGCTTGCCTCCGGGTGGCGACAAACCGATGTCGCTGAACAACTGAGTGAGAGCTCTGTGTAAACCCTTATTTCGATAGCCGTTTCGGACAATGGGTGGCTCAGCCTGATCGGACAGCACCGGTTTTTTACCGGTGTTATCCGACCCAGCGCTCATCAACTCAGCGCATGATCCAACGCGATCTGGAACTTCTCCACCAGCAGATCGATCTCCGCCGCCTGGATTGTCAACGGCGGCAGGAACCGCACGACAGCCCCATGACGCCCACCCAACTCAATAATAACGCCCTCTCGTAGGCATTGGTGTTGGATGGCCTTCGCCATGACGCCGTTGGCCGGTGCGACACGTGCGCCCTCGGTCGCCGTCGAGACGATTTCGACGCCCACCATCAGGCCACGTCCGCGAACCTGCCCGATGCACGGGTAGTCGCGTTGCAGCTGCCGAAGTTGAGTCATCAAGCGCTCGCCCATCACCTCGGCGTGGGTCGCCAGGCCTTGTTCCTGGAGGTAGCGCAACGTCGCGGTGCCCGCAGCCATGGCCATCTGGTTGCCCCGAAAAGTACCGGCATGGGCCCCAGGTTTCCAGAGGTCCAAGGCTTCGCGGTAAACCATGACCGCCAGAGGAAGACCACCGCCGATGGCTTTGGAAAGGACCAGGATATCGGGCTCGATTCCCGCGTGTTCAAACGCGAACATCCGTCCGGTACGGCCTAATCCGGTCTGGACCTCATCGACAATCAACGCGACACCGTGCTGCAGAGTCAGTTTACGCAACCCCTGAAGCCAGCGCGCCGGCGCGGGAATCACGCCGCCTTCCCCCTGCACCACCTCAACCACCACCGCGGCGGGTGGAAGGACTCCAGACTCGGGGTCCGTCAATAATTGCTCGATGTAGCTCAGCCCCGCATCGATCCCCGCCTCGCCGCCGATACCGAATGGGCAGCGGTAATCATAGGGATACGGCAACACCTGCACGTCCGCCATCAGCGAGCCGGGCAATTGCTTGGGCCCCAGGTTGCCCATCAAGCTCAAGGCGCCCTGGGTCATGCCGTGATAACCACCGGAAAAACTGAAGATACCTTTGCGACCCGTCGCGATCTTCGCGAGCTTGAGGGCCGCTTCAATCCCGTCCGCCCCTGTCGGCCCACAGAATTGGATGCGCGCTTGCGCTGCGAATGCCGGCGGCAATGCCGCGAACAGCGCCTCGACAAACGCATCCTTGACCGGGGTGGTCAAGTCGAGTGTGTGCAAGGGCAAGCCGGAATCGAGTGTCGCTCGCATCGCGTCGATGGTCACCGGATGGTTGTGACCGAGCGCCAGTGTCCCGGCACCGGCCAGACAATCCATGAACACCTGGCCGCGCGTGTCCTGCACGTAGAGCCCATGGGCCTCCTTGAGGGCCAAAGGAATACGTCGTGGATAAGAGCGCGCATTGGATTCGCGTGCGGCCTGGCGTTCAAGCAAGTCGTCCGGCGTGAATTCACACGGTGGCTGCTGACGGAAATGCTCGAGGGTGAAAATCGAACCGGACTCGGTCCAGCGATGAAGACTTTCCATGCGAATGTCCTTATAGGCGAGCGTCAGCGCTGTGGGGAGGCTTGCAGGGCCGTACGCAAACTGAGTGGGCGCATGTCCGTCCACTGCTCCTCGATCCAGGCCAGGCACTGGGCCTTGTTTCCCTGGTGGCCGGCCGCACGCCAGCCCTCGGGCAACGCCTTGTAATCCGGCCAGATCGAATACTGTTCCTCGTGATTGACCACCACGACAAAAGCGCTTTCAGGGTTATCCCAACTCATTTTTCATTTCCTTGTACGAGCGTTATCCAATAAAGCCTGAGGCCTGCGAGAGCGATGATTCTGGCAGCCAAAAACCAATAATGCGAATGTTAATAAATATTATTAACACCTGCATTGAGTATCGGATAGTATTTCCCGCCTCCAATAAACGCACTACAAAGTGGCGTTTCGACACATGACCAAAAATGAGGGAACGAGAGATGGGACGGGACGTCGGGCATTCATCAGGGTTATCCGTGCGCCCACTTCTGGTGCACAAAACGTTGCCATTGCTGGTTGAGCCGCTTGATCGCACACGTCCGTGCCTGAGCGAGCTTCACGGGCTGGTCGAGGATCACTTGCACGAGGCCGGCGCCCTGCTTCTGCGCGGGTTCGATGTGCTCGGGGAACATGCCTTCCAGGCGCTTGCCCGCGGTTTCGGTCATGAGTTGCTCACGTACGAGTTTGGCTCGACCCCGCGCAAAGCGATTGAGCCAGGCGTCTACACGTCGACCGAATACCCCGCCCATCAGACCATTCCCCTGCACAACGAACAGTCCTACACCCTGCAATGGCCCATGAAGATCTGGTTCCACTGCGTCCAGCCGAGTGTCGAAGGTGGCGAAACGCCTATCGCCGACAGTCGTCGCATCTTCCAGCAGCTCGATCCCGCCTTGCGTCAGCGCTTCTCCGATAAGCGGCTGATGTACGTGCGCAATTACGGCAACGGCCTGGATCTGTCCTGGGAACAGGCCTTTAACACCGAGGACCGCGCAGTGGCTGAAGCCTACTGCCGGGCCAATCGCATTGCGTTCGAATGGAAGGACGACGGCGAATTGCGCACCCGCCAGATCTGCCAGGCCGTTGCCCGTCATCCCAAAACCCAGGCATGGGTCTGGTTCAACCAGGCGCACCTGTTCCACGTGTCCAATCTTGCCCCGGCGATCCGTGAAAGCCTCATGGCGGTGGTCGATGATGATCCGCTCGATCTGCCCCGTAATGTCTATTACGGCGACGGCAGCGAGCTGGAAGAAAGCGCCCTGGAGGACATTCGCGGGGTGCTGGCCGAGAACAGCGTTTATTTCCCCTGGGAAAAAGGCGACGTACTGATGCTCGACAACATGCTGGTTGCCCATGGGCGCGCCAGCTTCAAAGGGCCCCGACAAGTGATCGTCGCCATGGCCGAACCTGCCCAGGAGCAAAACTGACATGACGTCCACCCTCTTGCAGCCGGCCAGCCCCGGCCAACAGGCCCTATGGCAGTTTCATCAGCTCAACCCGAGCAGTCATGCCTACAACATGGTTGCCGCGCGCGAGCTGCGAGCAGACCTGGACGCCGCAGCGCTGTGCGCAGCCTTCGCGCGCATCGTCGAACACTGCGAAACGCTGCATTGCGGCTATCGGGAAGTCGAGGGGCAACTGTGGATGTCGCGCCCCGAGCAGATCAGGGTCAACGCAACCTGGGAGTGCCTCGACGACCTCGACACGGCGGGGGTCAAGGCGTGGATCGAACAGCATGCCGACCAGCCGTTCGATCTCGCCTCGGCAGACATCTGTCGCCTGCGCTTGCTGCGCAATCAGGGACGACTTTATTTATGCATGGCGGCGCACCACATCAGCGGCGACTTCCTCAGCGTCGAATGGATGCTCAAGCTGACTTTCGCCGCCTACCATGCCCAAACCACAGGCGAACCGCTGACCCTGCCAGAACCAGGCCTGTATTTCGAGTGGTTGAATGACCACCGAGGGATGCTCGAAGAGAGCAAACTCGCCGCCCTGGCCAGTTACTGGCAAGGGCAGCTCAGTGGGGCGCCCTCAGCCCTGGAACTGACACCGGACCGCCCTCGCTCACGCACGCCCAACTACGAAGGTGACGAATTCGAATGCCTGCTCGATGAGCGTCAGAGCAGCCATTTGCGAACGATGGCCGACGCCCATAACGTCAGCCTGTTTGTGCTACTGGCCGGGCTGTTCCAGGTGTTCCTGCATCGCTGCAGCGATCAAGACGACTTCCTGATCGGCACGCCGACCATGGATCGACACAAAGCCAAATACAAGAACCTGATGGGGTTTACCCTCAACAGCCTGCCGCTACGCGCGCGCTTCGAGCACAACCCGACCCTGGCCGATTGCTTGCGCGACGTCGCGCAACAAATGCGTGAAGGCTTGCGTCATCGCCGCTATCCATCGGTACGCATGCAGGAACATCTCGGCAACGGCCCGTTGTTTCGCTGCATGCTGACCTACATGCCCAGCCGCCGCGATGATCAGTTCGGTGAATACAGCGTGCAAGAACACCTGTTCACCCAACGCGGCGCGGCCAACGACCTCAATCTGCGCTGGCAGGACGATGGCGTCCAATTGCTCGCGCAATGGCGTTTTCGCACTGACCTGTTCGATGCGCGGCGTATCGCCCGCCTGGCCGAAGATTTCGTCTGGTTTGCCGGCCAGGCCCAGCAGTTTCCCAACGCACGGGTCAGCGACCTGCCGGCCTGCCCACCGTCCGCTGCGTCCAGTTGCCAGGGCCCGAACAGCCAGCCGGCCTTTGCAACCGCTGTCGAAGCCTTCGAACATCACGTACGCACGCACCATGATCGAATCGCCCTGAGCGATGCCAACGGCTCACTGACCTACGCCCAACTGGACCAGGCAGCCCAAGCGCTGGCTCAACAGTTGCGTAGCGCCGGGACAGGCCCTGGCCAGATCGTCGCCCTGGCCCTGCCGCGGGGTCGCGCGTTGATGACGGCCATGCTGGCCAGCTGGAAACTGGGCGCGGCTTATCTATGCCTGGACCCGGCGCTGCCTGAATCACGACGCCAGCAGCTGCTTGATAACAGCGCCGCCAGCGTATTGATCGGCCCTGATCAAACCCTGCGTTGCCTGACCCAAGGCACGGGCAGCGCGGCGATAAGTCCGCGGTCCGCCCACCCTCGGCAACTGGCCTACCTGATCTATACCTCCGGTTCCACAGGCACGCCCAAAGCCGTGGGCGTCACCCAGGGCAACCTGATTCACTACGTCGATGGGGTGATGCGCAGTCTTGCGCTGAGCGAAGGCGCCAGCCTGACGGCCTTGGCCAGCGTGGCCGCGGATCTGGGCTACACCGCCTGGTTTGGCGCGCTGCTGACCGGCCGGACCCTGCGCCTGATCGACGAGCAACTGGCCGCTGACCCTGAAGAACTGGCGCAAAGCCTGGCCGCCGCGCCAGTCGATTGCCTGAAGATCGTGCCTTCGCACCTCAACGCCCTGCTCGCGGTTGCCGCCCCGGAACGCCTGCTCCCGCGCCAATGCCTGGTGCTGGGCGGTGAAGGCCTGGACCTGACGCTGCTCAAGCGCCTGCAGGCGTTGCTGCCAAGCTGCCGGATCATCAACCATTACGGCCCCACCGAAACCACCGTCGGTTGCCTGACCCAACCTGTGACAGGTGCCGAAGAGAGCCTTTCCGGTTTCGCACCGATTGGCTCGCCACTGGCCAATGTCGATGTCCACGTGCTCGATCGTTATCTGCATCCGATGCCACTGGGCAACGCCGGCGAGCTCTATATCGGTGGCCCTGGCGTTGCCGATGGATACCTGGGGCAGCCAGGCCTCACGGCACAGCGTTTCATCCCCAACCCGTTCAGCGGCGCGGGCGAACGCCTGTATCGCACCGGTGACCGCGCGCGACTGTTGCCTTCCGGCGCCGTGGAATTTCTTGGCCGCATCGATGATCAAGTCAAGATCCGCGGTTTTCGCGTCGAGCCAGGGGAAATCGAAGCCTGCCTCAAGGCCTGTGACGGCGTGCGCGAGGCCGTCGTCGTGGCGCGGACACTCGGCGACCAGGAGGCGACAAAACTGATTGCCTACCTGGTGCCGGACTCCGGGCTGGATCGCGAACAGCTGCGTCGACAACTGGCTGAGCAACTGCCCGAGCCGATGCTGCCGAGCCTGTACGTCGAGCTGAGCGAACTGCCGCGCCTTGCCAACGGCAAAGTCGACCGACACAACCTGCCCTCGCCACAACAGAGTCCGCGACAAGACACGCTTGAGGTTGCGCCTCGCGATCCGGTTGAAGCGCTGCTGATGACGCTGTGGTGCGAGGTACTCGGCAAACCCTCGCTGTCGATCCACGACGACTTCTTTGCCTTGGGTGGCGACTCGATCCTGGCGCTGCAATTAATTGCCGGCGCGCGCAAGGCGCAACTCAAGTTCACCCCGAAACATTTCTTCGCACACCCCACCATTGCACGACTGGCGGCCACGCTGGAGTCGCCACTCCGGGACCTGGAAGCGCAATTGCTCGGGCTCTGGACCGAGGTGCTGCAACGCCCTGACCTGGGCCGGGACGATGATTTCTTCGCTGTCGGTGGAGACTCGATCATCGCCCTGCAGTTGATTGCAAAGGCGCGTAAGCAAGGCCTGCGATTCAACCCGAAAGAGCTTTTCGCCCACCCACGTATCGAAGCGCTGGCCAGCCTGCTCAGTCGCCGCGAACAGCCATTGGCCGCTGCGGCCCCTCAAGTGCCGGCAAAAAACCCACCGGCAGTATTCGCCCTCAGCCCAGTCGAGCGCAAAGCCCTCGACGTCCTGGCCGGGACCGAGCTGGAAGATGCCTATCCCTTGTCGCCGCTGCAAAAAGGGTTGCTGTTCCATAGCCTGCTGGAAGATGGCAACGGCGTTTATGTCAATCAGCTGCAAGCCGAGTTGCAAGGCCCGCTGGACCCCGAGCGCTACCTGGCGGCATGGCGCGATACCTTCGCCGCGCATCCGCTGATGCGGACCGGGATCCTCTGGCAAGGCCTGGAGGAACCGCTACAAGGGGTTTATCGCGACCTGCACTTGCCGGTACGACAACTGGACTGGAGCACCCTCGACGAACCCCAGCGCCAGCAGGCCATGGCCGATTATTGCCAGGCCGACCGTGCCCTGGGCTTCGATCCGCAGCGCCCGCCCTTGCAGCGCATCGCCCTCATCCAGCTCGACGAACACCGCACCTGGCTGGTGTGGAGCCGCCATCACCTGATCGCCGATGGCTGGAGTTCGGTGATGTTGATGGAAGAAATACTTGCCCGCTACAACGGCCTGGCGGTCATCCGTCGCCCACCTTATCGTGACTACATCGACTGGCTTGCCGCGCAACCGGACACACAGAGCCAGGCTTACTGGCAGCAGCGCCTGGCAGGCTTCGAAGGTGCCGGCTCCCTGCCCGCCCTGGCCGTAGCCGAAAGCGCGGCTCCCGCGCAGTACTACACGGCCGGCCTGCAACTGGATGAAGCCCAGACCACCCGGCTGAATGCACTGGGGAAAAACAACCGGGTCACCCTCAATACGCTGATACAAGCGGCCTGGGGCCTGCTGCTGGCGCGCCATAATAACCAGCCGGATGTCATGTTCGGTGTCACCAGCAGCGGACGGCCGGGCGACCTGCCGGACGCCGGGCAGATGCTCGGCGTGTTCATCAACACGCTGCCGCTGCGTTTGCAGGTCGACTCCGGGTTGACCTTGGGCGACTACCTGCATCAGGTCCAGGCGATCAGCGTCGCCATGCGCGAGCATGAGCAAACGCCACTGGCTGAAATCCTCCAGCAGCACCCACGGGGCGCTGGGCTGTTCGATACATTGCTGGTGTTCCAGAACCTGCCGGCCCTGGGCGAACGGCAACTGCAATCGGGCGATTTGACGCTCAAGGTCATGGATAACCTTGAACAGACCAGCTACGGCCTCACGGTCGAAGCCTTGCCCGGGCGCCGCCTGGAGGTGCTTTTCGGTGCCGACGCCCGACGCCTGCCGGTCGAATCGCTGCAGGCGCTGATCAACGATCTGCATCGGCTCCTGCTCGCCATGGACAGCGCACCGGACATCCGTCTCGAACAGTTGTCGATCCTGACCACAGACGAGCGTGCCCGCCTGCTTGACTGGGGAACCCATCGGGCCGACTACAGCCTTGACGACACCTGGGAGCAACGGGTGGCCATGCAAGTCGCCCTCCACCCCGAGCGCTTGGTTGCACGTTGTGCTGATCAGTGCCTGACCTATGCCCAACTCTGGCAACGCTCGGAAGTCCTGGCTCGCGGCCTTCAGGCATTGGGCGCACAACCTGACCAGCCGATTGCCTTGCTCGCCGACCGGGGCCTCGACTGGTTGTGCCTGATGGTCGCGACCCTGCGTGCAGGCTGTGCCTGGCTAGCGCTGGAACCGTCCCAGCCGCCGGCACGCTGGCAGCAGGTGCTGGCGCGGCTACAGCAGCCTTTGGTGATCTGCACCCCCGATTACGCAGAGCGCCTGATCTCGGTCTACCAAGGCAAGCACGCCTCGCCAGGCGACCTGGTGGAAATGAGCAGCCTCGGGCGTCTGCCGCACCAAGCGGCACGTCAGGACCAACTGGCCTATGTGCTATTCACCTCGGGCTCCACCGGTCAGCCCAAAGGCGTGATGGTCACGCGCGCCGGCATGCTCAACAACATGCTGGCCAAGCTGGAACCCCTGGGTCTGAACCAGAACGATGTGATTGCCCAGACCGCACCGGCCTGCTTTGACATTTCTGTCTGGCAAGCACTCACCGCCCCGCTGTTCGGCGCTTGCGTGGAGATCATCGGCGACAGCGTTGTACGCGATCCCCAGGCATTGCTCCAAGTCCTTCGTACGCGCCAGGTCAGCCTGTTCGAGCCGGTCCCGGCGTTGTTGCAAGCGATGCTGGAAAGCCAGGCCGACCAACCGGTGCCATTGCCGGATTTGCGCTGGGTACTGCCCACCGGCGAAGCCCTGCCGGTGGCAACCACGCAGCAATGGTTCAGCCATTACCCGCACATTCCCCTGATGAACGCCTATGGTCCGGCAGAGTGTTCGGATGACGTGGCCTTTCAGCCCTTGCGCACCGCACCCGATCAAGGCACCAGCGTCGCGATCGGCCGGCCCACGGCCAATGCCGAACTTTACGTTCTGGGCCACGACCTGCAACCACTGCCCAGCGGCGTCGTCGGAGAGTTGGCCATCGGCGGCATCGGCGTCAGTCGCGGCTACCTGGCGGACCCGTCGCGCACCGCCGCCAGCTTCATTCCCAACCCGTTCGGCGAGGCCGGCAGTCGTCTTTACCTGAGCGGTGATCTGGCGCGCTGGGGCGATGACGGGGTGTTGCAGTATTTCGGACGCAAGGATTTCCAGCTCAAGCTGCGCGGCTTCCGCATCGAACCTGGGGAAATCGAAGCGCATCTGGAACGTCACCCGGACATCCTTCGCGCCATGGTC
>Ga0308170_10003037_pt1 | contig 14018 bp, 11 predicted proteins | sample PhyBR2_2_FD_202136 | JGI IMG/M metagenome (GOLD analysis project Ga0308170, IMG submission 202136) | Phyllosphere microbial communities from UC Gill Tract Community Farm, Albany, California, United States - DLSLSB.R2 | ecosystem: Host-associated > Plants > Phyllosphere > Unclassified | place... | reverse complement strand
GCCGCGTCGCGCCACTCACGCAGGGCAAAGCCCCACAAAGTGCCGAAGATGATGATCGAGGCCATGTGAAGCGTCCACGACGAGAAGCCGAAGCGCCCCATCTGGCTTTCGCCCATCGTGTAGAAGAAGAACTGGAAGTACCAGAGCGTCCCGCCCAGCGCACAGAGCAGAAAGTTGGCGAACAGCGGCGGTCGAGTGTCTTCAATGGCGGCGGCGTCGGCCGGTGCTGGACCGAAGCGGCCGACCCATTGGCCCGCCGACCGATTGCGGATGATCAGAATGGTGCACCATACCGCGTTGGTCAGCAGGCCGCCGAACATGACGAGACACAGTGTGGGCAGGCCCGTCCACAAGGGCCCCGTGCCGGCCGCAGCGGACAGCGCCTTTACGGGCTCACCCGCCGCCAGCCCAAAGGCGAAGCAACTTGACATGATGCCTGAGAAGATCGCGACCGCCACGCCCTTGCGGAAAGCGAACTCCGCGATCGTCGCGGCCTTCTGTTCGGCGGGCAGCGACGCGTCCTTCCACGCCCCGGCAAGCGCGACGACGATGATGCCCGCAAGCGTCACGAACAGACCGACGAGGATGACGTTTCCGGATACCGTATCGAACAGCTTCGCGCTGAGATCACCTGCGAAGATCGGCGGGATGAGTGTGCCGAAGACCGTCGACAGTCCGAGGACGACCGCCATGCCGAGCGACAGCCCGAGGTAGCGCATCGTGAGGCCGTAGGTCAGTCCGCCGAACCCCCACAGCACGCCGAACGCGACGCACCAGAAGATCGTCATGGGCGGCGTCGCGGCGATGACGCCGAGGAGGTCATTGGTCATCACGCTTGCGAACAGCCAGGGCGCGAACAGCCATGAGAACAGTCCGCCAGTGAGCCAGAAGATCTCCCAGGACCAACGGCGCACGCCGCGATAGGGAACATAGAAGCTCGCAGATGCAAGTCCGCCAAGCCAGTGATAGGCGACGCCGACGAGTGGATTACCCATTGTCGCGATCCTTGAGTTCGAGTCCGAGGCGATAGATGCGATTGGCGTTGCCGCCCCACAGCGCGCGACGTTCGTCCGCCGAAAACGGCGCGAGGATTGCCGCATAGGCGCCCAGGGTTGCGTCGAAGGTGCCGAACAATCCGTCGGTCGGAAAGTCGCTGGCCACGCAGGCGCGGTCCGTGCCGAACATGTCGAGCGCCTCCAGGATCCAGGGACGCGCCTCCTCATTCGTCCAGGGTCGCTGTACGAACCCGAACCCGGAAATCTTGATCGCGACGTTTGGAAAACCGGCGAGCTGACGCAAGCCGTTTGCCCAGGCTGCGCGTCCGTTCGGATCGCTTATGACGGGCATGCCCAGATGATTGATCACGACTTGCGTGTCGGGCGATCTCGCCAAGGTACGCGCCAGCCCGGCGAACTGTGCGGGGTACGCCTGAAGGTCGAACGACAAACCGTATTTCGCGAGCACGGCGAACCCCTGCTGCCACGCCGGGTCGTCAGTCATCTCGCGATCGGTGTAGCTGAGCTGCGGGTTCGCGTGCCAGTTGACGATATGGCGCACGCCGCGGATCCGGCCGTGCGCGCTATGGGCTTCAAGCAGCGGTTCCAGATCGGGATCGTTCAGCGCCGCATAGGCGACGATGCCGGCAGGACCGTCGTCGAGCTGCTCCAGCCAAGTAGTTTCCGCGGCGGCATGTGCTGGGTAGGCTCCTGCCTCGACGTGAACGACGCCAGAGACGTTCCACCGGGCGGCGTCGCGGCGATAATCAGCCGGCAGGTAGGTCTGCGCGATCGCCTCGACCGAGCCGTTCGGGCCGTCGTCCGCAAAGGGTGGCGTCAGCCAGGGGTAACGAAGTCGTGCCAGATCCCAGAAATGGACATGGGCATCGACGAAAGGAATGTCGTGCATGGTGTATCCTCTCCCGGAACGCCCGGTATGCCGGGTCGCGATACGTTTGCCTGGACGATCGTGCCGTCCTCGGAATGGTGCCTTTCAGAAGGTTGTGCGGCCTCCGGACGTATCGAACGTTGATGCGGTGGTGAAACTACATTCCTCGCTGGCCATGAAGCAGACCATCGCAGCGGATTCCTCGATCTCGCCAAGGCGGCCCATCGGAATTTTCGACCGCATGTAATCGACCTGACTTTGCGGAAGCTGAGCAAGGATCGGGCTTTCGAACGTGGCGGGCGTCAGCGCGTTCGCAATCACGCCCCTGCCAGCCAGTTCCTTGCCAAGAGACTTCGTCAAGCCGATCACCGCCGCCTTGGTCGCCGAGTAGGCGCTGGCGTTGGGGTTGCCTTCCTTGCCCGCGACCGACGACAGATTGACAATCCGCCCATAGCCGTTCGTGAGCATCATCGGCACGATCGTCCGGTTGCAGTAGAACAGGCCATTGAGATTGACGCCCACGACTTGAAGCCAGCTGTCGATGGGAAACTCGTGCACCGGGGCGGTCGCGCCCGTGATGCCCGCCGAACAGACGAGAATGTCGACTTTGCCAAGTGCCGCGTGCGTCGCGCGTGCGGCCGCCTCGACCGCAACGAGGTCGGCGACGTCCACGGTCTCGACATGCGTCGCCTGGATTTCGTCGCGTACCGCCGACAGAGCTTCCGCATTCAAGTCCCACAGCGCGACCGTCCCGCCTTCCGCGATGATGCGTGCCGCGACGGCCTTGCCCAGCCCCGAGGCACCGCCCGTGACGATCGCGGTCCGCCCCGCGAACCGACCCGGAAAGACGGTCACGCCGCAGCGCCTGTACGGGGATGCTGCCAAGCGACCACATCCTGCGTCTGCTCGCCGAGCTTGGCGATCGTCAGGTGCATCGTGTCCCCGGGCTTCAGATAGATCGCTTCCGGCTTCTTGCCCTCGCCGACCCCGGGAGGCGTGCCGGTGATGAGCAGGTCGCCGGGGTCGAGCGTCACATACTCGCTGACATAGGCGATCAGTTCGTTGACCGGGAAGATCATCGTCCTGGTGTTGCCCGTCTGCATCCGCACGCCATTGACGTCGAGAGTCATGTCGAGATCCTGCGGACTGCCGACTTCGTCGGGGGTTACTAGCCACGGGCCGACCGGGCAGAACGTGTCATGTCCCTTGCCCTTCGACCACTGCGTACCGCGCTGCTTCTGGTTGAAGCGTTCAGAGACGTCGTTCGCAAGAACGTAGCCGGCGACATGGTCAAGAGCGTCAACCTTGTCGACATAGCGGCAAGTCTTGCCGATGATCACCCCGAGCTCGACCTCCCAGTCGCCGTGCGTTGCCGCCTTAGGCAGCATCACGGCGTCGTTCGGCCCGGTCAGGCTGGAAAGCGGCTTCATGAACATCATCGGTTCGGTTGGGATCGGCAGGTTCGATTCAATCGCATGGTCCCGGTAGTTGAGACCGATTGCGACGATCTTGCCGATCCCGGCGATCGGTACGCCGTAGCGAGGCGTGCCCTCGACGAGCGGCAGCGACGCGACGTCGACAGAGCTCAGCTGAGCAAGCGCGGCGATTGAGACGTCGACGACATGCCCCGATAGATCGCGGATCTGGCCCTCATCGTCGACCAGACCCGGCATCTCATCGCCCTTGGCGCCGTAACGACAGAATTTCATGGGAAGAACCTCAGTGTGTGTAGGGACGGTTGAGGGGAACGTCGCGGTTGAGCTCGACACCGAACCCAGGCTTGTCGAGCTGGCTGGCCTTGATCCGGCCGTTCATGGGGACGGGTTCGCCGAGCAGTTGCGGCGCGAACATCGGCACGACCTCGGTCGGGCCCGGATGCATCATCAGGAACTCGGCGAACGGTGAATTGTGGCGCGTGATGACGAAATGATAGCTGTAGACCGACGAGCCATGCGGCACGACCATCTTGCCGCGCGCATCGGCGAGCGCCGAGATCTTGAGCAACTCGGTGATGCCACCGCACCAGCCGACATCGGGCTGGATGATGTCGCAGCATTCCATTTCAAGCAGCATGCGAAAGCCCCAGCGGGTAGCCTCATGCTCGCCCGTTGTGACCAGCATCCCCTTGGGCACGTTGCGCTTCAGTTCGGCATAACCCCAATAATCGTCGGGACTTAGCGCTTCCTCGATCCATTTGAGGCCATGATCGTGGCAGGCGATGGCGAGGCGGGTGGCGTACTCGACGTCGAGCGCCATCCAGCAATCGAGCATCAGCCAAAAATCGGGCCCGACCTTCGCGCGCATGTCGGCAAGCGTCGCGATGTTTTTGTGTAACCCCTCGATGCCCTCTGCCGGCCCGTGATGAAGCGCCATCTTACCGCCAATGAAGCCCATATCCTTGGCTAGATCGGGACGGGCGCCGGTCGCGTAGAATTGCAGTTCATCGCGCACCTCTCCACCGAGCAGGTGGTAAACCGGTTCCTGCCGCAGTTTGCCGAGCAGATCCCACAGCGCCAGATCGACGCCCGAGATAGCATTGATGACCAGCCCCTTGCGGCCGTAATACTGGGTCGAGAAATACATCTGGTCCCAAATCTTCTCATAGTCGGTCGGCGCGCGACCTTCGAGGAAGCGGGCAAGGTGCTTCTCAACGATATAGGCCGCCGGTTCGCCCCCGGTGGTTACCGCGACGCCGATCGTGCCGTCCTCCGCTTCGATCTCGACGACCAGCGTGCCGAGCACGTTGATGCCGAAACTGCGACGGCTCTGGCGATATTCGGGATAGCGGCTCATCGGCGTGGCGATGTGGTCGTCGATCCAGTGCTGGCCGACCTGATCGTGATAATCCGCTCCGCCGCCTTTTGCCACGAAAGCGCGTACATGCTTGATCTTCGATAGCGTCATGCCGCATCTCACCCGTCTGCGCCCGGTACGATGAAGGCCGGCCTTGTCATAATATGGAATGCTGTACTAAGGGATGAAAATGACGGCGTCAATTGCCCCCCGAGCTACCTCCGATACCCTTGACGGCCCTGCCGTTGGTGCAGGCAGCCAGACTCTGATGCGCGGACTCGACGTAATCGAGGCGGTCGCACGCGATACGCTGACCTTGGGGGAACTCGCCGATCGTCTGGATCTCACGAAGAGTACGGCGCACCGGCTGGCAAGTGCGCTCGTCGACCGTGGCTATCTGATATTCATGCCGCGCTCGGGTTATCGGCTCGGCTCGAAGTTGCTTGAGCTTGGTCATCTGGCGCACCAGCAGGCTGATCTGATCCAGGTCGCGCGACCGCATATCGAGGCACTTGCGGCTGGCACGGAGGATACGGTCCATCTCGGCGTGCTCGATGCCGATCGCGCACTCTATCTCGATAAGCTGCCGGGACGTCGGCGGATCAACATCTCTAGCCGCGTCGGCGATCGCCATCCGCTGACCTCGACGGGCCTGGGCAAGGCGCTGATGCTCGATCACCCAGAAACCTATTGGCGCGAGCGTTTCATCGCGGATCAGGCCGCGGGTGCGCCGGTTGCGGATCACGCATCATGGCATGGAAGGATGCAGGGCTATGTCGCTGCCGGACGGGCGTATGATCTCGAGGAAAACGAGGATCAGATCCGGTGCATCGCCGCGCCGATCCGCGATGTCGCAGGCAAGATAGTCGGTGCGATCAGCGTTTCGAGCGCGGCACAATACATGAGCGACTCCCGCATGGAGGAACTCACAGCCGAGGTCGTCGGCGTGGCGCGCGCCATCAGCCACGATCTCGGCTGGGTACCGAAACCATAACCAGGAGGATTGCCGTGCTGCTCGAAGGAAAGACCGTACTCGTGACCGGCGCATCCGCGGGCATCGGCCGCTCGGCGGCGATCGGCGCCGCGCGGCACGGTGCCGATGTTGCGATCAATTTCCATGCCGACGATGCCGGTGCCGCCTCCTGTATCGCGGCAATAAAAAATCTTGGCCGCAAGGGCATCGCGATCAAGGGCGACGTCGCCGATCCCGATACCGCGAAGCATTTCGTAGCCCGCGCGACCGAGGCGCTCGGCCGAGTGGACGTCTTCGTCAACAATGCCGGCATCTGCCCGTTCCATGCCTTTCTCGACATGCCGGTCGAGACTCTGGAGCGCACCTTCCGCGTAAACCTGCACGGCGCCTATTACATGGTGCAGGCCGCGGCCAACCAGATGGTGAACCAAGGGCAGGGGGGCGCTATCGTTGCGGTGTCGTCGATCTCCGCTCTCGTGGGCGGCGAGTTCCAGACCCATTACACGCCCACGAAAGCCGGCGTGCATTCCCTGATGCAATCAGCGGCGATCGCGCTCGGCAAGCACGGCATCCGGTGTAATTCGGTACTGCCCGGCACGATCCTGACCGACATCAACAAGGACGACCTCGCCGACGAGGACAAGCGCCGCTACATGGAAAAGCGTATTCCGCTGGGCCGGCTCGGTGCCCCCGACGATCTGGTCGGGCCGATCATGTTCCTGGCCTCCGATCTCGCGGCCTATGTGACAGGCGCGGCGTTGCTGGTCGACGGCGGCATGTTCGTAAACCTGCAATGAGACGCGCTGCCTCAGCGCTCGATTATCGCGAGCTTGCCAAGCGGCGGCTGCCGCATTTCCTGTTCGAATACATCGATGGCGGATCCTATGCCGAGGTGACGCTGCGGCGTAACATCGCGGATCTCGAGGACGTCGCGCTACGCCAGCGGGTGCTGAACGACGTATCCACCTTGGACCTGACCACCGAACTGTTCGGGCACACGATGACGCTACCAGTCGCGCTGGCGCCAATCGGGCTCGCGGGGATGAATGCCCGCCGCGGCGAGGTTCAGGCCGCGCGCGCGGCAGAAAGCGCGGGCATTCCGTTCTGCCTGTCGACCGTATCCGCCTGTCCGATCGACGAGGTAGCGCGCAGCACGAGCGCACCTTTATGGTTCCAGCTCTACATGATCCGGGATCGCGGTTTCATGAAGGACCTGCTCGCGCAGGCGAAGGCGGCACAGTGTTCGGCATTGGTGTTCACCGTCGACATGCCGGTGCCCGGGTCCCGCTACCGCGATTATCATTCGGGTCTGGCGGGGGCGGCCGGCCGCATGGGGGCGCTGCGTCGGACCTGGCAGGCGATGACGAAGCCGGCTTGGGCGTGGGACGTCGGCGTGCACGGCCGCCCGCACCAGCTCGGTAACGTCGCTCCGGTGCTCGGCAAGAACACCGGTCTGGAGGATTTCTTCGCCTGGATGCGCAACAACTTTGATCCGACGGTGAGCTGGAAGGACCTGGACTTCATCCGCGCCCAATGGGACGGGCCGCTTATCATCAAGGGTATCCTCGATTCAGACGATGCGAAGACTGCGGCGGCGATCGGCGCCGACGGGATCGTGGTTTCCAATCATGGTGGTCGACAACTTGACGGCGTGCCTTCCACGGCACGCGCGCTGCCGCCGATCGCCGACGCGGTCGGTGACAGCCTTACGATCCTCGCGGACGGCGGCATCCGCTCGGGCCTCGATGTGGTGCGGATGCTGGCGCTCGGCGCAAAAGGCGTGCTGCTCGGACGGGCGTGGGTCTATGCGCTTGCGGCGGGCGGAGAGGCCGGCGTCAGCCACGTGCTTAAATTGGTGGAAGCCGAGATGCGGGTCGCGATGGCCTTGACGGGGTGCAGGAGCATCGCTTCGATAGATCATCGCGCACTTGTCGGCGGGCTCGTCGACGCGCACCGGCGAACCGCGTCCTAGGCCGGTCTCGATCAACGTTCCCCCCTGAGCGTTTTCGGTCGAGAGACGGCATCGTCGCTCGCCGCGGTGCCGTCAACGGAAAAGCCGCCGCCTCCCGATCGAGCGGAGTGCGCGTGCCGAGCTTTGCCGTCTCAAACCGCGCCCGTGAACGGACCGATGATCGTGCGATCGGCTATGGTCCGGCTGCCGAAGCTGCGGAAGCCGGTGACATCCTTCAGCGCGAACCCGATTCCCACCGGCACCTTTACCCGGAACGCATCCGCATCTGCGACGTCTTCCAGCCGGAATGCCGGGCGTGGATCAATCGTGGCGACCGCGATCTCGATGTTGCTGAGTTCCAGGTTGCGCACATGTCGCACGAACATTCCGGTTGCGGGAAGGTCGCCGAACATGGTCGCCTCAGGATAGCCAAGCTCTTCTTCGGGTGGCTGCAACCGCGCCATCGCCGCCGGGGCTCCCCCGACCTGATGCAGGAAGACGTCGCTGATCCGGATATCCTCGATCGGGTGCCCCGCAAGCCCGGCGACAACCGAGGGAAGCAGGGTCGCATTCGAACTGACGATGTTATTGATCAGGATGCGCCGCATCGTACCGATCGGCCGCCCCTTCGGCCCACGCATCCGCCGGCCGAGCCGAAGGAACAGCGGTGCATCGATGATTCCGCGCATGGTGATGTTGCTGACCACTACATCCTCGATCATCGCGCCGTCGACGGTTTCGAATGCAAGCCCGCGACTGTCCTCGAATATGCAGTTGGTCACCGCGATGTTGCGGAAGCCACCATTCGTCTCGGTGCCGAACTTGATGCGACCATGAATGGTCTTGGCGAACGATGCGGGCATTTTCTGCCAGCTTCCGTCGATCACCGAACCGATTTTGTAGTTGCCGGTTACGAAGCAGTTGGCGATCGTCAGGTTTTCGGTGATCCGCGGTTCGCCAAGTGCATAGCTGCTCTTGGGGCAGATCGCGTCGTCATAGGGGGCGTTGACCGTACAGTTGCTGACCCGAACGTTGCGACAGCAGTCGATGTCGAACCCGTCGCGATTGGTATCGACGAGCAAATTGTCGATCGTCAGGTTGTCGACACCCGTTGCGAGCAGCGCAAACCAGCCGCCCTCGAGCATCTTAAAGTCACGCAACAGCACGTTACGGCAGTTTTTAAGCGCAATCGCCTTGTTTCCGGTGCCGGGGCCGTTCGGATCCTTCAACCAATCGTCCTTGCCGTCGCCCCGCCCCAGTCCCTTGCCCCAGATGAGGCCGGCACCCACGATCGCGATGTCGTGCAGGCCCTCGCCCCAAATCAGGCTGTTCTTCCAATGGCTGTGGCCAAAATCCTGAAACGCATCGAACGCATTGGGTTCGGCGATGTCGTAGCCGACCGTCCCGACGGGGGCCGCCGCAAGGATCGTTGCGCCATTATCGAGATGCAGGGTGACGCGGCTCTTCAACCTGATCGTGTAGCACGCATAGGTGCCAGCGGGGACATGGACGGTACCGCCGCCCCGCGCTGCCATTACGTCGATCGCACGGTTGAAGGCGGGCGAGTCGATTGTTGCTCCGTCGCCGACCGCGCCGTGCTGACGGACGTCTGCCCAGCCGCCGGGGATGCTGGCTTCAGACGTCTGGCGCTGCCCATTAGCGGCCCCGGAAAGCGCGGCGATCCCCGCCGCTCCCATGATGATCGAACGGCGATCCATCGTCATCGTATCCTGCTCCCGGTTATTGCGATGAAAGGGCGGGACGGCGACACCGGCCTGCCAGCGTGTAGATCGGTATTTCAGCGCGGCACCGAGGCTAGATTCGAGTACCACGACTGGAGTCGTAATAGCTGAAGAAAGCCAGAGGGCATTGCCGCGTTCGACCAGATCCTCATGCAATCCTCCCTCCCGACCGCAAGCATTAGGGTATACCCTGTGATCGCAGGTAATACCCGTTCTCACTGGCACCAACATGCTATCACTTGACAGACGATGCCATCATATGGGAATGCATTGATATGATCCGGTGCATGTGTCAAGCATGAGCGGTATCAGCCGCAATATCTGACAGCACTTAACGCAATACCCCGATGCTCAGGGATAAGGGCAGGGCGCGTGACACATATGTTTCGGACACGGTGCGAAACCGCGTGGCAGGCGTCTCTCGATACTCAATCGCAACAGCTTGATCGGTCTGAGCCGGCAGCAACTGGAGAGATGCACTTGCCCAAGCGCCGTTGGAAAATAGCGACCGCGGCGGCGCTCGCGATCTGTACCGCGTCCGGCGCTGCGCAGCGGAAACACACCTACGCCAACCCCATTCTCTATGCCGACTATTCGGACCCCGACGTCATCCGGGTCGACGATGACTATTACATGGTCGCGTCCAGCTTTCACTTCTCGCCGGGTATTCCAATCCTGCGGTCGCGCGATCTCGTCCACTGGACGATTATCGGCCATGTCTTGCCGCGCCTGCCCTTCGCGCCCGAATACGACATGCCCGGCCCCCACACCCTGACCGACGCGATCTCGAAGCCGATCGGCGGAACGCGATACGCTGGCGGCGTCTGGGCGCCGTCGATCCGCTTTCATGCCGGCCGTTTCTACGTCTATTTCGCGACCCCGGACGAGGGCATCTTTATGGCGCGCGCGACGCGGGCGGACGGGCCGTGGGAGGCGCCCGTTAAGGTGATCGACCAGCCTAAGCTCGAGGATCCATGCCCGTTCTGGGACGATGACGGCACTGCGTGGCTCGTCCATTCCCGTCACGGGGCCGGGCCGCTGATCCTCCACCGTATGTCGCCCGACGGGCGTCAGGTGCTCGACTCCGGGACCGTCATCGTCGAGGACAAGGCGCGGCTGCCCATCCTCGAAGGTCCCAAGCTCTACAAGCGCAACGGCTATTACTACATATTTGCGCCCTTCGGCGGCGTAGAGAAGGGCGCGCAGGTCGCGCTGCGCTCGCGTTCGATCACCGGCCCCTATGACCAGCGCGTCGTGCTGCGCCAGGGTAGTACCGCGCTCGAAGGTCCGCATCAGGGCGGCTGGGTCGAAACGCCGTCTGGGCAGGGGTGGTTCGTCCATTTCAACAGCACCGGCGCGTTTGGCCGCATCGCCTATCTTGAACCGCTGGTGTGGCACGACGACTGGCCGCTGATCGGCACGCCGATCGCGGGCGAGACCGGCGGCCAGCCGGTTGCCGGGTTCGCCGCGCCCGACACCGGTCGCTCGCCGACCGGCGATGCGTTGCAGGAATCGGACGCCTTCTCGAACGCGAAACTCGGCCCGCAGTGGGAGTGGAATCACAACCCCGACGATAGTCGTTGGAGCCTGACTGCGCGCGCCGGCTTTCTTCGCCTCATCGCCGGTCGGGCCGATCATCTGGTGACCGCCCGCAACACGCTGACCCAAATCCTGCAGGGGCCGCGTGCGCGCATCACCGCACGGTTCGATCCGACGCGGATGCGCGACGGCCAGCGCGCCGGTCTCTCTCTATTCGGCGTCGGTCCGAGCTGGGTCGGGCTGGTACGGGAGGCCGGCCGGTTGCGCGTTACGCTTGCGACCAAGGGTGCGGAAACTGCCGGGCCGGCGTTTGATGGCCGCACCATCGATCTGCGCGCGGACGTCACCCCCGATCAGACCGTGCGCTATGGCTACAGCCTGGACGGCGGTGCATCGTTCCAGGCCATCGGCGGCGCCATTCCGCTAGCGCGCTTCTCGTGGTGGAAGGGATCCCGACCCGCAGTGTTCAGCTTCACGCGCGGTACGCTAGAGGGATCGGTTGATATCGACTGGGTCCACGTCGACCACCCTCGATCCGGGGATCGATGATGGACCGCCGCTTCTTCCTTGCCGCAAGCGCCGTCGGCGCCGCATCGCTGGCCCTGCCCGTGCGTGCCGCGTCGAGCGACTCCCCGCGCTTCGTCACCGGCAACACGCGCTGGCAGGCGGCTTATGACAAGGCGCTTGCGGTACTTGCCCGCAATGTTCAGGTCATGCCCTATGTCGATCGGCCCGTGCTGATCGAGGGATCGGTGTATCGCGGTATCTGGCAGGAATGCGGGCCGCACGAGGCGCTGGTGTATCGCAAGTTTCGCCCCGACGTCGCGCGGGACAGTCACCTGACCTTCTTCGATCTGCAACGCGCCGACGGCCAGTTGCCCGCCAACAACAAGGCTACCGAAACCGGCTTCGGTCAGATCCAGATGGTCGTGCCGATCGCCGCCACCGCGTGGGAACTCGCGCGCGCCACCGGCGACGAGGCGCTGTTGCGCGCCGCGTACCGCAGTTGTGCTGCGTGGGACAAATGGCTGATGCGGTATCGCAACACCCGCGGGACCGGGCTAGTCGAGGGGTTCTGCACCTACGATACGGGGCACGACAACAGTCCGCGCTGGCAGGGCATTCCCAATCAATGCCCGAACAAGAATGCCAAGGCGCACGCACCGGTCGCGTCGCTGCCGCGGCTGTGCCCTGATCTGTCGGCGACCGTCTATGGTGGACGTCGGGCGCTGGCGGAGATGGCACACGCGCTGGGGCGACGTGACGAGGCCGATCGCTGGACCGAGCAGGCAACAACGCTGCGAAACGCCATCCTAGCGCGGCTCTGGTCCGCAGAGGATGCCGCCTTCTACGATCGCGATGCTCGGGACCGGTTCGTTGCGATCCGCTCCGATATCCTCACGCGGATGTGCGGCGAGCATGTCCCCGACCAGGCGATGTTCGACCGGATTTGGGAGCGCCAACTGGGCAACCCCAAGGCGTTCTGGACTCGCTTCCCGCTGCCCTCGATCGCGGCGGACGACGACAGTTTCGTCCGGCCGATCGTCGCCAACAGCTGGGGCGGTCCGGCGCAGGCGCTGACCGCTTTGCGCGCCGGCCGCTGGTTCGACCATTACGGCCGCGCAGCCGAATTCACTACCATGATGAACCAATGGTGCGAGGCGATCCAGGCCGACATGAGCTTTCGCCAGCAGATCGATCCCGACACCGGCGTCTTCACGGCAGGGGCCGACGCGCCCGACTACTCGCCGTGCGCGCTGGTCATGGTCGACTATAGCTGGCGCCTGATCGGCGTCCGCGAGGAGCCGGACGAACTGCACTGGACGTTCCGCCCGACGCATCCGGCTGCCGTGGGTGCAACCTTGACGATGCGAACTGACGGCGGTCGGGAGGCGATGATCCGGTATCTTCCAGACCGGACGAACCTTACACTGGACGGGCGCCTGATCGCGAGCGTTACGGGCGGCGGCAGCGGTCGGCTGATAACCGACGTTTTCGGCACCGCGAAGAAACTGGTCGGGGTAGATCCAGCGGCGCAACGCATCCTAGTGTCACAGCCGGGACGGTCACGTCGATCGTTCACCTTGCACCCGAACCAGCAGCTCATGGTCTGAATCGCCGTGTCGCCTCATTAGCAGTGGATCGGCCGGTCTGGACATCGGGTTTCATGCCGGCTGTCCGCGAGGTTTGCCGGATCGGGCCCATCTCCCGATCCCCGGTAATGCTGCCGAACCTCAAAGGCGGCGTATTTGTTTAGGAGAGAGTTACAGTGATGATTTTGCGCCTGTTGCAACATCCCGGCACCGACAGCATGCGACCGTCGACGGTCTCGACCGCTGCGCGTACCGAATTTTTCCCCGTCGTCACGAACGCGGTCCTGAACGGCGGACAGCAGGCTGCGGGCGCAGTCCACGACCAGCGCGAAGGAGCCGCACGGTGAAGGCGTTGAAGATCGACCAACGCGACACCGTCGCGACGCTGATCGAGGACGCTAATGTCGGCGAGAACGTGGAGGGCGTGGTGCTGCGGCAGGACGTGGGGCGCGGGCACAAGGTCGCGATCGTTGACATCCCTGTCGGCACGGCGATCGTCAAGTTCGGTTTCCCGATCGGCCATGCGACGCGCGCGATCGCGGCAGGCGAGCATGTCCATAGCGACAATCTGGTAACCGGCCTCGGGGGTACGCAGTCCTATGCCTATACGCCCGTCGCCGCTGCATCACCGACAGAGCCGTCGCAGCAGACGTTCGATGGCTATGTCCGGGCGGACGGCAGCGTCGGCACGCGTAACGAAATCTGGATTTTGCCTACCGTCGGCTGCGTCGCGCGCACCGCCGAACGTATCGCCACCCGGGCTGCGATGCTGCTTGGCGACGAGGTGGACGGTGTCCACGCCTTTGGTCATCCACATGGCTGTTCGCAACTGGGGCACGACCTGGACGGCACGCGCGCGATCCTCGCAAGCCTCGCTTGCCACCCAAATGCCGGCGGCGTTCTGATCGTCGGGCTAGGCTGCGAGGAGAACCAGATCGGTGCGTTAATGGCGACTATCCCTGAGTGGCGGCATGGCGCGATCCGCACGCTGACCGCGCAGTTCAGCGGTGACGAAGTCGAAGAGGGCATTACGCTGGTGCGTG
>Ga0308170_10003035_pt1 | contig 14021 bp, 12 predicted proteins | sample PhyBR2_2_FD_202136 | JGI IMG/M metagenome (GOLD analysis project Ga0308170, IMG submission 202136) | Phyllosphere microbial communities from UC Gill Tract Community Farm, Albany, California, United States - DLSLSB.R2 | ecosystem: Host-associated > Plants > Phyllosphere > Unclassified | place... | reverse complement strand
CAAAAATAATCAGTTATTTTCGCGCTGAAAGCGCAGAGCCTAAAAAAGGGTCGGCCGGCAAAAAAGTCGTGACTGAAAAACTGGCTGAATTTGCTGATAAAAAGCAGTTTGCCAGAAAGAAAACGGATTCAGATAAACGGATGGTTACTTATGAATTCTCGCGCCTTTCTGCAGCCTGTCAGGCTGAACTTGATGCCGCTGTCAGAAGCGTCATTGAGCGTATGGTTGTGAATGAAAAAGACGCATGACTTACTGCCGGTTGCGGGAAATCCAGAAGAGGATTCCCGCAAAAAAACTTCTTTAACCTTATGTTTTTTTTGAATAAAGAAAGAAAATTTCAATCTGAAATTCCCCGAATAGCATTTTCTTTAATTGCCAGCAGCTGACAGGGCCGGTTCTGGTCAAAGCAACAGAGCTATCATAGCTGTCCAGCCTTAGCATGATAAAAGAACAGGGGACCTCGCGTATAAAAACTCATTTTTAAAACAGCAATTCTCTGCGAGCCGCGACAGGAAAGATGGTGTGTCTGGCTCAGCCGTGCTGATTCAACGTTCTCACCATCCTGGATGTCTATTCATTCCCTCCGCATAACCTGCTATGGAACCAGATGTACGTCACACAATTCTAATCCCTGCCTTCAGGCGTGACATCATGTTTTGAACCCCTCACAGACAGCAGGCATATTGATTATTAACGTTTCCCGTATCCTCCGCGGTCCTGTTAATGAGGCAGGAGTATGTCAGGTACTGGATAGCTTTTCCCGGTTGCTGAAATCAATTGCGGTAAGACAATTCACGACCCGACAGGCATATCCTCAGCAAAACAAGGCGCAGCTCACCGTTGGTGTGCAGTTCTATCTGCGAGAGTCCCTGCATCAGAATTGAGTCGCACCGTATGGATGAGAAGCAGATTGAGCTGATTACCTGCCAGAATGAGGCGGCGACGCTTCACGCAGATGATGAAGTCATCAAGCTCTTTTACCAGGAACATCACCGGTATGGCTGGCATTCCCTGAACAGGGGAGCCAGTAAAGAACCCGGACATTTTACCGACGTCTGTGTTGTGCCTGATGCAACACACCGGGCGCTGCTCGCAGTCCGGCGATGAAATGAGTTGCCACCCGCTACCCGCAAAAAACTCTGCGTGGCCTGTCAGTTCGCCCGGGGGGCTTCCTGGTTTTTACCGGAAAGCCTTCTCCGTCAATTCAGACAGTAAGCGTTATCAAGGCGAAGATCAGCGGGGCAGCAGCAGCCTGCTGGCCTCATGTGGATCCATGGAGAACCGCACCCCGAGCTGACGGGTGACGTCCAGCGCAAACACCCGCGTATACCACTCGGTAGACTTTGCGTCCTTATGGCCCATCAGGGTCTGAATGACCTTCTGTGGTACCTGGTGCTGCACGAGATGCATCGCAAACGAATCCCGGAATGTCTTGGGCGTCACCGGCCGGATGGAAAACGTCACACCGTCACGCGCCGCCGCCGCCACTGCCTGACTTATCCAGCTGCGCGCCGTGTCCTCACTCTTTATGTCCCAGAGCCGCGCCCCCGCAGGCAGGCCTGCCGTCGCAAACCATTCCCTTAAGCGTTGCACGAATCCCGGATCGGTCAGCGGCACTGCCCGCGGCGGGTTGTCCCGGATTTCCGCCTCTGTTTCCCGCTCGGCCAGCTGCTCTTCCTTCGTCGGGCGCCCGCGCCGGCGGCTGCGGCTGCGCGCTGCCTCTTCGAGCTTCCGTTGCTTGAGAGTGCGAAGGACCACGAACGGTGAGGAGAGCGGCGCGCCGGTGAGCGGGTCGTCCAGCACAAAGTCTTCTTTCGTAAGCGGCAGGATCTCATTAAGTCGCCCCCCGGTATTCCACAGCGCATCGATGAACAGACGCTTGCGGAGATCGGGCACACTGGACAGCAGGACGGCCACTTCGGGGGCCAGCAGGTAGCGCGGCATGTCGGTGCCGTAGGCGGCGGCCAGGTTTCGCAGCGCTACCGCGCTTTCGTAGTCAAAATAGCGTGCGGCGCCCGAACTGGTCACATTATGACCACTGACGTCGCTGCGTGAATTCTGCATAAGTTCGCGGGGCAAAGTACTCAAACTTTCAATCTCCGTTGTCTGGCGGGGTGGAACGTATTTTCCCCTGTCTGTCCAGCGAAAACCACGGGAATAAATCGATCCGCAGAGGATCCGGTCTGGATCTGTTTTCCGGCTTTTCTCCTGAATACGGAGAATAACCTGGTCAGCCTCGAATAAACAGCGGGGCGTCAGCCTCTGAACCGGGCTGCGATCGTCGTGTAACCCTATGATGGTAAAGGGAAGAGCGGAAACGGGGCGGGGCAGGGGGCGTACCAGGCACTCTGTCCTGCATACTTGGTGGGGAACAATATACACTGGTAAGGTGCGTGTAGTTGCAAAGCTGGGGCCAGAGGTGAAATGATGGGCGCTTCCAAACCACACAATGGCAGGCGGAAATGTATAACAACCTCAACGCTTTGATGGATACCGCGTTCTGGGTGGACCGTCATCATAAAAATAGCTATGCGGACCTCGGCTACGACCGGATCTTTGTGCATTAGTCATCGGCTGCTCAGCATGACATTTTCCGCTATACCAAGATTGGATTTGATGAATTAAGGATCTGTGAGATGAGTAAAAATACGGACTGGAAAATGCTGGAAGAGCAAGTGCAGCAAGTTTATAGTCAGCTTTTAAATATGAAAGATGAAGGAGTAATGGTTTCCCGAAATGTATGCGTTACTGGCAGATCTGGCGCTAATCATCAAATTGACGTTTACTATGAATTCATCAAAGCTGGTGTCAGGCATAAAGTGATGATCGAATGTAAACACAAAGGAAGAGCTGTGGAGAAAGAGGACGTTGCTTCATTTTCTTTTAAAATTAGTGATATTGGTGGCGTCTCTGGGGTTATGATATCTAAAAGTGGGTATCAAAAAGGTGCCAGACAGGTTGGTGAATCTTATGGTATTACGCTTCTTACTGAAACTGATTTACCAGCACTAAATGAAATTATTGCCCAGCGCCTGATGACGGTTGCTTTACCCGACGAGTCTTATGTTGGTGAACCTTTCTGGACTATAATGAAAATTCGAGAAGGGAAAAATACCGGGTCTTATTACTGCGGTTTTATAGATAAATTAAAAAAACACTATATACCCTTATTTTACAGTAAGTATCACGCAGAGTTGGCTATGTCAAAAGCGGATTTAGACTCTAAGCAATGGGGTGTTAGAGGACTTCCGCGTTATGCCCTTCGTAGTTTTATTATCCAGCTAGAATTATTCGAAAAACGCGATACAGTAGCGATGATTATGTTGTTACCTCCGGGAGCGAGAAATGACGCAGAATTTGTATCCATGGTGACGTCCCGGGCGCACCTTATGACAGAATATTATGGTGCAGACATACCCGCAGTTGACCCGGACTTGATTAAATAAATTTAGTTTTAAGAGTGATTGTTCTAAAACTGCGAGCCTATCTGTTTAATGAAAATCCAGCGAATTAATGCGCCTAATGCTATTTATGTTAAATTAAATCTCGCATGCATGGTCATACTCTGCAGGCTGACTTTGCGGATGACAAGTCGCTGGTGTGACATCCACCTGCCTGCAGTGTTTTAAGACACTTCTTCACATCAAATCACACTTCTATGACTTTAGCAGCCTCATGATTCTGTTGTCTGTTTCATTCGATATCTTGTCATAGCTGAGCATGTCACTATTTATAAATGCAACTTATCATTCTTCCCGGTTATCACCCACTGTGAGGGAAAGCTTGGATGAGTAGCTTTTTACATAGACAGCAGAATATCGATATTTTTTCGACAACACTGGATATTATTCGCCGTGATGACGATACGGCTGAAGAAGCGCGGCGTTATATTTCCGATATTTATAACAAAAATTATGGTGCGAACATAAAGCCTGATCCTGACATTATTATCGCCAGTCGAAATAAAGAGACTTCAGCATTAATCGCCTGTACCGGAATTTCCTTCGTAACGCATGCACAACCTCTTTTTTCGGAGCGCTATCTTTCCGCCCCGCTGGACGAAACCATCCTGAAACAAACCGGGAAAAAACTGTCTCGCCATCAGGTGGTTGAGATTGGTTCTCTCGCGTCAGATAACCCTAACGCAGCCGCCGACTTAATTCGTTTAATGCCGATTATCGCCTGGTTTATGGGGAGTAAAGCAATTCTCTGCACTTCTACACGCCGCTTGAGAAAATTACTGGCTTTTCATGAGGTACCCTTTTGCATGCTGAGCGAAGCATCGGCGGAAAAACTTTCGCCAGAAATGCGCGCAGCCTGGGGAAGTTATTATGATCAGACGCCCCAGACCGGCGTTATTTTACTCGAACAATGCGGCCATCTGTTTAATCACTTCTGCGGCCGTCTGATTTTCTCGGAATTTGAACATATCTCACGCTGCACGCTTTCCTCCGCTCAGGTGGCAGCATGAATATTATTAATGAATTCATCTCACAGGCGCTGCGCCATCCGCAAGCCGCCGCGATTATTCAGTTACGGCAGAGAGATAACGGCCAATTTGAAGAAGAGGTGTGCTGCTCATATCGCAATCTGCTTGAGGAGGCGCGCCAGCTGGCCGCCAATCTGCAGGCTGAGGCAGGCGAGCATACACAGGTCGGTATGGTGATGGGCAATACGCCTGAATGGGTGCTGGCGGATATCGCGCTACTGCTGGCAGATCTGGTCGAAGTGCCAGTGCCGCTGGCGTTTTCTTGGGAACAGGCTGCCTTTCTGCTTCAGAACTGTCAGGTTGTGCTGACAGATACGACAGGTGCACAGCGCCTGGCTGAGTGGCAGGCTAGCGGGCTGAATCTCCAGTCGGTGATAGTGCCGTTAACGCTGGGTGAAACGCCGCAATATGCTCCATCTGTTGCCCTTCAGCCAGCCGACACCACGCAGGATGGTGTGATTAAAATCATACACACTTCGGGAACCACCTCCCAACCTAAAGGGGTAATGATCCGCCGACACGGTCTGGATGCGTTGGTCGACTCACTCTGGCAGTGCGCCCTACCCGATGACTACCAACGCTATCTGAACCTGGTACCGCTCAGCCTGTTGATTGAACAGGTCACTGCTCTCTATATGCCTCTTACTTCCGGAGGCGCGGTGGTAATGCCGCCCGCTGATATGCCGCCGCTGGGCCATCCTGGCGTAATAGCGGCCCAGCGTCTGATGCTAATCCGTGCGGCACGACCCAGCGCAATGACACTGACGCCAGCACTGGTGGAAGCGTTAGCCGAACATGCCGTTAGCCACGGTGACCGTCCGGGCCTGTTGCAGGCTTTATTTGGGCGGGAAGTCCCTCCGCTGTTGGCGGCGGGCGGCGCGCCGGTTACTGAGGAAGTGCTTCAGGTGCTTAACGCCCACGGCATTCCGGTCTATCAGGGATATGGCCTGAGTGAAAACAGCTCGGTTGCCACCTGGAACTCGCGCGGTGCCAACCGTATCGGCACAGTGGGAAAACCGCTTTCACATGTTGAAGTGAAAATTGCTGAAGATGGTGAACTTTGCCTGCGCAGCAGTTCGCTGTTTGCCGGTTACTCCAGCGAAGATCCCAGTAGTTGCGCAATTGACGATGAGGGGTGGCTGCACACCGGCGATCTGGCCACGCAGGATGTGGATGGGTTTATTTCCATCATCGGGCGCAAGAAAACACTCATCATCACCGCTAACGGCCGCAACATTTCTCCTGAGTGGCTGGAAAGCACGTATCGCGCCGTTCCTGGTGTGCAGCAGGTCATTGTTTACGGTGACAGGCAGGAGTTTCTCGGTGGTCTTTTTGTGGTGGAGGATATACGGCAGGCACCCGCTATTCGCCAGGCCATCGCTGCCTATGCGCGTGAACATCTCAACGAAATTGAATTTATTCCTGAGCCATTACTGGTTCCGCATAGTGCGGAGATCATGGAGCGCCTGTTTACCGTTACCGGACGACCGCGTCGTAACGCCGTTAAGGCTTTCTTAGCCCAACATGAGACTTTGACTGCATGAAGATTCGTGAAACTGCCCATACCCGCGTCGGCGGTCTGATAGTCACCTCGCTGAATGAAGGCGATGTAGACCTGTTATCTAAAACCTACCTGCTGACGCAACTGGCCGAGCATGGCTATCTGGTGCTGCGTGGCTTTAACCACAGCATTGACCATTTTTCTCAGTTAGTTCGCCAGTCAAGCGGCCGTATCAGTCTCGATCCGGCGCGCAGCTTCAGCGGCGATACCGCGCAGAAAGTCGATGCCGGTTTTGATAAGGTCGGCCTGCACTGTGAAAACGGCAACAGCCCCTTCTGGCCTGATCTCTGCTGGTTTTACTGCCAGCAGGCACCGACACAGGGTTCGCAGACCACAGTGTGTGATGGCAAGCTGGTTTATAAGCATCTCAGCCCAGCAGCGCAAAGGGCATTTAGCGCGCAGGAGATTATGTATACGCGACGGGTAGAAGAACAGAAGTGGAAAACCTATGCGTTTTACGCGCTGGCCTCTCAGGAAAATGCCCCGGAAAGCCTTGCGAAAACCACACTGGATCATCTGCTGTCGCTGACCGCCGGTTCAGACAATACCCGCATCACCCTCAACGACGATGGCTCGATTCACTATGCGTTCCAGACTCCAGCAATAAGGGCCAGCCGCCTGAACCGGACTGAGCGCCACAACTTCGCCAACAGTATTTTTGGCCCGTCGAATCATTATGAGAAGCCGGTAATCACATTCGCCAATGGTGATGATATTCCCGCCGAACTGTTGGGTGAAGCAGATGCCATCTGCGATCGCTTTACCTTTGATATCGGCTGGCAGCATGGCGATATCGTGCTGATTGATAACACCCGGGTGATGCACGGCCGCCGTCGCATCGAAGACAAAGCCCGCACCATTTTTAATGCTCTCTCTTACCTGGCCTGACGGAATGCATCATGACTGATTTCAAAAGTATCAACCAATACGCGCATCTTAATTACTTGCATCCTAACCGCATGCCATGGGAGCATGCCGCTAGCGACAGAGAGCTGGATTTTCTGTCACGGGCGCTGGTCGGTGAAGCGGGTCAGGAAGATAAGGCGGTCGCTTATCTCTATAAAGAGCTGGCGCAACTGGCGGAAATAGAGATGCACGTCGCCACAGTGATGACACGCATCCTGTGCGAACTTCAGGCGGAATCGACACCGTTTAAAGCGGGCGACGGACTCTATCATGCTGTCTCCTGCTTCGCCTCGGAGGAGATCAATCACGCCAACAGCTTCTATCAATATGTACGTCATCTGTCAGGACGCGATATCAAACTGGAGAACAACCTGTTCGCTGATCGTGTGGCGCTCTACAACGATAATGACGCGCCGATGATCAAGCTGGCGGCACTCTGTTCCACCGCCTATGTAGGCGAGTCGATCATTACGGTATTTGAGCGTCGTCTGAAGGTTCTGGATCCGATGCAGCGCAGCTTCCTCACACAACTGCTGCATTTCCACGGTCTGGACGAAGCGCGCCATATCCAGTGTGATCATGCCATATTCGAGCAGATAATCCCCACCTTTAGCGCGGCGGAAAACCGGCGTATGCATCAGCTGGTGCAGGAGACGGAGGCACTGAATACGCAACTGGCAATCGCCAGCGCAGAAACAGTGAAAGCGGCGTTCGATCTCGACTACACCGAAGGCAATATCGCTGCCCGGACGCAGCTGGACATGACACTGCGTTTTCGCGAGATCGTGCAGTCTGGTGACTCGATCCGTAATGTCGACGACTATATGGACCAGGAAACGGCAGCCATTGTGCAGCAGTTTTCTCAGGCCTCGCGCGTGCACACCGCCTGGTAAGGAGAGAAAATGAAAGAGACCACCTTAGCGCCCGCCGTAGCGCTGACTAAAAAAAACAATGTCGGTGTGCTGGCGGTGATCGTCGCACTGTTTCTTGCCGCAGTGGACAGCACTATCGTCAGTACGGTGCTGCCGACTATCAGCCAGCAGTTAGGCCATCCGACACTCTGGCCCTGGGTAATGTCCGCCTTTTTACTGCCAGTGGCGCTGGTGGCGCCACTGGCCGGGGCATGTGGTGACCGGTTTGGCGTCTCCACAACACTAAAGGCATGCCTGCTGATATTCCTCTGTGCCTCGGCTTGGGCGGCAGTCAGTACGACCATGCCAATGCTGATTCTGGCCAGGGCGCTACAGGGCATCGGCGCTGGTGGGATTATCGTGCTTTCCTATTCTCTGCTGGCAGCCCTGTTCGATGCCGAACGGCGCGGTAAGATGCAGGGAATGCTGAGCGGCGTCTGGGGCCTCTCCGCCATCGTTGGTCCGCTGCTGGGCAGCGTTCTGGATGCAACGTTCGGCTGGCGGGCTATATTCTGGCTGAATATTCCCCTTGGCCTGCTGGCGCTGCTGCTGCTGTTTATAACGCCGGCGGTCAGTAAAGGAGCAGGCAAAGCATGTCTGGATCTTCCTGCACAGGGGGCGTTGATAGTCGCCACGTGCTGCCTGTTGCTTCTGACGGCGCGACCGGAAAGCGGCGATACCCTGATAGCGATGCTGGCTGTAGGCTTGATAGCTGGGGTACTGGCACTTATCGCCCGTGTGCGGTATCAGCCAGAGAGTAGCCCGATCCCACTGCCATTTTTTCAGCGGCGCACACTGTTTCCGGTTATCGTGCTGGTGCTGCTTTCCAGTGCCGCGCTTTATGCGTCTGTCACGCTGCTTCCGCTGGCACTCAGCCAGCAGCCGACAGGTGTCCCGACCGGCCTGCTGGTAATGCTGGCTGCGCTGGGCTGGGTCGTGGGTGCGGCGATATGCGGCGCCAGGCTGGCGTTAGCGGGCTATCGGCGCATGGCGGCAGCTGGCATGCTGCTGCTGGCTGTCGGTGGTCTGCTGATGGCATGGGCCATTTCGCAGCAGCAGACTTGGCTGATGGCGACGTCGCTGCTGTTGACCGGTCTGGGCATGGGCTTCACCGCCACTGCCACACTTGTGCTGGCGCAAAACGCCGCGCCGCCGGAACGTCTTGGTACCTGGACCGCGACCGTACAGTTTCTGCGCAACCTGGGCGCGGCGCTGGGGGTAAATATTCTGGCGACGATGCAGCTGCATCTTAGTGGCCTGCTCGCTTTCCCGATTTGTTTTATTATCATTGGCGTCAGTATGTTGATAGGGGTGATCTTTACCCTGTTATTGCCCCGCGCTTATCCGGCGAAATAGCCTTAAAACGGAACAAAGGGATACCGTGACGTTAAATAATGACGCGCTGATTATTGAACGTGTGCTGGAACAAATTTCGGCGAAGGAGAATGAGCCTCATCGCCATCCGCTCGGCCAGTTTGTGCTGGTTAAACGTGGCGTACTGCACGGGCATACACCTGAGCAGCATTGGCTCATGAAGCCGGGAATGGCCGTCTGGATCCCGCCATACACTGTTCACTGGGGCGCGGCTTATAGCCGCGTCGATCTGACGGTACTCTATATTGCGCCGACACTTTGTCACTCCTTCACTTCCCAGGTGAAGCTGATAGATACCTCGTTTTTGATCTCTGCCCTATGCGATCGGCTCGCCGACACCAATGCACCGCTGTCGGAAACACGCCGCAACAGCATGCTGCAGTTGTTATTCGAAGAGATCGAGGAGAAGCCCGACAGCAACCTGACGTTACCTTTGCCGCTGGATCTTAGGCTGAAAAAGGTCACTGACAGCCTAATAGCCGATCCCGCGCAGCGTCTGAGTCTGGCGGAATGGGGGCACCGCGTTGGCGCCACTGAACGCACGCTTGCGCGCCTTTTCCGCAAAGAAACCGGGCTGCGTTTTACTGACTGGCATAACCGTCTGCTGCTGGCTGTGGCCTGGCAGGGACTGGCGAATGATGCCTCCAATGAAGAGTTATCAGTGATGCTGGGCTTTTCCTCCGGTGACTCATTCGGACATTGGTTCCGACGTGTAGCGGACAGCAGCCCTGGTCAGATACGCAAGCACCTGCAGGATCAGCGGACCAGTGCGCCCCAATAACTTCACAAAACTGTCCGTTTGATTCGATAAGATGTGTTCTGTGAACATTCTTAGGGCGAACCACCTCCAGTAAAGTAGCGCCTGTCCCTGAACACCTGGAGGAAATTGAATTGAACTATGACGTCATCAAAATATTTCACGCACTGGCAGCGGTTGCTGCAACTGGCCCGCTGCTCTTCGCCCCCTGGCTTTCCGCACGGCTAAAGATTTGTCGAGCAGAGAATGCAGCGCTGCTACTGCAGGGGCTGACTGTGACTGACCGATTTTATAATATCGCCGGCTGGGCATTGATGCTGAGCGGCATTGGGATGTTCTGGCTGTATGACTGGCACCGTCTTTTTCAGATCTGGTTTGTGCTGAGCGTGACTATTTTCATTATCGATTCACTGGCTGAGAAGCGGCTGCGTGACCCGGCCATTGCCGCGCTCACTAAGCTGCATCCTAGCGACGAGAACTGGATCTCAACGGTGGCACGCCTTCATAAGGCAGTAGTGACGCAGATGATTTGCACTGCTGCCATCCTTATTGTGATGCTGATGCACAGTCAGCTGGACATCAGCCTGCTGAGCGTCACGCCTTTATATTGGGACTGAGCTTAAAAGGCTTCCGCAACGTATTAAATGTCACCGGAACCATTACAGGTACTGATGATGCCAACACACTCAGCCGGGAGAACGGTAGCAGGAGTCCGGCATCATTCTGTCAGACATTACAAAAGCGATTACTGTACCTTCTATCTAACCACATACTTATCCTGAGAGTATCATCAGTTCATTTATTCGCATTGCGTACCTGCACAGTTAATAGATTTATGGTGTTTAAACGTGGATTTGTAACGGACGAAAATATGTTGCATAACACTTATTATGTTAAAAAAGCTGTTTTTCTTTAGCCAATAATGCTACCTAATATTTCTGGCTTATGGGGTTAAACAAACATTATGCCCTGAATAAACTCTAAGATCTTTAAAATAATGGGCATAATGTAAAATAGACAGTTTTTATGGAGTGTTTTCAGGTTTTTTCTTTTATAATAAAAGATAGCAAGTTATTTTTTTTGGCCGATTAGGCCTTTAAGCATATTTATCCCTTCGCGAATTTTTGGGTCTCCTTCTTCAGGCTTTAAATCTTCAACGATATCAACAGCTTCTTGAAAAATTTCTAAGTCTGATGCACTCAATGATCCATTTTGTAAACTATTTAATATTTTGAACATTATTGCATATGCAAGCGGACTAGGGTCTCCATTTACCTCTAAGGAAAGTAGAGACCGTGCTTTGATGATTGCCAGCTCAATGTAATTCGCCAACTCAACTTCAGTATTATTTTGCAATGATGCAGTGCATATTTCTAAATAGGTGTTCACCAATTCCCGGAGAAACCTTTTCGGATTTTCTTTGGATTTATCTTCAAGGATTAAAATTAATTCCATTAAAGGTTTGATAGCCATACTTGCATCACCAGATTTAAGTGATAAGTTAGCGCTACTGGATAAATACCTTATTTGTAATTCGTCTATACAACCTGAATTTTCTTCAAATATTTTTGATTCTATCTTAAGCTTTTGGGCTTCTTCAAATGCAGTTTTTGCTTCTTTTTCAAGATTCATTGCTTGATATGTGACACTCAGGTTAATGTAGTTTCTAATGAGATTGCTAGTTATAAAGTTATTAGATGGAAATTCATTTCCAATAAAAATAGAAGATAGGTCTTTGTACCATTCTAAAGAGCTTTCAAGGAATTCTCTTGCTTCGACATACCTATTACGCGAATAATTTACCGTTCCCAGGTTATGCAAAAAATCAGGAATCAAGGGCGTAATTGATGGTATATCGTTATTGATTAAATAATCGCATAAATCTAACCCTTTTTGAAAAACCGCTTCTGCTGAATCGATGTGCCCACAGCAAAAATATATAGTGCCCGCTATCTCAAAGCAGGATGCTAGTTTTGGGAGTAACTCAGTGTAGCTGTCACATAGATTCTCGCAGACTCTTAGTGTTTCACCAACGAAATGACAGGCCTCGGCTTCATTACCATTTATAAACAGTAAGTTTGCACGTAAAAAACGAGATTCAATATTTCCTTTGACACTCTCAAGTAAAGAGTTTTGAGTGTCGATAATCTTTTCAAGTTGAACATTAAGTTCCTTTTCACTTAATGCTCCTAAGGCTCCATTGATATCACCTGAAAGAAATAATTCAACTCCGATTTTATGAATTTCTGAATACTGATCAGGTTGGAACTGAGATAGTTTGTTTATTAGTGTCTTTATTTGCAATTCAAGGGTATTCTTTTCTTCTGATAGCTTTGTGATATTAGATTCATTAACTTCTCTCTCGGCTCGCAAAGCCGAAATGCTTAATTTCGCAATATCTTCTTTATCAGCGATGGTTGATTTTAATCTTTCAATTTCATCAATTATTTCCTGATATCTTGGGATGGATAAATAAAACTTTTTAAGTTCGGCTGGAGACGCAGCAACAAGCTTTCTAAGCTGAACAATTTGTTCCCAATTATCCTTTGCCGATTTAATTTGGTCAGAAGTCAAACTATTTGTTAGTCCTGTTCCTCTGTGAGCTAGGTCGTGATCATTTGGGCATAGAACGGCTAGGTTTTCATATGAATTGTCTTGTGATATCTCATATTTAACAATATGATGAACTATATAAGCATCACTTTTTGTTCCAGTACAGCAACAACACGTGAAATTACTGTTCTTTAATAACTTCTGCAAGGTGTCTTGAGGTATAACCTGTCTTATTAAATAGGTTTTAACTATTTTAATTTCATTTTGTCTTAATTTGTATTTTTCTTTCAGGATTGTGTTGGGTAAATTTCTGAAAGAAGATGCTGATAAGTTTAATTTTTCATACTTTGCCGCTAGATCACTAGGCACCCCGTATTTTACATATGTCTCTGCTAACTTTTTCATTAACACTCCAATTTTTATAAAACTCATTTTCCATTAAAAAATACATTGCGAAGTATTATATAAACTGTACTTAATTTAAATCAAGTACGTCGTTAAAATAAAAATCTTTGAGGTTATGTCTTGATAAAGCTATTCGCTCTTATGATTGAAAACACTCTAAACACCTGAAAAGCTAAGATAAACAGCTAAAGCTAACTTTCTATTATTTTAGGCTATAGAACTTAAATTGCCCTCAGAATTTATAAAATTAAACGCTCCGTCAATTATCATGCTTCTTTAACTATAGTAGCGGCCCTCGCGTTCGGGCAAAAATTCTAACCTTATATAATTATACTTATATAAGGCCAGACAGACCTTCAGAAACCCTGTATCATGCGGATCTGGCCCGGATCCTGAACTGTACAGCCATTTATACGAAACGGCGCCGTCCTGAACTTCGTGCGGCTTAACATCATCTGAGCGCCGGTGGTTAAAAATTTGGCAGCGCTACGTAAAATCTGACGGGCAATCCCCCTGCTTCTTTATCAGAATTCACGTAGCGTTGCCTCCTTATTCAGCGGGTAAAAACTGTACAAAAATGAATGATATCTCCGTTTTTACCGGTGTGGCCCTCAGCGGCAGCGCCGATGACGATCTCACCGCAAAGCTGGCCGCATTTGTCCGGCACCGCGAGGCTTTTTCGCCCAACACGTGGCGTCAGCTGCTGAGCGTAATGCGGATCTGCTGGCGCTGGTCGCAAGAAAACCATCGGTCTTTTCTACCCATGTCACCAAATGACATGCAGGACTACCTGTTTCACCTGCAAGCTCTTGGCCGTTCAACCTCGACCATTTCAGTGCACGCGGCGCTTATGTCGATGTTACACCGTAACGCTGGGCTAGTACCCCCGACGGTTTCGCCAGACGTCATGCGCGCAAGGAAGAAAATAAACCGAACAGCGGTTATATCGGGCGAGCGCACAGGACAGGCAGTCCCGTTCTGCCGGCCAGATCTCAACCGTCTGGATGCAAAATGGGGCCATTCTCCCCGCCTGCAGCAACTGCGGGACCTCGCGTTTATGCACGT
>Ga0308170_10003034_pt1 | contig 14022 bp, 13 predicted proteins | sample PhyBR2_2_FD_202136 | JGI IMG/M metagenome (GOLD analysis project Ga0308170, IMG submission 202136) | Phyllosphere microbial communities from UC Gill Tract Community Farm, Albany, California, United States - DLSLSB.R2 | ecosystem: Host-associated > Plants > Phyllosphere > Unclassified | place... | reverse complement strand
GCAGGTTTGCATAAATCGACTCAGCGAGCTTTTTACTGATACCGGGTGCTTTGGCTATCTCTTCGATGCTGGCACGAGACAGCTCCTGCAATCCACCAAAATGTTTGAGCAGGTCGCGACGGCGTGTCGGGCCGACCCCTGCCACTCCCTCCAGCGTAGACGTACGGCGGGTCTTGCCGCGCCGGGCGCGGTGCCCGGTGATGGCGAAACGGTGGGCTTCGTCGCGGATCTGCTGGATCAAGTGCAGCGCCGGCGAATCGCCCTTGAGGGTAAACTCATGGGCGGCGTCGTTCAGGTACAGGGTCTCGAAGCCGGCCTTGCGGGTTGCGCCCTTGGCCACGCCCAGCAGGATCAGGTCGGGCACCATCAGCTCGTTGAGCACATCACGGGCCATGGACAATTGGCCTTTACCACCGTCCACCAACAGGATGTCCGGCAGCTTGCCCTCCCCGTCCTTCAGCTTGCCGAAGCGCCGCATCAGCGCCTGGTGCATCGCCGCATAGTCGTCGCCTGGCGTCACGCCTTCGATGTTGTAGCGGCGGTAATCGGACTTGATCGGGCCTTCCGGACCGAACACCACGCAGGAGGCTACAGTCGCCTCGCCGCTGGAATGGCTGATGTCGTAGCATTCCAGCCGTTGCGGCGGCTCGTCCAGGTTGAGGACGTCGGCCAGGGCATCGAACCGCGCCGCCACGTGCTGCCGATTGGCCAGGCGTGCGCCCAGGGCCTGTTCGGCGTTGGTCACGGCCAGTTGCTGCCAGCGCGCCCGGGTGCCACGCACGCGGTGGCTGATGGACAATTCACGGCCGCGAAGCTTATCAATGGCTTCGATCAGCGCTGGGAAGTCTTCGTGCACCACGTTGACGATCAACTCGGCAGGCAGGTCGCGTTCCGGGCTGCTGATGTAGTACTGGCCGAGGAAAGCCGCCATGACCTCGGACACGTCTTCCTCGATACCCACCTGGGGGAAGAAGTTCTTGCTGCCCAACACACGACCGCCCCGCACACTGATCAGGTGCACACAGGCACCGCCCGGGTTAATGAACGCGGCGACCACATCGACGTCACCACTGCCGCCTTCCATGCTCTGCTGGTCCTGCACACGCCGCAGCAGCCCGATCTGGTCGCGCAGCTCGGCGGCCCGCTCGAACTCAAGGTTGACCGCCGCGTCTTCCATCGCCGCCGAAAGCTCGTCGGTCAAGGCATTGCTGCGGCCTTCCAGGAACATCACCGAGTGACGCACGTCCTCGGCATAGACTTCAGGTTCGACAAACCCTACGCACGGCGCCTTGCAGCGCTTGATCTGGTATTGCAGGCAGGGCCGGGTGCGGTTCTTGTAGTAGCTGTCTTCACACTGGCGAACGAAAAACGTCTTCTGCAGCAGGCTCAGGCTTTCACGAATCGCCCCGGCGCTGGGATAAGGACCGAAGTAGCGGCCCTTGGCCTTCTTCGCGCCCCGATGAATGCTCAGGCGCGGAAAAGCCCCGTCGGACAGGAACACGTATGGGTAGGATTTGTCATCGCGCAGCAGGATGTTGTAAGGCGGGCGCCATTCCTTGATCAGCGTCTGTTCGAGCAGCAGCGCTTCGGTTTCATTGGCGGTGATGGTGGTTTCGATCTGCGCGATGCGCCCCACCAGGGCAGCGGTCTTCGGTGCGAGGCCGGTCTTGCGAAAGTAGCTCGCCAGGCGTTTCTTGAGGTTCTTGGCCTTACCGACATAGAGCAGGCGCGCATCGCTGTCGAACATGCGGTACACGCCTGGACGGCCGCTGCAAGTGGACAGGAACGCGCTTGGATCAAACAATTCAGTCATTTTTCAGGCGCTGGCATCGACCATGCCGTGGCGCACCGCCAACAGCGTCAACTCAACGTCGCTGCTGATCGAAAGCTTCTCGAAGATACGGTAACGGTAGGTGTTGACGGTTTTGGGCGAGAGGCACAGCTTGTCGGAGATGATCTGTACTTTCTGGCAGCCGACAATCATCAAGGCGATCTGGATTTCCCGCTCCGACAGCGCATCGAAGGGCGAGTCGTTGGTGGGCTGGAACGATTTGATTGCCAACTGCTGGGCAATTTGCGGGCTGATGTAGCGTTGCCCGGCGAAAACCAGACGAATGGCCTGGACCATTTCGTTCAAACCGGCCCCCTTGGTGAGGTAGCCCGCTGCGCCTGCCTGCAACAACCGGGTCGGAAAGGGATCTTCTTCACAGACGGTGACCGCGACGACCTTGATGTCCGGGTGACTGCGCAACAGTTTACGCGTGGCCTCCAGGCCGCCGATGCCAGGCATCTTGACGTCCATCAGCACCACATCCGGCTTCAATTCACGCGCCTTGATCAGCGCCTCTTCCCCGGATTCAGCCTGCCCAACCACCTGCAGGCCATCGATATCAGCCAGCATTCGTGTAATGCCCGTACGGACTAGATCATGGTCATCGACCACTAACACCCTAATCAAGCAGACACCTCACGATTTGGTCTTATTTGGATTGCCCCACACCTTAGCAAAAACCATTCGCCAGACCTAGCGCAAAAGGGACGGATAACAGTTACAACACATCTTCTTCACCACGCGGCCAAGGCCTCAAGCACCAGCGTCTCGCTGCATCCTCAGGAAACACTCGTCCTCACCCACAACCCGCAGCCCCATGCGTTCGTACAGTGCCCTGGCCGGATTATTCTTGAAAACCGTCAGGCGCAGTGCCGGTCGACGCTCCTGCGCCACCAGGCGCCAAACCTGTCCGATCGCCCAGGTACCGGCGCCCTGCCCGCGAAACGCTTTATCGATCTGTAATTCCCGGATATATAAAGCGCGCGCGTCACGGCTGAGGCTGACAAAGCCCAGCACCTGGTCCTCACGGTAAATGATCCAGTTCTGGCGAATGATCCAGGCCAGATCGAACGCCTCGTCCTGCCATAGCAAATCGTGCTTGATGTAATAGGGAAGCATGTTGTCGCAGGTCAATTGACGGGCAAAGTCGATGTCCCCGGCAACAGCCTCGCGCCAGTCAAGGCTCATGGGCACCTCGTCAAGGCAGCATAACCGGCACGACTTGCCCGGCCCACCCCTCGGCATCGCGACGGGCAATGACCAAGAGTTCACCCGCGCCTGTCGCGGCCGCGACCAGCGAACCGTCCGGGCCCCAGATAGCGCTGCGCCCGGCCGATTCCCAGCCTCCAGTGACGCCACCATGGTTGGCCATCAGGACCGTCATGGCGTGCTGCCCGGCATAACCCTGCAACAAGGTAGTGTCAGGTTTATAGCCGCCTTCGGTAATCAGCACGCCTGCTGCATACAGCGTAGCGCCCTGCGCGGCCGCAGTCGCGGCATGACTGGGGTGAGAGAAATCGGCACACACTGCCAGCGCGATGTGTTCCTGCCCTATCTCCAGCATCGAGCCGCCGTGGCCTGGAGCGAACGCGACTTCTTCCCCAGGGTGCAAATGTTGCTTGCTGTACACCCCAAGGGAGCCGTCGGCACCGAGAACCAGCGCGCCGATCAACACCGGCGCCTCTGCCGACAAGCGAATCGGCATGCCCACCACGGCAGTCAAGCCGAGCTCGCGCGCCAGGTCACGCAGCGGTTGCAAGACGGCGTCGTCCGGCAGGATGGCCAGGCCCGCCGCGAGGCCGCGTTCGTAACCGGTGAGCGACAGCTCGGGAAACACCAGCAGTAGCACGTCCTGTTCAGCGGCGGCCTGCATGAAATGCTGATGGCGCAGGAGATTGGCGTGAACGTCCCCCGCGATGGAAATCGACTGGGCGGCGGCAAAGGCTGGAACGGTCATGGTTATCCTTGAAGGGTCGCGCAAGCCTGAAGTTTGTCATAACGCCCACCGGACTCAAGCCAAAGCGGACAATTGCATGGAGCCGATAGCATTTTCTGATTGAAGCGGCGTACCGCCCTCTAGTAAGCTCAGGCTCATTCATCGGAGACACACCATGTTCAATGCCCTCTCACAGCTTCCTACCGCCAGCGCCCTGCGCTCGGTTGCGGCTGCGCGGGTGAACAACGTGCAAAGTCCGGTCAGTTTTTATTTTGGGTATTGGTTTAGCCACTGGCGCGCCTGATACCCAACCGGCGCCCACTTCAACGGGTCGCCTGCCAGAGTTTCCAAACCCCCGGTCGGCCTCCCGACCGGGGGTTTTGTTTTTTCCGGCCATACATTTTTGCAGCATCGACACCTTGAGGATTGAGCCATGAACTACGCCACTTATTACCGTTACGACAGTTTTTCCGCCTGGCGATTTACCAGCCACCGCTCGGGACAGCCTGCCGCCTCCGATCGGTCACCTACCGGTGGCAAGCCTCAATTGCGGGCCAATACGGCCAATTGTCGAACACCCCAATAGGACCTGCGCGCGGGAACCAACCCGCCCCTCGTCCAGGAAACCAGATCATGAATTCGTCCGTCTCCGCTTTGCCGCTGTCCACGCTCAACCCGGCCAATGAAGCCCTGACCCTGCGCCTGCCGAGCTCGTTGCAGCTCAAGCAACAACTGCCCCTCAGTACGGCTTTGAGCCAGCAGGTGCATGCCCATCGCCAGGCCATTCGCGCGATCCTCGACGGTGAGGACTCCCGCCTGCTGGTGATCGTCGGCCCCTGCTCCATCCACGACCCGAAATCCGCCCTCGAATACGCCACCAACCTGGCCCGCATGGCCCATGAAGTCAGCGACAGCATGCTGCTGGTGATGCGCGCCTACGTGGAAAAACCGCGCACGACCGTGGGCTGGAAAGGCCTGGCCTACGATCCGCGCCTCGATGGCAGCGATGACATGGCCGCCGGCCTGACCCTGTCCCGAGAACTGATGCGCGAAATGCTGCAACTTGGCTTGCCCGTCGCCACCGAATTGCTGCAACCGATGGCCGCCAGTTACTTCGACGACCTGCTCAGCTGGGTTGCCATTGGTGCCCGCACCACCGAATCACAGATCCACCGGGAAATGGCCAGCGGCCTGGGCATGCCGGTGGGTTTCAAAAATGGCACCGATGGCGGGGTCGGCATTGCCTGCGACGCCATGCGCTCGGCGGCCCATCCCCATCGGCATTTCGGTGTCGACAGCCAGGGGCATCCGGCGATCATCCAGACCCCGGGCAATCGCGACACACATCTGGTTTTACGCGGCGGCCATCGCGGACCGAACTACGACCACCAGAGCGTCGCGCAGATCCACAGCGACCTGACCCGCCTGAGGATACCGGCGCGGATCATGGTCGATTGCAGCCACGCCAACAGCGGCAAAGACCCGCTGCGCCAGCCGCAGGTGTTCAATGACGTGCTGGAACAGCGCCTGCAAGGCAACCGCGCCCTCATCGGCATGATGCTGGAGAGTCATCTGTTCGAAGGCTGCCAGCCGCTGGGCCCGTCGATGCGCTACGGCGTATCGGTCACCGATGGTTGCCTGGGCTGGGAAGCCACCGAACAGCTGCTGCGCCAGGCCCATGGGAAATTGCTCTCCATTTGAGATTTTTCTGGGTTATGTGGCGAGGGAACTTGGTCCCGCTTGACCGGACTGGCGCTCCAGTGCGAAGCGCTCACACAAAAGGGCTGCTGCGCAGCCCAGCGGGAGCAAGCTCCCTCGCCACGGGGTCTTCATCTGTTCAGCTTTGTGCCTTGGAGCGCACCTGGACCGTGACCTCGCCGGATCGCTGGCTGACGTCATCCAGGCGCTCGACCTGATAAAACAGCGTCACTGATCGGCCGCGCTGCTCCTGCCAATACGCCACAGGCACGACAAAACCGAGCGCCTGACCGGCCGTGGCCTCGGTGATTTCCCGCTCCTCGACATGGGCATAATTGCCATTGCACTGAAACCAGACCAGCTCGCCCGCCTCGGTCCCTGCATTTTCGATGACGACCGTCAGCCCACTCTGAAGCTCATCGACTTCCAGTACCCCATCCTCCAGCCCCAGGATCCGAGGCGCCTTCAGCGCAGGACGCACCAGCGCGCCTATGTTCAGCGATAAGGGCTCGGCACGGCGTACCGAATGTCCCTGCCGCACGACATAAACCAGGCTCAGTGCGTTGCCGACATGGGGCGTAATTTGCGAATGATCGATCCAGAACGACACCTCGCGGCCGACCGTGTGAGCCTCTATCTCCAGCACGTCGCGCCAGAGAGCCTTGGCCTCCCGGCTGGCGATCAGGATCAGTCGGTCTCCCGTGGCCATTCTGAAATAGGGCCGGACGGTCAATGCCGTGCCTTCTGGCACGCGAGCCGGATCAAGGCTGCCACCCACCGCATCCTTGGCAATGGCGGCCAGCAACTGTGACGTCGCGTCGCCGATCTGCAGTTGCAGGGGCTGCGAAACCAGCGTGGCCGGCAGTTGTTTGCCGATGACTTGGTAGGAAATTTCCAGCGATCCGCCATCCAGTTCAGCGATATGTGGCTCGCGCACGACGAAAACGACATTCCGGCCAACCCGGCGCTCCGTCACGAACCGGCTTTCTTCATAACGGTAAGGTTGGGCATCCGGATTGAGCCCGTGCCAACGCAGCAGCACTTCATCCCCACACGCCATCAGCGGATAAGGCTTGATGGTAATGACCACCTTCCTCCAGGCGGGGTTGATCATCCCGCCCTTGGCAGCAGGCAAATCAGGCGCAGGGAGCCGCGCTGGGGAGGTCAGCCGGGGGCGTTGGGCGGGTCGGTAAGGGTTCATGTACAGGCTCCAGTCCTTGGAATAAGGGCACCGTTCATATGACGGCGCCCGACAACACCATTAAAACCCGACCGTCCCAAACCCACAGTCAGACAAGACAATGGCAACAGTGGTCCCTGGCGCTTGAATGCGTAGCTGCAAACCACAGGCGCTATCGGAAGTATCCAGTCACCCTTCGCTCCGTCCGGCTTCTGATCGGATTCTTCCTGCTTTTTTTATTCCAATTTCAGTGAGTCACTGCGGTTTCTTCCTACACCGCCCAACAGAAGCCTGGATTAGAGTGAGGTCGCAATCTCAACGTGAACCTCTTCGAAAAAGGTACGAACATGCAACGGAATGCAACCACTCAATTTCCCATCCTGCTGGTCCCTGGGTTGTTCGGGCTTGAGACGATCGGCGGTTTCGAATGTTTCCATGGCATCCGGCAAGCGCTGCGCACCGCTGGCGCCCGGGTGTTCATTCCTTATCTATCGGCTACCCATTGCAATGAGGCCCTCGGCGAGCAATTGCTGGCTCAGATCGATCGGGTCCTCAGTGGCACCGGCGCGACCAAGGTCAATCTGATCGGCCACAGCCAAGGAGCGCTGGCCGCCCGCTACGCCGGTGCACACATACCCGGAAGAGTCGCCTCGGTGACCTCGGTCAGTGGCCCCAACCAGGGCTCCGAGCTGGCGGATTTCCTGCGCAAGGCCCTCGTCCCCGGACGATTGCCAGGGCCAGTAGCAAGCAAGGTCGCCACGCTTTTTGTCGACTTCATCGCGTTGCTCACCGGCCAGACGCAGCTCCCGACCTCCACGGTCGCGGCATTGGCGGCGCTGACCACCGAGGGCGTTGGCACGTTCAACGACAAATATCCCCAGGGCCTGCCGAAAAACTGGGGCGAGAGCGGCCCGGACAAGGTCAACGGCGTGCGCTACTACTCCTGGAGCGGCACCTTGCAAGACACGCCCGGGGCATCGGGCGATGTCACCGACCCGCTGCGTCTTTTCTGCCGCGCCTTCGCCGAATACTTCATCACCGAAGCCGGGCAGAACGACGGCATGGTCGGACGCTTCAGCTCACACCTGGGCAAGGTGATTCGCTCCGATTATCCAATGGACCACATGGACGCCATCCACCAACCGGCGGGCAAAATACGCAAGGGAGCCGACCCGATAGCGCTTTATGTGCGCCATGCCGAACGCTTGCGCAAAGCCGGCCTTTGATCGCCGCCTCACGGATTTGACGCAATTTTGACAACAACTCGTCCATGAATCCGGTAGGCTCAACACCTTTGAAAATAGCGAAAGGAAATTTCCCATGGCCAAAGCCACTGCCCGTCACATCCTGGTTTCCACCGAAGACAAGTGCAACGAACTGAAGGCCCAGATCGAAGCCGGCGCCGATTTCGCCGAAATCGCCAAAGCCAACTCTTCGTGCCCATCCAGCCGTCAGGGCGGCGACCTGGGTTCGTTCGGTCCAGGCCAAATGGTCAAGGAGTTCGACACCGTGGTGTTCAGCGCACCGATCAATGTGGTCCAGGGCCCGGTGAAGACCCAGTTCGGCTACCACCTGCTGGAAGTCACCAGCCGCCAGGACTGATCCCGGTTTATCGACATAACGGCCCGCCATTCGGTGGGCCGTTGTGTTTGGGTCACGTGAGGGGCTGGCGATCCACGCCCCGCTCGCGTACAAATCGTGGTCATCGATCACCCGGCTTTAAGGCTGACAATGCGACTGGCGTTCCCTTCACTGCTATTCACAGCCGTGGCCCTGCTGGCAAGTGCCTTTGGCGCGAATGCAGCACCGCAACATGCCCTGACCGTCTACGGTGAACCGGCCAAGTACGCCGAAGGCTTCGGCCACTTCGCCTACGCCAACCCCCAGGCGCCCAAGGGCGGCACCATGCGCCGCTCGGCCATCGAGATCGGTCATTTCGACCATGTCCTGCCCTACATCGACAAAGGCATCGGCGTCAGCCAGATCGATGGAATGCTCTACTCACCGCTGGCCCAGCGCTCGCTGGATGAACCCTATACCGTCTACGGCCTGGTGGCCGAGAAAATGGAGCGCGCCGAGGATGGCCTGTCCCTGCGCTTCTACCTGAACCCCAAGGCCCGTTTCGCCGATGGCAAGCCCATCACCGCACAAGACGTGCGCTACAGCTTCGAGTTGCTGATGTCCCAGGGCAGCCTGCGCTATCGCACTCAGTTCGCGGCGGTCAAAGGCGTCGAGGTGGAATCGGAGCGCACCGTTCGGTTCGACTTCAAGAACAACGAAAACCGCACCCTGCCCCTGGATATCGCCACCCTGCCGGTATTCCCCGAACATTGGTGGAAAACCCGCGACTTCGCCAACGGCGGCGGCTACGAGGCCCCATTGGGCAGTGGCCCGTACCGGGTGGGCAAGGTCGATTCCGGCCGCAGCATCACGTTCGAGCGCAACGCCGACTGGTGGGGCAAGGACCTACCCGTCAGCCGTGGGCTCTACAACTTCGATCACTTCAGCATTGAATATTTTGGCGACACCGACGTGGCCCGCCAGGTGCTGCGCGGCGGCGCCTACGACTACAACCGCGAGTTTTCCGCCACCGCCTATTCCATCGGTTACGACGGCCCGGCCCTGCACGACGGCCGCTTGCAAAAGGCTCACCTGGCCACCGAGGCGCCCCAAACCGCCCAGGGCTTCGTGTTCAACCTGCAGAAACCGCAATTCCAGGATCGCCGTGTACGCCAGGCCCTGGCCATGCTCTGGGATTTCGAGTGGAGCAACCGCCAGATGATGCGCAACCTCTATGTGCGTCAGCAGAGTTACTTCTCCAATACCGACCTGGCTGCCCGACAACTGCCTGATGCCGCCGAGTTGGCGATCCTCGAACCCTTGCGCGGGCAAATACCCGATGAAGTCTTCAGCCAGGTATTCGAGGCTCCGAAAACCGACGGCAGCGGCGTGATCCGCGACAAGCAATTGCAAGCCCTGGCGCTGCTGGAACAGGCCGGCTGGAAACCCGACGGTGACCGCCTGGTGAATGCCGAGGGCGAACCGTTGAGCTTCAATTTCCTGGTCAGCCAGAACGGCATCGACCGCCTGCTGCTGCCCTACAAGCGCACCCTGGCACAGATCGGCATCGACATGAGCATCCGGCGGATCGACGCATCCCAGTACGTCAATCGCCTGATGAGCCGCGACTACGACATGATCATCACCGGCTACCCCGTCAGTACCTCGCCGGGCATGGAGCTCTACAATTATTTCGGCTCGGCCGCCGCCAACGATCCGGGCGCCAATAACTACATGGCCCTGAAGAACCCGGCTGTTGACGCGTTAATCGATGGGCTGGTCAAGGCCACGACCAAGGCCGACATGCTCCGCCACGCCCACGCCCTGGACCGCGTGCTGCAATGGAATTACTACTGGATCCCCAACTATTACCCGCCTGGCAGCTCGACCGTGTGGTGGAATCGCTTCGGCATTCCCAAGGTGCAGGCGAGCAATGAAGAAGCCATCGAGAGCTGGTGGGAAATCAGCACCACACCGCTGACCAACGAACAGATGACCGCCGAACGCATCAAGCGTGGCGCATCCGGAGGATCGCACTGATGTGGGCTTATATCGCGCGGCGCCTGCTGCTGATCATCCCGACGCTGGTGATCATCCTGCTGGTGAACTTCGTCATCGTCCAGGCCGCACCAGGCGGGCCGGTGGAACAGGCCATCGCCCATCTGCAAGGCATCGGCGGCGCCAGCGTCGGCAGTTCGGGCAACGCCATGACGGGCAATTCCCGCGCCAGCCGCGGCCTGGACCCACAGCTGATCAAGGACATCGAAAAACAGTACGGCTTCGACAAGCCCGCCCATGAACGCCTGTGGCTGATGCTCAGCAGCTATGCCCGCCTGGACTTTGGCAAGAGCTTCTTCCGCGGCGCCACGGTCACTGACCTGATCCTGGAAAAAATGCCGGTGACCATTTCCCTCGGGCTATGGGCGACGCTGCTCACGTATCTGGTGTCGATTCCCCTGGGCATCCGCAAGGCCGTACGCCACGGTTCCGCGTTCGACGTATGGAGCAGCACCGCGATCATCATCGGCTACGCCATGCCGGCGTTCCTCTTCGCGATGTTCCTGATCGTGGTATTCGCTGGCGGCACGTCGTTGAACTGGTTCCCGGTGCGCGGGCTGGTGTCGGAGAACTTCGAGTCGCTGTCGACCCTGGGCAAGATCGCCGATTACTTCTGGCACTTGGTGCTGCCGGTCACGTCGCTGGTCATCGGCGGCTTCGCCACCCTGACGATCCTGACCAAGAATTCGTTCCTCAATGAAATCACCCGCCAATACGTGGTCACGGCGCGGGCCAAGGGCATGAGCGAGCGACGGGTGCTGTACGGCCATGTATTTCGCAATGCCATGCTGCTGGTGGTATCGGGCATTCCCCAGGCGTTCATTGGTGTGTTCTTTGCCGGCTCCCTGCTGATCGAGGTGATTTTTTCCCTCGATGGCCTGGGGCGCATGAGTTACGAGGCCGCCGTGTCCCGGGACTACCCGGTGGTGTTCGGCTCGCTGTTTATCTTCACGCTGTTCGGCCTGCTCATCAAACTCATCGGCGACCTCTGCTACACCTTGGTGGACCCGCGCATCGACTTCGCCGCGAGGAACGCCTGATGTTCAAGTTGTCTCCCTTGGGCCGCCGGCGTTTCGAGCGTTTCAAGAAAAATCGCCGGGGCTGGTGGTCGCTGTGGCTGTTCATCGGCCTGTTCATCCTGACCCTGGGCGGCGAACTGATCGCCAACGACAAGCCGTTGGTGGTGAGTTACCAGGGCTCGCTGTATTTCCCGGTGTTCAAGCGCTACACCGAGCAGGCGTTCGGCGGGCAGCTGCCGTTCCAGGCCGATTACCGCAGTGGCTACGTGCAGAACCTGATTCACAAGGACGGCGGCTGGCTGCTGTTTCCACCGATCCCGTTCAGTGACGACACGCCCAATTACGAGCTCAACCAACCGGCGCCGAGTCCGCCCTCGTCGGTGAACTGGCTGGGCACCGATGACCAGGCCCGCGACGTGCTGGCCCGGGTGATATTCGGCGCCCGGGTGTCGATCCTGTTCGCCCTGGCCCTGACGGCCATCAGTGCGCTGATCGGCATCGCCGCCGGCGCCTTGCAAGGTTATTACGGGGGCTGGGTGGACTTGCTGGGACAACGTCTGCTGGAGGTTTGGTCCGGGCTGCCGGTGCTCTATCTGCTGATCATCTTGTCCGGCTTTGTCGAACCGAATTTCTGGTGGCTGCTGGGGATCATGGCGCTGTTTTCCTGGCTGGCCCTGGTGGACGTGGTCCGGGCCGAGTTTTTGCGCGGGCGTAACCTCGAATACGTGAAAGCCGCCCGGGCCCTTGGCCTGTCCGACCGCAAGGTGATCATGCGGCACATCCTGCCCAATGCGATGAACGCCACCCTCAGTTACCTGCCGTTCATTCTCACCGGAGCGATTTCCACCCTCACTGCCCTGGACTTCCTCGGCTTCGGCATGCCGGCCGGCAGCGCCTCGCTGGGTGAATTGATCGGCCAGGGCAAGCAGAACCTGCAAGCGCCGTGGCTGGGGCTGACGGCGTTCTTCACCCTGGCGCTGATTCTTTCCCTGTTGGTGTTTATCGGCGAAGCGTTGCGAGACGCGTTCGATCCACGCTCTTGAAAACAGCCATGAAGCGGAAACCTTGAGATGAGCGACAACCTGATCGAAATCCGCGACCTGAGCGTGGCCTTCAACGACAACACCGTGGTGCGCAACCTGTGCCTGGACATCCGTCCCGGCGAATGCCTGGCGCTGGTGGGCGAGTCCGGCTCCGGCAAATCGGTGACCGCCCACTCGATCCTGCAATTGCTGCCCGAAACCGGAACTCGCACCACTGGCAGCATTCGCTATCGCGGCCAGGAGTTGGTGGGAGCCGAAGCCACGACCTTGCGAGAGCTGCGCGGCAATCGGATCGCGATGATCTTCCAGGAGCCGATGACCTCGCTGAACCCGCTGCACAGTGTTGAAAAGCAGATCGGCGAAACCTTGATGCTGCACAGAGGCCTGGGCGGCAAGGCGGCGCGCCTACGCATCCTGGAGTTGCTCGCCCTGGTCGGCATCCAGAAACCCGCCGAGCGGCTCAAGGCCTACCCCCACCAACTGTCGGGCGGCCAGCGGCAACGGGTGATGATCGCCATGGCCCTGGCCTGCGAGCCGGAACTGTTGATCGCCGACGAACCGACCACCGCGCTGGATGTGACCGTACAGCGCAAGATTCTGCTGCTGCTCAAATCCCTGCAAAAACGCCTTGGCATGTCGTTGCTGCTGATCAGTCACGATCTGAACCTGGTGCGCAGCATCGCCCAACGGGTCTGCGTGATGAAGTCCGGGGAAATCGTCGAGCAGGCGCCTTGCGAAACCCTCTTCAGCGCGCCGAAACATCCCTACAGTTGCGAGCTGCTGCACGCCGAACCGGAAGGCGAAGCCCTGCCCCGGGACGAACGTGAAGACGTGTTGCAGGTGCAGGACCTGCGGGTGAGTTTTGCCCTGGGCGGCGGGCTGTTCCGCCGCAAGGAATACCTGCGCGCGGTGGACGGCATCAGCCTGAATATCCAGCGCGGCAAGACCCTGGGTATCGTTGGGGAGTCCGGCTCCGGCAAATCCACCCTCGGCCAGGCGATCCTGCGGTTGATCGAATCCGAAGGCAGCATCCGCTTCCAGAACGAGCCCCTCGACCAGCTCTCGCAAAAAGCCCTGCGCCCTTGGCGCAAGCAGATGCAGGTGGTGTTCCAGGACCCGTTCGGCAGCCTCAGCCCCCGGATGTCGGTGCAGCAGATCATCAGCGAAGGCCTTGAGGTCCACCAACCCTCCAGTCCCGCGCAATGTGAAGCCCGGGTGATCCAGGCTCTCCAGGAAGTCGGCCTCGACCCCCAGACCCGCCATCGCTACCCCCACGAATTTTCCGGTGGACAGCGCCAACGCATCGCCATTGCCCGGGCGCTGGTGCTCAAGCCGGCGCTGATACTGCTGGACGAACCGACCTCGGCCCTGGACCGCACGGTGCAAAAGCAAGTGGTCGCCCTGCTCCGTCAGCTCCAGGCGAAGTACGACTTGACCTACCTGTTCATCAGCCATGACCTGGCGGTGGTCCGCGCCCTGGCCCACGACCTGATCGTGATCAAGGACGGCAAAGTGGTCGAGCAAGGCGCCAGCCATGAAGTTTTCGACTCGCCTCAGCATCCCTATACCAAAGAGCTGCTGGCGGCGGCGCTGCCCAGGTGAAAGCCCGCTTTAATCCTAATGCGGTTCATTGGAAAAGAATGATGGTCCTGTGGCGAGGGAGCTTGCTCCCGCTCGGCTGCGAAGCAGTCGTAACC
>Ga0308170_10003033_pt1 | contig 14022 bp, 15 predicted proteins | sample PhyBR2_2_FD_202136 | JGI IMG/M metagenome (GOLD analysis project Ga0308170, IMG submission 202136) | Phyllosphere microbial communities from UC Gill Tract Community Farm, Albany, California, United States - DLSLSB.R2 | ecosystem: Host-associated > Plants > Phyllosphere > Unclassified | place... | reverse complement strand
GTAGGAGGCCAGCTCCGCGCGGTGCAGCGCGTACAACTCGGCCACGATCTCAGGGTGACGCCACCAGCAGTCCGGGACGACCGACGTCGTCAGTTGGTAGGTGGCCACGAGCCATCGCACCCAGGCAAATAGCGATCGCCATGCCTCCTGTGATTGTTCGGTCGTCATCTCGCGCCAGCGGCGGGTCACGGATTTGGGGCCAGCAGGTCCGGCAAATGCCGACCTGAAAAGCTGTGCAGTGATTTCGTCGTCCCCAAAGGAACCTGAGGAGGGAACATCAAACTCATCGACGTTGTCACGGCTATGCATCGGGAGTCCCTTCGGTCTTCTGTTGACGCTGCTTGTGCCCGTCGGCCAACAGGCGCTCCATCTCAGCCTTCAGCCGGCGCAGTTCCCCCGCGTCCTTGCGCTTGTGCCATTCCAGGAGATCCAACAAAATGGGCCGCGTGCGCCGACCCACCATGAGCGCGGTGCCAGCAGGAAGGCGTCGAATCTCGTCCAAGGCGATCACCGGACGGTCGCGAAGCTGTTCACCGTCCTGCCGGCCCTGAGACGACCAGGAACGCGTGGTGAGCGTTAGGCTGCGCTCTCCGAGCAGACCGGCCAGCGACCGGAGATCGTGTTCGTCTGATCCTCCTCCGAAGATCACCTTGATGATGGCGGAGTCCCATATTGTTGACGCTTCATCGATCGACCAGCCCGAACGGGCCTGGGAGAGGGATTGGAGGACGACCAGTGTGGAGATGCCGATGCCGCCACCATCAGCCAGCGCCACGGGCAGGCCCGGCCAGGGGGCCAGGTTGGCGATCTCATCGAGTATGAGGGACAGCGGCGGTTCAAGCCTGCCGCCTGGCGAAACGAACGCCATTTCGCGTGCCGCGCTGTCGATGTCGTCAATCAGCGCCGAAAGATATGGACCGGCAGCAGCCGCTCCCGCGCGCGTGCCGATCAAATAGAGCGTGCCCCGTTCTCGAATGAACGCCTTCGGATCAAACTCCTCGGACTCGTCCTGCGGGTTCAGTGCCGCCAAAACCTTCGGTGAAGACAGCGGGGCAACCGCTGCCGAGACACCGATCCAGGAGTTCGAGGTATTCCGTGGGTCGTCTTCCAGGATTCCCATCAGGTCTGACTGCCAGCCAAGCGCCGCGCCAGGCCTGCCCAACACCTCCAGTGCTTCCCGGGCCAACACGGGACTGGAGGACCAGCGTCGGAATGCAGTCACTCCCTCGCCGGACAGCGCAGCAGCATGGAGCAGGCATTGGAGGACGATCAGCGAGCGCTTCTGCCAGGCAGCGTTTTCGCCCTTCATCTCCGTGTCCGCGGTAATGACCAGCGCTCGCCGGGTGGCAACGTCGGGGTCCTCGCATCCCCGCACGGGCGACCAGCGGAGGGAGGACGGCAAACCTGAAATGCCCTGCGGATCAAACACCGTCACCGGGCGTCCGTCAGAAGCCCTTGCCTTCATTGTCACCACAAGGTTGTCTGCCCGAGTCGATGTCGTTACGACGGCACCGGGCGCGTCGAGGATCGCATTGATGACCACGTACAGGCCCTTTCCGGACCTGGGCGCACCTTGGATCACCATCGATTCTTCAGTGGAGACGTGGACCGTGACGCCGCGGGAACGGCCCAGGGTCCAGGACAGGTCCTGCACCGAAGGCTTCACTAGCCCCGGGCGCGTGAACTTCCCCCGCTTCTGGACCGCCCTCGCACCAAAGTCGTGGACGATTTCGGCGCGACGGGCAACGCCGTCGCGGTTCAGGATGTCCTGCCGTAGCCACGCCCCCGATTGCTTCCACTGCCTCCACGCCATCAGCGCAGCCATGGCGAGCGCTCCGACCAGCAGCAGGGCCGGAGCCAGGATCCACCAGACGCTGTCCGTGCCGATTGCGCAGTCCCCACGACGGATGACTATCCAGTCCATCCTGTTGGCCAAAAGTCCGACGACGGCAGCCGGGTTGAAGGGCGACGGCGGCCAGGCGCCGCAGTGCCAAGAGGTGGCGAGCTGCGCGGCGGCCTGCACCAGCGCGGAGAGACATACGTAAGCTGCCGCTCCAACGAGAGCAGCGGTGACGAGCGGATTGTCGCTGGCAGCCCGGGAACTCGCTAGCCGTCTCACAGCATCCTTTCGTCTGTCCCGAAGACGGCCAACTCGTCGGTTGTCACCCGGTTGGCAACGATGAAGGAGCGGTTCCCGACTTTCCAGAGACCTACGCCCTTCGGAAGGTTCTCAATGTGCTCGCACTCAGCTTCGGTGAGGCCCAAGGCTTCCTTTGTAAGTCGCATGGCATCGTGCTTCTGGCGGTAGATGATCCTGGTATCTGCTTCGGTGAGGAGGCCCAGGGCTTTCTGCCGATGTCCGCTGGTGCTGTCACCTATCTCATTCAGGTCAGCGACCTTATGCATGATCAGCAGGTTGGCAATGCCGTATGTTCTGGCAAGGCGCCACTGCTCGCTCATCTTCGCCAACATGTAGGGATCGGCGAGCATCCGCCACCCCTCGTCGTACACGACAAGACGCTTGCCGCCGTCGGGGTTGGTGATTGCCGCCTCGAGCCAGGTGGCGCCGCAAGCGGCGGCCAGCGAAAGGGCCTGCTCTGACGCTCCGATGAGGGCGGAGGTATCCATCACCATCATTGGGGCGTCCGCGTCGAAGGCTACGGTGGACGGAGCATCGAACATGCCCTCGAGATCACCGGACACCGTGCGTCGGAGGGAATGGCTGACGGCGGTTCCGCCCTCGACCCCGACGAGAGCCACCATCTCCTTGGACGGTCGCAGCAGATGGTCAAGCACCATGGGCAGCGTGGGGTTGGAGTTTTCCGCCATGGTTTCCATGAGGGCGATATCCAAGGCCGTGTGCTCGACGGGTCGGAGCGGCATTCCTTGACGCATGAGCGAGACCAGTGCCACCAGGAGATAGCGGCGCCGCTGCCGAACGACCGCCTGCCACTGCGCCTCGGTTAGGGCGCTCGACCGTGGCCCGGCGTCCAGCGGATTTACTCGTGCCGGACGGCCAGGTCCGACGGAGATGACTTTGCCACCGACAGCTTTGGCGACGGGGACCCACTCACCCTTAGGATCAGAGGCGACTGCTGCTTTCCTGCCCAACGTAATGGACCGCGCCACGAGCGACTTGCCGCACATCGATTTGCCTGTGCCGACGGTTCCGATAACGACGATGGATGGGCCGCTGATGATCCCTTTGTCGTAAAGGATCCAGGGATCGTAGGAGAAGGCTCCCGACCCGAAGACATCGGTTCCGATGTAGGTGCCTTCGTGCCCCAGCCCCGATTCCGTAAGAAACGGGTAAGCGGCCGCGAAGGTCATGGTTGAGGCGCGGTGCGGCGCTGGACGTAACCGGTGCGGGCCCCGGAGCGAGTTCGGTTCTTTACTCCCCCAATCGCCCGTCACGCAAAATTTCTGAAGTCCCGGCTGTTCATGCTCCGACGCAGCACTCGCCCACCCGGACTCCTGGGGTGCCGGTTGGCGTCGTGCTTTCCGCTCCTCCCGGTTCTTGCCCGACGGAAGGTATTCAAAAGTGGCCTTGGTCGTCTTCATCGCAGTCCCCTTCCCAATGGCAGGCCGCTGGCAACAAAGGCCGCCCATTGCTGTCCGTAGAGAAGCCGCAGCTCAACGAAAGCGCCCGCCGCTGCGGACTCAAGCTCCTGGCGGTGCCGTGCCAAGTCCTCCAATGAAGTCGCTGTGACCGTCATGTACGCGGCCGGGCGGACATCACCGTGGCCGGCGACAATCTCTTCCTCCCGTTGTGTCACTTCTTCCTCCTCGGCCCTTTGCTCACGGGTGAGCGGTCTGTCGAAGCGCGCATTGATGCGGCGACGGGTCTCGTGGGCTTCCTGGGCTGAGCGGATGTCGCGAAGTGCTTCGGCGGTCGGTACCGCCCGAATAACCTCGGTGAAGGTGTGGCGGAATTCCCCCACATAGATCAGGGGGTGGAGGAAGCCCGGGAAGACTTTCTGCCGCGGCCATTCAGCAATCCAGAAGGTCTGGTGGAAGCCGGAATCTGTCCGTAGGTAGGTCCAGTGCTCCTCTACGCCCATCGGGCCCTGCCTCATGAGATCATCCGTAGATTCTGCTGCTGGTACATTCGACGCCGAAGCTGTCGGGGCAGTCGCTTTGCCGGCGGGCAGAAGGGCAGGATCGAAGGCACCGCGGATGATGGCAAGCAGCCCCGGCTCACCGAGCCATTCCTCGACTTTGACGTTGTGGGTACCCAGCGACGTTCGAATCGCCTCGACTTCGAGCCGCAGGACGTGTTCAAGGCCGGTGACGCCCCCGCCCGACTCCCTGATCCGGCGTCGCGCCTTGCTCGCGTCCAGGACAACCGAGACAACCAGCTCATGGCTCATAGCTGAGCCCGCGGCGCCCAGTAAGTCCTCGTACGCGCGGCGTCCCCAAGCAGCATCCTCCTTGCGGTCTCGCGCCGGAAGGGCATTCTCCCTGTAGAAGTCCCAGAGGGACGATGACGGGTAGGGCACGGTGTAGTCCTGGATGGCGATGCGGGCAACGCTTTGCCGTTGGGCCATGCCGGCCTGAACCCGTGACCAAGCCTGGACTGCCCACGCTTTGTCGTCAGTATCCAGGAGAGCGAACGAACGCGTACTGCACCGCAGCACCGCGATTGCCTCCTTGCCGTGTCCATCGACCAGGAAGCATTCCCCATGGGCAGTAGTTCGAATCTCCAGACTGCCCAACCCACCCGGAAGGGCAAGTCGGCCGGCGAGGCGTGGAGCTTCAGGCTTTGCGAGGAACCTCGTCTGACCCAAAGCTGCCCGGTAGAAGAACACGGCAATCTGTTGTGCCCAGACTGGATATGGGACACGGGAGTACTGAAGGATACCGAGCAGAATGAGCGCAAGCCAGATAGGCCCAGTGGTGAATAATCCAACTGGGCCGTGGCTCGCCGAGGCAACGATAGCGACGGCAACTCCCCCGGCGACGATGAGCAACTGGTACCACTTGAGCCCGAGGAAGAAGCCGCGGCGTTCGTACCTTGGGAATTTGACGGCTTCCAACGCGCGCCCGTCTTCAGACATGAGGGGTGCCTCCCTTCGGAGGGTCAATTCTTGGTGGCTGGGGTTTCGGAGGTTGCGGGCTCGACGGCCCGGGGGTGTTAGCGGAAGGCCGCGCTCGCGGTCCCGTTTCTGCAGGTGCGCTATGCCGGACTGGTGCTGGAGCGTTGTTGTCCTGGCTTCGCGGGCTGACGCTAACGAACCCGCTGGGTTCCGCGGACTGTGATAGTTCCGGTGAGCCGGTTGGCGATCCTGCGTTTAAGACTTTCTGCCCTCCGTCGCGGCCCGGTGCGGTCAACCCGGCGGGCACAGGAGGAGCTGACACCTGTGTCGGGAAGACGTTACGGCTCGAGCTGATGGGCCGTGTCAAGGCGGAGCGGCTCACCATGTTCGCGAGGGTCAGGCGGCCGCCTGCCTGGCGACTGATCTGTCGTGCGGCAACGCTGGTGCTCCGGGCCAGGACGTGGCCACCGCCCGCCGTTTGGGCAGCTGCAGCCAGTTCCCCACCGGCGAAGCTCACCAAACGCAGGGCCATCATGGGCGCGCCACATGCCAGGGCCATGCCTACGGTTCCGGCTGCCAAGCCCGCGAACGACTTGGAATCGGCAAAGAGCTTTACGGCCACGGCTAAGACGGTTGCAGCCAAGGGCTTGGCCACAACCAACGCGATGACGACCTCACACCAGCGACGGGCCCATGATTTTGTCTTGTCCCAGGGCAGCAGCATGAGGGCCACGGGAGCCACGGCGGCGAGGACAACGAGGGCAAAGGAGCGGAAGATCATCGAGCACATCAGAATGAAGGCGAGTATCCAGACGACCCCGACTGCCATCACGGTCACCACGGCCGCGCCCGCCGCCCCGCCGGTGTTACCGGGAGCGAGCGAGACCAGGTTCCATTCCCGCCCGCTTCCCTGTGGCGCTCGTTCAAAGCCGAAGAGCCGCATGAAGACGAGGTAGGGATCGGAACCAATGGATTGGAGCAGGGCGGCGGATGCTTGGTCTGTTACCCGGGTCAGCTGCCGGACGAGGTAGACGGCGGCCCCAACCAGTGGGATGGCGAGGGCGCCGCCTACCATCGCCCTTCCAATGCGTCTCGGTTGCTGACTAATTAGCCCGGAGAGCAGTTGCAGCATCATCACGACGGCGAGCGGCGTCAGCATTACAACCACCCACCAGCTCGTCAGTCCTTCGATCGACAGCCATTGGGAGTCGTCGACGTTCGACACAGTGAAAGCACCCGTGATGAAGGCCCACAGCCACGACGCCATGTTCTGCAAAATGTTTGCGAACAGTGACGTGATCGCGCCGAGGGCGTTGTCGTTAGCCTGTGACACCAGGCCGCATCCGGGTGGCCACCATCCATTGAGATCGCAGTCAACGGGCATGACCTAGAACCCGAGAGGAAATGCCGTCTGCGACCAGAGGATGTAGCCGTTGATACCGCCTAGGATGGCAGCCACAGGGCCTGTCCAGAGGAGGATTACGCCGCCGCTGGACGCCAGGCGTGACGATTGGCTCAGCTTGCCCGCCAACAGCAGCGCTGCGCCGATGATTGCCACGATGGCGATGATGATGAAGGCGCCGACAAGGATGCCGCCGCCTATCTGTTTGAGCGATTCAAGGAAGGGGAAACTCGCGTTCGGCGTGATCCCTGGGTCCACCGCTGCCAGAAACATGGGTGCTCCGTCCGTCGTATTCCATGGAGTGAGCAGATGAGCTCAAACATTCATGGATGGAGCGGAGGTCAGCGACATGACCGGACACCGAACACGCCTTTTGGACGGTATGCGACCAGTCGTGAAATGACCCCACTCACCGCTGGGAGGTTGGTCTCCCACAAGGACCTTCCTGCGCTGCCCCGCCTCTGGCCCGGACGCCCGCCGGTAACGACGTGAGCCCTCAGCGCGGAAGCAGGTCAAAGTAGGCGGTACCCGAGTTCCAGCTAATGGGATGTAGCAATGTGCCGACGGCAGGGTTCAGAGCACTCCACATCATGCCGTTGCCGGCGTAAATGCCGACGTGCCCCCAGTTGTCCGGTCCTTGCGGATTCTGGACCACCAAGTCCCCCGGCTTAGGGTCGTCGACACGAACCCCAACACGCCACTGCTCTACCCGGGGCAGTTCGATACCAGCCTGGCGGTAGATCCATTGCACGTAACCGGAGCAGTCCCACGCTTTGAATTCGGTGCCGCCCCACACATACCGTCCGCCCAGGCCTTCCTGAGTGAACCGCAGAATGTCCCGGCGGAGCTGAGGCAGACTTTGCCAAGACGCCGCAGACCTTACGGCGGGCGCCGAAGATAAACAAGCGTCCGGCTTTGTGCCTTTCTCTAGCGCAGCAACGACTGCTGTCGCTGCCCGTTCCCAACGCGCATAGAGCTCGGGAAAAGCAGATACCTGGACCGCCTGAGCAGCCAGGCCTTTATCCATTGTCTGCCACCCCGGTATGTCAAGCAGCCCTCGAGGACTTCCTCGGTTAGGTCCTAGCGGGCCGCCGTAGAAGGCGCGCGCGTTGTAGAAAGCGTCCATAAGCTGCTCAACACTTCCCCACCCAGCTGCAGGACGCTGTTGGGCCGATCCTATCGAGTCATGGTCGCTGCCAACGCCATCATTCGGAAAGCCCAACGAAGCCGGCACGCTGGGATTAGCCAGCACACGCAAACTCGACTCCTGCATTGCCATCATGATGGCAATGATCTGTCCCGAACGAGGTACGTCGAGCTCTTTGCCGACGGCAATATAAGCTCGTGCCACGCTTTCCTGTCGCGACGTCAACTCGTACAGCACCTGAGCACCGTCGCGCACCTCCATGCCATTGCTAGTACCCGTACCGGTGCTGACAGATGCAGCATCAGCTGGAACACAAGCCACAGCTGAGTCGCCTCTCATATTCGCGAATAGAGCCACGCTCGCGACGAAGGCCATCAGCGACAAAAGCACACCAGTGGTCGCGGCTGCAGTGATTACCTTCAGAAGTGCTCGTCGCCTCACCAGACCCGTCACGGCCATAAGACTGATCATTAGTAGACGATCCGGTCAGCGGTGGCATAGAAGGCAACCATGGCGCAACGGTCAGCCGGAGCTGTAACTGCCGGCGGGCAGTTCAGCATGACCGTTATGGGGGCGGAGTAGGTGTTTCGATCCCTGGTGGTCTGATTGACCACTTGCACGATCACAGTGCACACATGAAGGCCCGTCCAGGGAGCCGGGAATTCTTGAACTCTGGCTAACTCGAGGTCGCAGCGAACAGATTGCGCTGTGGCGCTCTGGCGTGCTGACTGTTGTCCAAGGCTCGTGAAGGAGCTGGCTGTCACGCCAGTGGCCTCGAACTCTTTGACCAAGACCGACAAGGGGTTGGATCCATCGGGAAGCAACTCCCACCACGAACGCACCCGTGCATACACATCCGAGTACGACGACGAACGGCTGTCCCACGTGTAGATCCCCCTTGCTGCGTCTACAGCGAGCGCGCGGAAATCGCGCGTTGGCGAAAGATCAACAGGCGACGTCAGTGCGGCTATGTCGGTTTCGCCGGGAACAGTAGAGGGCACACCCGTTGCCGAGGGCGTCCCGGAAGGCGTTAGCGCTAGAGGTGAGCTTGAGGCCGGGCTGGGCATGGATGCCGCGCCCGGCCTATCACCCGGCCAGAACAGGAAAGCGAGGCCGCTTATTAGCAAGACAACGAAGAGTCCGGCAAAGATCGAGCGCCGACGGCCCACCACCTGGAGTGCGCGCATTCCCCGGCCTCCCGCTCCCCAGCCAACCATGACTTAGGCGGACTGCCTGTTGGCCTCGTGCTGGAGCACACGCCAAGCTGTCCGGTATAACTGCCGGGCGAAACCGATGTTCACGGCGATATACCGCTCAGTGACACCAAGCTCGGTCGCCAGGGCGGCCATCTGCGCAGACCTAGGTAGGCCGCGCAACCCTGGACGGACTATCGTCTCCGCGACTTTTCTCAAGACGGCCGTGGGAAGGCAGTTGGCAGCGCATCGACACAGACCTTCCATGCTGAGCCCAGGCTCGGGCTGGCAGTTCAGTGCAGCATTGATCGTCATGGCGGTCTGCCGCACGACGGTAACTGCGTGCCAGCGCCGCCTGTCCTTGTGCGAGGGAGGCCCGTAATGCCTTGGCCCAACCAGACTTGAGACAGCGAGTTGCCACGTGTCCGCCCTCACGTTCCTCTGTACCAAGGCGAGCATGGCCTGCGCCCATGCGTGATCGACATACCTCTCTGTGCTGTCCCAACCCAACCCAGCGCTGACGACGGCAAGCACTTCGGGTGAGGCTTCCGCCGCCGTGAAATCCATGAGAAGCGGCAAAGTCTGATGACTGAGTTCGCGCCGGACGTGGGCCGCGCAGATTTTGTTGCAGACCCCTTGAACCCAGGCTTCGAATGGAATCCCCGGTAACTCCCGGTAGCGTCCCTTCGTCACGCCGTCCCATACCGCGACCCGGATGTCCTGCATGAGGTCGTCCACATCGCAGGTACGCCCAATCCGTGCCAGGCGGGAAACGACGTAACCCTGAACGCTGTTCACCGCGCTCATAATTTGGTCGAGCGGGATCTTGCACTCCCCTGCCGCAGGAGGGTTCAGCAGTGAGACGTCAACAGTGCTGCTCTTGGCTGGTTCCTTGGTGGGTTTGTTTGGTTTGGCGTCGGTTTCCACGACTTCACCGCTTTGTTCAGATCGAGTAGTTAGCAGAGTCGCGAACAGAGTCACTCGCGGACGTGGATGCGCAGATCCAGCAACGATCAGTAGAAGCTATAGAAGTTATTGTCGAAGATACTTAAAGTATCGTCAAGGGTGCCGTTCTTACTTTTTCTCCAACGTTCGGGAAGAATGTGGCTATGCCGCGGATTACCCAGCCACACGACGCCGCCTGGTCGGCTGATGTTGAGGCCGCCGTCGCAACATTTGGCAACCGATCGCGAAATGAAATTCTCCGATTCCTTACGGCGAACGGACCAGCGACGCGTGGCGACATTGTCGCCGTCGTCAGCGCCGGCGAACCGAGCGTAGCTAAGCACCTCACAGCTCTGGAGGACGCGGGCGTGGTGATAGTCGACGTCGAACCTGGGCGCCGGCACGGACGGTCGCCCCGGTACTCTTCCAACGCAGTTCGGATCAAGGAACTGCTCGACGCGCACCTAAGCTACCTGCTTGAGAAGTAGTGGCGACGTTTCGACGGCGGGCGGTAGCACCTATTCGAACTAATCCGCTGCGTCACCCGCGTCTGAAGACGAACCCGCCGCCGCTTGCTCACCTTCCGGCCGCCGGCTGATGTCCCTGTTCAAATACTCCGTGATGGCACGAAGGGTCTCCGGGGACACATCACCGAGAGTCCTGGCCGCAAAGGTCTTCACACGGGCTGCGCGCAGGGACTTCACAAACTCAAGCTGTGAATCGATGCGCTCGGGCAGGTCAGCGACCTCGCCACCCTGCAGATACCCAGAGTCGACATTGAAAATTTCACACAGAGCTCCAAGCAATGCCGGGTCACTGACGAGTCTCCCCGTGCCGTCCTTCATGTAGAACCAGCGGGCTCTGGAAAGCTTGATTCCCTTGATCTGCAGCTTCTGCTGAACCTCACGGAACGTGACGGGCTGACCTCGCTCGGCGACCACAACGTCAAGCAGAAGGTTCAGTCGTCGCGCCAACTCTGCCTGGGGAGACAAGCCACCACTGAATGCCCCTTCATCAGAAGACAAGACTCGCCTCCCTTCTGCTGCCATACTTCACGGACCCTCGTGCCCAGTATTCCTGTGGCGGACGCCGCCTGCAAGAACGCTTGCGGGACGCTTCCATCCCCTTTCGGATGAGCGTATCGTTCTCCTGTAGACCCGTCTACAGACGCTCTAGCCCTCCCCAACGCTATTCGGTGGTGGTCTCCTTGGTAGAGGACATCTTGATGAACCGGACGCGAAGCAGACTCCTTCGCTTTCTGGTCGCGCATGGCCCAGCGTCTTGCAAGGACACCTCCAAGGCCCTGGGACTGTCGCAGTCGACCGTCCGTCGACAGACCCTGCTGCTGTGCGACGAGGGTCTGATCAGCCCGGTAGCAGGGACCTTCATCGCCGAGGTGGACCAGATCAAGAAGCAGCTTCAGGAGCTATCCGCCGGGTTCCAATGTCCTGTTACCGAGCTGAGGAACCCAGATCATGAGGGCGCACTCTTGTCGGAATCGTCGTTCCACTCCTGCGAATGCCCGGGAACGGCGGAGGAGACCAGCTGAACAAGGTCGGGTCGGCTTTTTACCAGCCAGAAAGGACGTTCTCTCAGCCCCGATACCCATACCGAAGTGAAACGGCAGTATCGGCCAACTGGCTGAAGTACGAAGGCAGGTACAACTATTGGCGACCACTTCAGCCGTCGCAAAAGCGTGTACGTCAGGATCTTGAACGACCAGGCAAAAGAACACCCACACAGGCGGCCGCATAGTGACTTACATAGCTACTGGCAATTGTTCAGGATGTCACCGATGGCATCATGCTCGGCTTGGGTGACCCAGAGAGTGTATTTCGTTTTGACCGCTGTCTGCCGCTCCACGTATTCGCACCGGAACGCTTTGTTCGGGGGAAGCCAGGTTGCGGCATCCTTGTCGCCTTTGGCGCTGTTTGTGGGGCCGTCGGTTGCCATGAGATTCAGTGGGTCGTTCGCGAGTTCCTTGCGTTGATCCGCGGTCAGCTGCTGGGCACCTTTCTGCCATGCGTCGCTGAGTGGAACGATGTGGTCGATCTGGATGTCCGAGCTGGTGTCCTGCCCCCGGACGAAGTTGATAGTGGTACCGGTGTACTTGTCTGCCAGGGTACCTGACGCAACGACGCAGTTGTTTGTACCAGGCTTGAACGTCTCTCCGGTCAGGTCGCGCGCAAGGATGTCGTTGCGAGTGTCGCAACCGTTGTGGTCCGTATCGGCCCAAGCGGGTCCGAACTCATCGCGGGTATAGCCAGTCTTCGGAGCGCGGCCCTTAACAGGAATGCTTTCAAGCTGGACGAGAGCCTGGGCTGCTTCACGAGCAGAGCCACCGCCCGACGATTGACTCGTAGAGGTACTTGGAGCGGTTCTGATGCCTTCAATGGCATGGGCGGTAGCGTCACAGCCGGCAATCGGGCCAACCAGTAGGAGGGCGGCAGCAGCTGTCAGGGCTGGGGCAATCGAGCGGATGATTTGAATGGCCCTTCTTTATTGAGGCGAGTTGCTCCACACTAACTTCGGCTACCTGATGCAAGCGGTAAGAGGACATGTCGTGGCCGCCACACCGGAGCAAATGGAAGAACCGAACCAAGAGGCGCCTGTCAGGCCGAATCAGTTCACCGTGGCCAGGCGGACCTTTGAACGGGTCCCTATGAGCCGCTGCTTGGTCAGTGGTTGCTCCGGTGATTGCTTGGACTCCGCGCCATCAGGAAGGATCTCGCTCAGTCTCGCAATTTCTTGGATGTGTTCTGACGTAAAAATGATCTTGCCCTTGCCCCAGCAGGCGTGAGGGAACCGTCCGCTGGTTGCGCCGTCACGCAGCCAAGACTCGGTGCAGCGCATCAGCGCCGCTGCTTCGGCGGGCTCAAAAAATTCGATATCCACAGTGTCTCCCAGGAATAGGTCCACGTTTCTCAGTTCATGCTCCTGGCAGGACGCGCCAACATGACCGAAATCCGAAGCCGCCGGCCGATTGCTTGAAGGCCGCTAAAGCTTCTGGAAAGCCGAAACAGACCGCTCAGTGGCATCAGCACCCACCTGCAATGCCTCAGGCATCAGGTGCCCGTAAACCTGCTCGGTAGTCTTCGTGGAGGCGTGGCCCAGCCGGCGCGAGATCGTGAACAGTGGCACGCCGTCCTGGATAAGCCAGGACGCATGCGTGTGGCGGAGGTCGTGGATCCGCGGGCTTTTGGTCAGACCGATGGCCTGGGCCGTGCGGACAGCGGGGACCCAGTAATCGGCCCAGTAGAGCTTGTGGACGATCCGTCCGCCTGTGGGCGTCGTGAACACCAGGTCCTTTCCTGGTCTGCTTGCCACCAGCGGGATCAGCAGCTCCACAAGCGCTGGATTCAGACCGATGGTCCGCTTGCCGGCCCCGGTCTTGGTCGGGCCAACATAGAACTGGCTCTGCCCATCCCGCTTCCAAGCCTTGTTGATCCGTGCAGTAGGCGGTTTGGAAAGCAGATCCACGTCCGCCACGGTCAATGCGGTGGCCTCTCCGAAGCGGGTGCCTGTCATAACAAGGAAGTCCGTGAAGGCCTTGTACCGCTCCCCCATCCCCTCCATGATGAGCCTGTACTCGGCATGCGTCAGGAACATGGCCTCGTCCTCAGCCTTCTCAATGTTCGGGAGCTGCACGCCACGGCAGGGATTACGGGCAATGTAGCCGAGCATCTCGGCAGTGTTCATCGAAGCCGAGATCAGGCCGTGGATGTTGTGGATCGTCTTGGGAGCCTTGCCCTTGGCCATCATCCACTTCACCCAATGGGCGATGACGCGGTAGTCGAGCCTGTCCACAGGAACGTGCCCGATGACTGGCCTGATGTGGAGTTCCAGCATGGTCTGGTACGTCTTGACCGTTCCGCTCGATGGGCGGACGAGCAGGTCGATGTGTTCCTGGATGACTTCAGCCACAGTCGGAGAGCGTTTTTCATTCGTTAGGATGGCGTGTTGGGCAATCTCGAAAGACTGGCCGTTGGCGTCCAACAGCCGTTTAAGGGTCTCCGCCTCGGTGAGACTGGCGACTGTGAGGCCCTGTTGCTCGCGGCTCTTCGGGTCCCGCCACAGCACCATGTAGGACGATGAACCGTCCTTTTTGGTGCGTTTTCGAATGCTGGCCACACAAAAAACGGTACGCCGCTGTCAACACTTTCGGCGGATTTGTCAACACCCGAAGAAGAAACAAGCCCTTGACCTGCGGAAACACTGTGCCCGAGGTGGGACTCGAACCCACACACCTTTCGATACCGCATTTTGAGTGCGGCGCGTCTGCCAATTCCGCCACTCGGG
>Ga0308170_10003032_pt1 | contig 14027 bp, 8 predicted proteins | sample PhyBR2_2_FD_202136 | JGI IMG/M metagenome (GOLD analysis project Ga0308170, IMG submission 202136) | Phyllosphere microbial communities from UC Gill Tract Community Farm, Albany, California, United States - DLSLSB.R2 | ecosystem: Host-associated > Plants > Phyllosphere > Unclassified | place... | reverse complement strand
CTCGAACTCGTCCACTGGGATTACTGGCAGCGGATCAAGAATATCCCGCTCGACGCCAAGATCATCACCATCGCCGGCCAGAACGGCTCCGGCAAGACGACCCTGCTCGACGCGCTGCGCACCCTGTTCGGCCTGGACTGCTCGATGGGGCGCACCTATAAACACTACGCGCGCCACTCGGGCCAGCAAAGCGCCTGGCTGCGCGCCGTGGTCGACAACAAGCCGGTCGGACGCCAGCTGTCGAACCGGCCGTTCCGCCACTCGGGCTTTTTCAGCGACGACGAGGTGACCCTGTTCTGCCAGGTGCAGAAGAACGGCGGCGACTGGAAGCGCCAGTACCTGATGCGACCGGGGAATATCGCGATCGAGGAAGTGCTTGACGCCACCGACTGGCTCGGCGTGGAGAACTACCGCAAGCGCCTGGCCTCGGCCGGCCTGTCGCCGGCGATGTCGAAGGTGCTGGCGCTGGAGCAGGGCGAGACGGACAAACTGTGCGAATACGCGCCGCGCCAGCTGCTGGACCTGGTGTTCCAGGTGTTCGGCGACAAGGAAGTGCTGGACGCCTACGACGAAGCCAAGCGCCACCAGCGCGACACCGAAGCGGAACTCAAGCGCTTCGAGGCCGAACTCGAAACCTCGCGCATCAACCTCGAGGGCCTGCGCCTGCGCGTGGCCAACTACCACCAGTACGAAGACCTGACCAAGGAAAAGCGTAACCTGGTCGAGGAAGTGCTGCCCAGCCTCGAGTATCACGAGGCGCGCGAAAAGGCGGGCAACACCAGCCGCGCGCTGCGCGAGGCGAAGAAGCCCCTGGTGCAGGCCGACAGCCAGCTGGCCGAGAAGCGCAATGCGCTCGCGGCCCAGCAGCGCGCGCTGACCGAAGCCCAGCAGCAGGAAGTCAAGCTGGAACAGGAAGGCAACGAGCTCGCATCGCGCCTCACCCAGATCAACGCCAAGCTCAAGCCCCTCGAAAGCCTGCTCGAACAGAAGGAGCGCCTGCACAAGCTGGCCGCGGACGCCGGCGCCGACATCGCGGAGGTGTCCGCGCAGATCGAAGCCAAGGAAGCGGAACTCGCCAAGAAGAAGGCCGAGCGCGAAGCCTTGAGCGCCAGGATCATGGGCGAGCGCGCCACCATCTCGGCGCTGCAGGGCAAGAGCTCGATGCCGGAACCGGAAGCCCAGCGCCAGATGCGCCGCGCGCTGAACGACGCCGGCATCGCGCACGCCATGCTGTCGGACATCGTCGAAGTCACGGATCCGAAGTGGCAGGGCGCCGTCGAGGGCGTGCTGGGCGGTTACGCCTCGGTGGTGCTGCTGGAGCGCGCCAAGGATGCGCCGGCGGCCTACAAGCTGGCGGAAAAAGAACGCTATCGCCACTTCATCGTGCCCGATTGCGTCGACGCGCCGGTCGTGAAGGACGACACGCTGCTGTCCGTCGTGCGCTTCAGCAGTCCCGCGCCGGGCTGGCTGATCGACCAGCTGGAACGCATCGAGCGCGTGGAATCGGTCGACGCCGGCTTCAAGAGCGATGCCGACGAATGGATCACGCCGGACGCCTACCACCGCGAACGCCGCGGCGGACGCTCGTTATTCGTAGAACCTTCGCGCTACCGTTTCGGCGCGGCCGGCAAGACCCAGCGCCTGGAAGCGATCATGAAGGCGCTGCCCAAGCTGGAAGGCCAGGAAGACACGCTGACCCTCGCCATCAGCAAGCTGGCGTCGGAAGTGTCGGCCCTGCGCGTGCGCATCGCCGGCGTGGACGCGGCCAAGGAACTGTCGGCGCGCCAGGCCGAGTTCGAGGAAGCCACGCGTGCGCTGGAGCCGCTGAAGGCCGAGCGCCTGCAGGTCGGCGCGCGCCTGGGCGAGCTGCAGGTCCTGATCAAGAACGCGACCGTCACGCGCACGCGCGCCGACACGGTCTGGCAGAACGCGCGCATGGCGCTCTCGGAAGCGGAAGCCGGCATGCGCCTGAACCACCGCCGCCAGATCGAGCAACGCAGCGAACATGCGCGCGCGCTGCTGGAGCTGCGCCGCAGCTGGCGTCATGTGCCGAAGTCCTGGCGCAATCCGCAGCAGCGCGGCGCGCTGGTGGCGGCGCACCAGAACACGCACCAGGTCAAGCTGCGCGTGGCCTCGCTCGAGCATGCGCTCGGACGCGCCGACTGGGAACTCGATCCGACCGTGATCGACCAGTACGCGCGCCTGAACGACCAGCTGTCCAGCCGCCACGAGGAGACCGAGGAGCGGCGCTACCAGAACAACCGCGCGATCGAAGCCACCGCCAATGCGCGCGGCGCCTACATCGAGCGCCTGCGCTACACGGTCAAGACGTACTCGAAGAACATCAAGGAGCTGGGCGAACTGGCCAACATCGAGGTCACGGTCGACCCGGTGCGCCTGGAGAACGACGACGTCCTGCTGGCCCAGGCCGGCCTGCACGTGCGCTTCAAGTTCGACGGCAAGGACCAGATCGGCATGAATGACGGCGAAGCGTCCGGTGGCCAGCAGGTGATGAAGTCGCTGGTGCTGCTGATTGGCCTGCTGAAGTCGGAAGAGGGCTCGGGCGGCTTCGTGTTCATCGACGAACCCTTCGCCCACCTGGACATCCGCAACATCCAGCTGGTCGGCGAGTTCCTCAAGAACACCGACGCCCAGTACCTGATGACGACGCCGCTGACCCACAACACCGACGTCTACGACCCGTCCGAGCTGACGCTCATCACCAGCAAGAAGAAGAAGGATGTGCAGTGGGCGCAGCCGATCTTCGTGTTGCAGCGGCGCAAGGATGGGGACAAGGCGCAGGCCAAGGCGGCGTAAGCACCCGCCCGCAGAAAATCGGGGTCAGGAAAATCGGGGTCAGAGCACGAATTTATTTAATTTGTGCTCTGACCCCGAATTATGGGGCGGCGCCGCGGCGCCTCTTTTTCATGCGTGGATCCCGCGTCAGGCCTGGTCGACTTCCTTGCGCTTGCGCTGGCGCCAGCGCATCAGCGCGCCCGAGAAGGTCGCGAAATAGGCGGCGGCGACGCCCAGGCAGGCCATGGTCAGCGGGCTGTCGGTAAAGCGCGGGTTGGGCTGGTTGCTGCCCTGGTTCAGGTAGATCTCGATGCCGAGATAGATCACGCGCGCCACCAGCAGCATCGCGATCAGGATGCCCATGCGCGCCGGCGGCGTGAAGTAATAGCCCTCGATGGTGTCCTCGAAGCGGGTGCGGCGCAGGCCGTAGTAGCCGAGCGCGATGCCGCCGAGTGCGCCGGCGGCCAGCGCCGCCAGCGAGAGCGGACGGTCGGCCAGTTCGGTGGCCGGCACCGCCAGCAGGGCGCCGAACACCAGCAGGCCGGTGTAATGGCGCGACATGATCGAACGCTGGCGCAGCATCTGTGCGCTCAGGCGCTTGTAGACGCGCCAGACCAGGACCGGAACGAGGAGGATGAGGGCGAGGGTGGTCAGGCTCATTAAGACTTGAAACTCATGCAGTGACGGGAAGGGGAGCGCTGCGCTTGCGCCAGGCGAGCAGGCCGAGCGCGAACGCGATGTAGTAGCCGGCCAGGATGCCGAAGGTCAGCAGGGTCACCGGGCTGGAGGCGAAGGCCTGGCCGGTGGCCGTCGGGTCGCGCGTGATCATCTGGTAGCCGCGCCAGCCCATGCGGCACAGGAACAGGACCGCAACCGACATGCCGATCGGCGCGTGCGGGGTGAAATAGAACTCGTCGCCGACCTGCTCGAAGCGGGCCTTGCTGATGGAAATGCGGCCGAGCACCGCGCCCACCGCCAGGCCGGCGGCGACGCCGGCCAGCGCGATCGGATTGGTCTGCGCGGCCATCGCGCACAGCGCCAGCAGCAGCAAGGGAAAGAACACCAGGGTCGTGCGGTGGCGCCAGGTGCGCGAGCGCTGGCGGGTGGTCAGGCGCTTGATGCGGCTGTACACGCGCCACAGGACCAGGGGGACGAGGACAAGGGCATAGGCGGCATTGGACATGTGCTGCATGACGTTTCCTTTCTGTCGAATCCGCCATTGTAATGCAGCCGAACGTCACCGAAACAAGGATAATGCTAATGTTTTGGCATCGTATGCAGGAGCTACAACATGCTGACTATTCCCATCCGCGCGCACCGCGCGCCCGACCCCGTCCCCGCCGACGACGCACCCGCCGAACCCTTCGAGCACCCCGATCCGCACCAGGCGCCGATCCGCACGCCGCTCAACGATGAACCGGTGCCGGATCCGAATCCGAGCGTGGTGCGCGTACTGCACTAAGCGCCTGAGCGCCGGCTTGAGCATGCACTACCAGGCTGTCTGGCGGCGGTTTCTCGGGCTTTGCTGCGTGTTCTGCATCCTGCTGGCGGGCCGCGCCGGCGCTGCCGATTCCAGCGAGCAAGCGCTTACACAGGAAGTCGGCGGCGTGACGCTGGCCGGTACGCTGCTGGCGCCCGCCGCCTCAGGCAGGATCCCGGTGGCGCTGATCATCGCCGGTTCCGGTCCGACCGACCGTGACGGCAACAGCGCGCTGCTGCCCGGCCACAACGACAGCCTCAAGATGCTGGCCGAGGCGCTGGCCCGGCAGGGAATCGCATCGCTGCGCTACGACAAGCGCGGCCTGGGCGGCAGCCGCGCCGGCGTGAAGTCGGAGTCGGCGCTGCGCTTCGGCGACCTGGTCGACGATGCCGCCGCCTGGATCGCCAGGCTGAAGGCGGACCCGCGCTTTTCCAGGGTGGTGGTGATCGGCCACAGCGAAGGTTCGCTGGTCGGGATGCTGGCGGCCGCGCGCGCGGGCGCGGACGGCTTCGTCTCGCTGGCCGGCCCCGCCGACCGCCAGAGCGACATCTTGCGCAAGCAGGTGGCCGGCAAGCTGCCGCCGCCGCTGGCGCAGGACAACGAACGCATCCTGGCATCGCTCGAACGCGGCGAGACGGCCGCCGAGGTGCCGCCCGTGCTGGCGGCGTGGTACCGGCCCAGCGTGCAGCCCTACCTGATCTCGGTCTACAAGTTTGTGCCGGCCCGGGAAATCGCCGCGTTGCGCGCGCCGGTGCTGATCGTGCAGGGGACGACCGATATCCAGGTCGGCGTCGACCAGGCCCGGGCGCTCAAGGCAGCCAGGCCGGACGCGGTCCTGCTCATCGTCCCCGGCATGAATCACGTGCTCAAGGCCGTGCCGGCGAACGTCGCGGACCCGGTCGCATCCTATGGCGACCCGAGCCTGCCGCTGCACCCGCAACTGGCGCCGGCCATCGTCGATTTCGTGCGCGGTCTGCCGGCGCCGGGCGGCCGTTAAGCCAGCGGCAGGGTGATGTCGGCCGTGCCCGGGCAGACGCGGCGCGGGAATTCGCGCGAGGCGTCGATGCAGCCGCCCTCGGCATACACGCCGCGGCCGTCGCGCAGGCGCGCCATGCGCGCGACCACGGCCGCCAGCCGGACCGGATCGGCCCGCGTCTGCGCGACCTTCGCCGCGACGATGGCCTCATTCATGCGCAGGTCGCCGGCATCATCGGCATACGTCCCATGGCGCCAGTGGTAGATCTCGAGGCACTTGTCGGTGAAGCTGAAGGGGCGGTCGCGTTCCCAGAAATTCGTGAACAGGCCGTCGCCGAGGTAGATCACCCACGACCCTTCGAAGCCTGAGGCGTCGGCCGAGGTTGCGTCCGGGTTGCGGAACCAGACCCGGTCGCCCGGCACGTACCAGCGCGGCGGCAGGGGCGCATCGAGCGAGCCGAGCTCGGTCAGGAACACGTCGTGATAGGCGCCGGACTGGATCGCGGCCGTCTCCCACTGGCGCTGCAGGCTTGCCAGCAGGGGCGGATTGACCCGTTCCAGCTCGCGTGCGATGCCGAGCAGGATCACGTACTCGCTGGCGCGGTAGCAGGAAAAGGCGTACAGGCGGCCGTCGCCGGCGTCGGGCTGGGTGGCGAGCGTCAGCGCCTCGATCAGCGGCTTGCCCGGCAGGACCGTAAAGCCGCGCTCGGCATCATACGTCCAGTGGCTGGCCGGGCGCTCGGCATGGCTCGTGCCGAAGGCCAGCTGGGTGCGGCGCGCAGCAATCACGATGTTGCGGCGGACCGCGACCGCGGACAGGAATTCGGCGGCGCTGGGAAAGTGCAGCGGCCGCGGCGCCGCCAGCATCGCCAGTACGATCTCGCGTTCGAGGTCGGCCATGCTGTCCACCGTGTCCAGGCCGAGCGCGCGGCACAGGCACATGGTGTCGCTGTCGCCGGCCAGCGCATCGAAGGCCTCGCTCGAGAGCGCGAACACATCCTCACGGCCGGGAACGGGATCGCCCAGGTAGCGCCGCAGCCCCAGCTCGTCCAGCTTGTTCAGCACCTGCAGGCGCTGCCGGGTATCGGCGTGATCGAAGACCAGGCCGCCGGACTGGACCGGCATGACATGCGGAGGAACGGCTAACTTCATGTTGCTTGCTGGGGCAAAATACATTTGGTAGGAATGTATCCAGCATACGCGCGCGACAGGCAGCAAAAATTACATCTTGGAAAGGTAAATGCCGAGATTTGTATCAGCGATGTATCCGGACCCGGAACCCTTCCTCCTCGGCCGGCGGCACGAACAGCGCGCTGATCGCTTCGAACTGTTCGACCGACATCGGCATCGACCCCGGCGGCTGCTCGCGGTTGCGCACCTGGAGCTGCTCGATGCAGCGGTCATGGCCGGTATCGACGAAGTGCATGAGGTGTTCCGCGCCGCTGGCGGCGATCAGCTCGCGGAACCAGGCGCGCTGGGCCGGCACATTGGCCGGGAAGTCGAGCACCACCGACAGCCCTTGCGCCAGCAGCGCCTTCACGTGCGGCGCGAGCACGGCCTTCAGGCGGCGCGCGTAGGCGATGTAGTCGTCGAAGCCCTTGATCTCGGTTGGGTAGAGCTGCTGCAGCCAGATGTCTTCGCAAATCAGGATGGCGTCGTGCTGCTCGGCCAGCTTTCGTGCTAGCGTGCTTTTGCCCGCGGCCATTTTGCCGCACATGAAATGAAGGGTGGGGGCCATAAGGGCTCCGTTTGTCTTGATACAATGACATTACCATGAAAAAGATCGCCATCCCACTTGCCCTCGGCGTGAGCTTAGCCGCCGCGCTGTCCGCCTGCGACAGCAAGACCTCCGCCAACGACAAGAATTTCGCCGCCGCCGTCACGCAATACTTCGACAAGAAGGGCGACCTGTGCCTGGACCCCATCAAATGGCCGGTCGACGTGTACGAAACCGATATACGCCAGCAGAAGCTGTACCCGGACAACGCCGCCGGCCAGATGGCGGCGCTGGAAGCGGTGGGCTTCGCCAGGGGCGAGGACACGGAATTGCCGGCCACTTTCATCGACGGCAAGCCGACCGCGAAGGTGAAGGTCAGGCGCTACACCATGCTCGATGCCGCCAAGCCCTACCTGCATGCGGTCGCGGGACGCCAGCCGCGCATCTGCTGGGGCCGCAAGTCGCTCAGCAAAGTCCTGCGCTGGGCCGACCCGGCCAAGGCCGGCGACCACGAGGAATCCGCCGTCATCTACACCTACAAGCTGTCGAACGTGGCCGACTGGGCGCGGAAAACCCAGGTCAGGGAAGCCTTCCCTGACGTCGCGCAGAATATCGACGGCGAGCGTTCGCAGAAGGAAAAGCTGTACGTCAAGCTCACTCCCCAGGGTTGGGAAGCGCTCGGCCTGAACGACTGAGAGCGCGTAACGCTCCAGGGATCGTCAATCGAAGGCCCAGGAATACAGCACGTCGAGCGCCGTGTTCGTGCCGGTCTGCAGCTGCAGGGTAATGCGCGGATTGATCCTGTAGCGCACCCGTACCACGCTGGTCGCGGTGGCCGCGCCCTGTTCGAAGCTGATGTACAGGCGCGAGGAGATGCGCTTGCCGACCGTGACCACGGTGCTTTCCAGGCCCGGGGCCTGGCCGGCGCCGGCGGCGCTCTTCACGCCGATCTCGTCGACGCCAAGCGAATTGGCCAGCTTGCTGGTGATGCCGCCGCTGCCGCCCTTGCCGCCCAGCAGGGCGCCGGCGGCGGCGCGCAGCACGTCGGCCTCGTTGCCGGTCGCCGCTTCCATACCGTGGCCGAGCACCAGCCAGGACAGCTTGTCGCTGTCGGACACGTTCGGCGTCGACACCAGCTTGGCGCTCGGCGACAGCGCGGTGCCGCGCACCTGCACGCCGGCTTCGACGTTGGTGTCGCTGATCTGCGAGCCATCGGGCGCCTTGCGCACCGCGAGGATGTCGAGCGACGGATTGTCGTAGGCGCCGCTGAAGGTGATCACGCCGCGTTCGATGGTCAGCTTCTGGCCGTAGGCCGCATAGGTGCCGCTGGTGGTGCGGATGCTGCCGTTCACGCGGGGCGGATCGTCGCCCGCCTTGTGCACGCGCACGCTGCCGGCCAGCCAGGCGTCCGCGCCCATGCCGCGCAGGTGGAAGTCGTCGCCCAGGTCGGCGGTCAGGTCGATGGTCAAGGGCGCCGCACCTCCTTTCTTCGGCGGCGGCGCGGCGGTACCGCGGCCCAGGACGATGACGTCGTCCGAGATGGTCGGGCGGTCCAGCGGCGCCAGTTCGACCAGCTCGCGGTCGGCGCGGAAGTTGCCGGTGACGTTGAAGTGGGTCGCGTCGCGCACCACGTTCGCCTGGCCGGACAGGACCACCGTGCGGTCGGGACGCGACAGTGCTTCGAGCCTGTCCGCCACCAGTTTCAGGTTCATGGTCGCCTCGCCGCCGGCGAAGCGCAGGTTGCCGTCGACCGTGGCGCTGCCGCTCTTGCCCTCGAAGGCCAGGCGCTGCAGCTGCAGCTGGTCGCCGGCCAGCACCGCGCGCAGCTGGCCGTTGCGCACGGCGATGCCCTGGTCCGGCCAGCGCACGGCCAGGCCATCGCCGCCCACGGTGCCGTTCAGCGTGGGCGCGCCAACGCTGCCGGTGCCCGTCATCGCCAGGGTCAGCGCGCCGTCCAGCTCCAGGCCTGGCTGGCCGAGCAGGGGCGCGACCCAGGCCAGCGAACCGAGGTTGGCGTTGGCGCTCAATCGCAGCGGACTGTCGTTGTCGAGGCGGCCGTTGATCAGCTGGGCGGTGGCGTCCACGCGCGCCGTGCCGACGCGCGTGCCGTCGATCGCCAGCTGGGCGTGCAGCGCGCCGCCCGCGACGTCCGCGCGCATATCGAGCTGGCGCAGGCCGAGCACGACGGGGACCGTGGCGCCGGCGATCAGGTCGCCCTTTTCGCGGAACACGTGCACATTGCCGTTCAGCGCCGGTGCTGCCCCGCTTGCCGCCGGCACCGTCATGTCGAGCGCCCACTGCGCGCCCAGCGTCATGTCGCCGCGCAGGTTTTCGCGGACCGCCTCCGAAGCACGCGCCAGGTAGCGCACCGGCACGCCGGTGGCGCTGCCGCGCGTGTTCCAGCGCGGGCCGAGCTTGACCAGGTTATCGACCGTGATCGAGCCGGACGGCAGGCGGATGACGGCGCCGTTGAACGCGATCTGGTCCGGATGCGCCAGCCCGGTGATGCCCGCGCCGGGCGCGGTCGCGATGTGCAGCGGCGTCGGCGCGGCCAGGGTCAGGGGGAAGCGGCCGCGGTTCTGCAGCGCGTCGACGCTGCCGTTCCAGGCGCTGGTGCGCTTGTCCGTGGTCCAGCCGCCATGCACGGCCAGGGAAGCGTCGAAGCCCTCGCCGCGCGCGGCCGCGTTGATCGTGTGGGCGCCGCGTGTGCCGCTCGATTGCAGGCGCGCGCTGGCGACCTTGGTATCGCCGCTGGCGTAGTCCGTCACCTGCAGGTCGAGCGCGAGCGGATCGGCGGCGCCGTGGCCGGAGCCCAGGTTGGCGACGGCGTGCAGCTGCTTGACGGTCTGGGTGCCCATCAGGCGCAAGCCCTGGGCGTCGAGCGTCGCGTTGAAGGACAGGGCATCGACGCTGCCGCCGACATTGCCGGACCCGCGCAGCGCACCGCCATAGTCGGGCCCGAGGGCGCCGAGCTGGGGCGCATCGATGCGCCACGTGAGCGTATCGTTCCCGCTGCCGAAGGCGCCCTTCGCCGCGACCACGTTGCCGCCCAGGTGCAGGTCGACGTCGGCATTGGACACGTGGCGCTTGTCGGCGCTGAGTCTGGCATAGCCCCACAGCGGCGAATTCGCCAGCGTCGACTGCTGCAGCGTGAGGTTGACCGAACCACCCATGTTGGCGCCGGTGCGGCCGCTGGCGTCGAAGTTGCCGTTGATGCTGCCCGCAAACGGCGAGCCGAAAGCGGCCGGATTGAAGCGCTGCATGGCGCCGCTGGCCTTGAGCTCGGCCACCCGCGCGTTGGCAGGCCCGGCGAGCCAGGCTTCGCCGCTGGCATGCAGGTTGCCGCTGTTGTTCTTGCGTTCGCGCGCGACCCAGCCGAGGCCATTCGCGTCGGCATTGAAGGTGGTGCGCGGCGCCTGCATGGTGCCGCTGACGACGCCGTTGGCGACCAGCGAGCCATACAGGTCGCTGCGCAGCGCGTTCAGCTGGCGGCCGTCGAGGCGCCAGGCCAGCTGCTCGCCTGGTTTGCCGAAGCTGCCGCGCAGCTCGACCGCGTTCTGACCCAGCGCCAGGGTCGCGTTCACGTCGTGCACGTGCACGCCGCCCGGGGCGCCGGCATCGGCGTCGAGCTTGCCCTGGCCGGTGAGCGGCTGGTTGAACAGCCGGCTCGGACGCAGCGCGAAGTCGGCTGCCACCTGCCATCGCGGCACCAGCGCGCCCGCGGCGTGGATCTCGGCATTGATGTCCGCCTGCGGGAAGGCGCCGAAGGCCGCCGGGTTCAGGTGGCTTGCGGTGGCCGCGACCTTGAACGGCTTTTTATCGGCCAGGTTGGCGTTGCCGGTCAGGCGCACGCTGCCGGCGCCGGCCGTGACCTGGGCCTCGCGCACGGTCAGCACATTCTTGGACAGCAGGGCCTCGGCCACCAGGCGCAGGCCGGCGTCGCGCAGGTCGACGTTCAAGGTCTGCGTGTCCTGGGTGTTGGCGACACGCAGGCTGCCGGCGATCGCCGTCTGCTTCATGCTGCCGTAGATCTGCTTGAGGTCGAGGCGCTTGGTCTCCAGCGCGAACTGGGCGGTGCCGATGCCCTTGTCAAGGGGACCGCGTTCCACCGAACCGCTGCCCGTGAAGCTGCCGGCGCCGCCCAGGTCGAGCAGCACGTCGCTGAGCTTCATTGAATTCAAATTGCCGCCCAGCTTGCCGCGCATCGCCCGCAGCGGCAGGCGTTGCTGGTCGATCGTGCCTTGCGGGCCGTCGTTGGAAAGAATGACCGAACCGCTGATGTTGCGCTGTGGGTCGATACGCGCCGACACCGACAGATTCAGGTCGGCGGTCGGCAATGATGGATTGAAGAAGCCCGGGTCGATGTTGCGTGCGTCGAGCGTGAAGGCCTGCAGCGGAATCTCGGCGAAGGGCGACATCGCGATGTGCGCCTTGCCCTGCGCGCGCGAGGCCTGGCCGCTGGCGTCGATGACCGTGTTCTGCAGGTCGCCGCCCGCATGCAGCTTGAGCTGCGCACCGATATTACCCGGCCCCGTCGCGTCTTTCGCCTGGGTCAGGCTGGCATCGAAGTTGAGCTTGTAGGGCAGGGTGTTGTTGATCGTGCCGCCGGCGGCCAGCTGGCCCCAGGGCGTGCCGGCGTTGGCGTAGTCGAGCTTCCACTGCGCCTTGTCGCCGTGCAGGCGCGCGCGCACGAGGTCGATCTCGGTAGTGGCAGGCGTGGCCGTGGTCTTGTCGACGAACAGCACCTTGTCCACCTTCGCATCCTCGACCGCGACCTGGAAAGGCGGGGCCAGGCGTTGCGGCATCGGGGTGCGCTCGTCGGTCTTCTTGATGGTCGTGACTTGCAGCACCTGCGCGTACAGCTTGTCGATCTCGATGCCCCTGGACAGGTACTGCCAGGGCTTCCAGTCGATGTCGATGTTGTCGCCGGTGATGATCGAGGTCTCGGTGCGGAACGCCACGTGTCCAATGTGCATGTGGCCATACAGCGAACCCGAGACGCCGGTCAGGGTCAGCTTGCCGCCGCTGGCATTGGCCACGCGCTGGGCGAGCATCTGCAGCGTGGTCTCGCGGCCGCCGTACCAGACCACGCCGCCGATCACGATGGCGAAGACGCCCGCACCGATCGCGAGCCGGCGCGGCCAGCGCCGCTGCGGGTGCTCTGGCGTCTTCTCGGCCGGTGGAGTGGGGGTGTCCATGGTGTCCATCAGAACGTGAATCCGAGTGAGAAGTGCAGGCGCACCTTGTGCACCGACTTGCCGTACGCGAGGTCGACGTTGATCGGGCCCACCGGGCTGCGCCAGCGCGCGCCGACGCCGTAGCCGACCTTGGGTTTCAGGTCGCTGAAATTGTCGGCCGCGTTGCCGAAGTCGTAGAACACGGCCGCGCCATAGGGCGGCTTGAACCAGTAATCGTACTCGGCGCTGCCGGTCAGCAGGTAGCGGCCGCCGGTGATGGCGCTGCCGACCGGGATGCCGAGCTGCTGGTAGCCGTAGCCGCGTACCGACTGGTCGCCGCCGGCGCGGAACAGGAAGGAGGTGGGGACGCCCACCTTGTCCTTCGAGATCACCGCGCCGAATTCGCCGCGCAGCACCAGCGTGCCCTTGTCGCCCAGCGGCTTGTAGGCCAGGGCGCGCGTGTAGGTGCGGATGAAGGCCCGGTCGGTCAGGATCGGCAGCACGGCGGCGCCCAGCTGCGCGTTGACGATGTAGCCCTTGGTCGGCTGCACCAGGCTGTCCAGGTGGCGCTTGGTGATCGCGAAGGTCAGCGGCACGGCTTTCGCGCGCATCGCGGGCAGGTCGTCGATCGTCACCTGTTCGGTCAGCACCTGCAGCGTCAGGCTGCGTTCGAGCAGCGGCGAGCCCCAGGCGCGGGTGGCGTCGATGCTGGTGGTGCGCGTGATCTGGCCCTCGGCGTCGAGGCGCTGGTAGCCTGCGCCCACGCTGTTGCGGTAGCCGTTCGAGGTGACCGGCCAGTAAAAGTCGGTGCGCAGCGTCTGCTGCTTCTGCTCGAACACCAGGCTGTTCTTGTTGCGCTTGCCGAACACGGAGAGGTCATCGTACGCGGCCTGGGCGCGCGCCCCGGTGTTGGTCGAATAACCGGCGCCGACCGTCACGTTCTTGCGCTTGTTTTCCGTCACGCGCACCAGCACCGGCAGCGTGGTCGGGCCCGTTGGCTGGCTGGTGGCGCCGGTCTGGCTGGGCGCAGTGCCCTGGTTCAGCTGCGTCACCTGCTGGTCCAGCACCGGCGACATGTCGGCGCTGACTTCGACCGTGCTGAAATAGCCGCTGTCCTGCAGGCGCCCCTGCAAGGCCTGCAGCGCCGCTTCGCTGTACTCGTCGCCCGGCTTGATCTGGTTCAGGTTGGTGACGATGCTGGCCGGATAGCGCTGCAGGCCCTGGATCTCGAGGCCGCCGAAGTGCACATCGGGACCGCTGTCGATCACGACCTTCAGGCGCGCCTGCTGCTTGTCCGGATCGACGGTGGCGCTCGAGTCGACCAGCTCGGCGCGCGGAAAGCGCGACTGCGTGACCAGGCGCAGCAGGCCGCGCTTGGCCGCTTCCCAGTCGGCGGTGCGAAAGCGGCTCCCTTGCGGCAGGGTCCAGCGGTTGCGCAGTGCGGCCGCGTCGAACGGCGCATCGCCCTTGTCGAACGGGGCAAAGCCGCGCAGCTCGATGTCGACCTCGCTCACATTCGTTGCCGGACCGGGATCGACGTTGACGTGGGCGACCGGGGTCGCGCCCGAGGTATCGAGGGTGGCCGTGACGGTGGGCGTGTAATAGCCTTCGGTGGCGATGAAGGTTTTGACCTGGTCCGGCGCCTGGCGCACCAGGCGGCGCAGCTGGATCAGGTCGACCTTGGCGTTGTCCTTCCAGCGCTCGAGGTCGAGGTTATTTTCCAGCAGCTCGCGCAGCGCGCGCGGCGCGTCGATGCGCACCTCGTACTTGATGGTGTGCTCCTGTTCCAGCGCCTGCGCCTCGGCGGCGGCCTGGTGGTCGGCCTCGGTCACCGGCTGGCCCTGGGGCTTGACTTGCGCAGGCTGCTGTTGCTGAGTGGGCG
>Ga0308170_10003031_pt1 | contig 14028 bp, 16 predicted proteins | sample PhyBR2_2_FD_202136 | JGI IMG/M metagenome (GOLD analysis project Ga0308170, IMG submission 202136) | Phyllosphere microbial communities from UC Gill Tract Community Farm, Albany, California, United States - DLSLSB.R2 | ecosystem: Host-associated > Plants > Phyllosphere > Unclassified | place... | reverse complement strand
CATTCTCCAGCCCGTATTCACCATCTCTCATGATAAAAGCCAGTTCACTCTGATCTAAATCCCATATCAGCACTTCACCCAGCAAACTTCCTCCCGCTATCCAAATCCCGTCTTCCTTGCTGTAACGCATTCTTGAGAACCTAGACGTCCACAATAGAGGGCGAGCTGGAGCATGAAACGTAGAGACGGGTCGAAGGAGAGGAGGAGAAGCGGTAGAATCGCAGGAGAGGGTAGTAGGAAGGGAAAAGACGTGAATCGAATTGTGTATTGTCGAGATGAGGATACGGTCATCCTGTGAGGAAGTGGCTTTGTCTGATTAGTCGTTGAACGACGGCGATCAGAACAGGCAGCGACTCACTTCGTAGAATGAAGCATCTCCTGCGAAATCATCGAGTACGAAACGAGCCAAAGTCTTGAGTTGCGCTTGAGATGAGCTGTGAGAGAGGAGATGACTGAATCAGCTCTCGATCAACGATAACTAGAACAGAACAGTCGCACTCACTCGTCTCCTTTGAGGACCAATTCGATTAAAACTGCCTCTTTTCCTCCCAATACCATCACTCTCCTTCTCTCCTTTAACTCCAATGGATCTATCACTATTCTATGTATCCTATCCCGTTCAAATACCTTCCATCTATGTTGTATTGAGCGAGTTGAAGTTGCTTCGAAAGAGTTGAATGAATCGAGTTGGAGGAGAGTCGCAGAACCCGATAGAAGGAAAGGACTACCGTGTAGATGGGTTATACTGGTCACTGGAGTGTATTGGGAGCATCTCTCGAGTAGTAGAGCATTGTCGAGAGTCATAGTCAGAAGTCAAACCTTCTCTCCTCTTTCTCTCTCTCTTCCCAATCTCTCTTCTCATTCTAGTTTCAATCTAATACTCAAGATGTCAACAGAATCGACTAGTAAACGACCACGAACTACTCCCTCTTCCCCAATCCCTCCTGCTAGATCAGATTCCGGTGTTTCAGTCTTGCCAGTTTCAAGGGTGAATAGGATCATCAAAGCGGATCAGGATGTCAATTTGTGTTCAAAAGAAGCTATATTCTTGATTGCTAAAGCTACCGTACGTTCATTCGCTCTCTACTTCTCACTTTCAATCCGGATGAGGGGCTCAAACTGTCTCCTTTCCTCCCTCCCTCCCTCTCCCCTTTTACGATCAAATAGGAACGTATGGTTGCTACGATGACGGCTCAATCACATGCAAACGCGAGATTACAAAAGAGAGGGAAAATGGTGAAGTATTCAGATTTAGGTGAGCGTCGCTTCCCTTCCTTCTCTCATTCCAATGACTGATCGCTCTCCTTCTTGTTGGTAGCATCTACTGCAAGTCAACCTCAATGGTTCTACTTGGGAGAAGTCATTCCAAATCCGGTTCCACTCAAAGTAGCGAAACAACAAAGACAACAAAACGATGAAGTTCAAAACGCAGCTAGTTCGACTGCTGCTGCTGGAGGACCTGAGAAGGCTTACGGAGGAAAGAGAGTCATGAAGGGAAAGAAGAAGGCTTTGGTCGGTGAGATTGAGGAACCTGCGAAAAGGAGAACGAGAGGGAAGAAGTTGAACTTCAACACGGGAGATGTCGGAGATGAGGACGATGAGGATGATGAGGATGGTGAGGGAGACTTTATGGACGATGGAGGTAGTAGAGCGACGAGTGAAGCGGGTGGAATGGAAGTCGACGAGTGACTCTTTCTGTCTCGGATGCTGGAGTCAGGATTCGGAACATCCGCGGTTCAAGCGAAGGAGTCAAGAGAGCCTCTCTCTCTTCTCTTCTCTTTCCTTCCTTCACACTTCACCCTCGAATGTTCCGTCAAATCTTCCGACGTGCGAAAAAGGACAAGGACGAGAAAAACCCGCAAGAAGTTACTCCAGTCTTCGTACGCTAGGCTCGCGCTTTTATCATGACGCTTAGCCGATTGAGATCTTCACACAGACTGAGGAAGAACAATTCATCGCCAATCGAATCGAAATCTTCGGTCGTCAATTTGGTCTCAAAATTCTCCCTGCGGGGGAGTTCTTCGCCAACGCAGAGAGTGTAACCCCTCTACGCTACGTCATTACAGCTTACAAGGTTCGTCCCGAGAGTACGTCGTTCAGCTATGCCGAGAACGGAGGTTAGTTGGGCTTTCTTTCACAGCTGCGATCTGTCAAGTAGCTGACGGCTTCCCTCTTCCTCCGCACTAGCTCTGACCGTTCACTCAAGCGGATTCGATCTCAAGATGCGAGCAAATGAGATATCATCACAGCGATCCCTGGGTCTCACGCTCGATCCGAATGATCGCACTTACGCTGGACCCAGACAAATTGCCTATTTGCTCAGTCGTAAAGGGCTCATCTTCAACCCGAAAGGTCGAAGCTTTGAGGACGGAGGTTTCGGTCATTTAGGGGAGGAAAGGAGGTCAAGGAAAAGACCTTTCACATTCGGTAAGAACATGATTTCCTCCTAGAGTGAGTGGTCGACCGCTCATTGCATTCTCGGAGTTACAGAGACTTCAACACACGACATCTGGCGAGCGCGATCTCTCGGATTGGAACCAAGTTCAGAATGGACCGTCGATTTGAACAAGGCAGCAGGAAGCGCAGAGCTTCAATCGCGACTTCCTGAATCTTTCGATGTCGTATTCTCGACCTCTTTCGTACCTCAATCTAGATGATCTGGAACGACGTAGCTCTTTTGATCTTTGGAGAAAACAGCTTGAGCTTTGCATGAGATTTCGCTCCGTGAATTTGAGGAACTCCTCGACTCCCCCAGCTTAGACACTTCTTCCCATTACCGATCAACGAACGCCGACAGCCGATGCATTGATCTTCGCTGTCTCGGGTTTAGCCAAAGGGTCGAAAAGTCCGCGGTCTCGAAAAACAAAGACTTCGTGCTTTTTTTCCGCTCTTCCTCTCCCCCAAACACCTCGCGTTTACCCTGATGGAGTTCAAGCGTCTTATACAGTCCGTCAGAGGCCATAGCCGGTTGCCGAAGGATCCAGAGGAGGAGAATAGAAAGACAGTCGCGAAGGAGGAAGCAGCAGCGGTACGAAACTCGAATTCTTCCACATTCCGATGTAAGAGCTGAGCAAATATGTCATTCTAGGCTCGAGGAGTGGAGGAATACGTTCACCGCAAGGTAGTTGATTTTGTACAAGATTTTGGCGCAAAGATTCTTCCGAGTCCTTACGGTGACAAAGGCGAAGCTCTAGCTGTGCAAGAAATCCGCTTCCAGGTCCTGAGATACCACGATCAATGCAAAGTATCGCTATACCACGATGCCAACGAAGGTAGGTCGTCTTCATTCCCTGACTCATTCCGATCGCTTTGTCCGAGCTGATAATCAGTGGACAGCTCTACACGTGGAAGCCAATGGGATCTACTGTCCCATGATGTTGACAGACAGCTCTACGCCGGGTCATCCCCAGATCCGCGCCTTCAAGGTCAATAACAAGAAATACCCTAACGAAAGAAACTCAAACGACTCGGAATTCTTCGCTTTGCCTCGTCCAATTCTTTACTACATCAACAGCAAGGGTGTACACAAGAGTTCAAGAGGTACTGCATTTGCTGAGGGTCAATGGGGAGCGCGACCTAGTCAAGAGGCGTGTACTTACAGCAAGCTTCTTCCCTTGCTTTCTCGAGAATCAGCGCTCACAACCCCCGCCGCGCATGTTGTAGAGACCAAAGCCGGTGATCTTTGGCGTGCACTCGATCTCACGATCTTGGCGCGCAAGGCCAAATGGAGCGTCAGCCTCGATGAAGAGGGAATTCCGAACCATCTCAAGCTTTACATGCCTCGTTCTTTCACCGTCACTTTCTCTTGTGATTTCAATCCTCACGCTGGCCGGAATCCTCACGTTGCCGTTGCGAGGACACGAGTCTAAATCTAGTGCTTTCTTTCGTCCTCTCTTTCGTTTTGCGCGATGTCAACCCTTGTCCGAATCTGAAACGTCAGCTTTCTCGTTTTCTCGATGTAGTAACGCCATCTCGCATCGCGAGAAGACCAGAGGAAAGAGGGTGGTAATGTCAACATGCGAGTCCGATTACGAAAGCAAACTAGAGGAATGAAAAGTGCTAGACGGGAGCTCCGTTCGAAGAAAGTACGGGCGGCTGAGATGGTGTCCCGTTCAATAACGAATTGATTGAAGGCGACTTCGTCGCTGAAGAAGGTTGCTGAGAGTCGATCGAAGGATATTGAGGCGGAATCGAGTACTGAGCTGGGTAAGCGTACTGCTGGCCTTGCGGAGGAGGGTGATTGCCGTTCATGTGAGGGGGCTGAGGTGGATAGTGATAGAAAGGAGGTTGTTGTTGAGCGAAAGATTGAGGTTGTGGATAAGGATAGGGATAAACTGGAGGTTGAGGAGAATTGTTCATTTGCGGAGGGTAAGATTGAGCGTTCATGATGGGAGGAGGAGGATAGTAGGCGTTATGAGGTGGCTGAGATCCAGGAACGTATCCGTAGTGTGAAGGTTGAGGTTGTTCCTCCTGTTTGATTGCATCGCTCCACTTTACGCGCTCAATGATTGTATGAACCGTTCTCATCTCGACGAACGTCTCTCCTTTCTCCTCCCATCTCCTCGCCACCATTTGACTATTCCTCGTTTCCCTAATTTCCGCCAATCTAGCTCCAAGTTCGAGCTTCTTCGGGTCGACTCTAGGTTCGAATCGGGTTGTCGGAGGAACGGGCACAGCGTGTCGAGAGATGATCTCGCCTTGATTCGCTAGGGCTGATCCGGGCGGAGGAGGAGAACCAGCGTTCGTCGGATGCTTGACCTTGGCGGATTTCGTTGGAGCAGGTGAAGATTCGTCCGTTCCTTTTCGCTTGAGTCCAGCTCCGCTTCCCTTCTTCCCATTCGTAGGAGCAGCTACACTCGATACTGTCGCATCCTCCTCCTCGACTCCATGAGGTTTGAAACAGTCCTCATCCAATTCTCTTCCCATCGCTCGCAACACGTTCTTCCTGAATTCCCGACTCAGTTTGACCGGATCCGATACCTTGTTCCAAGGGACGTTCTCTCGAGCTATCCGTCTTCGTTCGGGTGAGATGGTAGGTGATTTGAGGAATCGGGTTGTTTGGTTAATCAGAAAAGAAGAGAGTGCGAAAAGTCCTTCGAGGACTCGAGGTGAAAGATTTGGAGGAAGTGGAGATGTCTGAGATGGTGGAAGTGGTAGGGAGGTAAGAAGGGCTTGATAATCTGTAAGGATCAACAGAACCCCACTTTGTCAGCGGGAAATGCGCAAGTGCAAAGAGCTCTCGAAACTCACGATTCGCGACTAACCACAGCAGCTTGACGAAATGAGGGTATCTGAACTTCTTCGGCACTTTCGTAGCGAGCTCGATCTCGTATATTCGCAGTTGAGTGGGGATGTTGAGGGAATGAAGGAAGTTCCCACCAATCACGATCGAATCTGCAGGAGTGTACTGTACATCTCTCGTAACCTTCTCGTCAGTCGCCGATCGAGAGAAGGATGAGCAGTAAGAGGTGAACGTACGACAGCGTGAATCCAACCTGTTGGTAAGAACGCCGTGTTTCCCTCTTTCAACTCAATCTTCAATACTTCATCACAACTATCTCCTAACCATTCTTGCTCTTGTCTCTCTGTAGACCCGCTCCATCTTTCATACGCTGCCAAGTTTGCGGGTGTCGGTCGAATAAAGTAGAATGTCTTTCCTCCTTTGAGGATGTGGTAGAAAACAGAGGAACCCGCGAAATCGACGTGCCAGTCCTAAAGTCGTCTCGTTCGTCAGCGAGAGAACATTGGGAATGCTCAAAGTGAAGGAATGTACGGTCCAGCATCGTGCGACACTCATCAAGCAGTATTTCTGAACTCTCGGATACTGTCCAGGAAGTTTCATATCCTCAGGCCAAACGTTATCGACCCAATCAAGTTTTCTGTACTCGTCATGTCAGGTCAGTATCGACGAAGGAAGCTGAAAGGAAACGACAGGCGCACCTGACGAGTTCCGGAGCAACTACCATTTTCCCTAGTCTCGTTTCGCTCACTTCCAACGAGATAACGTTCCTCACTTTATCCCGATCCGGTGACTGATAGTACTCTGCCCACTGTCGAAGCGTCCAATGCGCAAGTGAAGACTGAGAAGCACAATCAATGACTTCCAGAGGAGTTTCCGGACCTGTGCTCCTCGATCATTTTCAGTTTTCGACGTTAGCTAAGCGAAACGAAACGAAGCTCACCTATCAGTTCCGCAATTTCTCCAACACTGATATCTCTCCTAGGCATACTCATTCCCAACCCTTCAGGTTTCTCGACCACGAAAGGTTCCAACATCCCATTCTCTCCATAAACCCAATCCATCGTGATTTCCTCTGGTCTCATTCGTCGAAAGGTATCAGGTTTGATCTGACCTGATGCTGTTCGTGCTGAGATCACGTTCGACCAGCGATCTACGGAGGCCGGCAAGTGTTCGTTGAGGTTCGAATAGTCGATGCGTTCGGCTGCTCGTCCGGATTTGCGAGTTGAAGCGGGAGCAGTGGAGGTCGAGGCGATAGGGATGGAGGAAGTGAGCTTGTAGGAGATGGTGAGAGGGTTCGGAGTCGAGAGGGAAGCTGTCAAGCAGGGAGTGCAGTACCACTAAGAGAAGACGTCGAAGAAAGAATCAGCGAGTTGCTCCTGATTCGGTTCCTGAGTTAACGCTTACTTTGTCGAGTGACTCTGGAGCTGTATACGAACAGCGTTAGCCAATTTTCTACGGATCAAGCAAGGGAGAGGGGAACATACAATCTTTTGGATTCGTCGAAACGCAGGACCAATGACTGTAAGAGGAACAGCAGCGCGTCAGTCAGCCTTCTGCGCAGAAACTCGGCTCTCTCTCGACTTACTACCAAGTTTCACACCTGTTCTCCCATTCAGACCAAGTCAGTCTTTCGGTTCAAAGAGTGGAGCCTTGAATAGACTAACTGATCGCATTCAACCCAAACCGTTCCAATCTTACTATTGGCTTTCCTACTCCTCGCATCTAGTTTCTCACAAGCAGGACAAGGTTCTTCAACTATAGCGATTCCAGTTCCTCCCGCTGCTAAAGATTTCGCTGAGGGTTTTCGACGTGATTTCGATGCTGCTTTCTTTGGAGATGGCGCTGTAGTACTTGAATTCGAGACTGCGGGTACTGGAGCTGTCGGAGTTGAGGCAGAGGGAGCTGAGGATGATGGGAGATGAGGAGAAACTGAGGAGACTTCGATGGCTGGCTTGACTGATGCTTCGGGAGGTGCTACTGGTTCACTGATCTCGGAGAGCGGACTAGAGCCTGTCGTCTCAGCCATCTTCGGCGTTTGGAGGAGAGGGAAGGAAACCTTGCAGGACTTCTGAAGGGAACGCCTGCAATTACTAATTCTCTATCTCGCTCCGATGGACTCGCGAGTACTCCAGTAGCCCTACTATACTATCGTACGCGCGTAGTACGCAGAGTCTGCTCGAGAATTATGTTCTTCGCTTCGCTTCTTTCGCAAAACTGTCTCTCGCACTTTTCACGACTAGAACGATAAATGAAAGCGTAATATAGTGTCTATGATCACGAACAAACTTCCCTCTACTCAATGACTCCCTGAGTAAACTGGAGGTGGAATCGAAATCCCTCCTCCTCCCCTCGAACTAGTTCTCGAACTCGCTCCGTTCTGCCTGATCTCCTCCATCTCACCATACACGTCCTTCTCCTCCTCCGGTAGTCCTCCCGCTCCTCCCCTCAATTGCATAGGTGCAGAAATAACGATCCCATTCGGTCCATTTCGACTCGCACTTCTCTTGTGTCCCGCTCCTCCTCCCGTCGATGCTCCGAAATGAACCCTTCGTCCCTCCGAGGGGTTGTTGACGGTTGACGTAGAGGCTGAAGGGTGGTGGAGACCAATGGAGTTCTCTTCGGTCGAAGCGTTCTCGAATCTATACCATTTCCTTCTCTCCTCTTGACCGTCTCGAGCTCGTTCAGTCATTGCTTCGAGTCCTTCATCGTCGTCCTGAGCGTTGATATGAGCGGAAGAAGAATTGCCGCTACCGAGACGGAGTTTGCGGAGAGCAGAAGGAGAAGTCGAGTCGGCGAAAGGGGATCGAATGACTTTGAGTCGCGAACCGAATGCGAGACCCTGTGAGTTTGCTCGGAGCTCATCAGCTTCTGGATCTTATCGATATGCTGAGTAGACGAGACTCACACAGAGGAAGTTGAGGATCCCAACGATGAAAAGGAGCCATCCTGAAACTTGAGTGAATTTGCCGACGCTGTGAGTAAAAGCGAAATGCGAGTCAGTCAGGTAGATCTGAAGGACTGGCGTCTGAATTGACTCACGCATGACTCAAAACAGTGCATCCAACGAAGACCTGAGTACCTCCCAAAACTCCGACCCCAAATTCTCTCCCAAATGGAGGGAAAACATAATTCCACCACTTCTCGACCGCTCTCCCCGCTCTCGTCGTTATAGGAGGAGGAAGTTCTGATAGTAGAGAGAAAGCTAAGATGAGGCAACAGAAGATTCGGGAGAGGGTAGAGAAGAGAGATCCGCCTGGTTGAGTCGGAATTGAGGTTGAGGATAGGTAGGAACATACTTGAGTTGTTGTAGGGGAGGGTGTGGAGGAGGGAGTGTTGGTGGCGGTGACAGCGGGAGAAGTGCGAGATGAACGACGGGTGGAAGTGGGCGAGGAAGTGTCGAGTTCTCGAAGTGAAGCGGGTTCTCGTTTGTGGAGGTTGAGGGGGAGGGAGGTGATTGTTGGTACAGGAGAGTAGACCGGGTCAGGAAAAGAGCGGCGGAAGATATTGGTCGAAGCGGTAGTGGAAGGAATGGGCGAAGGTGAAGAAGTGTGTGGAACGGTGCGAAGATCACTGTGAAGACTTCTAGGAAACTCAGCTATGGCCGGGTGCGCTGATTCTCCCAGAACGACTCACCTGACCATCGTCACGATTTCGCCACTGAACGCTAAACATATCCCGACGACTGAGAGTAATCTGAGAAAGTTGAGGAGGACGAATAAGATAGAGGATTTGGTAAGGAATGGCATTGGTTGGGTCTCAAGCTGGAAGGCACGGCCTTTAGTTGACAGGAGGGAAGGATATCGGGGATTGCGAGGATGCGAGTTTTGCGAAAGGAAGAGACGAAGAGAACGACGAAAATAGAGGTGGACAGCGACCGGCGCTTGTCGAAAGAAAAGAAGTGATTGAGGAGATGTAGAGGGAAGAGAGGAGAGAAGAGGAGGAGTCAGAAGATAGTCGGCGTTCTCCAAACAAGGGGAAACAGGAATACCTTTGTTTCTTCGAGGGTCGAGCGTAGGAACAAGGTCGATGGGAGCGTTCCTTCAAAGGGTCAGTCCGTGCGAGCGCTGTGAGACATTAGTAGCGTCAGCGCTCGGTGTACAGGTCGAAGAAGGGAAAGCAAGCTAATCGACTTTGCGAGGATCGACGGGATTCATGCCCACTTCGATTCAGCGCTCGGCGTCAACATTGGCGGCGCCCAGAGAGACTTTGAATCCTCGACACAGAAGCTCACAAGCTACAAGGTAGAATCAGAAAGAGCTGAAGCGATTACGAAGCGAGAATCTCAACGAGGAGAGATTTGAGAAGCGCGGGACCAACTTCTAGCGACTACTGAGCATCTGAGTAGAGTACTACAGTCGTAGAAAGCACTTTCAGCGGATTCGAGTGAGGAGTTGAAGAGAGAGAGCAAGTTGCGTCGTCGTCGTCGAGTTCCCCTCTAACTTTCACCAACACCTCGCGACCACCTAAACTCACCAGAGCACACTTCAGATTACTCCTTACCCACTGTAAAACCCCACAGAACCGCTTTCATCATGGTCAGTCCTTGTTCCTTTGATCAATTTGACCTCATCATCGATTCCACTTCAACTCACTCTGTCTCACCCTGTACCGCTCATGCTGACCCTCGCTTGCTTCTATAGTCTATTATGGAGCTCAATGGAGTGCGTGCCCTCTCCCTCTTTCCTCCCGAGGTGTTGTGAAAGGTTAGCTGATCCGCTTGCGTGTATTCACCTCTTCTCTCTCTCGCACAGGGCTCTTGCATTGCCATGGTTGGTAAAGAATGTGTCGCAATCGCTTGTGACTTGCGATTAGGTAACCAAGCCTTGACTGTAGCTTGCAATTTCGAAAAGGTTCGTTTCGCTTTCCCCTCTCTCCTCCTAACTTTCCGCTGACAAAGAAGGAGAGGAGGTAGGTGTTCGCAGCGACAGATCGAACATACTTTGGATTACCGGGATTGGCGAGTGATACGATTACCGTCAAGGACAAGTTGAGACAGAGGATCAACCTTTACAAGATGAAGGAGGAGAGAACTATTGAACCTGAAACTTTCTGTCATTTGGTTTCGAGTACTCTGTATGAGCGAAGGTGAGTACGATCCGACGGGCGAATAGCACACATGCCACGAGTGCTGATGAATTCACTATCGTTATCGAATTCGCAGGTTTGGACCTTATTTCGTCGAACCAGTGGTAGCAGGAGAGCTCGTCCTGCTTTACACAGCTTCATGAACATCATACTGATAGCATAGTACGCTCTCACAGGTCTCAACTCGAAGGACGAGCCATTCATTGCCGCGACTGACTTGATCGGCTGCATCAACTTTGCCAAAGTTCGTCTCTCCGTCCTCTGTCTCCTACCTCCTCGGATCCACTCTGACCTCTTCACATCTTGGATCAGGATTTCGTCGTTTCGGGTACTGCATCGGAGAAATTGTTCGGAATGGCAGAATCACTCTGGGAACCAGATCTTCCCGCTGAGGATCTGTTCGAGACGATCTCTCAAAGTCTGTTGAACGCTGTTGATCGTGATGCGTACTCGGGATGGGGAGCTGTTGTTTGGTTGATTGAAAAGGTGCGTCTCTCACTTGGATCAGCGTTCCGGAACTTCGAAAGAGCTGACATTGTTGTATGAGACTCGCACAGGACAAGGTCACGAAACGATGGCTCAAAGCTCGTATGGATTAGATTAGATTCAGCGCCTCTCACTCTCATACCCTCTTTCTTTACCTCGCATGATTCTGAAATCGACAAACAAGTTGTAAATTCTTTCGCTTGTGCTCTCTCAAAACATCCGCGAGAACGGAAAAGGGAGAAGCGGACGACAACTTTGTAGCATTAGGCATAGAGGATGAGCTGGGTATGTACTGCTAAAGAGGGAACTCTATCTTTGAACGACCAAAACAGCATCGATCTTTTTTCCTTCTCCTCCATAACTACTCTTCCGACTACCAAGCCCAAGCACCCGGTTCACTATTCAACCAATCCGTTTCGAGTGCGTTCCTATGCACCCAATCTTCTCCTCCATTAATCGAATCATCGGTACCAGTCATCGGTACTCCCTCTCCGCCCTCCGCACTTCCGCCTCCATCTTCACTTCTCCCTCTCCGTCGCTTACTACCACTCGTACCACTTCCACTTCCACTCCCGCTAGAGATTCCGCCTGAAGTCGATGGTCGAGAATTGACGAGGAGTTGCGAAGGAGAGAACGGATTCAACGATGTCGAATCTGAAGCAGGTGGGTTGACGGGAGGTATAACTGGAGGTTGAGAGTTCGTTGCGACGGGCTGTTCTGGTCGATGGTCGTGGAAGAGATCCCAAAGCATGTGGGATTCAGATGAGGGAAGAGACCAGAGATGATCTGAATCTGGTTTGAGTCCTACTTCTTGCGATAAATTCGAAATGCTTTGATCCGATATACTCGGACGATGTTGTGAGTCGGAAGCGTTCGGGTTCGTGTAGGAAGAGAGGGAAGAGGGATGCTCGAGACCGGGAAAGACAGGAGGGTATAGCTGAACTTCTTTGGAGAAAGTTTCGAAGGTTGCGTGGATCTGGGGATGGGTGAGAGAAGGTTGAGCGGTGAGATCGGAGGGTAGAAGGGAGGAGGGTAGAGGTTGAGGTGCAGTTGGAGCTGTTGAGGCTTGGAGAAGAGTTCGAATTCGAGTGCCGTGAAGAGTTGCGAGGGTGCGACTGCGAACATTAGTAGAAGAGGTCAGCGTTCGGTCTCGAAAGATCGATTGATGATAACTTACGTTTGCGGTCGAGTTGCGCCCGTTTCGAGGAGAGTATCGGCGACTGATGAACACAATCGAGCGACGATTGGTGAAAGTGGACCAGGTTTCGTAGCTCCAATCTGTCGAAGGGAGTCTCGTCAGTCTGCTGCGACTGAGACGAGCAGTAGCGGAAGAATCAAGCTCACTCGCAAGAGAAGAGTCGCAGCGTAACTATTTCGGAACAAAACAGAGACAATGGTCAGGTTCTCCTTCGGCTCACAAAGAAACGGAGACACTCACGCTACGACGACAACACTCAGATTGCTTCCCCATTTGTACGAGTCATCAGGCCATTGTACAGCGAGAGTAGCAGTTTCGAAAGCTTGAGCTCTGCATTCCTCGAGTATTGGAGCGACGGGACCTCGGAAGCGCAGAGATATTGAAAGGAGAATTGTAAGATTATGAGAGTAGATCATGCGGACGTAATGATCTAAAAGAACGACTCATAAGCGAGGGAAACCGAGGACGAGCGGAAACGGGGAAAGCTCACTAGCATGAATCCAAGTCTGTCGCCATTGCTGCAGATCGTGCGTCCATTTCGACTTGAACGAAGCTCGAATATCAAAGTTTGTCGAAGCTTCCGTATCTGTAATGTTGTTCGAAAGACAAATCCCGTTTGCCTGTACGTGGTCAAGTACACGCACAGTCAGCGGCGGAACAGCAGATGACTGTGGAGAACTGACGACGTACATAGATCTTTGTGAGTTCGAGATGAGCGTAGATATTGTAGTGAGGATGATCCTTCGATAGATTCTTTGGAGTTGGAGGACCGGGCCAAACTGAACAAAGGTTCGATATCGCTCCCAATCGACCAGTCGAGACACCGAGACTGTCGATAAAGCCTTGTCATGAGTACACATCCATCTCGTTGAGAAGAGAATGCTGCACTCACGCAGTTTCGGCAACAGAGATCAACCTCCAACTTCGAATCCTATCATCCGATAATCGCTGAAACGCATCGTCACTGAGCGGCGTCACAGATCGATAGAAGTCGTAAGTGACTTGATTGAGCGTCTTGTGAAGTTTGATCTCCGTAGCCATTCGAATCGCGGTCCCTAACCAACCCCATCTTCGATCATCTCCCCAATTATTCGCTATTGGAGTCCAATGACTGTGCGGCAGCGAAACGGGCGACTCAGCTCAGCATGCCTAAGTCGATAGGGAACCTTGACGTACATGAGAAGCATGTAAGCTTGAATAATCTCGAGACTTTTCAAACCTTCCGACCAAATCCTCGTGTTGATTAATTGTAAGTGATTGAAGAGAGCAGGGACGGTAGATTGAGATGCAGGGTCGAAGGTGGAACAGATACAGGCGAGAGCAGTCGTCAGGAAGGGAGAGGTATCGCGAAGGAATCGAGGAGTGTGAATTGACGGAGTGAGGTGAAAGACGAAGGGATGCAGAGAAGTGAAATAGCTGTGAGGAATTGGATCCTCATTAGCTACAACGACGGCGACAGCTGAAGAGGTCGGTCAACTCACAAATCGACGAAACGAGCGAGAGTATCTTCCGTAATGATTCCCAAACTGACGGGATCGTAAGCTGGATCTGCGTCTGATCTCAGCTGATACAGACCTGTGAGTTCGACAAACAAGGCTTCAGCTGTCTTGAACTCGACTGATAACGCGGTATCGGACTCACCAGTCGCAAAGTAACCTTCGACAGTCGGTTCCGCCTCTCGATTCGTCTGTTGCGGTAAGAAATGTTTCCCACTCTCTTCATCCGTCGTACTATCCCCGCCGACCTTCAAACTCGAGATATGCGCCAACAAAGCCAAAGGGTTCTCGAGTACATCTTTCAGTTCCCTCGTTGATCCTGAATCTTCTTCTTCGTGATTTGCTGATGGGTTTCCTCCCTCGACTACGCTCGGAGTGTGAGTTGCTGAGTTATGGAGTGAGGACGGATGCGAGGATATTGGTGGGAGCGGCGGAGGGGCTGAATGAGGTGTTGAGGAGGAAGAGAGAAGTGCAAGTGCTTGTTCGATATCTCGATGACAATTTTCGAGCATAAGTTGATT
>Ga0308170_10003030_pt1 | contig 14033 bp, 13 predicted proteins | sample PhyBR2_2_FD_202136 | JGI IMG/M metagenome (GOLD analysis project Ga0308170, IMG submission 202136) | Phyllosphere microbial communities from UC Gill Tract Community Farm, Albany, California, United States - DLSLSB.R2 | ecosystem: Host-associated > Plants > Phyllosphere > Unclassified | place... | reverse complement strand
GGCAGGGGGGAGAGCGACGCACCCGAGTTCTTCTGCCTTTGCGACTGCGCCGAACCAGGTCCTCGCCGCCTCGAGCTCCTTGCGCTGCTCGCTCAACTCGACGAGCCGCTCTCGCAGCGTCGGGCCGTCGTCGCCCTCGCCGCGCGCCTCGAGGCCCGACACGAGTTTGTCGCGCGCGCTGCGCAGACGCGCATCGACTTGGGCGTGCCCGTCCTTGAGCGCCCCAGTGCGCTGCTTGACCCGCTCGAGGTGGCCCCGCGCCGAGGCGAGCAGGGCGTCACTCGTGCCCCGCGACGCCTCGAGGTCGTGCTCGAGCTGGGTGGCGCGGGCCTGCTGCTGCTCAAGGAGCGTGGCGAGGGTCGGGCCGAGCTGCGAGGCCGTGAGCGGCGAGGGGAGGGCCGACGAGAGGTGGCCGCGTGCGGAGGTGCGGGCTTGGTCGAGCGATGGCGGGGCGAGGAGCGCAGCCAGGTGCGCGGCGGGTGCTGCTGTGGCCATCGGTGGCACGACTCGCAGCGCTGTCGAGGAGCGGGCGAGGGTTGTCGAGGAGAGCGAGGTGCGTCGGCTCCGAGCTGCCGGTGGACTCCGCGGGTGGAGCGGCTCGCCTTTCACCTCGACAGCACCGCCTTCCTGAGCCTCTCTGCGCAGACCGATAGTGCCGATACGACCCAACGAAGGCTGCAACTCGAGCGAAACAAAACTACGAGCGCGAAAGGTGATGCGGGAGCGCGGCGCGACCGCTTCCCGCGCCGACGACCTCGACGAGCACGTTTGCCTCTCGCCGCAGCGCGAGCTCCTCTTGCGGGCGACCTCTCGCGCTCGTGATCGTCCTAGGCGATGTGCTGGAGCGCGACGAAGGAGGCCATACCGTCGCGGGAGCGGCCCTGCGTGATGCCGCGCTGCGGAGAGGAGACGCGCCTCGTCAATCAGCGACGACCAGCTCCTGTGCGCGTCGACGGCGATTCATCGAGAGCGTGTGCTCGCAGCGGTAATGAGCGGGCTTGGCGCCGGGACCGGCGCGAAGGTGTGAGGACGTCGGCCGACGAGCGCGCCGTCCAGAGCGGAGCTACGACGAGAGCACGACCCGGCTGCGTCGGTACAGCGAGCGCCAAGCGAGCGGTAGCAAGACGGGTAGAGCTTGATATGGCGCGGCCTTGGCAGGCCTGGAGCTCGCACCAAGCGCATGCACCGCGAGGACGGCCGACGGTCGAGAGGTCGAGCCGCAGTTCGTCGTTCCACGCCCGGTCCAGCAGGGGTCGCCAGCGTGCGATGCCGTGCTGACGTGCCTCGACCCTCGTCGAGGCCCCGCTTCGGCATGAGCGTGCTGCTTCTCCTGCTCGGCGTCGCTCGTCCACCGCGCGCGGCGAGCCCGACCGCTCTAGTCGAGCGCTCTCGACAGCTCGCCTCGCTCTGCTGCCGCAGCCCTCAGCGTACACGATGCTCTAGTCACCGAGCGCGTCCCATCGGTCGGCGGGCTGGTGCTTCGAGGTGCTGGATCCGGGTGCGATGGGGCGGCGAGGGCGGAGGAAGAGGACGGAGGTGAGGCGGAGCCGGGGCGGCTGAGCGCGCAGAGGGCGGGTGCAGGTGAAGACGAGGGTGGATCCGAGGCTGCTGGAAGGCTGTCGCAGGGGGTGATGGAGGCGGTGGGTGGTGCCGGTCGTCGGGGAGAGATGAAGTCGGCGAGCGATGCAGAGGTGGGGTGGGGCGCAGCGGTAGTGGTTGCGCAGGGCTGTGCAGCTTGTGCGCAGGGTGGCCACTCAGCGCATGAGTGCTCACGAGCGAGTGCGGGTGGAGGGAGTGGGCGCGAGCGGCTCGGCGGGCCGTCGGCGGCGTCGGCGGCGAGGCGGAGACCAAGTTCCCCTCGCTCTCTCCCTCTCGCTCTCGCTCCTGCTTGCTAGGCCCTACACGCAATGGCTGCTCCTGCTTGGTCTCGCCTCATCCGCTTTGTCGCACAGGAGGACGCAAAGGTGCGCGCTCCCCCATCCCCACCACCACCACCCCGTCCCCACCTCTCGAGCGAGCGACCGCTGACCGACCTCTCCCCTCCGCAGACCTACTACGGCGAGCCCGACCAGCACGGCGACCTCGGCCTCCTGTACGCCAAGGGCGAGCCCATCACCGCCCGCCCGCTCGCCAACCAGTCGTCCCCCTGGACCTCGTCCCCCTCGCCCGCCAGCCGCTCCCTCACCGTCCAGCGCCTCCTCGCCCCTCTCGCACCGCACGACGTCCCCTCGATCCGCGGCATGGGCCTCCAGTACTCGGCCGACCCGGCAAAGCCCCAGCAGAAGCCCGACGTCGCCGTCGTCTTCTTCAAGGCGGCCAACTCGCTCGCCGGCCCGGGCGACGCCATCGTCCTCCCGGAGCTCGCCAAGGGCGAGAAAAACGACTACGAAGTCGAGCTGTGCGTCGTCCTCGGCAAGGACGCCAAGGACGTCCAGGAGCAAGATGCCATGAGCTACGTCGGCGGGTGCGTTCCTCGTCCTGCTCGAGCTCGCGCCATGCCTCCTACTGACACGCTCGACGCCCCCTCCCTGCAGCTACTGCGTTGGTGAGTCGCTCTCTCTGCCCTGGGAACCGCTCGGAACCTGACGCCGACCCTCGCCCGCAGTCAACGACGTTTCTTCTCGAGGCTTGTGCGCAAAGGGTGTGCAGTGGGGGATGGGCAAGAGCTACGACAGTGCGCCCTATCTCTCCTTCTCTCGACCATTGCAGCTCACGGCGCGCGCAGGACTGATCTCGCTCGCCGTTCGCAGCCTGGTGCCCGCTCGGTCCCTGCCTCGTCTCGCCCAGCTCGCTCGGCGCCGACCCGCACAAGCTCACGATCACGACGCACGTCAACGGCAAGCTCGCGCAGAAGGGCACGACGGCCGACCTCGTCATCAAGATCGTGCGTCCACTTCCCCTTCCTCGACTTCCCCTTCCTCGCTCGCGCGCTCGAGCTGACCTCGCGCTCGCGCCCCTCCTCCTCCTCCTTCCCTCACGCCCGCAGCCCGAGCTCATCGCGCGCCTCTCGCACGGCACGACCCTCCCCGCCGGCTCCCTCATCCTCACGGGCTCGCCGATCGCGCTCGGCCGCAAAGCGCCCGGCGACGTCGTCGACCAGAGCCCGTTCATGCGCGACGGCGACGACGTGCGGTGCTTTGTCGAGGGGTGCGGCACGCTCGTCAACTCGGTCAGGGAGGAGACGGCCGGGCCGGTGCGGGTCAAGGCCAAGCTGTGAGCGAGGAGCGAGCGAGCGAGAAGAGCGGGTGATGGCGCTCGAGGTCGGCTCGCCGTCGGCGCAGACGAGCTTCCTTCCTTCTCTCTGTGTAGATGCGCGAGCGACTATGTGTGTGTGTATGTACTGCAGTCGATTCAACGTCTATGGATGGTACAGGTGAGGAGGGAGCTGCTCCGAGTCGAGGCGCTCCGAGTCGGGTTGCTCGAGAGCCGAGCCGAGTCGCTCCTGCGTCTCGGCGCACGCGCTCAGGTCGACTTTGCGTCGCTGCGCGTGTGCGGGCTGCCCTTCTTCCACGCGTACATGCCGTCCTCGCGCTCCTCGCGCTTGATCTGGTCGTCCGACTTGCCCGACTGCGCGTTCGGGATCTGGCTCAGGCCGGCCGAGGCGATGAGGGCGGCGACGGTGACGCCTTGAGAGACCATGCGGGCCTGCGGGCGACGATGGAGAACGTCAGCGAGGTCCGTACGCGAAGAGAGGGAGAGGGCGAGAGGCAGACGCACCTGGACGAGCTTCTGAGCGAACGAGAGCGGCGTCGCGGCGATGTACGCGCCCGAGGCAGCCATAGAGCCGGCCCAGCTGTTGCAGGAGGTCGTCGAGCAAGAGTCAGCATCGTTCTCGGCGGCGGAAGACCGAGCGCGCCGAGGAGAGAAGGAGAGGGACGCACGTCACGCCCATCGCCGTCCACCTGTTCTCCTTGGCCCACTCGATGACGGCCTCCTTCGTGCTGACCGGTCCCGTCGCGCCCTTGTTCTTCGAGCCGGGCGCGATCCCGGCCTCCTGCTCGAGGCGCTGCTGCTCGTGCGAGATGCGCTCAAGCTCCGTGCCCGAGCCCGTCGCGTACTTGGACAGCTCGAACTCGCGCGCCGCCTTGTCGGCCGAGATGATGAAGCTGGCCGTGCCGAGTGCGCTGGAAGGGTGAAAGTGCGTGGTGATCGAGCGGGCGGAGGAGGAGGAGGAGGAGGAGGAGGAGGAGGAGGGAAGGGAGGAAGGGAGGAAGGGAGGGAGGGTCAGCTCGTGTCGCCGTACAGGCTCGAAGGGAGGGGAGAGGGGACGGACGTGACAGCAAAGGCCTTGAGCGGCAGCGTGAGCTGGGTGAAGCCCTTGACGCCCGCACGCTGGAGCGCCACTGCTCCGGCACCGCCGACGGCGAGGCCGGCCAAGCCACCCTTTGCGCCGCCTGCGACGGTGGCGCGGTAGTGCTGCGACTGGTCGTTCGGGTCGATAGTTTGCTGTAGAGGGCGGCAAAGAGGGCGAGGGAGGAGCGAGCGAGGTCGTGATGTCAGCCGGCGGAGCGGGGAGGCGATGAGCAGGGGAGGGGACGCACCTGGACCATGCTGGGGCTGCTGGGGTGGGTGTGCGGTGCGGTACTGATGTGGCGCGAGGTGCAGGCGAGGTGCAGAGCAGAGCAGAGGAGCGTGAGAGAGAGAAAGCGGCGCCGGAGCGATCGCTCGGGGTCGCTATGCCGAGAGCGAGCGAGCGAAAGTCGGCGCAGCCTCGACTTGCGCAGGGACCAGGTCAAAGCGCAGCTGCATGCTAGCTACGCTGTAGCACGCCCACTCTCATGCCACCAGCTGCTCTCGAGGAGGAACAAGTACAGCTGCGCTCGAGGTTCGCGGGCCTTCTCGTCGTCGCACGAGTCAAGGCGCTCGCGCTGCAAAGCTGTATGCAGCCGCACTCGACACGCTCGAGACGAGCGACGCGGAGCGAGGAAGAAGAGAGAGCGAGCAAAGAGAACGAGCGGCGCAGGGACCGCGGCCCGAGCCAACTTGCGAAGGCCGTCGCGCTCTCGACACTGCTGCCGTCCGGTGACGCCGATGCACTGCACTCGACTCGCTCTACAGCTTGGCCCTGCCACCCCAGGCCTGCGGCGGCCCGAGTTCGCCCTCGACGAGCGCGAGCACGTCATGCGCGACGCCCCAACTCTGCTGGTACCCGGCGCTCGAAAACCCATACGCATGGACGAGCGTCACCTCACGCTTCGCCGACGCACTGCTGCCTGCAGCAGAGCGCGCCGTCCCGAGCGCGAGCGCCGAGCCCGCCTCGGTCGAGCGCACGAGCGGCAGCACGAGCTTGTCGACCTCGACGCGCGGGCCGCCCGTGCGCGCAGGGCGCAGGCCGACGTTGTGCCGCAGGACGTGGATGCCGTCGAGGGTGCCGTCGGACGAGATGGACGGGTCGAGCGCGAGGCACTGGGCGAGGATGCGCTGCGCGGTCGAAGGCGAGGGCGAGAGGTCCCAGTTCTCGATCTGCGCGAGGGCCGTGCGGGTGCGAGGTCAGCGCGTGAATGAGTGAAGTGTCGAGTTGGAGAAAGAGCGGGACGCACCAAGTAGGTGCCGCCGCAGATGACCTCGCCGCCGGGTCGTGGAATGATGTAAGCGGGCGCCTCGGGATCTGCACGAGCACAGTGTCAGTAAGTGCTACACAGGAAACCGAGACCGAAGGACAAGGAGGGTGGGTGGGACGCACTGGACGAGTCCATCGTGCAGCGCTTGCAGTCGGACTTGACGAGCACCGTCTGGCCTCGCACAGGGTGGCACGCCGAGTCCTCGATGCCGGCGATCGACTTGGCGCCTGCGAGCACGGAGAGACGGGATCAGCAGCTGGACTCGATAGCAGGACGGTCGAGCGAGCGATGAGGACGGACCGAGCCCGGTAGCGTTGATGACGAGCGCGATGTCCTGGCCCTCGAACGCCTGCTCGATCGACGTGACCGACCTGCGCTCGAACGTCGCACCGAGCGTCTGCAGCTCTCGTGCGAGCGCCTGGCAGTACAGGGGCGCGTTGATCGAGAGCGTGTCGTACGCGGCGCCGGCCGCGACGCCTTTGGGCAGGTCGCTCGGGGCGAGCTCGCGGTAGTTGCGGACCGTGTCGCGGTACCAGTGGCCGAGTAGGCCGACCTCGGTGTCGGCGTAGCGGCGTGTGTCGTTCAGCCACATGGCGAGGCCCGAGGGAACGAGCGAGACCCAGCGGGCGAAGGTGGCCTCCTCCCACTTGGCTTGGCGAGGGCCCTCGTCCCGCGAGTAGAACGGCGTCCAGTTGGCACCCTGCGTGCACGCGATCAGAAGAGTCAGCGACCGAGTCGAGGCTGTAGCTTGACGAGGTAGATCTGAGGAGGAGAGGGGACGCACAGCCCAGGGCGAGGCAAAGCCCTGCGAGGTCGAGTCCTCGGGCAGGTCGCGCGCGATGATGTGGATGCGGTAGCCCTTCTGCGCGAGAGCGAGCCCGCACGAGAGGCCGACGACTGCGAGGGGTTGGGCGAGAGGGAAGAGTCAGCTCGAGGCGAAGTGGGGGGGGGGGGAGGAGATTGGGAGCTTGGGGCTCACCGCCGCTGCCGAGGATGACGATGCGCTTGTCGATAGGCATGTTGATGCGAGTGAGAGAGTAGCTGGTAGCTCTGCGAGAGCAGCAAGTGCTGAAGCCGGTGCGAGAGCGGAGCCAAGAGCTGCTCGTCGCCTCGCGCGGAGAAGGGCTCTGGCTCGTCCCCTCGACTCGCTCTGCCAGCTCAGCCATGGCCTTGCCCAACCTGCGCAACATTGTGCGCACCTCCCACCGAGCTCACCTGCGCAGCGCGTGCGTGTGCTGACCCCGCCCTTCTCCCTGCAGTTCGCCTCGTTCCGCTCGCCGCTCGAGGAGCGCGAGTACTCGCGCAAGGCCTTCTTCAAGTTCCTCGGCTTCGTCCTCGTCACCATGAGCATGAGCCTCGCCGCCGTCAAGCACCACAAGCGCGGCCTCGTCGCCGGCTGAACCTCGACCTCCTCCGCCTGACCAACTCGACCTCGCGCTCAAGCTGGACCGCGCTCTGCTCAAGGTGAGCTCTCACGCCCGCGAGCCCGACATAGGAGGCTCTCCCTCGACACGATGACACCACACAGAATGGATATCCGAGCTCTCGCGGCGTTCCTCCCCGTCCTCGCCTCGCCTCCTCCTCGGACCTGCTCGCCGTCGCAACCCCTCCCTCGCGCTGTGCGTTCCGGCGGTGCGGCACGCTCGGGTGGATGGGCGAGAACGCAGGCGCTTCGGCATGGCGACAAATTAGGCCAGATCTGACCCTCGGACCCTCCCCTCCTCACGAGCACCAGCAGCTTCTTCCTCCTCCGAGCAGAGCTGACTCTCGCTCTCGCACACGCACACAGGTCCGCCTCGCGCACCTCCAACCTCGACCACGAGCCGCACCCGACTCGCTCGACGACAATCCACGCCCGCGCCCGCCCCAAGACCGAGCACTCTCTCGAGGACCGGGCGGCGAGAACGGGAGCTGAGAGAGGAGGGCGGGTTGCAGAGCGGGCTACTACGAGGGGGTGGTACATGGGTCGCCGACGATCGTACAGATTTGCTTGTTGCGGTTCTCCTCTGTGGAATATACACACGCTCGTTCCTCCTCCTCGACTCGGCCCGAGGACGCACTCACGCCTGCTGCGGCGGCGCCGGCGGCTTGAGGCCCATCATGCCGATGAGCGAGCTCGACATCTCCTTGAGCTGGCGCTGCTTGTCCTCCTCGATCTGGGCGTTGATCGTCTCGGCGTTGTCGCGCCAGTACTTCTGCTCGTCGAGGTACAGCTTCTGCGCCGTCTTGCGCACCTTCTCGACGTCCGTCTCGGGCGGCGCGTCGCGGATCGTGCCCTGCGTGCGAGAGAGAGAGAGAGAGAGAGAGAGAGCGAAAGAGCGTCAGGCTCGGAGCGAAGGAGGGGTGCGAGCGAGAGAGTGAGAGGGACGCACCTTGGTGAGGCCGCCGAACAGCGAGCCGATCCAGCCCTTGACGCTCGTGTCGCTCTTCTGCGCCTCCCACTGGTCGAGGAGCTCCTGCTTGGCCTTGAGCTCGGCCTCGGCGTACGCCGTCGGGATGTGCTTGCCCTCGTAGTGCTTGATGACGGGGCGCACGTCCTTGACGCCCTTGATGGCGAGGGCCTCGAGGAACGGAATCATGGCGACGAGCTCGTTGGCGGTCGAGTCGCCGCGCGTGCCCTCCCACCGCTTGAGCACGATCGAGTTGTCGGGCTGGAGCTGGGTCCGCTCCGGGTCGACGTCGAGCATGACGGTGCGCTCGATCGGCCGGTTGAGGTACGACAGGTCCTTGATGTGCGCGTTGTTCTTGTACCGCGTCGCCTCCTTGAACAGCTTCCACGGGATGTAGGCGCCGTACGGGTCGATCTGCTCGATCTGCGGGATGGCGAGCTGCGAGCGGCCGGCCAAGGGTGGGGTCAGCACGACGTCGTCGTCGCCGCCGAGAAAAGAGAGAGGGGACGCACGTAGGACGGGAGAGTGGTGAAAAGGACGATCTCGTAGAACTGCGACAGGTAGGCGAGGAAGTAGTCGGCGCCCGGGCGCTTTGCTGTCCGCCAACCGTGCTCGATCTGCGCGCGGTTGCACGACGAGGGTCAGTCGAGGAGCTCGAGCGACGTGCGAGCGAGAGAGACGAGGACGCACGTCCCAGTTGTCGTGCGTGAGCATGTCCTCGAGGTCGATGACGAGCGTGTAAGGGCGGTAGTGGGGCTCGGGCAAGGGCGGCGGGAGGAGAGGGTCCCATGCCGGCTTGTTGAGGTACTGCGAGCGCCGTCGACGACGTCAGCGACGTCTCGAGAGGACGTCGAGAGAGGAGGGAAGGGAGAGGACGCACGTCGAGGTGGTCGGCCGCACGAATCTTGAGCCTGCCCCACCAGCCGGCCCACCCGCTCTCCTGCGCCTCCTCGATCGCCTGCGCGTCGTCGCTCCGCGCAAACATCTTCTTCTTCTCGTCGTCGTCGTCCCAGTCCTTGCCGAGGTCGTACACGGCCCACGCGAGGCCGCCAAGGGTCGCGAGGCCGGCCGCGCGCGCGAGGAAGGCGCGCTTCTTCTCGATCGACGACTTGCCCGCGCCGCGCGCCTTTGCGCCCGTCGTCTCGCCCGGGAACTGGCCGCCTTGGCGCTCCTCGTCGGTGCGCGGCGAGACGTCCGGGTGCAGGTCGAGGAAGGCCTCGGCGAGCGAGTTCTGGCGGTGCGAGAGGGCGTTGACGGGCGGGACCTGCGAGGCCGGGCTCGGGTCGGCGGCGGGTGCGGCGGCGGCGGCGGCGGGAGCGTCGGCGTCGAGGGGAGGGACGTCGTCGGCCGAGGGCGTGGCGCCGGTCTGGGTCTCGCGAGCGGGCGACGAGGTCGAGGCGGAGTCGGCGAGCGGACTGGCGGGCTGAGGGGTCTGGCTCTGGGCCGAGTCGGGCGGGGCCTGGCCCGGGGTGGAGCGCAGGAGGCGGACGGTGCCGACAGAGGGTGCGCAGGCCCTCCTGGTGGCGAGGCGAGTTGCCTGGCGGGCGATGAGCATGGTCGGGTCGGGCCGAGGGGGACGGGGGAGAGGGCGAGGTGGCGAAGGGTTGGACGGGTGGGCCGGTCGGCTCGGTCGAGTGATGTAGTGCTGGAGGGGCTCTGTGCGCGCGCTAGGGACCCAGGCAGCGGTGCGAGTAGTTTTCTGGAGAGCCGACGAGATGAGATCGCGCTCGGCGGAGACTGGTCCTCGTCGCTCCCTCCCAACCCACACTACCTGCACCAGGATCATGTTCGGCTTCGTCGGTCTCTCCGAGGACAACAAGGTGCGCCGCCCGTCCCCTCCCGTCCTCGTCCCGTGGTCGTCCCTCGCCTCGTCGTGCCTCCGGCTGACCTCCCTCTCGCCTCGTCTCGCAGGAGCGCATCTCCAAGGCCATCGAGGTCGCAAAGGTGCGCACACGCTCTCTCGACCAGGCTTGCTTCGCTCTCACACAGCAGCGACAGTCCGCCTGGCTCGCGAGGATCAACTTGCTCACCTCGCTGTCCTCCTCATCGCTCGCAGACGGTCGTCCATTACGGCTGGATCCCGACCATCCTCGTCGTCGCGTGGAGGGCCAGCAACCCGAGGCCCCCCATCATGAGGTGCGCGCCCGCTCTCCCTCCCAGCTCGTCCTCGTCGTCTCGGCTGACCTCGTCTCTCCCTCTCGCGCACAGGCTCATCTCCCCTCTCGCTTGAGCGTCTCCCTCTCGTCCTACAGCACCGCAATGTACAGCATACCCCTCTCGTATCGCACACGTCGCAGGAAAGCCGAGAGCCGTCCAGAGAGAGTCCATTTCGCACGCCTCGTTCTCTCGAACGCTCGACCGCTTCGCCGCCGCTACCGCCGACTGCTTCTCCCTCGCGCGACCGGCTCTGACTCGCTCGCGCTGCTCGACTCGTGCGACGAGCTGCTGCTGTACGCCCTGCGCGCTGGGCGGTGCCTTTCGGCCCTGCGGCGTTGCGCGGCGCGCTCGCTCGAGGCAATCTGTGTGGGCGGACGAGGCGTCAGCAGGAGGTTCCGGCGCTCGAGAAGGACAGAGAACGAGAGCGAGAGCGAGAGTCGACGCACCTCCCAGAACGTCTCGTCCTTCCTCTGCGTCGGCGTCGGCCGCCTTCCCTCGCGGATCCGGTTGACGCTCTTGGCGACCGCCCACAGCGTCGGCAGCGCGAGCGCGAGCGTCAACGCGCCGGGGAAGTCGAGCTCCATCTCGCCGGTGAAGACGTCGTTGGCGACCATCTGGAGCTCGGTCGTGACGATGACGAAGACGAGGAGGAGCGCGACGAGAGGCCACTGCGCGCGGGCGAGCGGGACGAGGGAGGGCGAGAGTCAGCGGCTCGTTCGCTCTTCGACGACATCTCGAGAAGAGGAGATCGAGGGGAAGGAGGAAAGAGGGAGCGAGACGACGCACGATGATGAAGTGGTGCCGGCTCTCGGCTTGCCTCCTCGTCCACCTCACCGCCGCATCTCGATCGCTGCCCCGCAGCCCCTTGCTCCACGGGCTGAGCGCCGTCATGCCCCTCGTCGCCGACGGCGGGCTCAGCGTGCGCGACGCCTGGACGCCGCCCGACTCGGAGAGCGCGGCGGCGCGGGACGGGTCCGTGCGGCTCGAGCGGTACGAGGGGAGGGACGAGGTCGAGGCGGTGCGCGAGGGGGGGAGAGGCGTCGACGTAGGTGAAGGCGTGCGGCGCGACTTGGACATGGAGCGCAGCGTCATCATGGCGAGGCCGACCTGCGAGCGACCAAGTCGAAGAGCTCAAGTCAGCGACGCCGTCTCGTCGAGACGGTCGCAGCGACAGCGAGCGAGAGAAGTCCCACTCACCCCACCGTCCTCGTCCCGCTCGTACGCCTTCGGGTTCCGCTTGATGAACGCCCTCCTGCGCTCGTCCTCGTCGCTGCTCCCGCCCGACTCGCTCTCGCCCTCGTCTTTGCGCCCGCGCTCGCGCTCGTGCCCATGCTCGTGCTCGTGCTCGATGTCGCCGATGTCGTCTTTGACGCGCTGCCGCAGCGCCTCGAAGCCCTTGACCTTCTTCTTCTTCGGGTCGCGCAAGTGGCCGCCACGGCGCAGGAGGACCCGAGGCGCGATGAGCGTCCAGTACGAGCCGAGGCACAGGACGGCGAACCAGAAGGCAGACTGCGGGCGCGCGAGAGTGCGAGAGGAGAGCGTCAGATAGTGTGCTGGGAAGGCTGAGCGCGAAGGAGAGGGCGAGAGGGAACGCACGTAGGTCACGACGAGGATCGTTGACAGCGTCGTGTTCTCGTCCTTGGGCGACACCGGGTACATCCACAGGACGAGGCTCGTCGACGAGAAGCAGTTGGCCTGGCGGAACTGCAAGAAGGTCCAGCTCGGGAGCTGCCCGACGTACCACGCCCAGAGGCACGCGGCCCAGATCAGGGCCGTCAGGACGCTCTTGAGGATCATGCCTGCGCGCGTACGTGTATCTCGTCATCTCCTCGAGGCCTCAGAAGAGCGTGCGCGAGGGAGAGACGCACCGCTCTGCAGGAAGCGCACGCCGGCGGGTCCGAGCACCTCGTCTGCGAGGAAAAGGGAGGTCAGCTCGGGTCGGCCGGCTCAGAGAGGGCGAGCAAAGTGGACGCACAGCTCGTCAACGTGTTCATGCCCGCTAAGGTGCTGATGTACGGTAGGTGCGAGAGCAGGGTGATGATGACGGCGTGGTGGAGCGTGACCGAGCCCTGTTTGGCGCGCGCGGAAGGGTCAGAGCGTGTTCATCGCGGTTGCGCAGGAAAAGCGAGCGAGACGCACATAGATGAGCTGCATGATGAGGGCGAAGAGGAAGCTGAACGAGATGGACAGGCCCAGCCACACGCTCTCGGCCTGCGGCGAGAGGACCAGAGTCAGCGCGAGCTCGTGAGGAGAGGCAGGACTGAGTGAAAGGGGACGCACCCCTCCCTCGTCGGGTGCGACGAGCACGAGGACGAAGTACGAGACGGCCTGGAGGTAGCTGCCGACGCGCACACCGATGCTGACCTGGTCGGGCGCGGCGCAGATGCGCAGGCACGTCTCGACGGCGTCCGGGTTGGCGCAGTAGACGGCCCGCTCGAGCGGGATGATGTGACCGCCGACCATGGCTGGAGCTCGTCGTGCTCGGCGAGGCGGATCTCGGGTCGCGGGCGCAGGGCGAGAGCGGTGGCAGCGCTCGAGTCGAGGAGAGGCTCGCGGCGTCTCGTGCGTGCGAGGGAGCAGAGCCGCTTTGTGCACGAGCGAGGTCAGAGAGGACGGCAGAACAGCGCCAAGCCAAACTCGCGGCTTGTCCGCGGACGGACGCCCAGGTGCTCGCCGAAGGAGGCGCGAGCAGAAGAGAGAGGAGAGAGGGCGCAGGAACAGCTCGCAGCGGCTGCGCGACCGGCTCGGGCGGCCGTGGCAAGTCTCGAGAGCATGCTCGTGGGTCGCAGCAGTGGCCGGCGATGAGAGAGAGAGAGGGAGACGTCGCTCGTCTCCTCCTCTCGGCTCTCGTCCTCCTCACCGCCTCGACCCTCGCCAACTTCGACCATGGTGAGCTCCGAGCCACCCCAGCGAGTAGGCAGGCACTGACTCTGACCCTCTCCTGCAGCCTGTCCCCTTCGAGGCCCTCATCCCGTTCGGTGCGTCGCCTCTCATCCTCCAGCCTCGAGCGGGACCTTCGCGAGCGACCCACAGCAGGCCAGGCGCTGACTTCTCTCGCGCAACAGGTCTCTTGACGGTCATGTTCGCCGTCACCGGTACCGGCATGTCGGCTGCGCGCCGCATCACCAACGACGGCAAGGTGAGCTCCTAGCCTCTCTCTCTCCGCGCGATGAAGCTACTGCACCTCAACCAAGGCAAGGCTGACCCGCTCATTCGCACCGCAACAGCCTACTCGCCACACCCTCGACATGTGGGAGGAGCGCATGATGGAGCGTGACCAGCGGTTGACCGGCTCTCTGCGAGGGCAGTCGGTGCGTCCTCCCTCAAGCTTGCTCCCGGCCTCTGCGCTGCAGCTGACAGCCTCCTTCACCTCACTTACCCTTTCTTTCCGCCCATACGTCCACCACTCGCTCGACCTCGCCCGCCGACCTCTTCGCCTCCTCGACTCGACCTCGTCCTCGTCCTCCTCGACCCGACATCCCTTCCCGCCCGTCGTCGTCACGCCTTGCACGCTCGACCTACTATCCTCCCTCTTTCGACTACACCGCAGACCGAGCCCATCGCGCCCAAGAAGTTCGCGACCAACTCGATCTGGCAGACGGAGAACGTGACGCGCACCTTTGCGTGAGGAGGAGCGGGCGTGGCTGTAGAATTAGGAGACGAGGCGAGCAGGCGGCAACGTTGGTCCTAGTTGCCGTGCGAGTTTTCGAGCCGAGCGCGAGCCTACTGAGAGACAGAGCGAGCGAGAGTGAGGCGAGAGTGAGCGCCTGCCGCCGGTCCTTCAGCCTTGGACAGTCGCACCACCGCTCGCTCTCCTCGTCGTCGCCCAGTCGTGGTGTCGGTCCTGTCAGCTCTCCGTATCGACCCTGTGCGTGCCCTCCACCCTTCAAAGACTCCGCCAAGCGCGTGCTGACCCCTCCTCGTC